>Ga0065720_1018847_pt1 | contig 102976 bp, 100 predicted proteins | sample Thericmetagenome_FD_59107 | JGI IMG/M metagenome (GOLD analysis project Ga0065720, IMG submission 59107) | Thermophilic microbial communities from the Joint Bioenergy Institute, California, USA of rice/straw/compost enrichment - eDNA_2 v2... | ecosystem: Engineered > Solid waste > Grass >...
TTTAAAAAAGTCCATTGCCTGGTTCAGACCGCATCTTCAATCTTGTGCAGCATGTTTGGTCTTCAACCATGGATCGGACAGTCGGAATCAAGCCTCACTGCCCTTGTTGGGACGGGAGTTGCCGCTGCTGTCCAGTTGTGCTACGACATGGCTGCAGAGACATCATGGAGGTGCGGCATTTTCAAAGCACTGCAACGCTGCTGATGCGTACCAACTGCTTGTCGCAATGTGCCAGCAGCGAGTTGTTTTCGTGGGGCCTGTGACTGCAATTTGTGGCTTGCGTTGTTTACTGGGTCGAGAAGATGAAGTTATCTATGCAGAGGCTGCTGCGGCACGGGATGAGCATGGTTGGTGGTGCCTGGTTCCTGAAGTGCCTGAATTTCAAAATGGGATCTGGTGTGTGACTGTGCAAGTGAAATTCAATTAGCAAGGCTGAGATGGCAAAGGAAGATGGCACGAAGCAATGGATGTGTCACAATCAACTGCAGCAGTGCAGTTAGCAGTCCAGAGCACCAGAGCACCGGGTCCAGATCCCAAGTGCTTGGTCTGCCAATTCTAATTGATTCAACTGCCGAAAAACTTTCCGAAATCTGGAACCGACCGCGAGACTCGTCACGTCGTTTTATTTTGCTGAGATGGGAAACGACGACTTTTGGTAGCGAGCTGAAAAGCCTGGTCTATTCAACAGCAGGGCCCCAGAGGGCGATTTCAAATTTTTTTTCTCCATGTTAGGTCACAGCGGCACTGCTGAGCAGCCCTGGGCAGTTCACTTGGCCTCTGGGAGTCTGGAATCCTGGAACCCTTGAGGCCTGGATCTTGTCGACGACAGCCCCCGCGATTCCGTGGGGCGCCCTCCAGCTCGAAACTGTGACTGCGAAATCCAGTGGACGTTGTAGCGTTGCCTGCCTCCAGCGTGCTGCTTCCTGGTGGGGTCGCGCTACGGTGACACTGCCGTGGGCTTAGCGTACCGTTCTGATCGGACGCTAGGATGGTGCCGCGGGTGCCACAGGACCCATATCGACCAAGGGCTGCACCGCATTGGATCTCACCGCGCCCGTTGTTTGGCTGAGGACTGTGACGCACTGCGGTTTGTTGGACAAGATCACTACGCTATACAGCAGTAGGTTAGCTCGTCCTTGGCGCATCCGCGGCACAAACCCGCGGCGCACACCCCAGCTTAGCTCCATGGACGGATGTTCCGCGGAGGACTCGATTGCCGAACGACTGAGCCTGTCGGGCTGAGGAAAAAAAAAAGAAAACCAGCTGCTGGCTGGCGGGCCAAGAAGGTGTCTGACAGGGATGCACTACACCAATCGCACCTCGATAAGCTCATCTTATTGCCAAGTAAATGCCAAGGCCTAAGGGAGGCGTCAGTTCCGGACCATCTCCATCACACCTGAGTTGCTTACACCACGCCCGCTCCAGTCTCCAGTGATCCCCAGGCCAGCCCCCACGAGTCTCCAAACCCATGTTCAGTATGGAGCAGCTTGTATCTGAGAAATCTCGTTGATAAAAGATCATTGCTGATCATCTGGAGTTTCTCCAGATTCTCTGCGCACGCTAGAAGCGCTGGAATCGCTCTTTGGATCGTGGCGTGTATCCCGCTCATAGGTCTTATGAGTGGCAAGAACCCCCCTGAGCCCTAAACTCCGTCCGGTAGAAGAGTCAGTAGATATGAACTACGGAATGTGTAATCCGTAGGAATAAACACCTTGCATAGCAGCTCCATTTCGGAGTGACAGCCAACTGGGGTTCAGCTCTTGTTTCCGCTCCCACTCAAGCGCTGTCACGATACAGCAGCCAATTTTCTTCTCGCAAGTCCCATGCCGCAGCTCAGGGGTTGCGACATCCTTTGCCCCTTGCCTCTCGACCCTTGCTGACCTCTGTGCCGGGTCTCTCCCGAGCGTCCGGGTAACCTTGTTTTTCAATGCTGCAGGATAATTTTTCTTTTTCTTTCTCTCTATCAGCAGCAGAAGTATGGGAAAAACATGAGACTGCAACCCATTCGTCACCTGCAGACGTGACCAGGCATTGTAAAGGGAGTGCTTTTCCACGATCATGATCGCGGAGGACATATCATAAAGGGCTCGGGCTTTGTCTGTTGACATTTGAGTGCTGGGCATTAGTGTCAGCGGTTTCACGTGTTGTCTTCTTTTCAATCGACTGCGGCTCGTCGTCAACCGTTCCCGGACGTAAACAGCATCAGAGAGAGAGAGAAAAAAACCGGCAAGATGGCAGTGTGGTATATTGGGGGGATGGAGGTGGTTGAGCGCAACCACGCGCTCGTTGTCAACTCGTTCTTTTGGACAATTCTGGCATTTATCATTGTTGTCCTGCGTTTATTCACCAGAGGATATGTTATCAAGCGGATAGGACCAGATGACTGGCTTATGGCCGGCGCTATGGTTAGTCATGGACTTCTTCGCTCGAGATCCTCGCTATCGTATCACGCTAACTCTGGCTCTTAGGTCGCATCTATCGGCTTCTTAATCGCAGAGATGTACCGTGTGTATCCCCTCTTGTCCTCATTGATTATCTCGCAGAGCTAGTGGCTGACTAGTTTCGACAGAAATCAAATGGGGTTTAGGAAAGCCTGTCAACCCGGCCACGTTGATTCAGTTTCTGGCTGTAAGTTCTTCCAAAGTGTGTTTGAACGTTTGTCGCCATGGCTAAACTGTGATTGTGGTTACCAGGCGCTCTATGCGACGATCCCGTTGTACAATCTCTCGCAGACTCTGTATAAACTCTCTGTTGCGACTCAGCTCTATCGTCTTTTCAACACGCCGAAAAACCAACTCAAGATCAAAATCATGTTTGCATGGATCCTGCTATGCGGCATGTACACCGTTTTGGGCTGCCTTTTCTACTGCAGCCCAGTGAAGAAGGCTTGGGACGTCTTCGTACCCGGAACCTGCATGGATCGTGACGTTCTTCACTACACAATTTCTGCCCTGAACATCCTGAATGACTTGCTTCTCATCGCCGTCCCACTTTATTTCGTTTTGAAGCTTCAGATCCCAAAGAAGCAACGTTTGGTCCTCGCTTCTATCTTCTCTTGCGGAGCTTTGTATGTCGGGACCATCCCTCACAACTGCTTAGTCTTGTTGCTGACAGTCCTTACCCTACCAGCGTCACTATTGTGTCAAGTATCCGTCTCAAGGCACTCCATGAAAATGTGACGGGGCCAGAGGTGGATCAACCAAGTAAGTCTTCATCGTAATCGAAAGCTGCAATCAGCAAGGGATTCTAACAGTCCCCATAGTCACTGGCGTTAACATTGCACTTTGGTCTCACCTTGACATTAACGTTGCCATTATCTTCCTTTCTCTGCCTGCTCTACAGGCACTTATTACCCGCTATATCTTGAAGAAGCACTACAGCGGATCGGACTCGCATTCTGGGGCCACTGGTGCCGTCACTGGAAGTGGTCCTGGCAGCCGCGTGCTACGTTCTCATGCGACTAGAAATGACGATCTGGACTATGAAGCTGGCGATCGGATGGCTATTCATGTCCAGCAATCTATCGAGATGAAGTCCTATGCCATCGACGACACTGGTTCCGAAAAAGACTTGATCGATAAGCAGAATTTTGGACCTACCAATTACACAACCATTAGTGCCGGCGGCAACAATCCAAAATCTAATCAGAGCCCTGTATGAAACTATCAGAGACAAGCAAAAAAAAAAAAAAAATCTAAAGCCAAAGAACCCTAAGCACATTTGCATCTACCATGTTTTACGGCATTTGGAGGAAATTTTTGGTCTTTTGCCACATTTGAAATATCTGTGGAAGATCTTGGCAGCTGGAAGAGGTTTGGTATTGGATCATACAGTTTTTTTTTGGATATGAAATGCTTAAACGACCTATCATAAGCGCTTGCTCTGGATTTTATATTAGCAAATAGACTAAAGTACGGTAGATTTTGATAAACCTCTCTACTGTGCTGCACTCACAGTCGGTGGGACACTTAGCTTTAATTGCTTGCTTTAACTCTCAATGATGATGTGTCTAGTTAGGACTCTTGCCTGCACATCGTGCAGTGTTTCGCCCTCAGATGTTTCCCCCTTAAAGGTTTGGATGACGTGAGATTGCTCAAGACACCTTGCAGTCCAGAGCCCAGGGGGAGACGCAATAGTCCGTTGTAACGGGTGACTTGGTCTGATGCAAGCAGGGATCGACAATAGGTCAAATGGGTTAGATGATGGCCACTGACGATGTGGGGTGCACAGCGAAGTCAATTACTACGTGTAATAATCTTTTTTTGGTCCTCAGTGTCCTTGTGTCAGGGAGAGGAGGAACCAAGGGAAGTCTATCAGGACCGGGCAGCTTCCTTTATAGAATCCTCATCATACCTCGGCCATATGGCTCATTCTCTTCGGTCATCCGGCTCTAGACATCTTCCGGGATCAACCGCGTATTTATGCGGCTCACAATTATCCTGTCTCTGGTGTCCCTTGTGTTAACAGTCTGGGACATCCCTTTCCTTGGACTGCCGTGTCCATATGACAACTGTCGTTTAGTCCTCGTCATCAAAGGAGAAGCGGGAAGCGATGGTCGGCAAAATAGCGGCGGCACTCGAGCTGCTGCTGACTGTCTTATTTTCCAGATTGAGTCCCAGCGTCTGAACGACGCAGGCGCTGGCAGTCGGTTTGTTTGTGGTCGGGGTCCATGGTTGATAAGTTCATCATCAGTTCGACCAAATGGCATAGGTTGGAGATCCTTTGGTGAAGTGCTTGTATGCTTAGATACTTTAACGTAGCGCAACAGATTTCTTTCGTCTTGGATTGCTTTACTCACGTCGCCGTTCTTTCCGTTATCGGAGTAGGGGTAGAGACGAGCAATGAAATCCATGTTGCTGCCATACAATCCGCGCTATATATTTGGTGGTATTGGCTAATTTTCGAAGACTAGCCTCAAAGGTAAATCACAAATGTGGAATGAGATTCGGTGGTGGACTGCGATGTAAGGTTCATGGACGGAAGACCCCAGCTTTGCTTAAAAAGCTCTTCTTCCAAGAGCATGCGCATACAGTGCCGTAGTAGGGAACGCTAGAACATCAATAGTAAAAGATTAAACATTCAGAGATCTTGAGCCCATACTTAACGGAGAACATGGCATCACCGAATCAGCTTAAGGCGGCAAGGAAGCCGTCAATGGAAAACACTTCCTCCGTCAACGATGCAGAGCTCGACAACCATCCAGCTAACATCCGTCAACGGGAGCTCCTCAACGCGGGACCTATGCCTGTCACGCCACCAGCATTCATAGTTGATATACTCGGTCCTTGCTGTCAACGCATCCTGCTTTGCCGAATCTGGTTGCAATTCTAATGGTTGACCGAGCCCATGCCAGGTTAGGCACTCTTTGGCTGGCTCGACATATCTCGAAAATATTTCCGGGCCATCGCTGTGGATTTCTCTTAGTCTCTTTCTTCCATAGACGATCCTGCAGCCACTACTCCCGAATCCACCCCTCCTCATCGTCGACGCTTTCTACAGTGGACTTATTCTCCTGTTGGAGACATAGCTCCCGCAAAAATTCAACGCGGGAAGCAAACTCTGCTTCCTCATCAAAGAGGCCCTGGTGGTTAATCTGCCAGATCCGGAAGTCCTGCCATCGGCGATGCTGTTCCTCAAACACTTGCCAGAATACGTGCCCGTCGTTGAGAAACCTCTTCCAGCATAAAAGCCTGTCCTGGTACTTCTCCGGATGACTAGAGACATCTGCTACCAGCTCCACTGGGCACCAATCGGCAACTGTTCACGGTGTGGAGATAGTAGAACCATCTTTTGTCTGCTCGAAGATCATAAACGCTCGGAAAGGGCTGAGTATGCGACAAACTTGGCAGAATAAGTGGAGCAGGTCTCTCACGCTGTTGTCCGCGCTCAATCCATTTCTGCAATCTCGAATTGACCTCATTCCAGGTCAATTGCGCCGCCATCCATGACTGAACTCTTTCTGTCATTTCTGATGGATAGCAGATGTCGCTCTCCTGACGTCTTTGGCTTGATATCTACCTTGACTTTTATGCTGAGGTCCTTGGTTCTTCTCGGACACTTCCTCATATCCCTCGGTACAGATCAACATCTCGGCGCTGGGTTGATCCGCGACGAGACCTGGAAGAAGCTCCTAAAGAGCAATGCTCTTGAACCCTGACAGATCGAGTGATACTTGTCAGGTCCACGAATTGAGTTGGGGGCTGCACATCAGGAAGAGAGCGCCCCGTATGTATGGAAAGAGGCAAGGCCGCTGCCAAAAGATCCCGGAAAAGTCACAATATGACCAAACTAATCCGGAGCTAAGTCGTTGGAGCACCAAACGACGTTTGCAGATGCTCAAGAAGGTCTACAATAAAATTGAAGAGAAGAGATGGAAAGTGGCGTAAGGAGCGTCACAGGCTGACCAGAAAGCTCGGGAAAGTAGCGCAGGAATATCAGCGCAATTTGGGGCATGTCATAGCGCATAAAATCATTCTTCAATGGGCCTTCGATTCCATAGATTGAGGCGGAAGTCAAGGGCTCGGAAGGACTAAAGAACAGGGAATTATAAAACAGCAGCAGAGTACAAAGCGGAGAGATAGCATCGACAAGTGACCATATGTGGACTAGCAGCCGCACAGGAGCAGTGAGGACCAATGAGGAAGCCACCTCTACCCTCGACGATAATCCTGACCTTGGTTGACAATAATCCTGAACTTGGTCGATGATAATCTGAATGGCAGGGTAGGCATACATACTCTGCTGTGTGAGGACCCCGATCTGTCAGGTTCTACAACCTGGCCACTACCTTCGAACCCATCTTAAGAGGTTGTGGAATTGTCACCCCATCCTCCAACAAGGGCCTTCAATCTTCTGTAACCAGTATCATAAGAGAGCCTATCAAGACAGGGAACAAGGCACTTAAACCCGTCGCGAGAGCGATGAAGATGAAGAACGGCCGTCAAAGCGCTTGAGGGCTTTTGGCGGCAGCGCAGCTCCTCGGGACATAATCGCTAAGACGAACGACCTGTCAGTGCTCAACGGGTCTAGCAACGCGCCCGAGAACCAGGCAACGGCTGAGGAGTCCCAAGTGGTGCCAAAGCCGCAGCCACTTCGTCGCAGCGCGCACATAGCTGTTCGTCAGACTGCTCTACTGGCCGCGGCACAAGCCGCTAGCTCGGCTTCTATTCCTGCTCCGTCAAGCACGAAGAGGACACGACGCCAGCAGGGTAGACAACAAAAGATCTCAAAGGTTCCGACACCATAACCCGAAACTAAGGGTATTCATCAAGGAAAAACAGAGCGGCGAAGTGCTCGAGAAGCAATAACAAGGCATCTAAGGGGAGGAAGACAACGAAGCAAGGTCGGGACAAGGATGATCGAGGACACTCAATAGATGTTGAGGGAGACCGAGAATACCGCTCCGCCTTCGATGATTCTGCAAAGGTAGCAGCAACTGCTTTTGGCCATTCAATTGGTTTGCACGGCGAGACACTGAAACAGATACTTATCAAAGGAGAGTCGATACATATAGAGAACTTAGGGAGAAACCCAGCAATAACATCGAAAATGAAATTGGGGATTCTCGAAGGCTACGCTAGGAACCTATTCCGCAAGATGTATAAGAGTTTGGGCTGACCGAGCTAAGACATTGCTTGAGGCCTCAGGTGAATGGCAACACGCCAAAAGGCAATTTCGACGCTATCTTCGTCTCAAGTTGCCTATCAAATCGCTGCCCAGGAACGACACAGTCAACTGCGTCAAACAAGCAGATTCAAGAAAGCTACAGAATGTTTGATGTCAGTGCATAGTTCACAATTATGTTCGGTTGAGTCGCAAGGAGAAATTGCCAATCAGAAAAGGTGGACTGGTGTAATCATGGTGAAATTGATCATAGCCATGGAAGTAGTTTGAAAGTCTCATCACATGAGGCGGTGAAATTGGGTTGCGCGCGGCTTGAGAGAGTACTAACCTGCATAGAATATCAATACATGATGCGACGCAAGATGGCATCCATAACCTTGGGGCCACGCCAGCGCAGTTTTCAAGGACAACAATGCTGGTGACAGCTGACAACGGGCGGTGGGAGAACGGCAACAGGTTTCGAATTTGTGCTCCCAGAAAATCTGTGGGACAGGTATTTTGTGGCGTGGATCGATAGCGTCGACAGCTGGCAGAAAGCTTGACAACTGTCTGACCAGCTGTCGCACTCGAGCACGTGAGAACGCGGAATTGAAGCGCATCGGGTCGCGTCATGTCGCGTCGCGGGATTTGCTTGGTAGCCTTGGTCTTGTAGGACGGCATTCGGGAAACTGTTTCTCCTATTGTCTATATATTCAGGGGTATCAGCCTGATATATTACTACAAGCTAACTACTATCTACACCTTGTTTGCTTTCACCTTTTTCTTGACAGCATTCACCAAGCTGCTAAGCTCGCTAAGATCATCCTGCTTGGCTTTCTTCGAGCTCCTGTCTTCCTTGCCAACACCAGGAATGTCTTCAGGAGCAGCCTTGCGTTTCTTCCTACCCTCTTCCAGCAGCTTCTTCATCCCTGTTGTTGCCTTGAACTTAGGGTTGGACGGATCAATGGCAAACTCATGGCTCTCAAACACTGCCTTGAAGCGAGGATCATCAACATCCATTTTGAAGTCTTCCTGTAGACCGCCCCGGTCTTCTTCACCCTTCTTGCCCTTCTTTTTCTTCTTGCCCTTCTTCTCAGCGCGCATGATTTCCTTCATATCGAAGTGATCCAGATGTGCTCCATCTCCGTTTTCATCAGCCATGAGCAGCTCCAGCTGTGCCCTTTGAGTTGCATCTTCAGCCTCTTCCTTCTCCCTGGCTGCACGCTTTTTCTGCTTTTCTTGCTTCCGCAGGGCGGATTTGGAGGGTAATGTGGGCTCAGTGGTAAAGAATGGGTCATCGAAGCCAAGGTCCTCAACGGGCTCCTCGGCCTTCTTTTTTTCTTCGAGCAGTGTCTCGAGATCCACGCCTTGCTTCTTAGCAAGAGCCTTGAGCTTCCTCTTCTCCTTCCGCTCCCTTTCTTTGCGCTTGTACTTTTCAATCGTCGTCTCTTCGACGTCTTCCTTCTGTGGTTTTTCGGAGAGGGCAGGTGTGAATGTGATTTGCATCTCGCCAACGGGGCCGTCCTTTGACGGCTTTAGCGACTCGATAGGGTCATCAGGGAGACCAAGTGCAGCTCGAAGCTTCCTTCTCGCAAGTTCTTTTTTACTAAGCTTAGCCTCCTCGTTATCCTTGCCATCCGCAGAAGGGCCGATGTCCTCATCGTCACTGTCGGTGTCGCTAGCCAGATATGCCCGGAGGTCGTTTTCAGCAAGATCCGCTCTGCTGCCAGTGAAAGCTTTCCGAATGGTTTCTTTCCGCGCCAACTCTTCTGGATGCATATCCCAAGTTAACTTGACCTTGGAATGCTGAAGAGCATCAGTGACGAACTCAATCGGCTTGTATCCTGCAGGCACACTATCGCACTCATCTCTCGGCTCGTCATCGAAAGTAACATCGTCGGGAATAAACCGAAGGTCAAGGAAGTTGGAGGAGGAGAGATATTCAGTGCCGTCAGTAGCTTCGTAAAGTTTATGCGCTGTATCTTTGTCGGAACAGACAACTACTGCGTAGTAATACCGTAGCCGTTCGAGCTGGTAGGCTCTCAGCGCATCACTGTCAAAGTCTTGGTCGTCACCTTCCTTCAACAATTCTTTTTTCACCTCCTCATCCGAATCTTCATCGGTGGATGAACTGGAATCGCTGTCGGAATCAGAATCACTGGAACTGGAGTCGTCTGAAGCTTTGCTCTTCTTGAAGATTTCTTTTGGGGGACCTTCAAGATCCTCGCGCTGCATCCGTTCCTTGCCGAACTCACTTGGATAAATAGAAACCTTTTCTATGCGACCGCCAGGGGGCAGAAAGCTGGTAAACAAAGCCATTAAGTCAACTGACTTGATGTGGTCCCAATCCATGTTGACAACCGCAAAGCGACGTGTTACTTCGCCTTCCTCGACCACCTCCTTGTCTCTTCGCAGCCGAATGCCAGGGCGGGTCTCTTCCTCTTCATCATCTTCTGCGACCTCTGATGAAGACTCGGAGTCTGAGTCAGAAGAGTCTGAATCCGACTCCGAAGAAGAAAAGCCTCCGTCACGAGCAGGGTCGTACTTCTTGTCCGCCTTGGCAAGCTCGCGACGGACAATGTCGTCATCGTCGACCTCAACATCACTTTCGAGTTTCGGGAGGTCATCCTCGTCCTCGCCTTCGTACAGCCGCTGCAGTGCTTTCTTCTTGCTGTCAGACTTCAACTTTCGTCCATAGCGATCAACCTTTGCAGTGGAAATGAAGTCTTCATCCTTCAAGACTTTGGAGAAGCGCGAGTCGAGTTTCGTTTTTAGCTTTTTCTTTGATGGCAATTGGTAGCGAGGATCGGTCTCAAAGTTGGAAAACCGAGGATCAGTGATGTGTGAAGCTGTGCCATCCTTCTTATCACTCTTGGCCTTTGATTTTGGCATCGTGAATCCTGGTGAGAAGTTGTATCTGGTTGTCAGAGCTGTTGCACTATGCTGTCGAAGACGCCTCGTTGAATCCGCGTTTCAAAATTTCAGCGGGGCGCTTATTCTGCCAGGGCGGTGAGAAATGCATGGACGCCAAGCATCGTGTTAACTCGCCCAGATAGTGCCAAGCCCTCATAAAGGGGCCAGAGCTGCTCATCCCAAGACATAGCGATCTGCATCATCTAGGCCTACCAACATCCAGGATCTCTTGGTTTCCAGGCCTTTGATCGCATTAAGCGCTTCCACCGATGCTATACGTGGTATGTAATCCTTGATGTCATGTCAACGGACCTATTTAGATACGATCAAAGAGGGTAGGCTTCATCTACCAATCACACCATTCCAACCGTTTGATCATACATTCCCATCACACCAATCCAACTGAGTAGGGTCTACTGAGTTCGGAGCTTCCAGCTGCACTGAGGCCTTACATGCAGATGCTTGCAAACGCACAGTAACTCCACAACCTTTGATATCCCATAAACATATTGCCTGAAAACTGGCTTTGAAACTGCCCTGGCTCGTTTGGTGTGCTGAATCATCCAGTTGTTTGCTGCTTCTGCACGGCTTCGTATGTTGTCACTGGAATCATCCGCTCCACTTGCATATTTGACTCCTATCATTGGTGCAGGTGGTAAATTTAACTTGTCCTATTTGGCTTCTCACTGGTTGCATATTTGACAGCCATCATTATCAAACAATATTTCACACTGTAGTCGTCTGCAGGCAGTGGCAATTTATCACCATAATGTCCAATAGAAGTGGCTGCTTGATGCGATGCAAACGTCGTTTGCTAGGTTACGGCTATGGAGGCTACCATATATGTTGAGGCATCCTTGCTCCTCACATGCTCTGCGGTTTGAGTCGTTTTATTCTCCAAGGCTCCCTCCCCGTCTAAGAGTTTGTCTCCTTCACATTTCAACAACATTCACTATGCGCTTCGTCCACTTTACAACCATTCCAGGCCTTATTAGGACTCCTCTTTCAACTGTGTTTGGTACATCAAGACTCAATCCGGAAACCCTTACTGTTGATGCTATTGAAACCCACAGGGCAGTCCCTTCTCTCGAACGGCGTAGCAATGACAACCAACCTTCATTCACAGTGCTTCTTCAATCTGCAAAAGTTTTGCCGAAAGTCGGATCGTTAGCTCAAGGAGCCTCGATATCTGAACACATCGTTAGCAGGCTATTATGGAGCAATTTGCCACATGACATTCCCAAGGAGATCCTCGCAGCTCTGCAGATGCTAGTTAAGAATCCCAATAATGTGGCGGAATTCTCTCTTCCTCTGGGAGACCTCCAGAAAGCGTTTGTCACCCACGGTGACAGAGAGGAATTACAAACTATCCTTGAGAAGATCACCCAAACTGTGCAAAATGCCGCAAAAAAGGTATGCAGGAAGACATGCCAATCCTAGAATATCTGTGGTAGACACGAGTAAGTGTTCATGTTATACTAATATCTTCTACCAGACAAAGGACTTTGCGCAAGAGCATCCCGTGATCATTATTGTCATTGTTTCTGGAGCAATCGTCTATTTCTACCCAGTTCCTGTTGTGAACACTCTACTATCTACAGCAGGATTTACCCAAGACGGGGTGCTTGCAGGCAAGTAAAGCTCTTTGGTTTATTTTTTGTCGTCTGTTACGAGCTTATACAGATACCCGTAATCTTTTCTAATTCTCGTTCAGTGTTGATTCAGGGACTAAAACTGATATCTTATGTCCAAAACTGATTCAGGCTCTCTTGCTTCAACAATCCAAAGCTGGATAGGCTCTGTCCCAGCTGGGAACATATTTAGCATATTGCAGAGCGCAGGGGCTGGGGGGAAAGGGACAATATATGCTATTAACGGTTGTAAGATAGTAGGAGCAACTCTTTCACTTACGGGAACACTAATGGTTGTAAAATTACTGTTAGATGGTCCTGAAACTGAGGAGGGATCAAGTGGGAAAGAAGATGCAGATCCTTGAAGGGAACTCAATTATGGGAAGAGATGATTGAAAATCTGGTGTAAGGTACACAGTTGTAAGGGCCAAACTTGTTAGTCAACTAGCACTAACGCGGGATTTCTGAATTTATTGGAATCTAACAAAGAAGGTGAGATTATCAAAGTTAACTCCTAGTGGATCACTTCGAAATGACACTCGTTGATGCAACGGATCTAGAGAGAGTGAAATCTCCATATTGAACACAATAGCTACACCATACTACATCCTGTCATTACTTCAACCTATTGGGCCTCTGACTGAGCAACCTTTGCTCACAACGGGGAATGACGTTAGGATGTATACAAGCAAGCCCATGGACATTGAGCTTCTGACAGTAGTTGGTACCACAAAGTCAGGGGACTCAACGAACACATAACTTCATTTTTAAAAAGTTAGGTCATCATACCTTGCATTCACATCTTAGGCTACTGCTGTGTATCACCAATCCTGATATGGCTGCATGATTCATGGATCACATGTCCATATTCCCAAGAGTCAACTGAAGGCCTTGTCCAGTGAGCCAAGGAAGACCAGGGCAGAGGAACGCTTAACATCCATTCGTTCATGACATTTCATCAACATAGGGAAAGTCAAAGTGAAACTTCTGCCCAACATGAAATTACACTGTGGGCACCCCTGTTCACTATACATGGACACAAAAAAGGGCCAACAACACCGACTGTGTCGGAATAACCATCCAATAAAGAATGATCTGACCAGACCTGCATATGCAAACAGTGAAGGTGGCACTGCAGGCAGATATATCTGTAATCAAACCCAGCTTGACATTTCTCATTCTCCCATCACCCACAATTTTTGTTAACCGTCATATGGACCCGACAGACCAATGAAAGGGGTATCCTGGCTGCCAACACAAAGGAAACCAGATATAGAATGAGTTTTAATGGCACAAGTACGTGGTTGATCCGGGAGATATGTGGAGCCACATGATTGAAGGAGGTAGATGGCCAATGCAGGAAGACAAGACCCCTGGAAAGCCTGGAAGGCCGAGGTACTCATAAGGGCAAGAAGATTCTATAAAGGAAGCTGCCTGACACGATGAAGGACTTCTCTTTGAATTATTCCTCTCCCTACCGTAAGGACAGTGAGGACCAAGAAAAATTATTACACGTATCAATTGACTTCGTTGTGCACCCCACATCGTCAGTGGCTATCATCTAACCATTGACCGATTGTCGATCCCTGCCCGCACTAGACCAAGTCCTTCGTTACAGTAACTCTCATCTCAGGTTTAACCTGCTCTCACATATCTTATGACATTTTCCATCTGATTCTACCGGCCCAATTCTCATACTTTTCTAGCCCTTTCATTACCAATCCTTGAGTGATTTCTATGGTTGTGAAAAGATGGTTAGCATCCGCAAGGCTGTCTTAGGCGTTATTGGAATTGCCCATCTGGCAAACGGGCTTCTGGAAGGAAGCGGCAGTTCCGGATCAACCCGAGCCAAAAGGACATTTTCAGAAGCCTGGGATGTGGCTTCAGGCGTTGCACAAAGCGTAGCAGGAAAGGTACGTGACACAGGCCGAACCTCACTTTTATATGCAGTACATAAGATGGCTTCAACCATTGCTGACATGTTCCGTGCTTGCTTGGAAGGTCGCGAAAACTGCCAAAGACCATCCTGTTGCTGCAGGAATGGCAGCTGTGGGAGCAGTAGGAGTGTGTGCTCCAGGGGTTATTGTGAACTCTTTGCTCCCCTTGGCAGGGTTTGGACAACAAGGAGTAGCAGCTGGTAAGATTATTGATACTAGCTGTTATGTCCTCGGACCAGAGTACTGTACACTTATTATGGGAACTGCCCAACTAACATGATCGATTTCCTTCTCCTAGGGTCTGTGGCTGCAAGCGTTCAATCTGCGATCGGCTCGGTCCAGGCAGGAAGCCTGTTTGCCACTCTCCAAAGTGCAGGGGCGGGGGGTTCTGGCTGGGGAACTCTTATCGGCTATACACAAGCGGCCGGTGCTACGATCATGGGCGGTTTAGCGGTGGCAGCAGGAGCGAGCTCTAAAGACAACAATCAGTCAAATAAGCCGGACAGTGACTTGTAAAGTGTCACTGTTTCTCCATTTCAGGATTAATTTGATCTATCATATCGTTTACTTCCTTCCATTTTTGGCTTCAACAACATTCAGGTGTTTCTAAGCCATATCCTATAACATGGCTGCAAATATTGTCTAACTTGGGTCTCTTCTCCTTTGCTGTGCTGAGGGATTTGAGGCATCGAGATTCAGCCATGACAAACCAAACACAGCACTCCACTAGGGATGTGACATTCAGGATTGTCAATCAAAGGCAAGTTTAGGCACCTGCTCCGTATTAATCCAAATGATTGGAAACGATGGGAAGACTATCCAACGCAGAAACAGAAAAACAACCCTTGGATACAGCCTTCTGCTTGCTGTTCCCGCTTTCTAACAGTAGCCTTTGAAAGTGTGATGTCTTAGGAGCGAGTCACGGTGGTCCTGAATCTCAAGAGAATAACATGTGCAGCGCAAAAATTTGGGGCAAACACATGACAAATTTCATCATGAAAAAGCTGCAACTGAAAAGTTCACTTCAACCAAGACCAATGTGAGGTTGGACTTTGGAGGTTCTCTCCGGTTCACTTTTCACTTTTTTAAGGTGGGTCGAGTCGATACCAGCAACCAACTCACCTTTCCACTCTGACTCCGAGTCCTCTCAAATATTTCGTACAATGACCGTACACGCGAAAAATAGCAACAACCATGTTCAACTACGTGATAGACCCCTCTGGTAATGCTGTGGTCTCATTGGCCCCATTCAACGACCCGCTATGTCCACAACTTGTCGAAAGCCACGAAGATCAAAGCACTAATGAAGATGAGAGTAGTGAGGGTATTGATGAATATCAGAGTACTGGGGTGAGTATTACTGTTGAGCCGAAAATTGAAACCGAGGTGAAACCAAAAATGGCATATCAAGTCTCTTTTCACCATCTCACGCTTGCCCTCCCAGTTTTGAGCACAATGCTCTCAGGGAAGTAGGCTGAAGGAATGAAGACCAATAGGGGACCAATGAGCGTCATGACTGAGAATTGGGATCCATATGCACTTTTGATCGTCTTCAGGTTCCTCCATTGTTAGTTTAGGCACATCCTTAAAAGAGTTACATTGAACACGTTAACGAAGTTTGCTGTTGTTGTGAACCACTACCAGATCCATGAGGCATTCCACCTTGTTGCACAGCTGTGGACCGAGGACCTGGAAAATTCGTTATCCATCACTCATCCACTCAATGGAAGCTTCTAGTATGGTTGCTCATTTCGTGAATTTTTCGGGATGCGGAAATATTCCGGCTCATCACTAAGATTGCTGTCTTGAGAAGCACAAGTGGTTTTGAGGATCTGGTTATTCCAAGGTTGCCAGCACCATTGCGTATCATGGGTGAGTGGAGTAATCGGCAGGTTGCTGGTTGTCAACTGTTCTCAAGAATAAACGGCTCATGTAGTTTACTTTTCAATATAGATGCAATCAACACTCGCAGAACACTGTCTATGAACCTTCTCAACAGAGAACTCATTTCTCTACAATACAACTGTATTAGTGGCACTACAGGGTGCAAATTTGGATGCTAGGTTACACATTTAGGAGCTAGAGACCTTAGTGACCAAGAGGTATCCATTGATCCTGGTTCGATATTTCCAATAACATGACAAAATGACAAATGTTGAGTTGGGGAACTTGCTAAACAAGAAAATCACTCAAGTGTCGGTGGCTTGTTGGAGCATTGCAGTGTTCCTGGATAAGTGAGGACTCATCTGATATTAATGTAATTCATCCTCTTTGACCATTCATCCATGCCATGAGCAACATCCCATAACTGACCTATGTCAAAATGTAGAACGGTGAAAAAGGGACATCATCCACACCTGACTTGTGATATACCTTCGGCCATGATATAACTAAACCCTCACCTCATCTTGCGCTTTCCATGTGCGTGGAGCAATGACGGACTCTGTGTTTTCGCCGTCAATGTACCATTGCGGTGGGTACCTTGTGGGGTGACCTCTATGGGAAGGCTTTCGTTGACTACTTTGGCTACCTAGGCTTCACTGTGTGGGGGATGAACCCCAGGGTGTGCATGGGTCACATATTCCTCCCACTACATTTGCTGATAGGTCTTCTTTCCACCGTTTATGAGATCGAAAAGCTGTTTGCTGGTGGCTGGACAGTTAGTTTTACAAATCCCCCCGCCAAGCCTTCAAATTCAGAGAATCAGGTCTTTTTGAGCACTGATATTGCATAATCCAAGGTCCTTTTAACCCTCTTCAGGCACAATCTCTCCTTGGCTGCACAAAGACGATGTGTGATTATATCCCGGATTCCGCAGGGGACGCTATCATCTCTTTGACCATGATCTTGCTTCACCCAAGGACGGTGACCCTTGCACACTCTATAACAAATCGACAATCACCTTGCATTGTCTCGTCATTTCATACTCATCTCTCCTGATTTCAGGGCTATGCGTTGACTGGACCATGGAGTGAAAGTGATAAATAGGGAAAGCATATGAAGGTGGCTGCTCAAAACCAGGATACTGATGCCTACCTAGTTTACTCTTAGTCGTGGGTTGCCAGCACTAAGACTATCCTGGAAACATTGACCTTGAGATGCTGACAAATATACCATGATCATCGGCTACTATGAAATCATGATGCCTTTTGCATTATTGAGCCCCTGTAGATTGATAAGATCTGCATTCCACATCCATTTTTGGTTAGTTTTGACAGCAACAACTTTATCTTGCTCTCAGTATCTTGAGAATTTGGAAATGAAGAAGGTTTTTGCTTTGCTAAAAAAAAAAAGGGTCATCTTACTGAGCAAAAGAACATGGAGACTCCAAAGGATCTGCCAATCCCCTCGGTTGTCAGTGAGTATAAGCAGACCGCTGAAGGTGCTGATATCAATGAATGGACCGTTTGCTTACCTTTATCTCAAATACACCCAGAGAGAGTCAACGAGCTCTGATTCACAGTTTTCAATACAATTATCCATGGTATTTGTTAGAACTCAGAAGCGATGCTTGAAAAACAGGGTTGCAGTTCCTACGGCCGTATCAACAGCACTAGAGCCCTTTTGTATATTTTCACATGACATCATTTTTTACTCGGCAGCCTCAGTAGCTGCAACTTGGGATCATAGTGTCATCGAAGTGGTCGAGAAATTTTGCTTGATAGATGTTCCGTCATGAATAAAGTGTGAACATAAGTACCCTGGTGTCTCGGGTTCTGGAAATCCTGCTCCTTGGGATGATTTCGTGAAGGATTCTGACATTGATCTTCTACAAAGCAGGCCAATGGGTCCGAAAATATATAGTGTGTTGAAGGAAGATGTGGCACTGTTGCTTTGTGGCCTAAAGAGTCAAAGTGTTTGAATGGTCTTTCATTATATCCTGAGGAATGATGTTCGAATGGTTAAAGGAGTGAAATAAGAGTAACAAAGGCTGCTGAACATTCGGTGACTGTCTTTTTTTTTTTGAACGTGCTTGTCGAACCCTTTTTCCAATAAAGCACTCCTTGAATTGCAAACGGTATTCCTCCTTAGCTGAAGCTCAAACCAGGTCTTTGTTTGAAATCACAGGAATTTGGAAGCTAAGGTTGGTGGAAGCGGATGCTGTTTGACCTACGGAGCTGTTCTGCGGAGACAAATTTTGGATTATGGCTGTTTGTCCCCTTCAAATGGCCAATGCTCTACTGTTGATGGAGAATATCATACAAGAACACCTACTTTACCTGACCTTTCATTTTCCACTTCCGAACTTGGAGACACCTCTGCTTTCGAAGAACGCCCAAGAGAAAACCTCCCCTGGGCAACATGTACGATCATATCAATGACTCCAACGGGGATATCATCTTGACACTAATATCAACAGTCGTTAAGCTATCTGTCCAAAAACAGAACAATTGTTGACGACTACAAAAACAGCAGAGCTTTATTTGCTAGCTTGGATGATTTACACGACACGCTTCCAGATGGGAATCTTGACATCAGTGCTGTGACTTTCGTGTGTCCTCATAGCATCTCCTGTTTTCAAGGCGATGATGACTGGGAAGTGGCTCGAGGCAACATCAAAGGATGACTTATTCAAATTGACTTCCGAGATATGGATACTTAGGCAATGGAGATTGTTCTGCGAACAATCCGTGGCCAATACCCGAAAAGTCCCGAAGGCTGTGAGCCTTGATTTGCTCGTACAGATTGCTATTATCGTAGATTACTACGAAGTCCACGAAGCAGTTGAGCTCATCGCCCGGATATGGATTAGAAAGCTTAAGAAGCCTTTTACCTGTTGACATCAACAAGAACTTTTCTCTTGGCTGCTGGTTGGTTGGGCCTTCAAAGATGTCACTATATTTCGAGAGGTTACTAAAGTTGGCGAGCTGAAAAGTAAGCGGTATTTGCGGGCACCATCAAGACTCCCAATTCCTGGAGTGGCTCTTGGTCAGTTAGAATCGGCTTGGTTGCTTACGTCTCAACTAAGGTGGAATGGGCTAACAACTTGTTGGCTTTGTCTCTCAGATGGTATAAACAACCGTCGAAAAGAACGTGTCGACACAATTGCTGCTGCCATGATTGGCCTCCCAAATGACTATATGAAAGTTAGAGAAGGTTGTAACATCGAGTGTAGTGCATGGTATCTTGGAACCTTAATGATTGGCTTGCGAGCCGCCAATTTTCAGCCAGCAATACTCAATATGCCGTTTGGGAACTCCAGTCTCGTGGAGATTGTGTACTGTCTCCGAAAGCTGAAGAATCCAAGACCGTATTGTTGCCACCCAGATCCACAGCAGAGAAAGAGCAAAGCAAAAAAAAGATCGAGAACGAATAAGTGCCCAGTCTTGGATGTTTTGGGGGGTTTTGATTTAGGTATCGAAATAACCCGTGCTTCTTGTCCGGCCCCTGGTCCCTTAACCGAATGCGTCGGCATTGTGTTGCGTGGGCTCAAGGATAAACTCTAAGGATTAGAATTGTCTCAGTTTATTTTCATTTCTGATAGCGTGGAGGAGTGAGAATGGGACTGCAAGGGCAGAACATAACTGGACTTGAGTTCATGAGGAGAGGTTTACCATCCACATGAGGGGTGTCGAGGCATGACGTGGCATGTCCCTGAGTTGATAGCGGATTCTCTACAAAGTGCTGTCCTTAACCACTTGAGATAGGAAGGGTAGAGGAAGGAATCGGACGTTGAGATGTATATGTTAACAGTGATAATCGTGAAATAAATTGTCAAGTTTAGATCACGTGAAGTATTACTCTTATCTTAGAAGCGATAACCTCCGATCTTGGGACGCTCTAACAGCCCGACTGCTTTCTTGGCTTGACCATTGAAACCCCATGAATTAATCGGATAAAAAGTCTTCTAGTGACAGCTCTCTTGAGTGAGAGTAGGCTTTCAGGCATGATATGATATATGCGACCATTTTCGGTAGGTAAGGAAAGTTCGAGGATTTTTGAGGCAGTTGCTGTTGGTCAAGGCCTAAATCGAAGACGTCTTTGGGAGCTGACCCAGCCTCCGGCTGGACTTCAGGGGTAGTAGTTGTTGGATATATAAGAAAATGGATAAGAGTATTTACTTGGGTGTTGCCCTGCAGGACACGTGGCCCTGAGGGAATCTGTCAAGCACAATGGGTGCCGCAGAATAGCAACGCTCTATCTTCTGGGCTACCACACGCGTGAGGGTGGATGAGCATGGCTTATTATAAGGTCGAGCGTGCACCTGACCTCAGTGGAGCCGGGGCTGATCGAGGTAAGTCAGCGGTGACCACACCGTGGTTACGTGCAGCTAACAGCAGCAGGCCAAGCCAAGACGCGGCCATTTGCCTGAACTTGAGATGAGACTGGTGCAATGATCTGACTATGAAGAAATCCTTCACGAGGAATAAAATACTTATTAACAGCATTGGAGTAGTTTTGGGTCTTAAATACTGCTCAGACCCTCTACTACCTCCATGATACTAAGTCCCCAAAAGGCTCGTCTGGGAAATCAGGTTAGTACCTGAGGTTATGGAGTTGTATAAGAAGAGCTCCTAAATGAAGCAACCGACACCCAAGATTGCAGCCGATGGTCCCAGAGAGGTAATCCAGTTGAAGTGCGCGAAGGTCTCCACCAAATTTTTGCAGAATGCTTTATCTCTTGGCCATCATAGCGGCTGTATTGCACATGTGATGCACCCAATCAGCCAACAGTTTAGGAAAAAAAAAGATTACAAACATTGTGACATATGTAAAAGCGCTCGACTTACGAATGATGGCAGACGGGATAGGTAGGTTTGGTGGACTTAAAGTATCTATACTGCTTCTACCTTGCAGAACGGCTATTGTGGTGACCTTCCTAAATATATCCGTGTTCCGGAAAACTCAAGCGACGAATATCCAGAGAAAGAAGACTTTATCGATTGTGTTAAATCAGTCAAGTTTGATTTGATAGCTGAGATTCACAAGGGGCAATCACGATATGAAACTCTTGACGAAGCTGGTAGTAGTCGACAATGACGGTTATCTTTGCCAAGCATTCTAGCATAACCGAGAAGGGGACCACGTGGTGTTGGCAATGGATTACGTTGAAAGCAATTAAGAGATGGGGGATGTGAGTAACTTTGGCTGGATTTGTAGGTGGTTGGGTTAGAACTAATCTCTAGCAACTAACGTCTTGTCCTGTAAATCTATAGTTTGTCGTTTGAACAGGTACCCCAGGCACACAATGTCTGTCATAACCAACAAGGGCTTTATGTGGAAGAGTTGGTTCTGTGCAGCCAACTGATCAGAGTAGAAAGGGAGTTGTGACCCAGCAAACCTGGATATCTGTCCTCAATGAACCCACGCATTGGGGACGCGTTCCTGAACGTCAAAAGGCATTGACCCTCAACACCCAAGGATGTTGACCCTCAACTGTCTATGCCATTGAGGAGGAAGGAGCAAAGGAAGCCACAGGGGTGAACAAGATGTAGGTAGATTCCAGGCAGGGCCATCTGGCCGAAGAAGCTCCCAAGTCAGCGATATAAGCATTAGTCTGTTGAACTGGTAATCACAGCAATCGTTCTGACTGTGTGAGAACTCTTATCTCTCAGGTCCAGCGGCCTGGCATCTCTCGAACCCATCTCAAGGCTTGTCTGGATCGTCGTAACGTCGGGATGAGCATGGAGACAATCCAATGCTCGATGCTAGAGTCGAAGCGTGGATACCTGGGTAAATCGACGTTGATAATTCACAAATGCAATAGACACTATCTATATGATGATGGTCAAAAAATTCCAATCTAAGCATTAGTAACACCAATGGAAAGGTGTAGTGCTAGGCAGCTTTCGACTTTGAAATCACTGCTGTGTATAAAAAGCGGTCCAGTCCAGACTATGTGATCGCCACGTGGTGGGTGGGTTACTGTGGTGCCCAAAGTGAGCCCTCAACCCTTTTGCATTGTCCTCATCCGCCTCTATTCCCACTACCCATTTCATAACCAAACAGAGCAAGCCTATTTACTGTGGAAGCGATGGTTGAAAGGATACCGAATCACCCACCGGTTTTCCTGGTTGGACTCATATACTACCTACCGATTGGAAGGGACGGTTCAAGGCTTGACAGATAGGGTGCGTTGGGCTCCAAACCCCGCATTCAGGCCCCCACAGGCACTTGGTCCCACGATGCTCTCAGGTGTTTAAGTGGATCACGTGATGAAGCTTGGCCTTAACAGTAAAGGCCCGTCAAGGACGAAGGCAGCAGAGCTGGAGAAAGCATCTCCGTTCCTATCTATACAGTTCCTGCAATTAATGTCTCCTTATTTTCACGGAGACTATTTGGTATTAGGATAATCCAGAATCAACTTTCTTGGCGTTAGTGCTAGGCAGTTAACGTTAACTCGCCCGCCTCCAAAATCGCGAAGCCAAAAAACGAGCGACAAGTTCCACGCTTGATCCATGGTCCGCTTACCCAGCAACTGGAAGCGACCGATAGTACCTCCTCCGTTTTGAGCACACTGCGCACGCGCTGGAGAGCGCGGGAACAACCCTGTCATGGCTAGCGATCACGGGCTCTCTAACACCCAGTTCAATACCATCCTTAACGCTCTCGTGTCCATCGATCGCCGCTTGTCGCGCATCGAAACCGCGCTTCAGATCCCCAACTCCAGCCATGCTCCCAACCCCACACCCCCGGCCGCGTCCGTGTCGAACCCCGCACAGGTCTCCAACACCCCCGCCACGACTGCGCTCCATCAAGCGGGGAATGTGTTCCACCTGGGACCGCGACCTCCACCGTATCCCCAGCAACCATCTGCCCCTGTCGTGCAGCGAGGACCCCTGGATGACGTCAACAGTTCGGCAAGCAACCCCTTGAATTCCAACACCAACATCACAACTACTGCCGGCACCAGCACTCCCAACCCTAGCAACTCCCTTCCGCCCTCGTCCCTCCTTGCCGCAGCAACTGCCCCCGACCGGCCCATCATCCCCCTCGAGCCGCCCCCCGCCGGCTGCACCATCACCTCGAGGGCGACTATGCAGGAGGAGCTTGACCGCTGGACGATCCCGCGGGGCTATAGCATGCGCATAGCCGGCGCAAAAGTGACCGGTAAGCGTAAGGTGCGCTGGGTGTGTTTCCGGGGCGGCGAGGCACGGCATCACCGTCCTCCCGTAGATGAGGCCGTGCTGCTGAAGGCAAAAGCCGAGGGGAGACGCAAGCCGACTACAGATCGGGCGAGCAAGAAGTGCGGGTGTATGTTCCGGTTTGAAGCTGTTGAGACGACGAGAGATAGTGATGTGTGGGTGTTGCATTACCCGAATGCGAACCATAAGGTGCATAATCACCCGCCGGCGGATACGACGACTGATCCGAGAGCGAGGAAGCTGCCGTCGTCTATGATGGCTGAGGTGGATCAGTGGTTGAGGGAGGGATGGCAAGTGAGTAAGATTCAGGAACAATTGAGGGCGAGGGGAATCAACAATGTGTTGAATACGGATCTGTATAATCGGAAGAGAATGCTGAAGAAGGAAAGTGAAAGCGGCGTTAGCTGAATTCTCTATCCTTCCTCGAGGGTTATGGAGTGCATCTAGCTTCTAAACGTTGTTGTTATCAAGCGATATCCGTTGGGCTTAAACGTTGTTCCAGGCATGACATTCGGAAAGCTATCCTAAGATTGTCACTATTTGTAGTTCATAGATATCTTTACTAGGATTCTGTCGCTAGGCAATATGGATGCCAACAAGTTTATTTTTCTTGAAGATACCCCTTGGATGAACAGAACAAAGATGCGACAGAACAGGTCGAGAATGACAGATAATGTTAAACACAAAGAGAATTTGGTTGAATAATATAATATCTAACGCTTTCCTGTTCAAGATCAAAATCACGAATTTCCAAGTAAAACAGGTATTAGGAAAATAACCTTAGAAATCACGGTTCGCAGCTAAAAACGGCGTTAGAGGTTCCAGCTTACACTCTTCTTCCTCTTTCTCTCCAGCTCCTCGTCGTTACCAGTTTCCACCGAAGGGTTGGCGCGCATCAGGCGTTTTCTACTATCTCGTGCAATATTGACCCGTTTGAGCGGCAATGGCAAGGGAAGTGTCTTCCAAACCTATAGTGTTGGCATCGGTTCTCGGGAAGAATGAGAGGCGAACGTCTTCTCTACTAACTTTCTTTGGCGTTTTCGATTTTCTCGGTTTCTCTTTTCCTCGCATTAGCTGTCCAATAACCCAACCAGCCTGCATATCACGAAGCTAGTCTTGGGTATCGTCGTCTTCTGTTACTTTACCCAGCCATAGGCAGACACATTGCTGCTCGTCGCGGCTTCCATAACGAAATATTACTGGAAGAGTTTGCGTCAGCATGCTCACCAATACGCGACCACTCATATGACATTGATAAGACTTACGTGTAACATCATAAACTAGCTCTTTCCCCCGGAAGTTAGGGCTAGCAACCTAAAAGCTTCAATCATGGACTGTCTTTTGCGTCTTGAGGTCGAGCAGATGAGCATGCTCTGCAAATTTTGCCCTGCTGAGATTTCAAGGAGATGGATTTTTGCGCAGACAAGACCATCCAGAGAGTGAGGCGATCAAACATTTTGGCTCATTGCCGCCTTCATCATCGGTGTGAGATATGTGCCCCGGTAGCCCTTCAGTGCGTTGTGACATTCAGGGTCAGAGTTGGCTAGGCCTACTGAGGTGTTAGTAATTCTCAGCCGTGTGCTTCCTCGTCGACGCTGTGATGGGTGGGAGAAAAAGAGGTCAGAAACTAACCGTTAAACTTGTACACCTTTTCCATGGAGACTACTTCATCCTCGGCGTACCACTCAGAAGCAGGGACCCAGTTATTGACAATGCGCCCCACAACCGATGACTCTGCTATATCCAACGTCTTCTCTAGATTCACATGGTGCTTGTAAAAGACCTCTGTGGCATCTTCACCGGCTAATTGATGGAAAGTCTGATATTTTCCAGGGAGGTTCTCAAAATAACTTGTAGTTCAAGTCAATGACCGATGCATATGATATGCGTGCTGCGAAGAAAAAGTACGTTTGAGATCATACGCCTTCCAATTGGTTAAGCTTTCCCGTCATAAAGGTCTGCTTTTATGTTTATTTTTTTTGTGAGGGATGGGAAGTCTAACAAGAGTTAAAAGCTTTTGATGCAGGTAATCCTTCGTACGGGCCAAACGTACCAGTAACGTCGTAGACCATCCTACCAACAACATCCCGAAGGTTACGACCGCTCTTTTCGTCATTCTCAACAACTTCGATGTGCCCGCGCATAAGGAGTTTTCCAACAGGCTCGTGCCCTTAGTTCTCGATAGCATTAAGCACTCATTCAGAACGGATTACTCGGCCATGTTGAGTTCGTTCGAATATATCTTTGAGGTTGACTCTGAGATCGCTTTTTATGATGGCTGGAAGTCTGTAACGGTCAGCTCCCAACTTTGTCCAACACTATCTGTGACCATCAACACTCACAGGTAATGTCATAGACATCATATCCTCCGCTAGCATCAGGAACCAAGGTCCAGTTCGTTGACGCCCGACCATTGGAGATCTTGTCTCCAACTTCGACAGGGGTGAAACACTTCGTCCGTGGCTCCTTAAGCACTGGCGGCACCTTGTCCTTTTCTGTATCTGATATAACGCGAGTGACATTCTCACATTTGTATGCTTCAAGCAGGTATTCGTATTGCTACAAGTTGGGGGGAACTTGTGGGTCAAATGAAATCCAATCATATCCATGACCACTGGCGACGAAGTTAGTATCATACGGAGGATGCTTTGACGAATCCTTCATCTATGCGGACGGCCTCACCCGTATCCAGTGTCTCTCCGTCCAACCGCAGAGTTCATCATGATCTGATCTTTCGTCATCAAAATCCAGTGATTTCTCTCGTTTCAAAAGGTCCGCACAAGCTTGAAGACCACGATTGCCTTCAATCTTTCCAGGATTGTCGCCCTGTCAGCGAACCTAACGTTGCCCAAGAGTTTCAGAGATTTAGGACCACATCACCCACATTCAGCCCCCTCCCATTCCTAGGGCTGCTCAAATAAGATGACGTTCAGCCAAATGTAGTCTTCAAAGGCCATGATATCCAACCAGCGATTCGTCATCTCCAGTGAAACTCTGAGTTTCTTCCAGACACGCCCGACGAACATTCTTCGGATCAACCCCCTCCACTCCCTCTGGAAAGTATGTCACATCGTTAATTTATTTCTAAATGTCGAACCACTTCTCCTTACTGAAGACGGGATGCCTTTCATCCTCGTCACCTTGATACAGGCTTCAGTGTCCACAATATCAGCTAGGCTCGAGTCGGCAGCATCATGGCCTCCCTTCCAAACATATAACAGGTGCTCAGCGAGGGCACCCACTTCCCAGGTTCTCTCAGTCCCCTGTTATACTGGATTTGTGTCCTCTCAGCCGCGAGTAGTTGGTCCAACTCGGGGTCCGAGGGCCTTTCGATATGTGGTATGTCGGGAGCATCTGCATAGGTGGGATCAAGCTCCGGAAATCGAGCTGCTAGACTTGAATGTTAACTGCGCGCTCGAGACCGGTTTCCGCTGACTTGGGCCATCCTCCAAACTTGCTAAACCAGAGAGATGAAGGTCGTTTATCCTATTCTGTATTGTGCGTTTTTGTTTCTGGCGGGATCTAAGACCGCCAATCTGGCATATTAAGTCGGTGTGTGCTGAGAAGCAATTGGTGTTGAAACAGTTTCTTCGTAGTGAGAAGTTAGGGGTTGCCAAATGTGGAGGATTGGTATACAGCGGCCAGATGGATATTGAAGACGTTTTCTCTTGTGGCTACTATGACACTATGCGTTGTCATCAGAGAAACTAAGAAACAAAGCCATAGCTGGTGTGTGGATTGACGAGTTTGTTGTATTTTCATTTGATGTTTTCGGAAGGTCGAGAAGTCCAAATCAGATACATGGGGCCATCAACATCGTAAAAATCTATCCATTTCTCTACCAGATTTGAAGCAAGTTCATAAGAGTATGGTTGATCACCAGTAGACATGTGCACACAGTGTAAGAAAGGTACCGTCATGACCAGGTGGATGCTCGTCCTAACAAGACGGCATGGATGCAGATGGTGTCACCGTTGCCCAAGAAGCTGAGGTTTCCGCCAGCAGAGGAAGGGTTAGGGTTCTGGCATCTCTTGGCTTGGCGTAGATCCACCACAATTACGACATCTTATCTTATCGCCAAGACCAGGCTGCGCATCCAGAGTCGCATGCATCAAGCTTGTCGTCGTCCATATCTTTCCCGATCTCTTGTTCATCTTGGAAGACAAGCTTGCTGACGTCTCAAGTTTTCACAGCCGCTGTTTTTATTGCACCGTATCTTGTTTTCTGTCTCAAAGGACATTTCTGTCATTCAAGCACGATTCAAGTGGCCTCTGTCATCATTCGCGGCCGCCCATTTCCCACACTGTCCGCGCCACGCGGCTCTCCCCTTGTGCTGTTTGAAACGCCCCTCCTGCCGCGACGAGCCATTCTAGTCTTCGGTATCTGGCTTCAGCACGAATAAATCTTCAGCAATGGCTCCGCAGCCGGACCAGTCGCCGGCTCCGGCAGTTAACGGTACCACTGCTGAGGAGCATCCTCCGATCGGGCCACCCTCCGGTCTCTCCGTCATACGCACCCAGTACAGCTCAGAGCAATCTCTGCGGCAGATGCTAAAGAATATCGGCTATGATGAGGCGCGTGAAGACACTCTACGCTTAAAAGGAGTCCAATTGATAGATACCGTCCGTCAGAGTTTGCAATTGTACGTAAGGTCTCCATCCGGAGTTGCCACCGAGCCGTCCCTGCTCATCACGACCATCTATTGCTTACTTCCCAATACAGACCCGTCAGGACATTTGATACAGCCGCGATATATTATCATAAGTTCCGCATGAGGTTTCCAAGCCATGAATACGCTTATGAGGATGTTGCTTTGGCATCTCTATTTGTTGCCTGCAAGGCCGAAGATACCATCAAAAAGTCTAAGGAGATACTTTGTGCTGCACACAACCTCCGTCAGCCACATGATCATAAAACGCCAGACGACAAGGTAGAGTCAGGTACTTATCTTCATCCTTTGTCCATAGCTGACATCAGCACTAGGTCTTCGAACCACAAACCCGGGTTATTATCGGCCTAGAGAGATACATCCTTGAGACCATTGGCTTCGATTTCCGGGTTCAATACCCCCAGAAATTGCTCGTCAAGATGGTTCGCAAGATGTTTCCCCGAGAAGATGCCAGCCAACAAGAGGAAGGGAAACAATTCCTTCGTGTGGCCTACGACATGGCCATTGACATCTACAAGACCTTTGCTCCAATCAAGCAGACCAGTTTCACATTAGTACTGGCAATATTGGAGCTTACATCTCTTCTCTTAAACACAGATGCCGAAAAGATGAGGGCATTCAAGGAAGCGGCATCTTGGCATAGCGAGAAGGCAGCTGTTTTCGAGACCTTGTTGGATCTTCTGGATCTGTACACGCAATTTCCAAAATCCACCAAGATCGGCCTTCGTTTCGAACTCAAAAAGCTGATGGACGTCAAGATTGAGATCAATAATTTGATGACTCGGGAAAAATACCAGCGTTACCAGGGCTGGTGTGATCGATGCGCGCCAGATCCACATGACACTAGGTCTCTCACTCCTAGCTCAATAACGTCACCTGCGACAAATCCTTCGCTTTCCGGAACCACATCTGTCAAGCGTAAAGCTACATCCACCGAGGGGACAATGCGGTTCGTATTTGACGCGGATGAGGCACGGAAGGAGAAAGCGCTTGTCGACCGTTACTTCATCGATGAGTACGAAGAGCACGAGATCGAGGTGGAGGAGCCCATCAAGGAGCCCGAATCTCGGCATAATAGCAGAAACACGCACCCTCCACATCGCGGCATGCAAGGCGATCACGGATGGCCCGGTTACCATCGGAGTAGCAGGCATGGACTCCATAACGATCGGCATCGGAGTCGAAGAGGTCACGGGTATTGAGAAAGTAGAGAGTATGGGTTTCGGCGTGTGTCTTGTGAAATACGACAGTTGGCAAATAATGATACCCCTTAGAGTGAATGCTCTTTCGATGACACTTTGGTACGTGACTCTTACCTGGATGAGACGTATTTTGGAGAGATATAGTGAATCCACAAACTCTTTTACTCACTTGACGACCGCTATCGAAGAACCATATGGCCCAACTGTTTCGTTCCAGACCCAAGACATAACGCGAAGAAAAAAAACCAACATCCATTGGTAGCAACTCAATATAAATCTGTCCTGAGATAACCTTCACAGAAGCAGTTCGACTCTATACCCATTCTGATGCGCTTCTACGCCCTTTTTGACACTTGCGGCAAAAGGTGGGCTTTGAGTTCACGTGGGACACATATTCCTCTTCGTATACACTTCCCTTGAGCCACAACCATTACGTTGACAGTTGTCGTTGACTTGTCCAGCATCTGCTCCTTCTCAGCTTGACCTTGGAGACAGTATCTACGAAAAAATTGTGCTTGCAAAATTTAAGACCACCATCTTCCGATGACAGCACGCAAAAGCACCCTTGATGCACATCGCCTGTCTGGAACGCTATTTCTTAAAATGGCATATATTGTCTGTCTGCTTTCCCCAATGATGACTTGAGCTTAATCCATTACTGATGTGTCTGTCTACCAGTGCAGGAATACCGAAACCATCGCTCCCGCGAGTGTCAATTAAACACTTCGGAGAGTAGCAGGCTCCTAACAATGGTAATCGAATCACTCAATCATCCACATCCACTAGCTTAATGGTCTTGGTCTCGGGGAAAAGGCGATTGGCCAGCTCTTCCAAATTCTGAACCACGATATCTGGTTTAATATGCTGGGCGCTGGGCTCGGCCTCCTTAACCCAGCATGTTTTGATGCCCAAACCAGTGATCTTGATCATGTCTGTGTCACGGAGAGCGCGGGAAACCATCACAATATCAGGCTCCTCGTCAGTAGTCTTGCCGTGACGAGTCTCACTCTCCTTGGCGATATCAACCCAGCATTTGACAATCGCTTTCCAGTCAGTCTTCAGCTGCTCATCAGTCATGCCGTTCCAGGCCAGAGAGCCACCGACAATCTTGTGAATCAGTTCCCTCATACCCAGACGAGCCATCAATTCCTCGTACAAAGGGACTGTCTCCATGCCACCCGACGTAACAATGATCTTGGCATTGGCCTGCCTGGCGCGCAGCAGGAACTCGGCCGCGTCCGAGGCGGGCATGACCAGCGGCAGGCCAATGGCCCAGTAGGCCTCCATCCAAGCCTTGCTGACATAGTACCAGTGCAAGTCGGTCAGACCCTGGGGAGGAGTCAAGGGCTTGGAGGTCGAGGGAGGGGAGACGATGGTGACGTCGTCGTCCTCCTGCTCGGGAGTTGTGGCGAGATTGGCGGCGTTAGTTTTCTCCTCATGGAGGTTGAGGACGCCCAGGATGATCTCCGGGATTCGGGTCCAGGAGGTCAAGACCGAGAGAATAGTGTCGGTATCGGGCAAGTTTTTGCCATTCTTGGTCGAAGGGTACTTAGGAAGAATGAGTCTGTTGACGACAGGGTGCTTGGAAAGGATGAAGTGAAGGACCTTGGTCACAGAGACGCGAGTATCGAGCAGGGTGCAGGCGTTGGCCAAAATGATCATTGGTTTTTTGGCCTTATCTGTCGCCGGAGTGTGGCTGTTTGGCGGGCCGTTCATGATTGCTGGTGGAAACATGTTGAAGTCGCTGGGAGACGAAAGCTTAGAGCACGGTTCGTCTGTGAGTTGGTTGGTGTCGTCTGTGATCCTCACTTTCGCCTTGGCAGGTTCTTCGTCAATGTTGGTAGAAAAGGTGTTGTGACGCTTTCTCAGCGAGGGCTTCGAGGTTTTGTCCTCATCACCCAGGCCAGTGGGAGAGGCAAAAATAGTTGGAGGGGTAGGAGTCCTATTGTCATCTGGGAAAGTATCACCACCGACGGCAGGGCTATTGTCGCCGGCGAGGGTTTCAGTGGAAGCTGGGTCATCAATTCCAGTCTTGGCGTTGACTGAAGCATCTCCATTAGCCGCACTGCTTTGCTTCGCAGCCTGTTGTTCCTCAGCATCCGTGGCCACACATTCCTCCTGCATTACGGCTGCCCTGTCTTTCCGTTCTGCGTCCTTGTTAAGTTCATGGTTGGCGGTTGTGACTTGCTCAGCAATTGTGGCGATAGCTTCGTCACCCTTTATCGTAAACTCTCCCTTCTTCAGCACCATATTACTTGTGTTATTGGCCACATCATTGTCATTGGCGATCGAAGCTGCGTTAACATCTGACGCGAATTCCACTTCTGTGGCGAAAAGGTCTGTGTTTTCCAGTTCAACCTGACTCTCTGAAGCCATGACGAGGATTCTTATACTTCATTAGCCCTTCATTCATGACTGGGGTTCTATGACATAGGCTAACAGAATACCGTTTCAGAAATGCCGGTAAGTGTTCAGTTTAGTCGAGAGATGGTAAGTATGGACCATAAAACTTATTCCCGATATCTCGTTCGACTGTCCAGCGGTGTTGATGGAAGCATGCTCGAGAAAGGAAAGTCGGAGAAACTACCACCTCTAACACGTTTTAAATGTTTCACGGAAGAGAGACGGATCTAGATTTTCGGACGATTCCCAAAACCACATGGAACTTGAGCCCTTCGGCACTGCATCATAGAGCACCTCACGCGAGACGGCTTCCATGTGCCCTGCAAATAGTGTGATGCTCCTGCCATGAGGCGGTGAATATTCTGCCAAAAATTTCCGTGATAGAACTGACTGTCATGTATGGGACGGAAAACTAACTCTTGATGTTCGCTTTCATACGGTGTTTACGATAGATTTCACAGAGATTCTTCTGCCTTATTTAAGAACCGCTTGATTGAGGGAGTAGCAGTTAACCCCTAGCCCTGGATCTAATCCCTCAACTGGTTTTGTGGAATTTAGAGGAAGACCTCTGCGATATATCTACAAAGGAAAGCAAAACGACAAGCGACATGAGCTCCGGTGACGTTCTCATAACTAATCCTAAATCTGTCTTAGCTCAAGATGGTTTCTGTGATCGCCTAATCAAGTCAATCATTCCTGCTCTCCTTCAAGCCATTGAGGGGTAGGACAAGCGCTCAATGCTCATCATCAGGTGTCAGGTTCCGGGACGGCAATAAGTTTGCAGATGATCGTCAGTTTTCTTATCGGTCTGGCATAGATTGCTACCGACTGACATTGTACTCCAGAACTCAACATAGACGTAGCCGAAGAAGACCTCATTGGCAGGCAGTTGCTCGTTGCCCACACATTGTAACCACCGGCAGCGAGGAGGGCTCGATGAGCGTTTGATACAGAATGAGTCTTGCTCGTACGTTCCAAAGACAGAGCAGTATACTTCTGCTTTTGACCCGCTTGACTGAAGTTCCATGATTCCTGCAAATTAGATTGTCGGCACGATCATGTCACGTTGGGATGGATCGACAGTTCTGAACTTGCAACCTTCCCCCTCCGAAGTGGCATCTACCCTGGGGGCCTATGGGCCCACGAACAACCACCATAATCGCTATTACGGTCAATCCAACCTCTCCTGGCAATTTCGTTGAGGCACTCACAACACAGCCACAAGCTCATGAACTGCTATTCTCCCATGCCTCAAACTGCCCCATCCACTTAGTACTTCGCCCCTACTAACCTCTGACTTGCCTCTGCCGATAAGAATTATCGAGCCTTAATCAACAGCTACATCTCTCGCAGGTTGATTCTACGGTACTTGGGGGGGCATAGTTCCGGATGTCGGGAATATATGCTTGCTCAGGGAAAGGATGTGTACGTGTTACCGGTTGCTGTGGACCCCATGGAAAGGGAAAGACCGAGCTGAGAAGGCTTGATGAGCTATGCTCTTTAGTTTTGGTCATTGGGTGTGCGAGATAAAAGGCGGCTGACCCAACATCTGGAAACACAGAGTGTTGGCGCCTAAGGTAAGGGAGTGTGCTGAGGAGGGTGGTACCGCCTGTGGGATTAGTAAGGTCGTTGAGGAAGTTATAGGTGTGCTTTCCGCAGGTAAGTGCCCAAATCATGACAAGCTGCGTCTTTGAGGTATCGAGGTACAATATAAGCTTTTCTTTTTCAGGGACTGGAGTTTGAGAAGACCTGCGCCACGATTTTATGCCTCCATATAATCAGTATCTATTTTCGCTGATCAAGAGCTCATCATAGAACGCCCGGCAATCAAACGAACCAAAGTTATCCAAAACAACGGGTTAGAAGGTGTCGCGCTTTTCTCTCAGCCTTCACTCTGGGTCGTCAATCCAAACCAGCTGCGGCCCAGCCACCAAGTGATCCGGAATCTCGGCCAGCTGCAAGTCATCCTTGTCAACAACGACAATCCAGATATCTCCATACATCTTGCCCGGAACAATGGACGTCATATTCTCCTCGTCTAGCTCCGTAAACTCCAGGCTTCCGTACGGCCCAATCCATGCCACATAATGGGCCTTCCCATCAGGTACACCGCCTTCATACTTGAGCTGAACACTCACTGCACGCTCTTCTTCAACCTTCAAGGTCGCTTCAAGCACTTTCCATGGCTGATCTGGCATTCCAGCAAGTTTATCAGGACAATGGTCCACAAAATGGTTCATCACATAGCTCCAAGCCAATTTTGCAGGGAGCCCGATCTCCCGAGGAGCTGAAGCTGCGAGATGATTGCGAATCATGGACGCGACAGCGCCAGCGCGGGACTTTGCACCGGCCTGAGACAACAGGAACGGCACGACGAAGGGATCAGCCTTGGCGAGATGCACTGACATGTCAGTCAGTACGCCAATTTGCAGGTTGTTGAGCGCAGAGAAGGCAGCAATGAAGTCATTCACGCTGGACGTGACCGATGGAAGGATGTACTTGCAGCTGGCGGGAATGCTGCGGTTGTAGTGGGCTAATATCTCGCCTGTCGTAGCACGGTGAATGAGGGACTGAGCTGCCCAAGCGCCGATAGTCTTAACGATTGCGGCAGGGTAAACGCCAGCCCAAGCACCACCTGCCTCAAGTTTCCTATGGCCGTCCCAGAGAAGATGCAATAGAAGGTCCTCGATGCGAGAGTGGAACTGAAGGTAGGCCGCTGCCTCATCGGAGAGGGATGGTGCCCAGTTCCAATGCGTAGGCTTGCCGCCACCGGCCTTTTCGGCGTAGTAGTCGGGGGCCTCAATGCCAGGAGGCGGCAGATCTCCTGTACCTATCGGGATTGGGGGAGCTATAGTCGTGGGAAGGCCATCGAGCTTATCTGGGAGGACATTTCCGTTGAGTGATGTGACAATGGTACCGTTGACAGTAAGAGTACCTCCAAGAGGAGCATTTGGAGGAACCTTGCTGGGTGGCGGAGCCTGTTGGGCTTTGGCGACGAAGTCCTCGTGGGTACGGCCAGAGTTGCTTTCGACCGTGCTAGAATTTCCCATTTTATCAGCGACAGCCAGCGCAGTTTATGCCGAATCACTTACGGTGCGTTGATGCTTCCGACCATGCCAGACTGGCAGTGCGTTCCTTGACCGCAGTAGAACCACTTCGGCTTATCATCGACGATAGTGTAGTCAAATGTGACACCAGACGGAGAAGATTGAATGGGGATGAACCCGGAGCTGAATCCACCTTCTATGGGCTGACAAGGATTGTCGAAGCTACTTTCGGTGACAGTATGATTCTTTGGGTCAAAGTTAAACCTGACAACTGTCCCGACAGGCTCCATGATCTTGCTGGGCACGAACTCCAGCCTGCCGCCCTTGCCAACATCGACCTCTATCCGGCGTATCCCTCCCATCGGTCGTCCGTCTGGGGGAGATCTACTTGTAGGAGCAGTTTTTGCTGCCCTCTTGTAGGCCTCAAATGTATTGCCAGTTTTAGGGCTGAGGATCGTGAGCCATGCCCATGACTGCACAAAGGTGAAGGGACCCTACGGGTTGATGGCATGAACCATTCCGTTCTGGCAATGGTTACCATTGGTTTGACTGCAATAGAGCCATATGGGCTTTTCATCATCCACAAAAATGGTGAAGGTCGTTCTGGAGGGCTCGTCTTGTGACTCTGTCGGCACAAATCCAGAAAATATTCCTCCTGAAAGAGGTTGGCAAGGCTCGGCAAAACTCGACTCAACCACTGAGTGGTTCTGGCAAAACGTCAGCGTAGAACTAACCCTCGGCCAGGCTTCTGTGAATGATTTTACCCTCGCGAAAAAAGTGTATGTGATCGTATCACCGACTTTAGCCTCGATTGTCTCCGGGTCAAACTTTAATCCCCCTCTTCCCACAGCAACTGTGTGGTGAGCTGCTTGGGCATGGGCCACAAGCGCCAGAGGAAAAATCGATCTCGTTGATAATCTCATTTAGACTTGTTTGAACGAAACTTTCTGACCCCGGGAGACCTTGAAGTGGTGAATGCTTCTCGTACACTTCGCAAGCAGCGGGAGAGGGGCCGCCTTTTTACAGGTCTCCTAAGATTGTGGATGTGCTTCACCAAGGGAGCGAACTCTGCACGATGCAACATCGCACAGCCGGAGCGCACAAGACAGACAGGGGTATGGGATGCTATTCTCGGCCGCCGCCCAGTCCTCTACCATGGAAGTCTTCCCTTCCGAAAGATGCCCAAGGATTACAACATGTCCGATGTTGTGTGGCCCAACGGCGCAAACAGCCAAAATTTGGGCTCAACCGCGCTCCCAGCGTTGGAGTGCGTTCGGGACTTCGGAGTCTCGAAGGGTTAGGCTTGCTGCTTGGAGTTCCCTGGAAATGACTGTTCGACAGAATAGTTGGCCGAAGCAAAGCCTCCGTCAGCCTTAACATTGTTTATCTCCAGGAAGCGTTATCCATATCATCAGAGGCACATTCTTGGCCCAAAGCTGGGAATATCAGAAATATCCTCAGAAAAACCACGCCATGCGCTTGCATATCTCCTAGCGTCTGACGAGACAGCCTTGAAAATGAATCCCTTTAAGCGCCATGCGAAGCGGTGCCAAGGTGGTGGTACCGTGTGATGTTCCATCCTTGGTACCCGTCCAACGGTCGGCAGGGGCTAGGGTTGCAATGGAACACCCCAGTTTGAGCACTGTTAGCTTCAAATATTAGATAAACCTTTGCTGGTGCCCGAAAAGGCGCTATTAGCTATGTCCTGAGATTGCATCCGAGGAGCTATATGCTACACTTCCTGAGTGTACCTCAACGGCGGCGAACGTGCTCACTTGCCGAAAGCATTGTCGTCCTCAAAACTTCAATACCACAACCTCGGGATCTTTTCGCTTTCCTCCCAATATCCTACTTCTGTCGGTGATAATTGGTCCTAAATCAAGGAAAGAATGACTGCCGGCTTTATTCTCAGAGCATTTGCTGTTCTTTTCAACGTCGTATCACTCATTCTCATCTGCGTCGTTTCATTTGCTGGCATCAATGAGACGATAGAGCACATCTACTGGCTCAAGGTGAACGGCAACGACGGTTTTCACCATCAGGAAGCTCCGTGGCTGACCCTTCTTGCAGGTAGACAGCTCCAAACTGTCAATACCTTCAGCGCTTTTCAGCTCCGAGTACCTAAAAGCCTTATCTAGCATCTCAAAAACAGATTATGTCGGACCAAACATCACCGCTGCCTCAATTGGGGAGCCAGAATGGTTCACAGTTCACCTAATGACCGATTGTAGACATTACTCCGATCGACCATTGCAATGCCGTTCACCCCAATACGGCTTTTCCTTTGTCCCAGAGCGCGATCTTAATTTGAAAGCCGCATCACTAAGCCACCTTATTGATAACAGCCTCAACGACGCTGTCGAGCGCTGGGCAAACGGCAGCAAAGGAGTGACTTTCATTTACCTTGCCTCCATATTCCTTACCGTCCTGGCGACGATCGAGTCTTTCTTTGTTCTGAAGTGGGCGGCCATCAGCAGCGTGCTATGCTGTATTTTGTTACTATCCGTCACCATCGCAAATACTGTCATCGTAAAACAATTCAGCAACCGGTTCAACGACATCTTCGAGGGCCATGGGATTTCCACGAGCCCAGGATCAACGCCAATAGCTCTTGCGATTACAGCCGCTTTCCTCTCTATTCTTGCCGCAATTCTTTACTTTAATGCTGTGCGTCAGCAATCTGGACAATGCAAGGGCATGCTACTTGGTAACTTCGGTCGCAAACCGACGTTGGCAGGCGCAATTGGTGGCCATAAGTATGTCCAGATTGAGCATCAACAGGGTAATGTGGGCAATTACCCACCTAGTGGCGCCAAGTATGGCGAAGCTAGTCATGGCTCTCCCGACAGCTTGCGGGCAAGAAGACTGGATGATGACTGGGCTGCGCCCGACGAGTATTCTGGTGGATTTGTGTCAGGAGGGACAAAGACGGGTTCGGGGCCATCCATTCCTCTGATGGCACTGGGCAGAAATCGTGCAAAGAAAGACTTGAACACGGCATATGAACCATATAGTGATTTGCGTTGAAAGGACTGATCGAAATCTTCCAGGGCTGTTGCCTAGTGGATGGCTCACGTCTTCTGTTGATGAAGTATTTACGCTAGCATCAGGACATAATAAAATTGGACGTGTGAGCCATTGATTAAAAACAAAGCGTTTGATAACAAGATTCGTAGTTTACCTAGGTACACAAACCGGTCGTTTATACGGGTTGTAGGTTTGTTTGGGGGGTGATGGTAAAAGGTTAAGAGTGCTTCCGAGTCAGCGGCACTCCGGTTTGCGTGCCACGAAACGAGGACCCGTCAAGAACAAGCGTCAGAGCCTGAAAGTAGCCCTCTCCGTGCCGGTGTTGGGATCACCATTTTAAAACGGATATAAATGAAGAAACGGACTATACATGACAACGACCGGCTGCTGATTTTCCAACTTCTGCAATGTGCAACGATTTGTGTTGTTGGCAAGCTCTATAGTGTTTTAGGACATTATTTTGGAGGGTAATAAGACAATAAAACGCCAATAAAACAAATCGTGGCACATTTTGTAGATACACTGAATTTACGCCTAAGATATCTCCCCGTGACCCAAAGGTCCGGATCGATTGATCGATTTCCGTGCCACGTTTCCTCCCGGTAGGGGTTTTCCTGAAATAGTTTGTTGTCGACTGCGGAACTCAAGCTTCTCTTTCTGATGCTTCTTCGGGTACAGGGTACAGATACCTATCACACTCGGGAGATCTGGGTCAATATTGTTCAGAAGAGTTAAACCAACATTTTCTATTTCTTTCTCAATTGCTAGGCGGAAACAGTTCTGCAACGTTTCGGAAAGTTGGGGAAGTGGATGTGCTTCATGACTGGGGGATTTAGATCTGGTTAATTCAGTAGCTCCTTGGGAGATATGCTGAATAAATTAAATTTCAATGATCGAAGATCAAGCAAAGAGACCAGTCCAAATTAAGATGCTCTAAATCACTGCCAACTATCTAGCGGTATACTTTTAAACATACACAACCCTACGAAGTGTACAAAACTTCCCACCACACTTCAGCACTAAATGGAGATTAGCAAGGAAATTTGAATCTCTTCCTAGCGCTATTCCGAGAAGCTGTTGTTGCTCTTCATGGTCTGGCTATGAGCCAAATGGAGCGGAAAGATTCCCACTTGTATGTCTTCAAACCTACTTCAATCATTCCCATCCTGTGTATGTCATCTTTAACAATTTGGAACAGGCACTCATGCGCTCACCTGCCTTGTAAAATACTGTTGCATATTCTTTAGGTGGATCAGGAAGCTCACTTCTTGATATAAGCTAGGTAGTGCGTTCACGATGTTCTACGCAGTCGCCAGGCTTCAGACACCGACAGGCCACTTGATAGAACTCAATTCAATCACCTATGCGCCCAAAGAAACTGCATATGTGGATGTAGTCAAATGTAGTGTCATCGAAAGTCCACTCCTGTGTTGCGTTCTCAACTTGGAAGCTGAGAGTCTCAAAATTGAGGAAACAAAGTTGCACAGCAAGTTGCACAGAAGACATGGTCAAGAGTCAAGTTCAACGTCGATCAGTTCCCTGATTAGTGAAAACTTAACTGATGGATGGAGAACAAGTGTTAGACTGCATGATCGGATGGGAATGTTCTGCCTTTTATTAGCGATAAAAGAGCTACCGTCGGGAAGTCGGAGGATATTTTGACAAGTAGATCCTCGGAGGTTCATCCGCTTATCCATTCAAATCTAAAGTCAGGCAGTCACACCTTGGGACGAGAGCCAGACAGAGGTTTCCTAAAGCATTACTGTCTTTACCGTATATGGTTCAAGTAGCATAATCTGATCTTGGTTACGTAGCTCTGCCCCTGAGACGGTCATCGAAGAAGCTTCGTTTGCCCATTTTTGGCACTAACAGTGAACAGTTTATTGCACGCTGAGAGCGCTTGATTGACTAGCGTATCCAAGGTAAATAGTTTAGTTTGAAGGATAACAAAGAAACATATCTAAGAGAAACGACCTGCTTCCTCTTTACCCCGAGTAAACCCCCCGGACCATTCCCGAGCTTTAAATCTGATTTATCTCAAAGGGGCATGGTTATGCCCAACACGGCCGATGTATTCCGGTCATTTCCAAAGTCCAATGCGTGGGCTTTGCTCCAATGTTCTTCGGCAGCAACATCAATCACCCATTGAGGGGCCGGACTTTCGCTGGAGCCGGGGGACAGGCGAGTGCCCATCAGAACTTCCCAGGCTCTGCGAGCTCCGAGGTTGGCAGCATTAACCCTCTCCAATAAGAAGTGCATGCCATCCTTGAGGCTGGAACTCTCCGGAAAGAGCTCTGAACTCGAGAGGTCAACCCAGGTGGTTGGTCCTGTCCCTTGATATCTGCAGGTGATGGGCAAGGTTTTGAGTCCGTTTCAATCTTCCAACGAGCTGCGGCCAACCCGAGTTTTGGATCATCTTTGCCAACTCGGTGGTACAGGAAATCGGCCATCTCCCGACTGATCGTCCTCATGACCCAGTCATGCTGCCACATCAAGTAGAAGGTGTAACTAGGTGGCAGTGTGCCACCGGATGATGTGGATGTGAGGGATCTTGTGCAGCTGGCCGAGAAGGTTCAACACTAGCTTAACACAGGCTTTGAAGCAGTAGTCCGAGAATGTATATGTGTAAATAATCTTCTTGAGCGGGGATAGAAAAGCGAAGAGCCTTGAGATTTGGTTCTTTGAGACGAGCTTGCGACGGGTCTCAGCGCCATTGCCCAAACGAGAAACTGACTTGTCTATGAAAGTGGAGAGATCGTCAAAGAAATATCAAATAGTAACGCATTTGAGTTTCATGGAAGTATAGCTTGAATCTCCGGTAGGCCTTTTGTTCAAGTTGATGCCAAATACTTTGGCAACTAGAGAGATGTAGGAGGAGCGATGGTGGTCAGAGAGCGATTGTCTACTCAACCTCGTGACGCTTTGTGAGTGAGTGAGGGTTTAGTTTGTGGACCAAGTCACGCCTTCCTGAGCTATGACGACATGCCTATATTAGGGGGGAAAGCCCAGAATTCTAAATAGTTGTAGATCTCACAATGTCAAAGGCTGAATGCTGCTATGCTGTGCCATTGAGTAGCTATCACTGTTTGACCCTTAATTGGAAAATGTGAACCCATTACTTAAAACGAGGGACATGTACAATAAGAAACTTAGAACGAACGAATGAAAATCTTATGTGTGAACCATGTTGGCTGTGCACGTGGCGCTAATCTCAATCGTCCTTGGGCTTTGTGCAGCCAGGAAGCATGACGGTGTTAAAGGGTAGTTTAGTTCTTTCTCATACTTTAAACGATCCGAAGAAAAGGCTTGATATCCCCTTCAAATAGCTAGCGGATATTGAATCGTTGGAAGAAAGAACACGCTCTTCAAAGTGGATTTAAACCCTAAATTGTTGCCTTGCCCTTGTTCTGGGAGCTTTGCAACTCGAGAGGATGTGTGGCTTTTCTAGGCCGAAATGCCCACAGAGCACTAGCCATTAGTGGTGTTTTGTAGACCATAGTAAGCTCTATAAAACCTTGACCAAAATCCTAAATAACAAGATCGGGTGTCTGATGAATCCACACAGCCACTAGGTGTTAAGTCTAATATCCCTTTCGAAGGCTTGACCATGGCTAAACATAAGTTGGTAGTGACCGGCTTACACCTCGGGATGACCGAATGACTGATATTGTTACGTTAGACAAACTTGGGCATCTAAATAGAGACAACACACGCTCTTCATAAATTAAACTTGTTTTGAGAGCTTCGAAGAGATGCAGGAGATGATCAAAATGCCACCATCAACATGAATTATCATCTATTGGAAGTTGTCAAAGCTTGAAGTCTGCATTTGTCTTTTCTTTTGTGTCGCGATGCTCCAGCGACGCAATCTTCTCTGACAATTTGACCTTCAAGGCCTTTGCTCGGTCGGTACTGAGTTCGTACATAGTAGTCAAGTTGAACAATAGCGTGTGTGAAGTCCGGCCAGCGTCAACCAGGTTTTCGAGTAAAGCTTTGCCCTGCAAGAGGATGTTAGCTGGAGTGCCAAAACATCACAGATGAAAGGAGTCATCAGCATACCTCCTCCATTTTGCCAACATATAGCAAGCACGCTGCCAAATTCACACCAACCATCTCATCGCCAGGCAGCAACATACTCAACCCTCGCCAAGTTTCCAAAGCAGCGTCATATTCGCCATCTGCCATCTGACACAGGCCCTGAAGTACTCGTATGGCTACCCCGTGTTCATCTTCTGGCGCCACAAGCTCGCCAACACATCTCTTAGCATTCTCCACGTCACCAAGGTGCAACCATAGTAATGCTTCCCTGACAGCGCGTGTGCCATCATTATTCTGAGGCAGTGACCTTAGGTGGCAAATGGCGCCAGTAATATCCTCCATTTCAACCAGCGCTCCAGCCACTCGTAATCCTAGGTCGGCTAATCGAGCTTTCCATAACTCCATGGCCGAGTGATTGTGCCTCGCACTAACCTCGGCTAGCCGTGCTCTTGCCTCGCGCGCCAGTTCATAGTAGCTCATGATGGAACGGCGTGGGTCACCGAACCCAAGGGCCTGCAAACGGACAGCAAGGACACGGAGGTCCCATGGAACAATATGAACTTGCGTTTGCTGGGCATGAGGACGTGGTTTTGGCTGTCCCTGTTCAACATCCGCTAGGACGCTCGGGTTATCTGTTGGCGAAGAGATAGTCTGATAGTAAAAAGTACTAGATAAGTCACCAAGGGCTTTGACTTCTTGCGCAGCAAGAGATGTAGCATCGATAAGGGTGAGGCAGGCCAGCCGGGTATAAAAGAGGTCAAAGATGCGTTCATGATCGGTTGGATCAGGCTGGGCCTGAGCAGGGCTCGGGCCGCCGATGCCCGAGAGAGTCTGTGCTGCCGCAATGGCGGCGGCGCGGAAGTGACCTTGAGCTACGAGCTCCGGAATGGGGGTCTCGGTAGACGGTTGATTGTGCGGAGAGTTACGAAAAGCCGGGGGTATGTTGTGAGGTGGTAGGGGATGGTAGATCTCGGGGCGAAGCAAAAAGGAGAAGTCACGTGGTCGAGGAGGGGCAGGCCGCCTGGCTATGGGTGCAGGTGAATGAGAGGGAGATCTCATCACCGGTGATGCAGCACCAGGCGTTCTTGGTGGTGGAGAAAGCATGCTTTGAGGAGGTTGTTGGCCTTGAGGAGGCTGTTGATCTGTAACAAGGCCTAGAGGCGCTCTTAAATTTGTCAGATCTATGAGAGTTGAGGTGGCGCTGTTAATGAATGTTGAGCTCACTCGCTAGCATCAAGGGGACCCTTGGTGGATGAACGAGGTCGAGTTGCTAGTTGGTTGTAAAGGGTCAGCCCAAGTCAACTGAATGAGGGTTGTAGATCAAATAGTGATGTCGTGGTATGATCACAGCTTCAATGAACAATCGCTATCTAGTTCCGGCCCCGAGATGGTGACACGAGGTGAGAAACCACAATGAAAGCAGCTGGTAGCATCTCACACTGTAACCGACGTCTTGCTTACCTTTGACCCCAGATCTTGTCCTTGTATGACCTTTCACTGTCTGTTCTTTGGATTGCTCCATGGCACAAGAACTATGGTAAGACAGCAACAACAGAGTTCTGATTGGGTGTATCAAATAACAGTCCCAATGACTTCATACTAGGAAGGGACTGCTATGATGTCTTGATGCAGGGTGAATCGTGAACCACAATCTAGTGGAGCGTGCTGTCCAGGATCCAGCTGAAGCGGGGACTGAGAGCGCAACAGCTGTGAACAATTGATGACAGCTGGTGTTGCTCGACCCTAACCCTGTGTCTGCCCATTGCTCACCTCTTGAACGGTTCTGCCGGATGACCCTTGAAATTCCAAGCACCTCGTATTGACATTTCGATTATACTAAATGAACCGTAAAATTCCAAGTGACGAGCCACAGAGCCGATACAACTATATAAATGGACCCGGGGAGGATCATTCCATGATATAGTCATAGATTTGATGTTTCTTGACGAGAACAGATCAAAAAATGTACGAGTCAAAAGTATGCTACAAGCAAAACAACACGAAACCCTTGAACCAGAACAATCGAGCTCATAGTTCAACATCATCCAGATGGATGCCAGCTGTACCGCTATCCTTCCTCCGATCATGATTCCGCCCAATATTTCTACCACTTTCAAGATCATCCCTCCCACCTTGTGTTTGATCATTATGCTGGTCTCCCGAAGGGATGATAAAATCCTTTGCACTCCCCAACCACTCCCTGTCAAAAACCACCGGCCCTACACCTAGGTGCGGCCTGTGTACATCCGAGACGTCGATCGACATTCGACGTTCCTTCGATTTCTTGACAATTTTACCAAGAAGGTCGGCCATATTCATTTCGATATTGAGTTTGGTGAGGAAGACAAAAGGATGGACTTGAATGTATACAATCTCGTCCTTCAGCGACATAAGACCAATAAGCATTACCTGAATAAAACTAGTCAGAACGGAAGGATCAATAGAGAGGCGAGAGCAAAACGTACATCAAGGGATATGGAAACGAAAACCATTAGAAGGTTGTATTTGTAGACAAGATTATACTTGGTCAGACCGCACGAGACAAGCTTCGATCTAACCAGCCACATGAAATACGTGTTGATGGTGAGATCGATTGCAGCAAAAATGGCTTTTTCAGCTCTGTCCCAGACTTCATTGATCCGGATGAACGTTTCATTGATCTGTAGTCGTGCTGGAACCCAGATACAGAAAACGCTGACGTTGACAATGCCAATGGCGATGAGCAATGCAATTTTAATCCGTCGTTCTTTATCGGGGTTATACAATATCAACCCAAGTCGATTTGCCAGGATTTGCATCAAGCCTTGGATCTAGTTCGATCTTGTTAGAACGTATTGGGGCATGTAGCACAATGATGGATACTTGCCTGCACAACCCATGTAAGGACTCATCTCTTTATGTTAGCAAACATTGAACCGTTAAGAAAACAGTGTCTGTGAGGAACATACGCATTCCAACGAAATACCAGATGCTGTGGTAAAGCCATTGTCAGCGCAATAATCACGACATATGATCCGTGAGAAAGTATACCTAGGTGGGATCTTGCCGACTAAAAACAACCAGATACAGATTGATGTGGATATACAGGAGCCCCAAACGAGCCACACCAGGATGATGTAAGCACTAAGTCGATGACAACGGCGCCATGACCGGCGGCTCTGACGGACGGCCTTGGTAAAGTCGAAGAATGCGACGGCTGACGAAGCTCCAAAGAAGAAGGCCGCTACAAGCAGGCCTGTCAGGGACGTGGGCTCAACTCGATACCATGGAGGTATTAGTGTACCCATTATGAGATTGGTTGGATATGATGAAAGAAACGTGTGATCTGGTAGCTAGACGCGTCCAGCGCGTTGCTCAGCCAGGTGTCCCTTCCAAGGGATACTGCCTCGAAGAATTGGAGGGAAGAAACATTGGTGGTTTGGTTAGAAATTTGTCTAACAATGCCGTCATCTTTTATCAATTGTGCTTCAATAAGCAATAAGTAGGCTACATCCATGTAAGTGGCGATAACAGGAGGGGATGGGCGCTGCCACCTACGCTCGGCCCCTTCTACCTGCTTCAGGCTTCGGACGGAATTCGGGTAGGGGGAGAAGTCGCGACGCTCCAACACAACTTGAGCTTTGACATCTACCCCAACCTTCTGTGCCTGGTAACTGATAAAAGCGAACACAGTCTGATGTTTCTATTGAACTTTAGGCATCGCTGCAGGTTATCGGTGGTCTTTGCGCAGAACCGGTCTCGATCTTTCTGCCACTAGGTTACGAGTCATTCTTACAACTAAACTCTGATACACCTAACTTCGTTGTTGACAGAGGATGTTTGCAACGATAGTACTCTGATCCATGACAACAATATATGATTCTATTGAGATGGTTTTGAAGGTTTTATCAATAGCAACTCTTCTGATATTTGCTTCTGATGCTAGTCAGCTCGGATACCAGGCCAAGCAGGTAGCATAGAACCATTCTAGACCCTGAATCATGAGTCTGCATCGCAAGTATTTCGGTCATCTACTCCAAAATGAGAAGCTCATAGGATAGTTTAGAATTGATGGGCGTCAATTGTCTGAGTGAATCGGTCGTGAAGCAAACTGGTTAAATGAGAGCTACAACGTGTGGAAGGAAACACTTGACCTCATTAAGTACCTAGGTAATACAACTTAGGTGGGGAGTTCAAGAGTGGCATATATGCCATCCTCAGGGCCCAAGTCCCCAGGTTTAGGCTTCATCGCCAACCGAACCATTCAGTTTTCACACGGCAATCCGGAACCCGAGCTCAACACTGAAATGTGCTGTGTTTCCATTCGAGAACATAAAGCTTCAGAATTTCGCCATCCAACCCACCTCTCAACGGTCAGACTGGCTGCACCGCTCGAACGGTAACCAGGTTTAGGCCAATGATGACTCGACTGCGAGACCGGATCCTGACTCAGGAGTTACGACAGGATCCTTGATAGCTCCCTCTCTCACACGTGCCACGCTCGCGTGGCTGCAAGCTCCAACTGTTTAGCTAATGAGCTTTTGTCGAGAAGAGATGTCTTCTCCAGCAACATTTGAAACATGTACGGGCCAAGACGCTCGGGGCACGGATAAGCCACCCACGACCTGACTCGCCACCGCGTCCATAGCCATCGACGGAGGACTGCACGATGGTTAGGGGAAAACACGAAGAATAACGTCCATTACATCTACAAAGTAACCTAGTCCAGTGTGCAAACACACGACCGGTGGTATACATACCTCCAGTAGCATTCCCGAAAGAATGAACAGAATGTCAATATTACCACCATGAAGCAACAAGCAATGAAGCCTTGAGCAACGCTTCGTTCAAATAACCATAGCTAAATCCATGATCCTAAACTCACCTTCTATTACCAAAATCCAGCCTGGAAACTGTTGACTTAGATCTCGACTTCATCTGAGTAACATCTTGAGCCCCTTGGCGTCCTCATTTGCACGGTACGATGCTCAGGCGAGTTCACGACAAGGATGTCGTTGGCTGCATGGCATTCTAGCCCAGTCCAGTCCAGTCCAACCACGATCGGCTGTGCATTAATGTTGACCTAAACTGGACGCTACGCCGCTCTCGTCGAGATCAGCTGATATCCAAATGGAATGCACATTGCAAGATCAGGATATCGAATTCAGGTGTTCTGGTATCCGCCTGAGCATTCCCACTTTGTGCCTGGACCACAGTAGTACCAACTCCTGAACAGCCATGGTGGGGGTTTTGGTGCAGGCTGGTGAATTAGGCAATGACGACGTCCGGGAAGAGCTTCCAAGGTTACTTCTAGGAGGAGACTGCTTGCGCTGACAGCTGTGATGAATGTGCTGGTGGTGATGCTAGTCATGGTTGTGGTTTCTGCAGTCGTCGAAGTCAGGGGCTTGGTGGTCGGCGTGGTTATCTCGTCTTTGGAATTCCTAGGATCCAAAAGCGCACTCCATCCTGTTTTTCAGGGCTTTTGGCAAAGGACTGGCACCGGGTAGGTACGAGCGCGCGGTCTTCTAGGGGATTAGTGACTACCGCAAGGCCTGCGGTGAAGACACCGAGGAAACCCCACACGGTCAATGTTGTGAACAACCAGAGTTTCATGGTTGGCTCCTTATCTCTGATGAGAACAGAAGTCTCAGAGAAAACTCAAGCCGACCCTAAGCTGGGAGTGATCGATTCTCAAAACGGAACGTTGAAACATCATTTCCTTCGACTTTCATGAGAGGATCAGCTCGAGACATATCGTGTCGTTCTTGATAACCTTGGTGGCGTTGTGGTTGATCGTTGCTCATCAACAAATCATCTCAAGTGAGGCGCTCATGGAGGTAAGACCAAAATGGCCCTAAATAACTTACCAACTGTTTGCATGCTTCTGTAACGACCGCAAAAACACAACACAGAAACCGTCATCCATGGAGATGTCAATGAATCCAAACTTGGGTCTGAATGGAGCTTTGTTCTGAACAAGCGGTGAAAGAAAAGAGAACTGCTACCATAGTGTCCTAACATAATGTCCTGACATATGGCAGGAGTTCAACACCATAGACACCCATGCCATGTTGTGTCCAGGTTTTCCGAAATATCAGCTGACATCAACCTGAGAGAACGCAGGAAGAGTCCGGTATCACCAAAGAATTGTGGATGGGGGAAACATGTGGAAGCAAGATTCAGCTGCATAGCTGGTACCTGTGGAGTCAACCCATTTGTTGGTGTATTGTTGTTGAACTTATCTTGGTTGAGAACAGTTCTGCAGATAGCTTCACAGGGGAAGGCTGGTATCAATGCGTCCGCGCGGGTAGGTGTTTTTTCCTGGTTTCAACCCGCCTTTTTCTCCGGCTTTCGTGCGTACCTGAATTAGTAGAAGCAGTACTGATGGATTTTGTTACCTCCCAAGGACTCCTTAACCTTAGCCGCTCACACCGTTTGCCCAGCCTGCGACATTCCAAACTTAGACAGGGCTTCCCAAGGGACCCAGAGACTGCTCAGCCGCCTTGGCGAAAAGACCGACAAGAGGCAGCGTCTTGTACTTTGGCTACATGTTGATGGGCAACTTCTTTCTGATGCAAGTGATGTTGGTGAAGGCGGCACGGCTCAGGAAATCGCCAGTCCTAGTGACGAGATCCAAGTTCATGCCATGTTTGCTCATAACCGCAATGCGGAGCTCGTAGAACTTCATGACATCATGCTCGCTCATGGTGCCTTCATCACACAAAGGCGTCCATAAGATTCCTGGGACTCAACCCAGCCGCCAGGCTTGAGGTGGCTATTTGCGGTGAGCACTTCATGTAAACTGATCCGGGTCTGGAGAACTTACCGGAAGATCTGATCCACCACCTTCTGTAGGTCACGCAGAACAAGGCTCATGCCCCTGAAGTGGACAAAGCCCCAATTGGAACCATGGAGCCATTTTATCTTCCACGTCATCCACGATAAACTTTACATTCGGGGGCACCCATTGGGGTTGAAATGGTGATAAATCAACTCCCAATACTTCAGCTCTGGGACAGAGGTCGTCAACCTCTATGGCCCAAATTCCGGTCTCGGTTCCGATATTAATAATTCTCCGAGGGTGCTCGCCGATAGGGGCGCAAAAGAACTTCCCATTTGTCATCCCAGCATCACAACATGCTTTATGTCTCCTCTATTCTACTCGGAATTATCGTTCGGAATCGGATAACACCCGTCTTTGTACACATGGTATCGTCCGCAGTTCTCAAAGGCGTATGCGTAGATGTTTAAGGCGATGGATGTTGACGCAGCTGAGGATGTTGCATCCCAGTCTTCTGCCAGGAGCTCATCTTCCAGGACCCTGTGTGTGGCTCAATGGCATGACCTCCCGAGACTCTCCTGGCATAGTACCGTTCTCCGGCCTCGGCGACGATGGAAATGAGGCTGGCATTTCTGGCCTGTTGGCTTGTATCTTCGTGAAACTATCACGGGCTGAAATAGAAGATCCCGCAGAGTTCCCTGGGACGTGGTTAAGTTGTGGTAGGAAATAATAGTTGCTAGAAACGATACAAAAGATTTTTAGCCACCAATACGGACTGAAGTTGAGAATTGCAAATTGAGAAGTAGATGACCAGTATGACAGAATCACGGAGTAAGGAGAGTAAAATTGAGAATGAAAATTCCCTACCGAAGGAAAAACCTCAAGAAAATTCATTAATGCTACTCTCTCGCGACGCGGGTCCAGGACTCTCATACTTTGCGTAATCGAGAGACAGATGCAACATTAATCGTCAATCCCCGCTGCGTTAGCAGCACGAAGTTACGATGCTGCCGTTTACACACGTGAAGATGCCGGTTCTGCGTCTCAGCAACGGTACCAATCCGCAAGAGGACGGCCGTTTGCCACCATGGGTAATTGGGACTCAAATTACGCTAGAAACCATCATTGCTAATTGCAGCTGAAGAGGATCAAGCATCAGTTGTGTTGGTGAATCTGACTGACAAACGTGGGGGTCATGAAGTGTTTACGACAGGTAAAAGTAGTACAAAGAGAGCAAGTATCGCCAGGGTGTTGAAGACAATGTAACGGTGTAGCCCACGGCACAAGCGGGAACGATGGGAATATACAGCTTTGAAAGTTCCGTTGCTTTAAAGGATCTTGGCCCCAAGTCTGCAGCGAGATTAAGTTGAGTATTGAAGTGTTGAGCTTCACATTAATCAATTTAGGCAACTTAATCAATTTAGGCAACTCTCCCATCGGCTTGTCAAAGAAATTCCGCCTTGGCAAACCTTTTGGGTTATTTTTTCAAGTAGTACAAGATGCTTGCCCTGGCCCACAATGTCACATCAGTATATGGCTAATGGGGAGGTTGGAGTCAAGTGCTGGGATGATCATAAGCCTTCATTAAGCTGTGTGCTTCTAGACTTCAGCGAACCACTTGTTTTCCCTAAATGTGGGATCCAGACTGCGAGTCGCCTGCTGTTCAATGCATTTCGAGTTGATTCGTTTATTGGACACTCCTTAAAGAATAAAATTGACGAAAGCGTAACCTACTAAGGGTCCAAGGTGGCTCTGAGCATCTCAGCACAGTCCAGTCATTGTCAAGTTTAATCAACGGGCCTTCAAGGGGTGCAGTCACGTGGAGCCGAATCTAAATGGGGAAAAAGAAATCCCGGTTTCCGATACAGGCTGGAGCTTGGCATAGTTGGTTTCAACATTGCCGGCATGGCACGATGTTTTCAAGTGGCAGTCGCAGATGTGAAACTGCAAAAGCGGCAGTTTCATAAGGTTGGCTGCATAGTCCGTCAATGCTTGTTTCCACCAGGCTGACCTTGAGAGCACAAAATGACAGGCAGCGGGCATCTGTTTCCTTACCAGAGCCGCTGAGCCTCAGCTCTGCTGCTATCGGCTCTCGGAGAGTTCGGCAGACCCCACTTTCACAACAGGCACAAAGCACAGGCCGTCCGCGCACTCCCATCTTTGCCCCGCACGAGGTCATTCACCCACACAAAAATCCGGGGAAAACTCCCGGGGTAGCGGAGGAGACTGCCCCTCGCCCCACCGACTTCCCGCGTCCCTCGGCTATTGCTCAGCAACATGTGGGCAGACATGCGTCGATACTGACCGTTGATCGCCTGTCTCGTCATACCACACGCCGGAACACTCCGCTTTGCCATGGATCCCCTTAAACAACGCAGTTGCCCAGCTCCCAAGATGCAAGGCTCTTGGGTAGCTCTCGTGGGCTGACACATGCTAACCGACCGCGGCTCCTGTTTTAGTGTTAAACGGCTTCCAGCTTTTCCATTCTGGATACCTGTGCTACACGTTTGCCCAGCGGCTGAACGGGCGGGTTCCTCTCCGCTGGATGCAGCGTTCTAGATCCACTTACCCCGGTTTAGGTTCTGCTTATAACTGGAAGCTGATCTCCTGGCCGGCTTGTTCGGAACGCTCAGATTTACACCCAATACTATTTGTCAAGAACGAAGACACATGTGCTCGAAATTAAATTTAGCAATTCCAATCTGAAATTCTCGTCTGCCAGCATACCAAGCCATCAGCACTACGCCATCACCATGATGAACCGCGCTTCGACTAGGCTTCTCTCTACCTCGGCTCGCGTCCACCCAAGCTACCTCCCCTACCTGCACAATGCCTCCCGGAACCAGGGCAAGGGACTGAAATGGTGAGCAATTGCGTCGCTTGCCTCTCATGGTTGCCACACCTTCATCCCCCATCGTCGGCTTTCCTCCCCTTCAGAACCTCTAGCGCCTTCCAGCACCCCCTTAGCCCAACTGCCACACTGTTCCTGCATAAGTGCCTACATTTCCATAGCCCAATCTAGAGCTAACCCCTCTCATCAGGGCCCCGCCCCTTGCAGCAGCCCTGGCCACAACAGGCTACGCCGTAGCATCCTACTTCCAGGATTCGACCACCACCGAGCAACGACAGGCGACTCTGGCCGCTGAGCGGGAGCGTGAGGAGGCCCGCCGGCAGGCCATCGCCGACGCATACGGTGACCGTGACAGCCTGGAGGCTCTTGAGAGGGCAGTGGCCGTTTATGAGGCACAGACGAGGGAGCGAGGACACTGATGCAATGCTTTGTTCAAAAATTCCACATAATCAGGGTGGCATCTTCGTTTTGGGTTTCGGCTTTCAACGTTTATGAGTACTACATATGCTCTGGGATTCGGATGGCGCGGCGTTTTGGTATGGGTCTAGGTTCCGGCAATTCGAGTGGATGCTTCACTGGAACTGGTGCATGGGAAATCTCATCGCATAGCAAATGGTCGTTTTCAATAGGGTTTTGGAATGAGAAGTCAAAATATATCCAACGGAATGCAAGAGCCTTAACAAAATGCTCAATACATTTTATTTGATCACAAATACTCCCAATGATGCCCTTGATGCCCTTGAGTTGTAGCTATGTCATTAGAGATCATGTACACAAATTAAACATTCATATACCCCCATTATCTCTTCATCGACTTCCTTTTAGAACTTTTTCCCTGAGCAATCTCCTCCTCTTCATCTTCCCATTCACCCTCCTCTTCCATCCGGGCATTTACCTGCTCCTCAGCATCACCCTCAAGACCCTCGCTGTCGAAGACATCTTCGTCATCAAATAGGTCGCTATTGTACTCCTCATCAACATCCATCTCATCTCCATTCGGTACTTCGTCTTTTCCCCCTTCACCGGATTGTTGCTGCTGCTGCCTTTGGGCCTCCTTGGCCTTGCGCTTCTTCTCAACATTCTCCTTCTGCTGCTTCTTGCGAGCTTCCTTCTCCTTCCTGCGCTGCTCCCACCTCTGCTCCAGTTCCTTTATCTCCTCCTTCGACTTGCTGACATATTCGTGCCACAGAACCTTGCCAGAGCAAAGCCCCTCCTCGACCTTGGTCATCCGAAGTCTCATTCGTGGACCTAATTCCACCAATTTGACAGCGCGACGCTCAACATTTTCGTGTGTCGCGCCCTCGTCCTCGTCATTTTGTTGCTCCCTGGGCTTGCCGCTGTGAACTTTCTTAGTAGTAGTTTCGAGAACTTCAACCTCGGCATCCGTATCCGGTTCGCTACCACTGGTGCCGTCTGTCATGTAGCCCTGGCCATCCTCGCCGCCAATCAAAAACTCCGAGATATCCCTCAGCTTGCCCAAATTCGGTACGCCTGCTTTCCTTCCCTTCTTCGACTTTAGCATCTTTTCGGCAGCATTAAGTCGGCGTAACGGCTTCGATAGCCCGACTGGTTTTGTTGTGATGAGGTAGTGCCGGAAGTTGACGACAAACTTGCCGTCATTTTCGGGCGACAGCTCGCGATTAAGAAGTAGGACACGGCGGATCGATTTGAGAGGGGTTGTTTGCGGGTTGATCGGGGGAAAGAGGGATTGGAAGGCGGTAGTAGTGAGGGACTCGAGATGACGCGGAACCTTGGAGTGCGCATCTGACTTAGGATCCGTGAAGTTGTTCATGACAAGCTATGTCATGTCAGCCTCGTGCCAGAGCAGATGCAACAAGGGCCAGACACGCAACTTACCAGAGGGGGAGTCATGTACTCCTTTCCGCCGCCCTTAGGATGCCTTTGCGCCCTTCTTACATCCTTCGTGAGAGAGTACTTCTCGACTCTGAAGTGGAAAGTCGGCCCGCGCGGAGCAACCGCCAAGCGCAAGTTGACATTGCCCGACGTAGATCGGGAGAAGAGCAGAAGATGGGTAACGCCGAGCGGACCGCACATCGTAACGTAGTCGCGCAACCTGTTGGCCTTCCGTTCCTTCAAACGTGACGCCGTTCCCGGTTCCATTACCTTGCGGACATCGGTGCATAGCTGGCTAACGCTGGTTCCAACCTCGCCGGCGCCAATGCGGATGACCATGCTCTTTGGGTCCTTTATGTTGGCATGGCCATTGACCTGCGCCGCATTGGGAGGATTATGTGCACCGACGTGCGTCCTCTTCTTATGCCGTCTTTTCGCCATTTTTGCTGTTGTTTGATGTGCCGTCGCTGTTGGTTAATGCTTTGGAGAGAGCTCCTTTGATTTACGTCGCAGGTGACGTTCCAGATGCACAGAACCCCCGGCACGGGCAAAAAATTTCGGTGGGGCAAGGCTTATCGTGCATGCCCCACACCGATAAGGCCTGGAAATTTGGAGCGCGCCGCTGCTTGTCTGCTCCTCACCATTGAGGTTCATCATCAAGCCCAGTACTTCACCAACATCAGTCATGTCAAGCAAACGCAGGAAAACCTCCCATTCTGAGGGGGGCCTCAAGGATGCCTCGGCTCCAACTCTCAAAAATGATGTGAAATCCAAGAAAACGGAAGAGAAACAACTTTCTTCTCAGCCAAAACAACCACCTGCTCCCAGCTCAGAGGCCGACTCTGAGACTATCGACAATGGTTCAAAGCAAGGAAATAATGATGCTGCTCCAAAGACATTCGCCGACCTCGTAAGGATTATCCGCTTTGCTGTTTCGTGACTCTTGTGCATCGAAGCTGACGGTTTAAAGGGCATCGTCGAATCTCTCTGTGAGGCTTGCGAGCGCCTAGGCTACAAGCGGCCTACCCCTATCCAGGAGCAAGCAATTCCTCTTGCGCTCCAAAACCGCGATCTCATTGGCATTGCCGAAACGGGTAGTGGCAAGACCGCTGCCTTTGCTCTTCCCATTCTGCAAGCCCTTCTTGACAAGCCGCAACCCTTGTTTGCCTTAGTCCTGGCTCCTACTCGAGAGCTTGCTGCCCAGATCGCCCAAGCATTCGAAGCGCTGGGTTCCATGATCTCGCTTCGTTGCGCTTTGATCCTGGGAGGATTGGACATGGTCCAGCAGGCCATTGCCCTAGGCAAGAAGCCTCATGTTATTGTTGCGACTCCTGGTCGCTTACTGGATCATTTGGAGAAGACCAAGGGCTTCAGTCTGTAAGTGGATATTGATAACATGTCGACGGCATTGAGTGCTGACTAAGAACACACAGTCGTAACTTGAAGTATCTGGTCATGGATGAAGCTGATCGGTATGATCCTGCCATTTTATTTGTCTCCGTAGCTTGACTGACCTTGTCCAGCCTTCTCGACATGGATTTCGGCCCTATTCTCGAAAAGATCCTCAAGTTTCTACCGAGGGAAAGGAGAACCTTTCTGTTCTCCGCCACCATGTCCAGCAAAGTCGAAAGCCTTCAACGTGCCAGTTTACGTGACCCACTGAAGGTCAGCATCTCGACATCGAAGTACCAGACCGTCTCAACCCTTGTGCAGCACTACATCTTCATCCCCCATATCCACAAAGACACTTACCTCATCTATCTGGTCAACGAGTTCGCTGGAAAGACTATCATCATCTTCACCCGCACTGTCCTCGAGACCCAGCGGATTGCCATACTGCTTCGTACCTTGGGCATGGGTGCCATCCCCCTACATGGTGGCCTCTCACAGTCTGCCCGCCTTGGCGCTCTGAATAAGTTCCGTGCTGGCTCGCGCAATATCCTTGTTGCTACTGATGTTGCTGCTCGCGGTCTCGATATTCCAAACGTCGACTGTGTCCTCAACTTCGATCTGCCGCAAGATTCAAAGACTTACGTTCACCGCGTCGGTCGTACAGCTCGTGCTGGCAAATCGGGCCATGCTATCAGCTTTGTGACTCAATAGTAAGTATCTGTTGTAGCATTATTTCTTTCGTTTATGCTCTAACAATAACAGTGATCTTGAGATTTGGTTGCGTACCGAGGCTGCACTCGGCTACAAACTCACCGAGTACCCGCTGGAGAAGGACGAGGTGATGGTCTTCAAGCCGCGCGTTGAGGAGGCTCAACGGATTGCCAAGAACGAGATGAAGAAGCTTCAGGAAGAACAGGACAGGAAGAAAAAGAAGAAGAGGAAGGCTGGGTCTGTATCAGCTCGTGACGATATGGACGCCGAGGAAGGTTAAGGATCTTAACTACATAGGGTGTTGGGGGCAATGGTTAGTGGGATGGAATTTTCGGAAAAGTTTCCCCTGAAGTTCTGGATCTGTGAGGTGTTGTGGAGTTGAGGCTGTGGAATCATTTTGGTTGTGGGAAGAGCTTTGCCCACATGACAATCTTGTTAGTAGGTAATTGGTAACTGTCTCATTATGAGAGCATTTAGAGTTTTATGCATAGATCCATCCCAATTAACTTTGATTAAACCGAAGCACCATCCGTCTGAACAACAATACCCTCCGTAAGAACCCTTGTCCAGTCGAACTTCCTCCATCTCTTCTTGAACCCTTCCACGCGCTCATCACTCCTGGTCCACCTCCCTTGCTTCTTGATCACATCAGGCTCTGCATCTAACATACCCCCAATCACTTCCCTCGCAAACAGGTCTCCCTTCGGCCACTTATTCTCATCCTCCACGATATGCCCCAGTCCACCATCCAGATTAAACCATACGTGGAAGTACGGCATCTCCTTCGCGATACTCCGCCGGAACGCCATCCTCCCCAAGCCCTCCTTAGCCTTCTTCCCCGTATCAATAACCTTTCTATGCTGCGCCCACTCCTCATCCGACGAAAGCATTGCCTCGCGGAAGAAGGCTGGCGCCGTATCGCCCAGCTCGTACGGGATTGGCACGGCGACCAGCGCTGCGTGTTGGCGTCGCTTTGGGGCCGCCGCATTCTCGTAGAAGATCACATCTCGACCTTGGTCATGGTATAGCCGGGTCAGGCTCTTCATGAAGTTACGGATTTCTTCCCATTCGTCGTCGTCGCACTCTAGGAGGTTGGTATGGTGCGTGAGAGGGACGATGACGGCACCGCCTTCGGCGCCATTGATCTCGGGCTCGGGAGCAAGGGTGAGGTAGGTCCGGGTGCCGAGGGAGATAACGGGAGCAATGGGAAGGTTCTGTGGGGGGTTTCGGTCTTCGTGGTAGCAGAGCGGGCATGTCTCAAGGATGCGATTAAGCTTCTGATATTCGTTGACTGCGATATTCTTAAGGCTCAAGTCCGTCTTATGGACACGTTTGGCCAGCCATTCCGCGTTCTCCTCGAGATACTCAAGATCGTTCTCAAACCGCGCGTCCTTGGCGATGCGCTCGGCTAGACGAAGACCTTCACCTCCGGGTTGGCCGCGGGTGCGCCGCTCTTCGCTGATCATGTCCTCAATAGTCATGTCTTCGTTAGCTTCGACCTGACCGCGTTCGCGGCCACGCTTGGTGGTAACTGCTTTGACCTCATGGCGAGGGCCAGCAAGCATACGGTTGTAGGAAGCATCGAGGACAATGGCATTGTTAGATGCGGCGCCAGTGGTAAACGCAGCAGCTGCTTTGTTGTATTCCTCTTCAAGTTTTGCCGCTTCGGGTGCCTTGCGGAATTTCGCTCTCAGATATTCAGCGCGTAACCGGTTTAAGGCCGACTGGTCCATCGGCGGCGCGGGCTGGATCTTGTCCTCGATTACAAGGCCTTGTTGCGGTTCCGGAGATGGGGATCGAGAAGGCTGAGGGCGAGTCTTAGCCATGCGTTCCCTGTACAGGTCACCTGTGGGCTTCTCCTTGCCCACGTAACCCGGACCATATAGTTTCCTCCGATCGAGCTCCATCTTCTCCTCCCTGGCTTCGTCAAACACTTCCAAGCTGCCATATCTCTCAAGTGCAACATCCTCCACAGATCGCCCAGTCTGTTCGGCGATCGTGTAAACACCCTTCAGCTTGGTCATCCGCCATTCTGACCCTTCATCACCGAAGGTGTAGTTGACCTCTCGCTTCTTCGCGGGCGCTGGCTCTTTCCAGTCGTCATCGGCTAACCTCGTATTGAGTTCGCGTTTATGTAAAACCCGTCTCGGCTCTTCTCTCACTGGGGAAGGGCTTTTATCCTTCTGCCTGCGATGGATGTAATCAATGTCCATGGCGGACGGTGCTGTCATCCACGCATCGCGAACAAGGGGCGTGCTGCCAGCAGGCGTCTTCTCCTCGTCTGGCAATGGAAGATCTGCTTTCGGGTCTGAAGACTTCAGGTCCTCTGTATCCTTGACTGTGTGTTTATCGTATCTATCGCGGTCCCGTTCTTTCGATCGCGATCTAGATCTGCGGCGATGCCTTTGTCGATCACTGCGGTCGCGATCGCCCTCGTCACGAGACCGACGCGAGTGCCTATCACGATGCCTGTCCTCATCAGAGTCGCGCTCCCGAGAAAGGTGCCGTGATCGCCTGTCCTTTTCGCCGTCACGGCCTGGAAATTCATGCCTGTCGTGGTCGCGATCCCTATCGCGGTGTCGATCTCTATCTCGGCTTCGACTGCGATGTTTGTGTCTGTCTGAATCACGGTCGCGCTTGGGTGATCTGCTGCGGCTGCGATGGTGGTGATGGTGGTGTCTGTGTTTGCGTTCGCGCCGCTCTTCTTTCTCCCGAGCGGCACGCTCTCGCTCTGCCTTTTCAGCGGCCAGCGCCTTCTCAAAGGCTGCAAGGCCGTCCAACTCCATTGATGGGAGCTTAATCTGCCTTTTTGAAAGTTGATTTCAAGTGAATGTTATCTCAGTACTCAGTCAAGTACTTGATGTTTCTCTCAAACCCTTGGTTAAATACACAATATGGTAACACATCTCCTATAGCGCCTGAAAAGAGAAGGTCTGGGCACTAAAAATGAATGTTTTCGACAACGTTGAGTGACGTCTTCACAGCAACAGGGGTCGTGTCTGGTGGGTCATGTCTGGTGGGTCAGGACTCACACGTAACAAACTCAGAGTTCGCAGCCTACCACATCTGTACGCGAAACCCGTTACATATTACATAACATGTAAGTTGGTGATGCGAGTTACTGTTGGATGGGGACGAGGTGTGTGCTTCTTAATTTCCCTTCACTGCAGTCATAATGGGATATTCAAACTCAGTGCATTAGAACCTATGAATATAAAGAACAAGAAATTCAATGACTGATATTACAAGACACTGTTTTTTGACTCGCAAGGTTATGGCTGACATCGCCCATATCACGACATGACAATTTCGGAGTCAAAACCAAACTGAAACTGCCAAACAACTCTAGATCAACGAGTTCAACAACTTCTGATTTGCTAGAGAGATCTACTGTAGGTGACTTCGTGCCATCCCCACCAATATATTGTGCCGTACACCATTGCTTGAGTTCTACCTAATGGTTCATGGAACGAAGACGGTGAGTCAGCACAGCCGGTATCCAAGACTTGAGAAGGGGGCTGTCGCTTACCCTGGGCGTTACCACGAGCATATTTGCAGACCAGGTGTGAGAGATCTCGAAGTTACTTATTGCCGAAGATAAGGCTCAAAGAGATCTCGGCATTTTGCGAGAACGAAGGCTCTTTTGTTCTCTGTCTACTCAATAATTGTTAACTCTCGACAAAGCTTTGTTCTCCTCATTTCCCCTTAGGCATTTGGTCCATCGTGCTCTTGTATCTGAATTGCAAAAAATAAAATAAAAATAAAAATAAAAATAAAAATAAAAATAAAAATAAAAAAATAAACCATATTCCTGTGGACAGAGAAAGCACCATATGAACTCCCGAAAGAAATAAAGCTTCTAGAAGCACTTTAGAATACTTATACAAAGTAGCTGCGAGTGCAGTTGATACGTAAGGAAAGTCAACGTTAGGTTGCGTGGACTATGCCCCCATAGAACTCTTGTGAGGTGGCAAAATCCTTAGCACGTCTATGCTTAACAATAACCCTCATCTTTCAAGTAGAATATTTTGCGTTTTTGAGAATGCACGTGGCTATCTTCGCACCAGTGGCCTCTGCAGTATCACCCTGTCGCGCGGGATGACTGATATCCAAGACAAACATGCGGTTGCTGCAAACCCAAAGATCTCCCCAGTCGTTACGTCCAAACCCCTACCAAGTGTGTCCGAGACAACGGGAATAGAGAAAAGAAACTCCAAATACAACCCCTGTCGCTTCTGACTTTTAGACGTCTCTCGATACAGAATGAATCCATCCCAGTTTTAGTGTCGAAAATCCGCCAATAGCCGCGTGACGTTGAGGGTGTAAGCAGATCAGACGAGCCCACTTCCGTGGTAGGACCATTTTAGAAGCAAAGAAACTGTGCCTCGGAGATGTTCAAGGATATTCGTATTACACGGGGCATCTAGATCACCATCGTCGCGGACTTGCCGTGGGTAAATTGCGTCATCACGGCCCGGAGCTATCACTCTGACCTCACAATAAGCCGCTTGAAGAGGGGCTAGACTGTATTTAGATGTGTTTATCAAGAAAATGCTTATATCCTGCTTTGAACGCCGGTCGCCAGATGTCTGCACTTTCCCAACCGAGACTCCCAACCCGAAGTCTCAGGTTATATCATACAAGATAATATGCGAGGCAGCCTGTCATTTGAACGGATATTACTGCCGACAATCTACTGTACATAACCATACTGCTGCCTTGATTGGCCGTGTCCATAGGGCGATGCTGCCTGCTGATGCTGGTGCTGTTGTGCAAACTTGGCGTAATCAGCTGGGTTGTATGGGACAAAGTGAGCCTGACGCGGAACCGATGCGTCAGAGTTCTTCTGGCTTGATTGGTGTTCTTCATCAGTCTCCCCATGAAGTGCTAGGGAATTCAAATACCCCTTCTTGTTTTCCGGTTCCGTCGACTCCTTGACCGAATATTTCGATTCTTGAGTCTCAGACTGATGCGGTCGTTGTGCGTCGGTCCGTGACGAGATGGAATTCGTGTTAGGTGATTTGGGATCAAGAGGCGATTCCCAGTTGTTTTTACAATTCTCCGATGGCCGTAGAGGGGGAGAAGTGTAGTAAAAGTCGCCCGGCATTTCCACCGGCTGTTGGGGAGGTGGGCTATATTGCAAGGTTCCAAGCTCCTGCGGTCTCGATTGAAATCCGTAGTCTGGAGTGGGAGAACTTCGGTTGTTGTCCTGTGATCCGGCATTGCTTAGACGGTAATAACCTCCTGAGTACCTGGTTGAGGGAACTCGCGGAATTTGATAAGGAATAGGAGGTGAACCCAACGGCGGCGATCCTGCGGCTGATTGCGGATATTGAAAATGCGTCGGAGAGGCCAAGGGAGACCTACTCCGGTCAGCGGGATTGATCGTCCTGAGCTTTCCGTCCTCGATCATGGCTTGAAGGACGCCGGCATCCAGCAACTCTGCCTTCTTGATGATGCGCTTGACCATCTCCCCGCCAGCTTTCTTAAGTTGTGACTTGACAAAGCTCATGACAGTCACATTGCATCTGATCTCAATGTCCTCTCTCAGGTACAGACCGTCAGCAGGCGCGCCGAGCGCTCTCAACCCAATTTCAGGGACCTCAGGGGGTTCAACACCGGGCTGATTTCCACAGATGCGGTAAGTGTTTCGGAGGTCGACATGCATCGGCGCATAAATGTGAGTTTGTAATCCCCACGGCATGTCGTGGAAACAACCGTTGAACTTGATAGTGGAGGACCCAATCTTCCCAAGACCGGGTACGAACTGAATGCGCTCTGTGATTTCGTACCATGTCGAATAGTACTCATCCGTCTCAGCATTATTAGGTGCCGGAATGGGCTTGTGGTCAATGACCAGAGGATTCAGAGTGATAACCTCGGAGTGCGAATGGAGGATATCGATAGCTAATTGGCGAGGGATGAAACCCGGAATGGGTGTGATAATGGTGAAGTTGTCTTTCTTCCGTAGCATTGCTGCGGATGACTATGCTTGCTGACTTTGAGTTTGATACGGTGTTTGCTTAAGGACTTCACTGGAGTCAAATGATGCGACCGTAGTTCGTGTGGGACGGCACGACAAACAGAAGCCTAGCAGCTGGCCGAGAAGCTCGAAGTAAAGAACTCGAGGACAAACTGGTCACAACCAAAGGATGTTAAAGAACTGGGGCGAGGTGGGAACCCAAGGTTCTTTATTTGGGAGCCACGTTTTGGTGGCGGCTGTAGAGACGTGTGGCACAGCCCGATTTTCTGTGCTTGCTGCGGCTCCCAGGCGGCAAAGATTCTCACATTGTCTGTTGCGAAACCCCTCCTGCCATGGCTGGTAGACATACAATATGACTCCAGTCTAAAGACAAGCTAAAGTTGTGTTACGCATGGAAATGACAGCCGCTCTGTCATCGGCAAGACTCATGCCAACATACCTCTTTCTGCTCATATTCGGGCTATGAACGTGCATCTGACGTGAGACTTCTAGAGATAAGAGATAAATCAACGATAAAAAGTAGTTATCTCCATGATGCTGCAGGCGCTCATCATTATTTCAAATCAATATTAGCATGGGACACCCACTTGATGCTGTCTTGCATATGTCGGCGAGAATCTATTGACGACTGAACAGGGTATGATGTCTAGTGGTGAAAATACTGCCGCCCAGGGCATTTAGACAAAAAGAGAGGAGCATCAATACACGTTCTCCTCCGTATGAGAATACGGTAATGTATATCGAATGATACCGCAACCTGTGCACGGTACGGTAATGCCGAAAGTAACGCCTTCTATAAAGGGTTAGGGTTGTACTTATCAATGGCAGACTGTGATCACCCCGCAGTCTTGGCCGCTTGCAGCATCAAGAATCGAATTTCTTCCACTGCCCCCCGAACCCCGCTATCGCTCAACTAGGTGCTGACGGCATAACCCAACACCCTTCTGACCACCGAAATACATTGGTGACTCCGGGCATCGCATTCAATTAGGAGAGTAATGGCATCGAGCACGGCGGCAGAAAGTGCCCCTGGCAGGCAAGCCAACCAGCCAGTGGTTGTTGTCTGCATCGGCATGGCAGGTTCGGCGCGCCGATAAGCCAGCGCGAAGCAACTATGTGCTGATATCGTGTCTTAGGTTCTGGCAAGACAACATTTATGCAGCGCATCAATGCCCATCTTCATGCGAAGAAGACACCTCCCTATGTCATCAATCTTGACCCCGCCGTGATGCATTCCCCCTTCCAGAGCAACATCGACATCCGTGATTCAGTCAATTACAAGAAGGTGATGGAGGAATATGGGCTTGGGCCTAACGGAGGCATCATGACATCTCTGAACCTCTTCGCGACCAAGGTTGACCAGGTCATCGGCCTCCTGGAGAAGCGGGCACAACCAGATCCTCAGAACCCTTCCCGCAAGCCGATCAGCACCATCCTCGTCGATACCCCGGGCCAGATCGAAGTATTCGTCTGGTCGGCTTCAGGCACTATTTTCCTCGATTCCCTCGCATCTTCTTTCCCTACCGTTATTGCTTATATCATCGACACTCCTCGCTCCAGCTCAACATCTACCTTTATGGGCAACATGCTCTATGCCTGCAGTATACTTTACAAAACGAAACTCCCAATGATTCTCGTGTGCAACAAGACCGATGCCAAGGATGCATCCTTCATCAAGGAATGGATGACCGACTATGAGGCGTTCCAAGCTGCGCTGAATGAAGACGAGAATCGGAACGCTTTTGGAGGGCAGGAAGGCGGCGGCTCTGGCACTGGATATATGGGTAGTCTGATCAACAGCATGAGTCTAGTGCTGGAGGAGTTCTACAGCCACCTCAGTGTCGTTGGTGTTAGCGCTCTCCATGGTACTGGCATTGACGAGTTCTTTGATGCGGTCAAGGAGAAGGCGGAAGAGTTCAAGAGGGACTACCAACCTGAGCTCGAGCGCGTTCGCGCAGAGAAGGAGGAAAATCGGCGCAAACAGAGGGAGAAGGAACTAGAAAAGATGATGAGAGATATGTCGATGGGCGGCGGAGAGTCGTCAAGCGCTGTCGCTGATGTCAAGCAGGATGGTGATGATGAGATTCGACCACTTTCGGATGAGTCGAGTGACGAGGATTTCGACGAGGACACTCGGGAGGGGCTTCAAGCCAGATACGAGGCGGCACTGATGGAAGGGAAGTCTGTGGATGAAGATGCAAGCTTTGTCAAGTATCTACACTCGCAGCGCGGATAGGTACATTCCGCGTGTAGCTCATGACAAAGAGTGACGGTCAGTGGGTTTAGACAGGGTCGGGAGGTTGCATAAAACGGCGTTCTGGGATCCATGATACCATGACCATCTTCGGTAGACAAAATTCAGATTGACTATTTGGCAACGAAAATCATCAATTGACTATATCCCTGTATCCCAAACGCCATTCGGATCCCATGCTAGACGAAACGGTTATCCACGATGAGAGACTGGGCTTCACTTCCTCGCAACGCCAACCATTGCCAACCCCTCGCTATCACCGTTGAAATGCGTCTACCGCGCCTCGAACTGAACCATCCTAAAGTAAAAAATGCCTGTCAGCATGCAATCACCTCGCGATGAAAAGATCATCTCAGGTTGAACCAACCTCTTGGTGCGCTCCTTGTACAGCACACGCGCGCCACACTTCTGGCAGCGGATAGGAGCGCCCTTCTCCAGGGGGACGCGCACCGCGCAGTCGCCGCAGGTGTAGTACATGACACCGCCGCTGCTCTCACCGTAGTCGCGGCCATAACCTCCAGAGCCAGACTCCTTCCCGAAGCCCTGAGAAGTGGTCGGGACCTGATAATCCTCGTTGCGAGACATGATTGTAGGTTGATTTGATTTTGGGGTTTCGATAATGCGAAGAGCGCTTGCTGAACTGTTTGAATAGCTGATTATGGCGAATGCTAGCAGAATCAAGTGAGTTGATGGATGCGAGCTGCTAGGCAGTTTCGACAGCGTCGCAGGACTCGAATCGAAGATGAATAGAATGAGTGTACGGAGGGGCGAAGGTGGCAGAAAAATATGGGCGGTGAGCAACGCTGATATCGATAAGCTTTTGTGGGTCCAAGCGTGCATGTGGGCCCACTGCGGGGTAAATGTCACGTGGTAACGCGCGTTGGTCCGAACCCCAAACTATGGCTACTCGTTCGTTTAGACAAACAGGCGGGACATCGGACGAAACCTCGGTCCATCTCTTCCGACAAGGGTCCATCGTCGTGAGGCTCACTTATAAGCCCAAAAGAACAACCCAGAAGCTGCTGTGATGTCTCTTAGCACTATTATCTTCTGTAGATTCATCAATATTGGTAACTTAATTCTCCTCTCGTTACCATTCAGTTACAAGACAGTTAGTTGCAGCATCATCAACCATGGCATCAGAGCACGAGACACCAACTCCCTCATCTTCGTTCGACCCTAGCCTTCCCAAGGGGCAAAGCTGCTCGGATTGCCCATTTTGTTCCATTTCATTCATCTACGCCCCATACGACCCTCAGAACCCCCCAGATGCAAGGTCCCGTATCATCGATCCTAACTTGCCCTCTCCTGGACCGTCTACTTTCATTGTGCTTTCCACGCCACAGGTCATGGCCTTCCTCGATATCATGCCGCTTTCAGTTGGACACATCCTTGTATGCCCGCGCAATCACCGGCCCAAGCTCACGGATGCATCTCAAGTTGAGGCCGCCGAGCTAGGCCGCTACCTGCGTGTATTATCCGCAGCCGTTGTACGGGCCACGGGCATCAAGGACTGGAATGTGGTTCAGAACAATGGTGCTGCGGCTGCACAGGTCGTGCCACATCTCCATTTTCATATCATCCCACGACCGGAATTAAGGGATAAGAGGAGTGAACGATTTACAGCCACCATGTTTGGAAGGGGTCAGAGAGATGACTTGGATGAGGGTGAGGCTGTTGTGTTAGCAGAAAAGATCAGACAAGAAGTTGCCAAGGTTGTGAAGGAGGATCAAAAACAGCAAAACAGCTCAAAGCTTTAAATCCAACATGCATGTACTTTGTGTGTAGCCTCGTGTGTTAGCTGCCTCTGAAATGCTTAAAAGTTTAAAGTAGTGTGCCTACTCAGACGGAACTTGCTGAAAAAAAGCTAACTCCTTTATCCAAGTCCATCATCATTCATCATCGCCGAAGAAGACCTTGATAGGTAACCACGAGTCACCACAGACCTTGAACCGGTCAGGAATAGCATCAATCTTGGCCATCTCCTCATCAGTCAAACTCCAACCGTCAAGGTCGAAGTTAGCATGAATACGATCAACGTTGACACTCTTAGGCAGCACGCTCCAGCCCTTCTGCAGACCCCACATCAACAGTACTTGGGCTACTGTGCGTTTCTTTGCCTCCGCGATGGACTTTAGTGTCTCGTTGCTGTACAAAGGCGAGTTGCTGCTGCCGAGAGGCGAGTAACCCGAGCAATGGATGCCCTTTGAATTGCAGTAGGCAACAAGCTTGGGTGACGGGTTCGCCGGGTGCAGCTCGATCTGGTTAACCGCGGGAACGATCTGCAACGTCATTAGATTGACTCAGTCATCTTTCCTTTGTTAGAAAACGGTATTGAACCGACCTTGCAGCTGGGATCGTTGAGTAACCTCTCGAGATTCTTGATCCCAAAGTTGCTGACACCCAAACTCCTAACCTTGCCCGTCCCCGCAAGCTTCTGCATCTCGCGCCAGGTATCCACAAAGTCCCAGTCGTCATAATGCTTCTTCATGTCATCTGGTGTCGTGCTCGACGGCCAATGCATCAAGTACAGATCAACATAGTCAACACCGAGGTTCCGGAGTGAGTCCTCTAGCGCCTCGGCCACGCGCTTGTGGTCTGTATTGTTCAGCTTCGTGGTCAGGAAGATCTCTTCGCGTGGCACGCCTGATGCCCGGATGCCCTGGCCGACTTCTTTCTCGTTGCCGTAGGCGAACGCTGTGTCGATGTGCCGGTAGCCAGCGCGGAGCGCCTCCTCAACGGCCTTCTCGACACCGCCGGGCTGAGACTGCCATGTGCCGAGGCCAATGGCAGGGATTGAGTACCCCGTGTTAAGTTTGTACGATTTGCTGGGAGTCGTGTGAGTTCGCACGGAGTATGGGCAGATATCTTGGAGCAATCATCCTTACGTGGTATTCTTGATGTTCACCATGGTTCTCAAGTGGTTATCTCAGGGTACGTTGGAGTTGGTCCAGGGGAAAGGCGTAGGAGGAGCAAGACTTAACTTTACGTTGGACTTTGGTGTGTCAGAAAGCGGATACCTGCACAGCTTCCACATTCAAGGATTTATTTCTCATTCGGGTTGATGTTACAGCGGCTAGTGACGTTATCATTCACCCCGCATGACATCCCACCTGTGACAAACCCCATGATGGATCCCGCATGATCACGCGGGAACAATCAGAATTAGAAGTCCAGTCCAAACGAGATGCACATCAGTGACGGCCACATCAGTCAGTACATTGCAATGATTCCAAGTGGAGATGATCTTGGGTCACTTTAAACGGCATCCAGGTCCGATCTTGCGTACCTAGGAGCCACTCCGTCAGTTTTGAGATGGAGACATGAGGGGTGGCTTGGCAAACATCAAGCAAATATCTCCTACTGAACCAAGCATCACAAGTTTTACTCTCGGTATGACAGCATAGGAGGAAACATCTCATCCAGCCCCGAAAGGAGAAACTTGTCTATTTCTAGTGGCAGTGTTCCATGTCAATCGCCCCTCCAATTCACAAACAAGCAAACCATTCCTTCCCATTGAACTGGTTCCTATTTCTTTGCATCAGCCGATGGCAATACTCCTCTGGCGTTGAGGGTCCTTAGAAACGAAGCAATAAAGAAAGAATATGTCCAGCCTTGACCAGATTAGCATCCACGGTTAAGAGGAACAGATTAGAGGCCACAGTGAAACTGGAAGGCTGGATATGTTGGCTCAAAGAAGCGAAAATGCTCCGCAGAAACGGCATCCTCCCCAGCGCCAGATTCCCCATCATTAGGTTCCTCATGAGACTCATTACATGACTCTTAGCCATCAGTACCGCTACTCCGGAAGTTAGCGCAGAGAGCCGCATAGTGATGCGTCAGATCCAGTACGCTCTGGGGCAGGTTTGTCGCTTGGATAATGCTCCTAATCTTGACGGCCCCCTCATCCTCGATGAGCTTACGCACTGTGTGCAACAGCTCTGGCGAAAACTCCGAGTACCAGCGGTACTGCCATGTGACAAGACGGATGGTAGCTGCGACAGTATCGCGAGTGCTAGCCTTTGTCTTCTCGAAGACTTTCAAGATGCCGGCTAGAGCCTTCGGGCTGAACCGCTGGGCCAGGCAAGCGCGGTAGGCCTCGACGGCCTCATCTGTGTGCTGTAGTCGCTCGGCAAGGCTGCCGAGGATTTCCCATTCCTCGGCAGACTTCTTGTACTGCATGCTCTGGGCGCGGTATTGTGCCATTTGCGTGCGCCAGATGGTATAGACGCGCAGGTCCTCATACAGAACCATGAAGAGGCTATCAAGCCAGCGCTCGCAAAGACGTTTGTTGTTCAAGCGGGAGAAATGATCGTCCGTCGTGCTCTGATAGTACCGCACATGTTAGACCTCGAGGATGCCGAGCGTGATCAACTGAAAAACATACCTTCTCTTCGTCCTTCCTGACTTCATCAGGATCCATGGCACTGGATGGTCTCTCGAGATCCTCCGGCTTGTAACCAGGGGTTAGGTTGTGTGCAATCGTGTCGCTATCGCTACCATTCGCGGCATCATCCTCTTGTTCCTCCTCACCGTCGCCGTTTGTTGTGGGATCGGGGGTCCCGCGCAGGGCGTCAGTGCTAGCATTGCGATTCTTTGGGTAATTTTGTTGATCCTGTTTCTCACGGTATTCATCTTCCATAACAAAGACATTGCTCCGAATCTTCAACAGCTGATCCCATCCAATTTTGGCCGTCATCTCGGTTAGAATGTTGTAGGCATGCTTGAAAGTTCCACGATAAGCGGCACCGCGCAAATTCAACAAGCTGGGATCGACTTGCTCCGAATATCTCCCCTCAGGCTCGCTATCAATCTCGTCTAGTCTGGTCTCAGGAAGAGTTGGAAGGTTGATATCGCGCGGCTCAGGCATGACCGGAGCGTCCTTGTCCTGATAGGTAAACATCGGACATGAGTTGAGTGTCGTCAGAGCATTTTCCCAGTCCTCCAATGCAACATACACCTCGGCTAATCTTGCCCAGGTACGGAACTCGCTGGGTGCTGCGATGGTGCTGCGTTCAGCGCAGCCCAAAGCCAGACGCAGCCTATGCTCCCTTTGTTCCCGATCCGGTGCGGTCTCAGCTTTCTTGAGCAAAAACTCGGCCTGGGTATCCAGCATCACCCAGTCCATCGGTGTCTCGCGCAAGGCTTCGTGCAGGACTCGGATGCCCTGTACCTCTTCGTTGCCCATAAATAGAACCTTGGCCAAAAGTGAAGCAACCTGGACATCCTGTGTCCTCAGCTTCTCAAAAAGATTAATACCGGAGGCGTACCGGCCTGTTGTGTAGAAGTACCTCAACAGTCCATTCGTGAGGTGGTTCGAAACAACAGTGGGAACTTGGACGAGTGAATCACATCCCAGCTGCCAGCCTATAAGGTTTGTCAGCGCAATGTCTCCAGCCACACACTTAAGGACTGCCAATGCTAACCCCTAAAAAAGAGCTGTTCAGCCGCGCTGAGGAACTTGTGCTCAGTCTCCGTGTTGGTGATGGGGTTGAATCGCCGGACGCCAACAATTCTCCTAATCATCTCGCCCGTTCCGTCATCAGCGTAAGAATACGCCCTCAACACGCTGCACACATATGTTTCGAGCCAGAGCTCATCTGTAGCCTTGCGCTTCTCGCCACGCTCGTCGACACAGTAGCATTCCACAGAGCCGGGAAAGGGGGCATGGACGCGCATATCGACTCGGGAGAAGGCATTGTAGCAACTAAGGAAGGGTCAGCGTCCAGATTGTTACAATAGGTGCCAAGCATGCGCAAATACCAGTATGTGCCTTCCAAGGTTTTGGTCGTTGCGGACGGCCCAACCTCCCTGTAGGCTAAGGTGTTGATGTAGGCCGCTAAACTGGCCGACGACGATGCATCCACACCTGTGACATGGTGATAGACACCTATCTGTATGGCCCCTCGTTAGAACGTTGGTGTTCAGACTCAACGCTGACCATGTGCAGTTGACTCACTTGCTTGCCAGCATTCCTAATGGGCTGCTTCACGAGATGGACGAGGTCGGGAGGGCCAAGCTCGCGCAACGAAGCTAGAGACTCCGTACGGGCATCAATTGCTTCGTGCAAGACCTCCTCGGTCAGCCTGCACACGCACTGATTAGTACCGTGAAAATTTAGGAGTATTGAGTGGGGGAACGAACTCAGGGACAGCTGGCGCAACCATGGTGACCAGAGCAAGGCGGCGCGGACGTGATTACGTCGCCGAAGCACCTAGCAGAAGGACAGGAAAGGGGGCAGATTTAGTCTGATAAGCTGCAGGTGATACTTGAACCGGGCCCGCGGCAGGGTAGTTTAAGACGAATTGGACAGGCCCTCTTGAGATGCTTGGAAGATGTTGCCGCGGCCTTTTCGTGACGCCAGTCCTAGCTGTTGACCCGTACTGTTTGCTGAGTGCCAGGAAGCCGGCAAAGGTGGCTGCTGCTGCTTGTTCGCTGGTTTGGGCGTGGGATGGGAAGCTCGGCCGAAGCTCCCTGGCATCCATCCAATCGGGCTGCAGGGGGGCATTCCCCACATTAAGTGGGCTGGTGCGGGTGTTGCAGATTGCCAGGGGCACGGACCACCCCAAACGCCCTGGCTGGATGAGTACGGTAACTTACACATAAGACCCATTTACGTAATTTACACGTGCGTGCCTGTCGCGTCACCCGTGTCGCCCACCAACGCTCCATCGCAAGCCGCCTGTGCTGTGTGCACCTGCGCTGGAACGCAGTATCGACTTCAGTGCTGATCCAACTTTTCCTTTTTGCCAACCTAGCACCCGACTGTTCACAACTAAATTGCTTTCTTGAGTCTCGAGGAGTATATGATTCCTCCAACCACTGCGACAAGATGGTGCGACAGCAATTTGACCCCTTTTTTGTCGTTTCAACGTCGCTAACTTGAAGCGTTTGCAGGCCGCTTTCTCGGCCATCAATGTCGAGCCTGAGGACAACGTCGACGAGGAGTATGACACCACCAAAGAAGTCCAGGTCCGTTGGCCCAATTTTTTGATGCACCTTGATTGAACGGCAACTAAACGTTTGTGTAGGTCGAAGAGGCCCTAAAACTCTTCCAAACCGCCCTCAAACTCCATGCCCAAGGACCACAGTTCTTCGACCAAGCTTCCAGTGCCTACGCCGCTCTTTTCCAGTCTGAGATCTTCAAGTACCCTGAGAGCAAGACCGATTATGAGCGTGCTGAGGCTGGGCAAGATGTAGCTGCCGCAGCGTTTATTCCTGGCGTTGAAATCCTCGGTGCCGACATCGATGGTGCCAGCACTCTTCCACAGACGCTCTACCTGTCATACAAGAACCATGGACAGTTCATTCTCGACCGCATAAAACATAGAACTCGGACAGAGAATATTGGGAAGGAAGAGTTGCTAAACGATGCCGATGTGCGGAAAGATGCTTACCAAGCGCTCTACAACTTTTGTGTTGCCCTCGACCGCGATCCCTCGGATGCTGATCTGTGGAGAAAAGCTGCCCGACTGGCAGCATTCCTCAGAAGCCCAAGGATTACTCGGTATAGCTTGGAGGCTGCCATTGAGATGGACGATGACCCGGCTGTAGACGAAGTTAACCCTCCGTCACTGGCTGAGGGCTTTGCCGGCGAGCAGCTCAAGCAGCAATTGCAGGTTTTGGACGATAAGATCGCCCTAACACATCCCATCATGAAACCCTTCCTGGAAAAAGACATTCCCCCTTACTTGGCTGAATACTTAGATCCGATGCCTTTCCTGCCGGATCCCTCGAAGCAGTTGGCAGTCCCCGGGCAACAGTCACCAAGTGTCGAGAATGCTCGTCTTACCATCGGGCTTTCAAACATCTCATGGACTGAACTGGGCATGGCTCTGGTGAATCTGGCAAAAGAAGAGGGTCTCTCAAGCAAGGGCATCTCCATCCAGCTTCCTGCAACCAGCAGCGATGAGGACGTGCAGATGGAAGTGGACGCACAATTACAACTACCTAAATCCCAACCACCTCCAGCACAACTGGACGTTGGCCAGGTCGATGGCGATAATACGGAGCATCCTGCAGAAGTTGGTGTCAAAGTGGAAGAGCCCGAACCTGCCGAGCTCGAGCCTGCATCAGCAAACGATGAGTCCTCGAAAGATCAAGGAAGCTCACGAAAACGTTCACAATCTGCAGCTGGGATTCCAGATACCCAAGAAGATGAGGCTGCTGATCTGAAGAGAAGCAAAAGGACGAGGCGTCGAGATACGACCGCTGATGAGGCCATGGACTCTGCCACGTTCTTTGCGACACAGCTCCAGCCCCTGCAAGCTGCCGACCAAAACCTCTTTCAAGCTACTAAGAACCTCCTCGAGAATCTCGGTGTGACGGATCGGGTGACGTTGGATCGAATCGCCGAAGTTTTGGATTCTTGCGCATCGGATGACCGCACATCTAAGTTTCAGAATCCAGCCACAGTTGATCTCCGCAATGCCCTTATGAACTTCGATGAGGATGTAGCGGCCATCCTCCTCAACCAGAGAGAACTTCCACAGCTCAATTTATCAACGTTCCTTGAGCATGCAAAATCTGGATCGCAGCGAGCCCTTGAGGCCCCGGCATTTGATGATGCTCGGGGTTTAAGGGGATTTGTGGAACGCCTAGGCGATGCATGGAACACCATTCATGATGTTGCCTATGGCTATGTAAAGGCTTTAGCTGACTTCTATACTGACTTTAAGTGGTCAGAGCCGCTGAGGGCAACCGTGATTCAATTGATCAACTCTCTGGACAGCAGCATCTATGATGGCATTGTCCATGATTTGGAGGCGTGCCAAAGTATTACCAAGGACTCCTCGTTCTCCAAACTGGCAAGTCTTGCTCAGATGCTGCTTGAGCTACATCTTGATGTGCTTGATCGTGTCAATGAATCCAACGGCTCTGCAGAGGAGATTACGAAAGTGGAAGCTAAGGGCCGCCTGCGCCGTTGGATGGAGTTGGTAACAAAGGTTCTCAGAATGCGAGATCTGGAGCAAGCGGGCACCTTGCCCCTTCGGTACCTCTGGGCAGCAGTGACCTCGACGACTTTAACGAAGGAAGCACCGCGAGAGCATATCCTCAACTGCTGGTATAGCTTACGCGACTACCTTACTGGCTCCGTGAGTGCTGAGATTAGTTTGCCAAATAATTCGGTGATGCCTGAGATTTCGCTGAGTGCCGCTGATCGTGAGATATCCAAGCTGACGACCATGGACTTCTTCCTGGGCATCTTCCAAGAAGAGATGAGCGATCCAGTGTCCGTGATTGAAAACCTGGAGCCGGTCCTCAGCCCAGAGAGCGTTCAAATTTGTGTTCCGGTCTCGGAAACAGATAGTTTGGAGAACAGCAACGACACTTCAAAGTCAAAGGTCAAGAAGCTTCCGATTACAGAGTGTGCCAGTCAGGAGCTGCTAGACCTGTGGAAGTTCCTCAATAGCAGCAGCACCGAACTGCGGTTGTTGCTCTGGTCAAGACTCGCTGAGGCATATGGAAGGATCAAGTACACCACAAAGCAGTTTTCTTGCTTCCTTCGGAGTATTGAAGTCATTGTCGCAGACTTCGAAGGAGAGGAATATGCCAGCACTCCTCCCGAAGCGAGGAAGACGCTCTTCATGGGCATGCTCAAGGCTCTGGATGATCTCATCATCCAATCGCTGCACCTTGCCCTTAACGACAACAGTTCGTTTGATATCATCGATGAAGATCACCTTCGATCCAGCATGTCTGCGATCGCCAAGGTCAGCTGCATGTTGCACGTCGCCGCCATGTATGAGGACGAAGGCCGGATTGGCATACTTCCCTCTCCTGCCAATGGCTCACCACAGAAATCGTTCCTCAACAAGCTTCAGGAGATGCAGGTGCGGACTTGGTCACTTCAATACACGATGCTGAAGGTTGGCATCAACCAGCACCCCGATATCTTTCCCAAGCCGGAGAATGATCTTGCCGAATTTTTGGCTGCTGTGCACCAGGTCCTCGGCCTGCGCAAATGCTGCAAGTCCTCGAACAGGATCTTCCTCAAGATGATGCGTGTTGAACTGCTGAAGCAGAAGAACATTGAGAACTGGGAAGATTACCTTGGCCAGGTCCTCTATGATCTACACGGTCTCAAGCTTGGTGTGGGTGTCTGGGATGTCCAAGACCACGGTTGCGAGCCGGAGAACCTCGAGAAACGCCAGGCTCTGCAGCTCGTTGAGAAGGTTGCTATGCTGGCTAATAGGATGTCCATGAAAGATCTTCTCAAGTCGGATCTCAAGACAACCATTGAGCGGATGCAGCAGGCGATCGGTTCGGCCAAGTCAAGCCCGCAGATGTCTCACAATCTGCGCAACTACACTGAATACCTAAAGTCGCCCATCCATCCATTGCACATGTACCAGGCATTGACTGGCGGTGTCCATCTCGATGCGGTTTCCATCAATACTCCTGAGAGTGCCCCAGCCAAACAAGGATGGTTCTTCTTGCTTGGCATGATTGCTCTTACCAAGTTTAAGGGTGTCGACCTGAACCGGCGACAGACACCTGGCGCGACTGATGATCTTCGCATAGCGGCCACATTTTTGCGGTTGCAGCTTCAGTACACTCCCGACCGTTGGGATGCCTGGTTCCGGCTGGCAGAATGCTTCGACTATGAGCTGGAAGAGGCCGTTCTCTGGACGGCAGACAAGATGAACAAGGAGCGGGCTGAATTGGTTAAGTTCCAGCGCCATGCAATCCATAGCTACATCATGGCCCTGTCGCACTCGTATGCGTGGGCATCGAACCCAGCTGCGCTCACATCCTTGGAAGATGACGAAGAGGCGCTGTACGATATGTACCATGAATTCGGCATGAGACTGTACTCGTCCAGCCGGGAGCCATTCGCAATGGAGCCGTTTGAACATGGCGACCATAAGCGGTTCTTCATCGAACCTGAGGGTGCAGGCACCTATAAGAAGATCGTGCACAACCAGATGACGGACTACCAGGTCTGGAAGTTTGCAGCTCATCTCTTCCGCAAGGCCATGGTCGGCAAGCCAAAGGACTGGAAGAACCCGTACATGGTTGCCAAATGCCTATGGAAGATGTACCAGAAGCCTACCGAGGAGTTAGACGAGAAGAACCGCCGACACCGCCCTACAGTACAGATGGTGCTTGATGCGCTCGAGAAGACCATCGAAGTAGTGTCGGCACTGCCAAAGCCTCGTCACGGTCAGGAGCCGATCTTGGAGCCGCACTACAAGATTGTGTCTGTCATCTGGAAGCTGGTCAAGCGTGGCGACCTTTCTCCTCAAGAGGCAACGAAAGTCCTGCAGCGGCAGCCATACTCTCCTGATCATGGTAAGGAGGTCAGTGTCGAAACCGCTGAGGACTTCAAAGCCTATATCATCCGTTGTCTCCGCTACCTTCGAGACAAGGATAAGTCTAATTGGCAACATCGTCTCATTATCCGCCATGCTCGCGTCCTATTCGATGAGAACACAGACATGAACAGGCCCGACGCCGTTGAAGCTGCTAAGGCTGCTTTTGGGGTTTTACGTGAGAACATGTTCACCAAGACCATGGTGATGAATGTCTGGAAGTGCGATGCCGAACGACCCGGCCGCCACCACGTCTACACGGAACGCTATATCCGATATGTGGTCAAGCTCCTGGACGTGATGAACGACCGCACGAACATGGGGGCATTGCTGCGTCGCATTCGCAAGAAAGGCGCAGACTTCTACCACTTCAATGAACTTTGGCAGTACTGTGTCCATACCTACGTCAAGCTGCTACGTGATACATTCAATGTCCCCGTCAGCGAAGAGGATGTGTTTAAGACGCTCACTCCGGAAGAATTTGATGTTGTGGGCGAGAAGATCGCTGACTGGGCGGCGACTCCTGATGCTGAGAACCATGACGCGCTTGGTGCCATGAAGGAAGCAGTCGAACTTAAGAAACTCAACGCCAACCTCATGAAGGCTGGTCTAATTGATGACCTCATTGCAGATTGCTACACAGCAGTCTACTCATACGTCCGGCCTGAACTCCCTCGCCCTGAACGCACCCCCCTTCCCGACACTACTCCATCTTCCCCGAAGTCCGAGAACGTTCCCCCTCCTCCTGCAGACGCAGTCGACCTCAAGTCTCGACTACTCCACACCCTCGTCACCCGCGACAAGGAGCCATCTACCTCATCCATCCTCGGCTCCCTCCGTGCGGGTTCCAGCGAACTTCAGGACCGCTCCGAAAAGCACTCAGTCGCCGGCGATGTCCCCCAGCGTGCTCACCGCGTTGGTGTCGGCATCCGCAGGCCTAACATCATCCGCAAAGCAGAACAGGCAGTGCAGGCGGCTCTCCGTGCTGCTGAAGGGGCAGCCGCGCGAGCGGGCACGAACGGCAGTTCTACTGGACCGAGCGGAACGAAGCCCCGTGTTGGGTCGATCTCGAGCTTGCGAGCTGGACGGACAGCTACACGTGGAGAAGATGAAGAAGACAGTGAGGGTGATGAAGATGGCGATGTGGAAATGAAGGAAGCAGAAGGTGAAGGCCCCATCGCTGGGAGGAGGTCCAGGAGACAGTCGAATGCTACAAACAAGTCGACTGGTGCTGTTGCGGATGAGGATGAGGCCAGTGACGTGTCGAGTCCGCCGGGCAGCCTGCACGATTCTGCAGATGATGAGAGCGAGCTGAGCGATGTGCCTGCGGATTATGAGGACGATGCACCGCCAGCACTGCTGTTTCCTAACCTGCGCAGGAGTGTTGATGCCGGGATTCCGGGCAGTGGTGAGGAGGATGAGACTGAGACTGAGCACGACACGGGAAATAGGTCCGGCGAGGAAGAAGAGCAGGAAGAAGAGGCTGAGGATGGAAGTGAAGAAGGGGATGAGGACGCTGCAGTTGAAGACCATGAGGAAAATGAGGAAACCGATAAGGGGGTAGACGTCGAGGAGCATGCAGATGACGAAGAGGGCGAGGAAGACAATGAAGAGACTGAGGAACAAGGTAATGACGGAGACAGCAAGGTTCAGGATGATGCCATGGAGGTCGAAGGTGAGGAAGCTGAGGACAGCGAAGCTACTGAGGAAGGAGACGAGTGATGAATGTCTGTCTCGTTTGGGATTTAGGAATTGGGTCTACTTTGGCAAACAACAAAAGAACGGAGGGATCAATCATTGTCTCTAGGGAATGCAAGGCGACTTTGGCGTCTTAGAGGTTAAGTATCAAGTTCCTTTTACCATAGCCTTCGCGATGTATCTATGTCGAATAGTCATACACAATCAGTTTAGTGATTTAAGGAAGCCATTCAGTGGTTCACAACGACGAAGACTTCACGAAGTGTGATTTCAAAACTGGAATGATAGGTTAACTCCTGCAATTGTTGCTGTCTTGTCATTGTTGTACCTGTCCAAAGCTTGTCTTAGTCTTGGCATTGTGCCCCGCATTTGAGGCAGCTGCCCCACCTTTTTCGACAATGACCCCACGTCTTGGCACCAAACTACCCTGTCAGCGAGCGCATCAACTTGGGTGGTTGACGGTTGACTCTTAAATCATTGATGAGTTCCGTCTCGGCCTGTTGTCTGCCTACCGAGACGTTGCCGTATAGGCCGGACATCGACGCGCTCCGTTTGCTTCTTGTAAAGATTTGAGACTCCCACAAACCCCCCCGGAGGAAGTAATCTTTTCAACACTCAACAGTCTCCCAAGCAACCGACTCCCTTGCGCCTGTGTATAACAACCGTCACCGAACGTCTTGTCCAGCTCCATCATCTTCACCCAACAAAACCATATAGTAACGTCACAGTCAGAACAAAATGGCGTCCTACAAGCGCATCGCAAAAGTCCGTACTTCCCCATGCTCTCTCCTGCTCCCCAGCCCATTCTGACCTTCCCCCAGGAACTTTCCGAATGCACCACGAACCCTCCAACGGGCATGACCATCGAGCTGCCGAACGAGGCAGACCTGCACCGATGGCACGTCACTCTCGAAGGCCCCGAAAACACAGTCTACGCCGGCGGCAAGTTCGGTATCGTGGTCACCCTGCCCCCCGAATACCCCTTTAAGGCGCCCAACATCACCTTTGCGACACGCATCTACCACCCGAACGTGACCAACGACAGCCTGGGGCACATCTGCCTGGGCCTGCTAAAGTCAGAAAACTGGAAACCGTCGACACGGTTGGCTAGCGTGTTGGAGGCTGTGAGGGGATTGCTAGTCGAGCCGCAGCCGGAGGATCCCCTGGAGGCTAGGATTGCAGATGAGTACAGGAGGGATCGAAAGGAGTTTGAGAAGAATGCTAGGACATATGTCCAGAGATATGCGAAGGGACCGGTAAAATGGGAGGATAGCGTCACTTCAACGACCACGGCTAGCTCGGGAAGCTCTTAAGAGGTGGAGAAATAAGAATAAGGGGTTTGGTGAACGAAGTTCAAGCACTAATGTGAGAGGTATTCTTAACTTGTGTGGAGCAAGGAGACTACACGCGTAACTACACTTTGAATGAGTTCAACTTGTTGTGACACATAGAGGAGTCAGGAATGGGTTTTTAATGGTTAAACTCAAGGGTTATCTCATGAACCACAATCTCGCACAGTTAATGAATGAGCATCTTGTCAAGCACACAAAACAACAAACTGATCGATGACAAATATGCACGAATTTGGCTTTTTTCAAAAAAAAAAAAATCTCGAGGGGGTATATATGTGTTTGTGTGATCGCTCATCTAGCATGATTTACCCTTTCTAACTACACCACGATGCGACGCCGGATTTTTCTTTTCTGTGCTGTTACACTTTATCCTGTTAAGATGTTGGTTTAGTTTGCTTGTATTTTCCCCCTCTCCCATTTGTGACCCTGTATCCCAGATGCCACTAGCGCCAGGCCTGCCCGTAATGTCAATCAATACCATGCTGTCCGCATATTAAACCCTCCAGAAATGCTCTGCCCATGGGCATGGCCATCGCCCGTCTAGTAATACAATATATTAGAATTACAAAAGGCAATCTGTCAAGTCTCGACCCCCAATCTCTCAGTGTGGCCTGGACCTTTGCGAACTCAGGAGACCGAAAGGGAGAGAGAAGACAAGACCAAAAATAACTGGAACGTTGACCAAGCGTTCCGGACGCGCTGAGGGCGGCTATAGCAAACCAAGACCCTCCGAAACAACAAAAAGGCCTGACCGAGTAGCAAAATGTCACGACAAAGGAAGCCAGAAACGAAGATGGGAACGAGCGAACGGTCAGGCGAGGAACCTGCCAACTGGTGGAGGATCTCAAGAATCTGGAGTAACAATAGAGAGAGGCCGTGGTGAGCCCTACATCACCTCGGCAGCTCGCGCCTGCTCCTGGTCTTGTTTGCGGCGCCCAAACAACTTGGACTTGCTGCGATTCGGGTCATCTTTGTCTCCCGACGAGCCAATATCCAGACCCAGCGTGGCGCCAAGCCGTTGCTTTGTCGACGGCCGTTGAGTCGGGGTATCGCCTCGAGCCGCAGCCGCCGCCATCGCCTCCTGCTGAGCCTTCCAGCGACGAATGCCATCGCGACGTTCTTGGCGGCGTTCCTCAACTGTTTGTTGGGAGATGTGGCCGAAGCCGTTGCGGCGCTTATAACAAGCGTCCATCAGCTGGTTGCAATCGAGCATACGACGGGGGAAGTTCTGTACAACGCCAAACATTTCCATCGGGTCCTGGACTGCGCGGATCTCGCGCTCGCCCAATTTGAAGATCGTGAGAGCAATGCGGAAGAGCGTCCGGGAGCCCTCATAAAAGAAGACGTCCCACACGCGAAGGACCGTCTCGATAGGCAGCGTGCCAATGAAGCAAGACATAAACCAGGCTGTCATGCAAAGCGTAATAGCAGGCAGCCGATTGGGGTCGCTAATACTCCCGCTGGTGTCTCCCCTCCTGTGGCCCTTCTTGCTCTTGCCTTTCCTTCCCCCATTGTCGAACTCGTCACCACCAAGCTGTTTCCACACTGCGGGCATGGTCTCCTTCAATGCTGTCATCAAAACACCCAGGTCGACCTTGGAGCCCTCTAGGCTCATCTCATGAGTACCTGGGAGGTAAACACGGGTGATAATGTTGAGTAGCCAGAACGCATGTTCTTCGGTCTCGACAAAAAGGAGGAGCAGCCCTGCGAGGAAGTTCAGTGACTGGCAATAGCCAATGCGTGGGTTGTAAAGAGCAAAGGCATGGAGTACGCGGCGCAGCGATGTAATAATCGGAGGTTCCGGAGCAGGAGGAGGGGGAGATCCGTCAGCGGGCGGCGGGGGACGCGGAGGCTTGAACTTGATATTGTCGGGGAACGTCCGGTACAGATCCTTTTCGATGTCTTCCACAATGACCGGCTTGACTCCCGGTGTTCTGCCGGGAAGATAGCCAGGCTTTTGAGGGTCGAGGCCCGACTTTTGCACTAGCTCATCGTATACTCCACGGTGTTTGCTGAGAATGGCAGGGCCGCCAGCATAGTAGAACCACGCAGCACCCCGCCAATCGGGAGGAATGCCCTTGCGAATGAATCGTTTGGTTTTCGTGCTCCGAGGGGGGAATCGGTTCGGATGATCGGTCATGAGTGAATTCTCCTTCAGGAATGCAACCCACTTCTTCCGCCTGCGGGCAAGGTACTCGGTATACTGGGCGTTCCACGCGTCGTATTCTTGACGGGTTATATTAGCATTCGCCTTGCGGAAACCATACCTATCACGGCTATCAGGATCCTCTGGCTCTTCTGCGACGACAGGGGGAAGTTCGGGAGCTGGCGCCGGAGAGCTAGGCGACAACAGAGAGGGCGTTAGAGACGGCTGCTCCGACTGCGTCGATTGTGGCTCTTCAGGTTGCTGCATTGGCTGCTGCTGCTCAGAGTGTTGTTGCTGCTCTGGTTGATCCTCCTGGGATTGCGGTTGCGTTGTGAGGGCTTGAGGTTGCTCCAGATCGGAATCGGCCGATAGAGGCGACACTGAACGAGGACGCTCCGACTGCCTCGTATCAGGCCGGGGTTGTTCCGATATTGAGTGTTCCTGATCTCGCTTTGAAACTGATGTTGGTGAGGCTGGCCGAGGAGACTTGGCGCCCTCATCTCTCAGAGTAGCCAGGTCATCGTCTCCGTCCAACAATTTCGCCGAGTCGTGTTTGTCTGAAACCGATTCGACCTTATCGCGTCGTTTCATGGCTTCAGAAGCCAGACCTAACCCAACGTCATTCGGCAATGACTTGGCCAGCAATGAATGTCTCGTTCGACTAAGTCGCACCGACTGTCTGTTGGCTTCGCGCTCTGGGGAGTTGGGAATTGTTAAAGCGCCTGGAATTGATAGGGTTTCATCCATGGCTTCCAGCACCTTGTCCCTCACGTCGCTAACGTCGGAGCTGCGACTGACGGGTCGTGAGCCTTCGCGGTCGGGCAAATCAGGCTCGTTATCGCTGTCGACAAGGAAGTCGTCGTCGGGGAATCTCCGGCTGCGGCGAATGTTCTCCTCGGCATCGGAATCAGTGAACCCTCGCTCATACATGCCCATAACATCTTCTAGACTCGGTCCATCGTCCACGTAGCTCATTCGCCAACTCCTGCGCGCATAGTCGTTGAGAATCGATTGTTCTTCGAAGCTGCTGGCCTTAGTCAGGATGCTGTTTCTCTTGGCTTCTTCGCTTGTGAAACCGGTGCCCTGTGCAGTTGAGACCGTCAATTGAGATCGGAAACTCGAGCGAGCCTCGTCACTAGATACCCATGGCGGCACATCCTTAGCATGCGGGACATAAGCATTATACTGATGCGATGTCGGCTGCCGCGCGTAAGGGCCCGCGATCGAGGGATTTGCTTGTCTTGGGAAAGTATTGTTCGGTGCAGGATTGAGGAAGTCGGTATTCGGAAATTGTGGGGTTGAGGTATTGACGTTATCAGGAGGATGGGAAGCTCCGGGAATACGGCGAGGGGGGAAGTCGTCATTGGGAACGGCATCAGGAGGAGTGTTAAGAATGGTCGGGACCTGCGGGCTGGGTTCCGAGCCGTCGACAATTGGCTCATGCAACCGCGGAGTCGCCATGCGTCTCGATAAAGCGCCATCCGACTGCTGCGACCTGACGCTTGCCTTCCTTGGCCGCGAAAAGTTTTCGACCATCGCCGGGCTTCCCGTTCTTGCTGGAGCATGCTTCTCGTCAACCGAAGCGTTAAAAGTATGCTTGACTGGCGTTGCCGGGGCAGAGTGTTCTTGTGGCCTAGAAAACAGCGGAAATTTGCGCGTCTCTTGTCGCGAGAAGTGTGCTTCATATTCCTCGGGGATGAAGGGATGCGACGAAAGACCCGGGAAAACGGATCGGGGAGGAGGCCTTGCTGGCGAAGGCGACGGCGACGGCGATTCTGTTCTTGACCTGTGCGGCATGTGGTAGTCGGGGACGCTCGGGCTCGGACTGGGACACGGTCTCGGAGGTGCTCTCGAGTTGTAGTAGAAGGTGTCACTTCTCGGGGAGATGAGGTCGGGAGGGACATGTCTCTCAGATCTCAATTCGAGGACGGGTCGTGGGGGTCGCGGCGAGGTCGAGGACCACGTTGCATCGTTTAAGGAGTTTTGGGAGCGGGACGGGTGGTTGCGACTGTGAGCAAGGGCATGGTCAAACGAGTCCGTCGCATCAAAGTCGTCACGCCTCGACCGGGGTGCAGGGAGCGGCCAATTCTGTTGCTGGCTATGATGCGGCGGCGGCCGTGTCGGGGGAAACCTAGCCGAATGCTGAGCCGGATTCCAGGGCCCCGAGGCCATGTTTGGCGGCGGTCTTTGGTATGCCTGGAACTGGTGCCCGTGCGGTTGCTGCTGATACTGCTGGTGCTGCTGGTGCTGCTGGGTATGCCGATGGAAGGGTTCGAACTGGGCCGCTCGTTGATATTGCTGCGGCGGAGGCCGATGACTCTGGTCGTATCGGCGGTCGTAGGGGTCGTAGGGATCGTAGGGCTCTCGTTCCCGGTCTGCTGAAGAACTTGAGAGCGAGCCGGGCGCGCCGCCAGCAGCGTCGTCGGTCGAGCGGTCCATCACCAAGTCGTCAATGCAGACTGGATGGATGGTTGCTGGCAGCCGTCGCAGTGACGCGGTCGGTCACGATCACAATCGCAGTCGCAGGTGCAAAAAGGCTTAGACGGCGGGCCAACGGAGCGGAGCAGGCAAGAAGTTTGTGAAAAAGGCCATCGGGAAGACCATGGGCTAATTTTATTGTTATTTTCGCTGGCGAGATCCGATCAGCGCCCCAAAATGAGCAGTTCAGTCAGCAGCCTCCCTGGAGCCCCTGCATTGCTATTACTGTGCCTGCCTTGCACTCTCTGCACTCTTTTGAACATTCCTTGTACATTCCTTGCACTGCCTTGCACCTTGCAATCCATCCCCAGCAAATGGGAATGGTGGGTCCCCTTCGCACGCCTGCTTGCAGCTGCACTGGATCCAAGTGGGTTTCTGTCAGGTACCACGGTCACTCGGTGGACCGCGCTTCGGGACGAGAGCCGCCATTCTCCCAGCAATTCCAGCGATCCCAGCTCCTTATGCCCAGAAAGAAAACTTCCACTCAAGTAGACTGCCAATCCCAGACGCCGGGTGGATGCGGATGCTTGCTCGACTATGCTGACATCCGCGCTGCATGCCTGAGTCGGCTCAAAATAAAAACAAATGCCTGCAAAGAGCCCGAAATGTGCCGTCGACGTCGAGTTCCTGGGGAGAACTTGCCTTGAGAAAGACCAAAACCTGGAACTTCAACCCCTCATCATGCACAGAACTCTCCATGTCTGCAACTCTAAAAGTAGACATCACCTCACTCCACGTACGCTGCATGCAGAGAAGCGAGATGCTCTCTCCTCGTTTATCTAGCCGGCTACTCGGGTGTGCTCGAACGGTCATATATGCTGTCTATTAAAGGTAAATATCGTAATAAACCAGATGCCTACAATCTTACGTATCTCTTGCCCACTTTACGGTCTGCCAGAGGCACGCATTACACAGGTGTGTGTGCCGTTGCAGTCGGATCTCTAAATATTCTACTCTGTATGTTAGCCGCAAAAAGAACTGCTATCAATGACTGGGTATGCAAGCTGCCGTTTCCTGCGAAAGGCAGTTGCACGCTGACAGAAGCAGCCTCAGCTGTTCCTGGCTGTGTAGCATCGGCGATTACTTGTAAGTTGTCTCGCGCTAAGGTCTTACTTCCGAACTCTCTGGATGTTGTGACAGCTTGAGGAACAGCGAAGTCGTGGCATGTGCGAATGACTATGCCCTCGACACAGAAATAAGAGAGGCAGCCACGGAGCAGTGTTGTTTCAGAAATGCATAGTCGCAGAACCAGTCAATGAGACTGGCGTCCAATATGAAGCTATCACAATCAAACGCAGCTTGGTTGGATCCCGAATCCTTTGCGCTCCGGCCACGCTTTCCTTTCAAAACGTACCGGAGAAGAACAGAGCCAAGGACAATGAAAAAGTTGAAGAGTCGACAAATCCAATCTGTGCCATCATCTTTGCAAGATAGTCTGTCTCAGGCTAAAATCTCCTGTCACAGTGCTTACCTACGCCACCTTTCACCCAAAAAAATTATCAGTCGTAAGGCAACCCCTAAGAATCACCTGTACTGCGGTGGCAACAGTCTGTACCTTGAGCCATGAAAACGGGCAGGCCATGACCGTCCATTGCCTCAAGGCTCTCTGCGGTTGTCCACCACCAACCGCTGGAGCTAGCCTTCTAATCGCCGTCCCCTGTTGTCAGACCATTGAACAGAAGACATTTACAGTCTTTGCCCAAGCACCCCCGTGATGTCCGCCTGTCTGGTGTCACTTGCACACAAACTTTCAGCTTGTGTTCTTGAACCCACGGCGTTGGGAGCTGAAAAAGCTCATGAAAAACCCGCCGGCTTGGTTTTGGCGAGCGTTCCGGCCCACTCTAGCGTCCGGCTCTAGGCTGATTCGGGGAATGTCTTTCTCGCGGAGAATGTCACCATGGTGCTCGGCGACCCCCTTACCCCTTGCAGCTTTTTTTCTGCCCTGTGGTGCCTTTGCCGTGGAAGTCTCGAAAAAATTCCAAGCTTTCGTTTTCAAAAATTACGAAGTCCTGATGGCAATCTGTGCAACGGTTTTGTTGAGGATCTTTGGCCCATCCAGCGGAGACTCCAATCTCTTTCGGCTTTCCGGCATCCCCGTCGACGAGAGAATCATCTCAGAGAAGCAATATCGTGCGGGCACTTTGTCAGGCCGGACGATGAAAGGACCTCGCGATAAATCATGCTCCGTAGCCTTGCGCGGGACACCTGAAAGCTGGACGGCTGCCAACATCCGTTCGGCAGCAGAAACCGATAGAATTGCATGCAGCAAGCTCCAACGGGTAGTTCAGGGCTGAGGGCGCAGGGCATGGAGTGCCCAGAAGTGTGGGGCGTTCAACCTTAACTTTCGGAGTCGTCATCATCCAGCGTCCAGGTCACCGGCCTGCTGCGAGCTTGGAACTAGAGATTTGATAGTTGACTAAGACACGCCAGACGCGACACTAACACAAGTATGCGCGCGCTGAACAGGTTGGTCTCCTTAATATCGACTTTTTCCACAGAAATGTTCGACATAGCCAACGGAAAGACGATAGTCCAACAGGTTCAATCTTGCAATCCAACAATAGAGCGTTTGATCGGTAAGTCAAACAGAACTGGCCGCCATCTTTGACAATGGGCAGCACACTGTGGAAAACAAGACAGATGGCAATATTGCCTTGACAAGACGCGGATGCGGTTGTCGGGACTTCAAATTTCCACAACACCAGCTGGGCTGTGGAGTCTCTAAGCAGAAACGGAAGTTTCACGTGATCTACAGCTTCAACGTGTCGGGTTCCTGTCGGTCAATGAAGGTGCCAGCAAAGCATTGCATTAATCCGGCCTCAATGATGCGATGCAAGAGCAGAGAGAGGCAGAGACAGAGAAACACGACCTTTTGTCAGCTCGGCTGCAACGAGCCTCTGAAGTTTCAAGTTGCGTTTTGTCTATCTCGTCCTGTCTCCTCACGGCCGCGCCGCATCAGGAGAGTGGGTCCAGCCCTGTCGTCGGCTGCCAAGACCAGGTCTGTGCTCCACCGCCAGCAAACCAATCACAGACATACTTTGGTCTTGGCGTGCAGCATGGACCAGAGAGCGATCTGAGTCCCCGCTACCCTCCTGCAGATTCCACAGCCTTCTGCTGCACATCGCAACGCCCAAGGCCTTACGGAAGACAGCCCCGGCCGCGTGTGTGCCTTTATAGATTGATGCCTCAGGTTCCAACGCTGCCGCGATGTGACGCGCAAACACAGCCCAGACCCTGGGCAACCCAGCTGGCAGAGCTCTCCCCGCTCAATCCTTCTCCGCAGGAGCTCTGCCGCGCGCAGAGGAGACCGGGCGGCCCCCTCTCCCACCCCCTTTGCTCATCTTTTCTTGGTCCTGTTTGGCCTGTGTGGAGGAGGTACGTACCTGTGCGGCAGAGCTTCCCAGCCTTCGCCCGCCTACCACCCACCCCCGAGAAAAAATCCCCTTCACCCAGCCTTTCCTCCCCTTTCTCTCGCTTTCCTCTCCAGCGTTCTCTCATCCATCTACCATCCAAAACTCGTCCTTTCTGCCGAGTTCTGACCTCAAGGGACTCAATTGACATCTCCTGAGCTAAGATAACCCACTCATAAAAATGTCCGGCCGCAAAAGGAAGCAGAACGAGGAAGAAGAGCTCGTCTCCCTCCCCAGCGAGGAGGAAGAGGAAGAGGAGTAAGTCAACCGCCCAGCTGTCGCACAACTTGCGCGATCCCCCCATTGTCATCGCCTAAGCATCGCGACAAGCCTCGACACATGAGCAAGCAGAGCTTTGGCGTGCATGTCACGGCGCAAAGTCTTTGCTCTAGTGTTGATTGGCCAGCATGGCAGGGAGCTCTAAGAGCTTGTTCTCCCCGAGTAGCTACCACGGAGGTAGCGTAAGCGTGCTTAGGGGAACTGCCGCATGCCACACATACCCCATTTGCCAGCAAGCACTTGACGCAGTGCTAACAGGATGACTCGTAGGTATGTAGAGGACGAGGAAGAAGAGGAGGTTGATGATGAAGAGGATGAGGACTATGATGAGGAAGCTGAGGGCGAAGGTGAGGAAGAGGAGGAAGAGGAGGAGGAGGATGAGGAGGAAGACGGCGTTCAAGGTAAGTTAACCTTGCTGCTCTCTCACAATGAGCACGCATGTGATTCCCGGCAGTAAGCAACGTTGTACTTGCTGGAAACACCGCGCTTGTCGGCGCTTGCAGACTTGGCTTTTCACAGCCCCCCTGCATCTTGTTTGTCATTACATGAGCTGACACTTGTCTACAGAGGACGCCCCTCCCAAGAAGAAGCTAAAGACCGCCCCTGCCGCTGACGGCGAAGTTCCCACCAAGAACGGCAATGCCGTGAACGGTGAGGATGAGGACGAAGAGGTTGATGACGAAGAGGTTGAAGATGAAGAGGGTGACAATGAGGAAGGCGAGGAGGAAGAAGAGGGTGATGAGGAAGTAGAGGAGGATGAGGGTGAGGAGGGTGAGGAGGGTGAGGAGGGTGAGGAGGAAGAGGGTGATGAAGAGGAGGCGCCTGCAAAGGCCGCACCCAAGGTGCCCAGCAAGGCTGTCGGCGGTGAGGCTGGTGCCGCCCCGAAGGCGGTTGCTGCTGGCGGTGATGAGGAAGACTGAACGAGATGATGCAGCCTGTCATCCCGGACTGACCCGACTGATGACGAATGCCTTTGACACCCTCCAAGAGGAGGAGGCCGGCAGGTTGATCGGCTGCTTGCTTCTCGCTCGATTCCTTCGCCCTGTCATCTGGAACGAGTCGTTGAAGTAGTTGCTTTTGTTGCGACTTGTGGTTTCCCTTTACTTTGTGCGTAAATCCGTTGCTTAGAGGCCTTTTGTCTGCGTAGTGGTAGCTGCTTCGTAGGGTTTTGCGTTTTGCAGGATGGAGGTTAATAGATTCAAATTTGACCAAGTCTGTGTGCGTGGTTGAGTGAAAGAAATCTTGGAATTTTCTTTTTACAATTTCTCCAGCAGAAGTTGCTCCTTTCTCGGTCACATGTATGGCCGTCGCCGGGACCAGGGATCAGTACCCCGTCGGGCACCTGATTTTGGGCTGTCTGGGGTCGCGATGTTGCCTTGAAGCGAGGACGATACGGCATGTTAGATAAAAGACAAAAAAGGGATATCGAGTGAAGCATTGCAGCAAAATATGATACTATACAGTACAGATATTCCGCTGAGCTGACGCAGCTTTAAATGAAGTTGTTGACAAAGTGATGAAAGGCACAAATGGAAGCGAAGTTGAGTTCCATGTCCCCAACAAGTCGACGACTCCACCCACGCTTCAACTTTTTTTGTTCCTCCTCTTTCTGGCCTTGCCCTTTGGGCCGATGCGAACAGATGTTCTGACGCCCAATCATCCGCGTAGGACTCTCGGTAGGCTACGGGAATCAAACGCCCAGCCTACGCTAGGTCTTCACAAAAGCCAGTCTGTTCACTTGATTTGTCCGTCTTTCTGTGTCAGAACGCCTTGTTGGGTAGGGAGTTTTCTGGCCATTGGCATCGCTCATACTGGCTGTTGTTTTGTTTACACTCTCCAACTCCCAAGACGCGCAATTGCCCTTATCAAAAGAATGCATTCCTCCCCTACAGGGCGATGCCTAGTGCCATGCCAGACATTATTGAGCTAACATTCCCGCAATTACATATGACATGCGGTCCGATGCAGTCCCTTTGCCGTCCAAAGGCTGCAGTTCCGACTGCTTTTGACCCGGTTGAAGCAGAGTCTAGACACGAGCGGCGGTGTTGACGCAAAGTAACCCCTCAAAGGCTCTCTACGGTACACCTCGGCTTAAATTTCCCTCGTAGAAGCATTCACTTACGTACACTTCCATGTATTTTCAATGAAAGCGGCTGTGGGACCCAACTTCCTACTCGGCGGCTGACTACTTACTTCGAGACACCGAGGGTCTTGAAGAAGCATGTGAGTGAAAATCAACGTCCCCCACGTCTCGCGTGGGCGCTGAAGATCCTTATCATTTTCACAAAGACCCTTACCCACGAGATGCTTCAAGGGTCCCTTGACAGGTATTGTCACCTTGTCAACGCTCTCCGAGAGCCGCCCGGATGCAACGGGGGACGGGGAACCTCGGAATCCTTCTTGTCGGAGTCCTTGTCAAAAGCAGGGGATGGAAGGAGGGGGCTCACGGACGAGAGTGTCCTGAGAGTGAAGCAATAGCAATCACTGTTCGCCTCACGAATGGCCCAAAAGCAGAGCTCAACAAAAGACAGCCTCACCGCCATCTCAATTGTGATTTTCATCAAAAGTTTGTTTTGCCGAGTGCAGAAAACCGAATTGGCAGGCAGAATGCAACTGCAACTCTATGCAAGTTGCGTTACTCTATGGAGTGGCAAACGCTGCTCCGCACCAAAGAGCGAGCAACGGGTCTGGATGCTTGTGATTTGCAGGCAAGCAGCTTCTGGGAGGTTGGTTTTGCCCGGCTGAGAATCCCATCTCACAGCACTGCCTCATGAAGCTGTACGTGTATGGGGTTCCAACCTGGAGTTCGTTCACCGAGCTACTGAACTTGTATCCTTGACAAGGCTCGGGCATCGTATCCGGGCCCAACATCACAGGTCACATTCCCAGTTGGCCGTCTCCAACCAGAAACAAAGGACGAAAGAAGGCGTGCGTGAGTGTTGGGTCTACACTAGAGCTACAGGCAGGGGGGCAGTGTAGCGTTGAGACGTGCAGCTTGGCCAGCATCAACCGGCTCAGCGGATGCATGAGCGAGGTATATCCAAGGAAGCAAGAGGATAAAGTCGGCATTGGCAACGCACTCCAGGACACCGTACAGGTCTAATTAGGTGGAGTGGGGATCGACATTGCATGGACTTCTGTGTTCTCTCCAAGGGAATTCTCAAGTTGACTGTGACGCTGCTGCCGGTCATTCCCGCTGCATATGTGATGGAAGTTGGAGAAGTTGGAGACGGGACTGTTCGGAAGCCGTTGGCAGGCTAGACAACGAATAGGGACAGGAGCATTCTGAAGCGAGGAGGGGTTCCTCAACTCTTTTCCAGGAACCTTGCATTATTGGCGCCGCAAGCGTCGCTGCACAGACTAGTCTTTTGCAGCAATGCACCAATGGAGTATAGGTCCTTTCTAGGACGTTGACAGGCTCGCAGTTGGAGCGAGGACGCGGAGTGACAGGTAGGTATTCTGCCTAGGCAAGGTAAGCATCCTCCGTGCCGAAGAGGACAAGCTGCCCTGGAATAGAGCTCGGCAACTTTTGACTGAAGAAAGGGATGGACAGGACCGTGGATGTGGATGGATATGGCCCAGCGCGGGGAGCTAAGGGTGAGAGAGATTATCTCGACAGACCAGGCACAGAAATCAGAATGGAGTCAAACTACCTTAGATACCGTCCACAATCCACAGATAGATAATTCCAACACAAACCATGACATGCCTTTGCCTAGCCCGCTGGTGATAAGACGACCTGGAAGCTCGACAGGCAGGCACTTATCTCAAAGCACTAGGTGATATTATATCAGCTGGGGAGCGGGATGGCTGAAAAATTCTCATGTTCCTATACCAACATCAGGCTTTGGGTAAGGGTTCGTTCAGCGTTCCAGGGGGCGACCGTCCAGGGGCCATCCAAGGCTGGAGTGGCCTCCTCCCGCACCGCGGCCCCACTGGCTGGCAGCTGACGGCCAGCTGTGATAAGATAAGGGCCCCCCACCATAGTTTTCGAAAATTTAGCCCCGCTTTCCCCAGGCTCTACCTCGTTAGCTCCCTGCTTGGCGCCCGCAACGACCACTGCTTTCTCTTCCACCGTTGGCTTGTGAAAGGGAGCGAATGCCAGAATGGTGCCATTTTCATGTACGCTGCATGCAAGTCTACGGTCCAACGGAAATGGCATGATCTGACATCATGGTTTCAGAGCAGTTCTCGCTGCCGTTTGCGCTTTCACCGCCTAGGAGGGGTTAGCGGGCGCCCTGGGCTGCGCTGAGTGCGAGCAGTTTTCTTCCATTTGCCCCGTTTTTGGCATGGGGGAAAGGCTTGGGGAGCCACATGGAAACATGGAATCCTCTCGAGTCTGGATGTTTGGGAGTCTAGATGGCCTGCTAGGACCTTGATCCTTCATGGACTTGGGATTCATTGTGTCATGTTTCGTACGGACACGGCCGCCGCGGACTCAGTGGCCGAGGACGCAGCTCAAGGATGGACGAAGACAGCTTCCCATGCCAGGCAGATGACAAGGCTTGTTGATGGATAGACGACGGGCTTGATGCACAGTTGCCAACGATGACACTGCCCCGTTCGCCTGGCCTCACCCTGGACGCCCGGGTCCCTCCTCCTCCTCCTCCTCCTCGTCGCCCGCCCGCCGACCTGCCGTACCTCCCGGTCAACATTACACTAGAAACGCTAGTGGAGGGCACCTCCGCCACTTGCGCGGGGTACCTTGTTGATCTCCCGCAGCCGGCCCGGCGAATGCTTACATCCCCTATCTGGTAGTCATGTCCTTACTTGTCCTGTCCGTTCGTCCCATTGAGGTATAAGACCCCAGGTCAGCTTCGGTCCGCCAAACAGAACACCGCTATCACCACGGCAGAGCCGCTATGTGAAAGCCTTCCTTTTGCATCGTCTCCCCTCTGGACCCTTCTCGGGCTCAGCCTAGGAGACGACCTCTCCGCACATACCGGTTCGTACTTGGACGTTCACGACGGGTCTCGATCGAAAGAAAGAGAGTCAAAGAGTCACGGTGCCCTTGACAACCACCTCGCCAAACACAACACAACACCACGACACCACGTCACCATCACAGCCATGGAAACCACCACGGCGACTATGCGTCTCCCGGGAGGGATTGATGCCACCTGCGGCAAGGTAAGAGAATGATTCGCTGCTCATCACCTTCTATGGGTTATGTTGCCCTCTTGTCCGCGCAATGTGGGAAGCTTGACAGCATCACAGAGCCATCGAGGTCGTGGTAGCTGTCAATGGCTATGGTCTGATATATGAATCAATGTACTGGACAAGGGCTACTACCACACTACCTGGTCTCTCTACATCACTGTCATCTCACCTCCTACAACAAAAATCAGGACTGGACAACTGACATAACTTCGCTTACCTAGATGGCCCTCTCACCCCTCACCGACAGTTACGACTACTCTGCTACAGGAGCGATGGGCGTTGATACTCTCCCGTGGTGTCTTCCCGACTCCCCGTCTGCGTACTTGGACGACCCGGTGTGCGACTATGCCTCTCTGGCCAGAGGCTCCAACTCAGGCTCTGTCTACCCCAACCTCGGCCCTATCAACTGGACAGCCGGCTACTCGGACCCCCTTGCTGGCATGACGTACGGCCCGCCGAGCTCCCTGCTCCCGCCGGATCCTTTTGTTGAGACCGACTCGGACGGCTGCGATCAAGACACCTTCACTTCGATCAGTGATCCTGACGCTCCCGGTTACATTGCTTCTGCCGAACCTCGCAGCCACAAGCGGACCTGGTCCGAAGACTCGGCCTTAGACTCGGCCGATGACAGAGCCAAGGCCGCCAAAGCGTTCAAGTCCCGCATCCCCGGCAGGCGGCACGGCGTCCAACTGCGTACCGCCTCTCGAAAGCCTCGTAAGCCGTCTACCTCGTCCTGCTCCTCCAACGGCTCTGCCTCGTCCATGTCCATCAAGCGCTCACCCTCGGAGGAGCCCGATGATGACCTCACTCCGGAAGAGCGCCGCGCCCGCCGAAACCACAACTTGGTTGAGAAGCAGTACCGCAACCGCCTCAATGCCCAGTTCGAGCGCCTACTGGCCGTGTTGCCGGTCGACCAGCTTCGTGGCAATGGCTCGCTGTCTGGCGATGGCAAGCCTGAAGGCAGCACGATCAAATCGAGCAGCAGCCACACAAACGAGGAGAAGAGGATGAGCAAGGCTGAGGTGCTGGACCTGGCGACGAAGCGGATCCGTGCCCTCGAGATGGATCGTGATCGGCTTGTCCGGGAACGGAAGGAGATCCTCAGGAACATCCAGCTCATGATGGCCGGAGTCGCTGCCAGGCAGCAGGGGGTTGGCGTCAACGTTAGCGTTGGCCACAACGTCAGTGGGATGGGTGTTGTAGGGGTTAAGGGGATGGAGTGATGACGAAGTTCATGACGTTGGGATGAGCGGGGTCTGGCGTTGGGTTCGTATGGGTTGGGCGTAATGGATAATGGATGGGAATTGGATGGCTCTGGAAGTTATGGGTTAGGGATTTCTCTTCGTAAAAGGGAAAGTTGGAAACAGGAGGCTCGTTTCTGGTCACAGTCGTTTCTGATGTGCCGGGCACAGGCTTGCGTTGGATAGGAAAGGTCATGAAGTATAACTGCATTCTTTACGACTCGAGGTTAAAAGTACAGAAAAACGGAGAGTGTATAAAGAATTAGATAATGATTGTTCGGACAAGCTCTCAAAGCAGACGGATAGAAGCATACCTAAGTTTCACACTTGGGTTGAGATCCAGGGGCAACATGTATTTATATCCTCGGTAAACACGGGCATCTCACCTTAAAACCGTAGATCCGGCGACTACATCCGGTCAGTGTCCGATGCCCGGGTCGGGTCCATCTGCAAGCCGTGTTTCCGGGAGATGCCGAGCTGGCTGGCCACCATCCACCAACCTACACGCTGCCAGTTGAAACAGAAAACGTCTTCTGGTCAGCAAGGGTCTTGATCTGCTTCGCCAGACCCTTCACTTCTTGGCTTCAGCCTCAAAACGACGGCCCAACGTCATCGACGACCCGGATCTCGTTCAAGCTCCCCGTGCTGCTCTCCAGGGCTCAACTGATATCACCTTAGCCTCCTCCGTCGCAACTTGATGCGCTCCTCCGCTTCTCCGGACACAAACTGACACTGGTGTCATGGAGCGCGGCGGTATTCTATTGACACGACGAAATCCGACGAGATGCGACGGAGCCCCTTTCATTTTGATGAGCCGTCACCCTGTTCCCCTGGTTGTTCTAAGCAGCGCAGTCACAGCGCAGTGTTGGACGCATCCTCTCGAAGTTAGCTCCATTCAGGCGTCTTCAGGGCTGCGATGCATGACGCGTTGTGCGATGCATCGACATTCCTGAGCCCAAAAGCGGGTCGCTCCCGCGGTGGTATGATCTCGCTTCCTAATCGACTGATGGATATCCAGCCTGCACTTGGCTTTAACCTGAACTGATTTGACCATGGTCGACCTCTAAATCTGACCCTACGAGCAGCATCGGCGATTCAACGTTCGAGAAAGCAGATCTGTTCGGATGCTTGGCCGTGGGGGGACGCTGCATCATGGGGTGACTGGCTGACGGGGACGGAAAAGGGGCAAACGCCGTCACTGCCGAGGGAGGCGCTTACACGCTTAATCCGTACACGCAGCTTCACTTACACGACTCCGCATCTACTTGTACATCATCCCAAGCATCCATCTTTACACTGCCCTGCCATCCACCCACACAAAAACTTCCCCATGATGATCTCTATTCCCCATGTCCGGCCCGCCCCTGGCTAGTGACAACATTGTACGGTTTTCGTGTATCACGCGTTGCATCTTGTCAATACCTAGCTCCCTTGCTCCCCTGCACGTGTCTGGCTTCCCCAGATGTTTCGACTAACGGCCCATGCCCATGTTTCTTTCATCAGGCCCCGGACTGACGGAATGCCCCCGGGCTGCCATCACTGGCTTTGGCCGCGACCAGAGAGCGCTTGGTCCAGCTCGAATCTTCAATATCCCCACCCTGAGATTTCAGTAAGGGTCTTTAATAGCCAGCAAGATTATCATAGAGCCGACCGAGAAAGCACATAATGGCCTCCAACCCCCATCAACGGGCAGGCAAAGCGCGTGGGTATGAGCAACCGGCTCAGGTAAGTGGCGTGATCCTTCTCCAGCCGGTCGAATCAGAATCACGGGACCGGAATGTACGGCCGAGCATGCCCAGAACATCTTGGATCCTCGGTCAGGATACTCAGCTGATGAATACGGCAGGCGTTCACTATGCTATTTGCCATGTGGTGCTCCACGTAGACGGGTGTCCCATTGTTCGCGCTGGAGTTGGCCCACCTCTTCCCCGGAACATCAGAGAAATGACAGACTCGGACCACGCTATCGGCTTCTGATATTGTCATTTGTGGCTGAGTCCAGAGCGGTGCATGTTGTCTTAGGCGCGCGCGAAGTTCTTTTATTGCCTGCGTTCTGTTCCTAGCCGCATTGCTACGAGCCTCGATGTGACGCGGATACGCCACGGCGTTGGTTTGAGACTCAGCTCTTCCCAGCCCAGTCAGTCAGCCAGTTAGTTAGAACGTCAGTCAAGCGCGTCAGCGGTTGAGTCCAGTTTCAAGCTGAGAAAAAACAAAACATATCACATCCTTCCAGAATATCTGAATATTTGGTTCAGTCCTGATTTGATCCATCAACCTTTATACGCCCATACAAACACACACAACCCCCTGAATCATGAGTGACAGAGAGAGCGAAGAAAGCAGAAGCAGCACGCCTCTCTCTACCGACTACGACTCCCAGGACTCAGACTATGAGGTGGGAAAGTCGAGGAAGCGTCGCCATGCGTCAGATGGGGGCAGCAAGAACAAGAAGAGGAGAAAAGCCGATCAGAAGCTATCTAGCTCTAGCCAAAAGGAGCAGCAAGAGGAGACATGGACGACCAACAAGCCCTCGTCAGCAACATCCTCTTCAGAGAGCCCCGAACGCTCTCCAGGGGAGGACAACAAGGCGCCAACATCCACGACAAACAATAAAACTACCAAGTCATCTCGTCCCCATTCTCACTCACGTACCCGCCATAACCTAGTCGAGCAGCACTACCGCCAGCGCCTCAACTCCCAGTTCAAGAGGCTGCTTGACATTCTCCCCAGCACGACTACCCGAGATGGCATCAAGCCATCCTTCACTTACCATCACCGCACCCCTGGCATGCCCCCTACCCCGACCTCCAACGCCACAGTCCTCCCTCCCCTCTCCGAAGTCCTTGGAACATCGCGCAACCCCCATGTTCATCACCACCTCAACGGCCACGGTCGGCTGCCCAGCAACAATTACCCCGCCACCACCAGCGGCGATGCTAGCAACAGTACCAACAACAGTACCAGCTGCACAGCCAGAACGCCAAGCGGCGTCGGCGCCCTTGTAGAAAAGGGCTGCGACCGCCGCGTGAGCAAGGCCGAAGTATTGGACCGCGCGCGCCTGTATATCCAGGCGCTGGAGCGCGAGCATCGCCGGCTCATGGCCGAGCGTCGCGAGCTGGAGCTCTTGTGGGAGGAACACAGGCGACGGGAGCAGGAGGCGCATGCTGCTGCAGCTGCCATGCAGGGTCATCACGCTGCTGTGCCGGGACCGCCGCCGCCGACGCCGGGGGCTCATCATGCTGGTTTGCAGGTTCAGGGACAGGCGGGGCAGATGACGGTTCAGGTTTCGGGGTATCCGAGCCCGGTTTCGCAGGTTCAAGGTGGCTTGAGGAGGTGATGGGGGAGAACTTTTAGTTTGGGGATATGACTGGGAAGAATGAGATGGGGTAGGGTAGCTGAAAACATTGGACAGCAAATGACTCGACCATGACGGGGACGATTCACTTCATCCATTCACAATGGTTTCAATTGTTCGGTTCAGGATATCTTTGGGAGGATCCCTCGATTTTGATGACCTGATTCTCTTATTTGGTTGGGTTACGGCCTGAAGGGACTGCGTAACTCATTCCTGGATTACGGCTCATGGCACATCATGGGAGGGGCTTAGGTATCATTCGGCATGGTTGGGGCGGTTCAAGTGAAATCAAGACTCGGAGGCCGTTCATGTTTATTTATCTATCTATTGATTTATTTTTTTCGCATTATGTTCATTTTTATGGGTTATGTTTCTGTGGAAATTTTTTGTTCCCCGAGTTCCCTTGTACATAGTTCGACATTGTATACTCTGCCATGTTTCTCCGGTCTCTCTAGCGTTCCACGGCTCTCGAGTTCAGAATCAGAGGGGCAGCTTCATTTTCACAACATGATCTTATCTCTCTGTTCTTCACATTATGTCCACCATTATTATGTTTCTAGCAAAGGCATTTGCCTATGTGATTAGGTAGTAAATCCCATCCAGAAAGTCAGCTAGCATACATTTCCAATGCTGCCAAGCCCCATCATCATTGATACGCTGCGCTTTGTTATTTCAGACAACTAACTTGCCTTCGGCCTTGTAGGTTCCCCATACCTGCAGACTACTGATTTGCTAACCTTGGGTCAGGCTCGATCTCCCTGTCCAAACCCCTCCAAGAGTAGAACTCAAAAAACATACATCCATTGGCCTTAACTGTCTGATGATTGCCTGACTTGATGGGAAAGTCTCCTGACGCTGCGTCTAGGGATCAACTGAGGAGCTTGCTCAGGGATAGTTAACCGAGTGATAGTAAGCACCTAAGATGCTTGAGCTTATCAGAATGCGGGAGGAGAGAGATGTGCCGCTTCAAACATGGAAACCGTACGATTGGATACATGGTTCCGTGCTCTGTCAAGCCTCCAACCCTGTTGACTGGTTCCAAGACCGTTGTCACGGGTATAGAGCATTGGGAGAGAGAGAGGGTTCAGGATGTGAGTCGGTTGGATTGCGATGCTGTTGTCGTGTTTAAACTCTGGGATCGGTAGCAGGCGAGGTTGTTTCTAATCATGGTCCTGGTTCCATGTCAAGGAAGATGATGAAGTAATACGTGAGGACTCTTACAAAGCGTTATTGCCCTTTAAAGCGGGAGGAGCAACAGGCTCAGGATTACAACACCCCCGGGATGGCCTGTTGCGAGCCCTTCTGTTGAGCCGAGTTGGAGGCCTCCTTCATGATGCCCCATCCGTAAATCAGTGAGGGCTGAAGACGAATAGGGCCATTGTCAACAGCCGATTTGACTTGCCAAAAATTAGGCCCTTGTACGAACCCCGAGTCTTAGCACGGCACATATACCAACAGTGGAGTTTTCCTGTGCCTGTCCTTGGCCTTATTGACAAGGTGTGTTTCGACACAACAACCGACAAAAAGGATGAAGGAAATGGCGCCCAAGAGGCAATCGAAGGCCAGAAGAACTTTCAGGTAGAGGATACTGCGAGCACCGAGCTTGTGGGTATTCTTGATTGGATAGTGGTAGATGCATCCCTCTTCATCACACCAAGTATCGGTGTAAGAGCTGACAATCCAGATCGCAAAGGAGTCGATAAACCAGGTAAGGAGATGAATGGTGATGCCAACCCCTGGGTTAGCGGCTTTTCGGAGCTTCGACCTCCACATAACGGAGTAGTCGATCAATGTCATCAGCATAGCAAGTAAAGCCTATAACATGGTTAGTCATTTGGCTTGAATAGATACTATCGAAAACTATTTTCCCGTACCGGTGTGCCCGACAGACCAAGAATCAGTTCCGTAGGATTCCACGTACTCTCCCCCCTAGAGTACGGGGAGTTCAGTCTTTGGATAGTGGTAGCGATGACGAGAATGACGATAGAAGATATCAACAACAAGGTACCTAGAGCCAATTTGGTCTTATTCCATCGCTCATAAGTTGGACGTTCGAAGAGTAATGGTTCGAATGGCGTGTTGCCCGTAGCCATTTGAACTTGTCGGTCACCCCAGGACTTCATGAGAACGCTGGGAATTTCGTCTTTTTGGCTGCTTGTTATCCCAGACAGTTTTGCGCCAGATGCTGTGAGTTTATCAACATCCATCCTCGCCTAACTCCCTCAATCGGTGGATACAGGATGTGATCGGCTGAGCGAATGACTTCAACAGTATGAAAACGATCGACGAGAAGCAGCTAACAAGCAAGCACGAGAACAGAAGGCAGATGTACTGAGCAGATAACGATTCAAGTGAGATGTTATATCTGCGGAGTATTCAATGTAGGCTCGTTGCTTTGAGTGTCATGTCAAGGAGACCGTCGCTGTGGCTGAGCAAAAGTATTGGCGACACCGCCAAGAGGTGACAACCCCGGTTGACGGACCAAAAGCAGCCGAGCTCCTGGTGAGCAAACGAATCATCAAGCAGACTTCTGTTGCCGAGAGGTCCAACACGAACATTGCAAGGTCATGCTTACGAAAGGCCATGTGGTGAACAATGTTAATGTTGTATCGGCTAGTCCTTTCTCTAAGACAAGCCACAGAAAAGAATGGTTAAAGGATTGTCCTCCTCCCAGTCGGGTATGAGGTTCAAGATGGAAGCAATATTGATCCAAAGCACAGAATACATGGCCACGCTGCTTGGTCTGCTTGTAGAGTGGTTGGCAGCGCGACGACGCAACAGGGTAGGGGAGGGGTTGGAAGGTTCAATAACGGTGTAGCATCTGCCATTTCAAAGCGATTCTATAGAGCAGTTGACAAGAGTGGACGGTGAATATCTATTCGCGCTGTAAGACAACTAACAAACCCATCAATCCTAGCATTACTGTCTTGAGCCATGGGTGCTCGGACAGCATGATAGTGACGTATCCCACAAACGGGACATAGCCCACGACACTCCTACAAGCCACAGTTAGCGCCGTGGAAAGCTCAATCTTTGTGAGGAAAACGTACCCAACGATGTCTTTCCTAGTCAGATAGTCTTGTCCACGAGCGTAGAGCTCGGTGTCATCTGCTGCATTGTTATCGCCCTTGGTGAGAAGCTTTGCATCCGGTCTAAAGACCCTTGTCAGCTCAAATTCGATGCAATGTTGACGGGCAGACGCAGAACGAACCCTGTGCCAAACTTTCTAACCACCCGATGCACAATTGGAATATCCTTCCCCTTCACATTGTATACCACAATCTCGCCCACGTTCGTCTCGGAAAAGATGTTGCGGTTCCACAAGAAGAGTAGGTCACCGCGCTGAAACGCGGGCTCCATGCTGCCGGAGAGAACGACGACAATGGGCGATGGAGAGTCGGTAATGACAGACAGGCCTTTCCACATCTATAGCTAGAGTCAGCGACAAGGCGAAAATAAACTAATCTGACTAAATGCTTACCATGAAGGCCGTCGAAAGGATTAGGGCAAAGTTAAGGAGCTGCGTTGCAGCCTGCCGTGGGTTTCCTATCGTTGACAGCATCCTGGATGCTTGAGAGGATATCTGCCACCAGAATTTAAGTAGCCTTTTGTGAACCGAAGAAGAGCTGGTGTTGAGTCGCGGATGTTGTCGTCAAAATCTGTCAAGTTTAGGAGCTCGCAGCTGGGTAGCTAAGCTTGAGCGTAGTTGTCGCCAGTGACCACCGTGTTGAATTGACAGCGGGCAATTGGCCCGGAGACCGGAAAAGTGGGCCCAACGGTGTTCACTTGGCCCTTCAGCTTGGCAGGGCTCTGAAAGCCCAGGCAGCGCCAAGGTCATCCTTGGGAAGCCAAGATCTTGGACGCGAAGATCAAGCATGACAGCACCGGCATCTTCTCTCCCCCTGAATCTTGTGGGGATAAAGTTGCTTCCTGTTAAGACTGCTAACAGCACTTTTGATAGAAAACATGCTTCTCTCTGAGAATCACAACTTAGGCCGACTTGGACCAATTCTAAGCCACGTATACTATCTTATAACCCTCATTCCCCTCCCTCTCACCTGTGGAAAATTATTTGGGCTTGGTTTAGGTCCAGGACGAAGAATCTCGAGTTCCAAGGCTGCCATCTCCTCTTTCCCAGATGTGCAGATCCTCCACGGTTGTCCACCCTCATCACTCATCAATCAGCATGCACTTACTTAGTTTCTGCTTCAACAATCAATAAACAGCACAGCCCTTTCCTTGGGGGAAACGTGTCCAAAGATGGGCAGCCACGTCTACAAGACTTCAAGTTGTAGACCAGTCTACTACGTTTTCCATGCAGTGTTTCTTCCTCTTTTCTCCAAAGTCAAACCTCGTAGTAATTTCCAGGGTCCATCTCGGAAATTTGGATCTTGAGAATAGCTCTTTTCGCTACTCTACTCTTCTTCAGTCGGACACGAGACTGACGGTCTGTCCAATATGCCTTCTCAAGAACGAACTCCGCTGCTGGCTCATAGCCATAACCCATCATTGGGTCCGGAATATCCTTTGCTCAAGGATTTGCTCAACATAATTGACCGCTTAACACGTTCATCGTGGGGATGGCTGACCCATGGGAAATTGGTGTTTTCTCGGGGTCTTATCCTAGCCTACCTCACAGCTGTCACGCCAGTCCTGGTTTACTACAAGATCAAGTCGCACTCCGCGACTGAGAACGGCTCTCCTTGGGCTTCACTCTTCGATTTTTCGACGGCGACATACACCTGGAACTGGTTCCTTGCCCTTCTCGCTTTTGTGAGTGGCCCCTTGCATGGCTTGCAATGCTGGTTGCCCACTCATTGACCTTGTTTCTAGGGCTGGAACTTTTTGAAGCAGCGTATCCGTCGTCATTTTCGCAAAGGTCGCCATAATGTGTGGGAGGCCGCAGTTTTGGCCAAGATTGCCCCCTCAAAAGGCTCAAGCCCATACGCCGACTTCTATCTTAGTCTGCTCTACACTGCCGTCCAAGTCTCCAGCTACCTCAACGCCATCATGTACTTGGCAGGAGGTGATGGCGGTGAGACCGTATCGATGCCTCTGGATGAAGAATGGCTTCGTGGCTTTTATGTGATCAACTTGTATTATGTGCCAGCATTGCTGTCGGCCATTGACACCCTCGTGCTCAATGATGTCAAGCGTCATGAGGTGCGTTGACGGCCAACACTGGACTGGGACGTTATTGACTAATTGCCTGTAGTCGGTTCCAAGTCATGCTGCCGCAGTTGCAGTATTGCTAGGTAGCTACCTTGGTTGGGCATCCTTCGGCAGTCTCGTGACCGGCCAGTATCCCTACCGCTGGATGGATTCGGGTGTGCTTGGGAAACGGTCACTTGTTGCTGCATACAGTGCTGGATTCATCGGAATAGGCCTGGCCGGTACGTACAGCAAAGAGAATGAAGAGTGGGCGGAATGCTGACTTTTGCACAAAGTATTCGGCCTTACCTATGGGCTTCATGTCTTTAAAGAGAAGCTCATTGAACAAGTCTATCAAGGAGGACTCGGCTGCCAGACTGACGATTCTGATGTTGAAGATGGCCAGAATGGAGATCAGTCTGCTGAAGCCTGAGCGGAGCCCTGAGCGGCGCAACTAACGATGAGCTCGGTTGAAGTTCGCAAGCTAGGTGGGCAGTTGCGAGATGAACATGCTGGTGCGAGCCTGGGACCGTTTGGGGTATTACTTGTCAAAACGTTATCATTATATTTAACTTGATTATTGGACTTTTCTCACTGATAAGAGCTGAAAGTTAGGATCTTAGTCTTTTTAGAAGCTTTTCGGTTATACCCGAGTGGATATATGGTTAGTAGCACTCGCAGCCGAGGATGCTGGACAAAGATCAACGGACCCAATACGGCCACCTCCTTTAAACAAACAAGCAGCCTATTAGCCCGAGCTTACTTGATCTCTTTACAGAGAGTTCTCTAACAAAAAAAAGTTGTGAGGTTTTTGATGCATTTTGATTTGTGCTGAACCACTCCCTTACAGTGTGATCCATCATCCAGAGCTGCCCGGCTCATCTCCTTGGAGATGTGGGACCTATTGCACGGAGCGCATGCGTTTGCCGCGCTGCTCCACTGGACAGTCCCCGGAGTACCAATACTATGGGTGGTGTAGACTTGCTTGGGCGACCCCGCTGTGGGGAATGTAATCTTGGCAAGGATATGACCCCGATACAATGATGCATACATACACTTTTGTTCTTTGGGTATCAGGCTAGGTAAGTTCAGCCCGACTACATCCTGCTTCGCTGTTCAATTCATGAGGCTTTTCCTTGAACTCGAAGTTTCTGTGAGGCTGTGTCCATGATACTTCTAGTAGGTATGTGTGGCATTGTTTGTGCACGTGCGCTGTTGGAAGGTGGACAGCGGCTAGAGAGACTCGGTTTGAGGTGATTCGCCGTTATAGGAGGCATTCTGACCAATTCCTTTTCTTTTTCTCAGCCCCCCCATCTTCGGCGAGAAGTCGCGCAGGTAGCGTCTCTCTGATGCTGTTATGCATCTGTACAGCCTCTTGAAGTGACCAGCACATTCTCATGGTTCCTAATTCACTCTCGAGTATCACCCTGTCACGCTAAATTCACATCCAGGCACCACTCTCCAGCCTCCATTGATCATGGTTGACACCAACAGCAATTCACCAGTCAGTCTACACCAGGGAAATGGACAGCCTTACCCAAGAACAGTCAAGCAACAAGCCGTCCCGCCTCATTCCCTCCTGAGCTACACGTACCCAATGACGATGCCGGCGCTTACTAGGGTTGCCGGCTGTACATGCTGCCACTTATCTTTGCAGCTGTAATCTCAGCCCTGCCGACGTCTTTGCCATCCTCTGGCGGTTTGTGCACTCTGTGATTCGTGGTAATCTGTATTACCCTACCAAGCAAACCAGCCAAACACTGTTTTTGGTTGCCTCTCCACCTTGCTGCACGTCGACACATAGTGCAGTCTGAACGGCTGGTTGACGTCGGCATCTGTATAAATAGACCCTGCCACCCCCACACCAACATCTCTTCCTCCCTTTCCTTTCCCCTTTCCCTTTCATCACAAAAGTCAAGGGTCGCAAAGCTGTGTTTAGGTGTTATCTCAGGGTCTTTTGTCTTTGGGATAACCCTTCCCGGGCCCCGACGGTCCTTTTTGTGTGTCTCCTTTTTTTTTTTTTTTTTTTTT
>Ga0065720_1000001_pt1 | contig 102659 bp, 84 predicted proteins | sample Thericmetagenome_FD_59107 | JGI IMG/M metagenome (GOLD analysis project Ga0065720, IMG submission 59107) | Thermophilic microbial communities from the Joint Bioenergy Institute, California, USA of rice/straw/compost enrichment - eDNA_2 v2... | ecosystem: Engineered > Solid waste > Grass >...
CCCACCTCGGCGGTGCCGTCGACCGGTGCGGCACACCCGCCGGCCGACGGCGCGGGCACGTCGCCGGAGGGCCTCGCGTCCGGCGTTCCCGGGCCGGGGACGTACCCGCCGTACTCGGCGCGGCCGGCGGCGCAACCGGAGACGTACCCGGTGGTCACCATGCCGGCGGCGCAGCCGGCACCCGCCCCGGCGCCCGAGCCCGCACGGCCGACGGGCAGGGGTTCGACGGTCGCGGCGGCGATCGCCGCGGCGGCCGCCGTGATCGCCGCGATCGTGGTGGTGGTCGCCGTGCTCAGCGACCGGGACAACCCGCCCCCCACCGCCGACGACGATGACGGCGGGGTGGTCATCACCGGTGACCCNCCGACCGACGTGAAGCTGCTCGACGAGGGAACGGCGATCACGATCACCTGGACGGATCCGAGCGGCGGCACCGTGCCGTTCCTCGTCACGGGCGCCCGACGCAACCAGGAGGCCCAGCCGATGGGACGGGTCAGTGCCGGCGATCCGCCGAGTTTCAAGGTGAACGCGCTGAATCCTCGCCTCGATTACTGCTTCAGCGTGGTCGCGGTCTATTCGACGAACGAATTCGCACCCTCGGAACTGGTGTGTACGAACCGTGGCGCCACCGCGACTCCACGATGACCGCAGGTCGCCACCGTTCGTCGGATCGGTATTGCGGATCCGGCGTCAGCGGCGNGAACCCGTGTCGATGTCACTGACGAGAACCGATCGTCCACAATTCGCGGCGATGCCGTCCACCGCCGTCCTTCGGGAACGCGCCGGTGGTGGGCGCGCCATATGATGTCACCCGGTTTCGGGGAGATTCGCTGACGGCGGCGGCTCCGCCGCCACGAANGGGGAGGTCAGCCGACTGTGGTCACCACAGGTAACGGCTCAACGGATAACCAGGGCACGGGCACGGGGGCACCCGTGGCGACGCCCGCCGATCTCGCGGCACGACGCCGCTCCCGCCGGCTCAGGGGTGGGATCGTCACCGTCGCGACCGTGGCGGCCCTCGCCGCCGCGATGGGACTCACCGTGCTCGGCCTGGGCGCGGCGGACAACGCGGTGGCCAGCTACGACGCCAGCTCCTGGCTGTGGAGCGCGGCCAAGAGCGAGCTGGCCCGGGTCAACGGGGTCACCGGCCGGGTCGACACCCGCATGCAGGTGCCGGACGGGCGTGGCCACCGGATGCAGGTGGTCCAGACGGACCGTCTGCTGATCCTGCGTGACCTGAACACCGGGCAGATCAGTTCGCTCGATCTCGCCACCCTCCAGATCATGGCCACCACCCGGACCGCCGCCGGGATCGGTGTCAACATCGCCCTGCACGAGGACGCCGCCTTCGTGGTCGACACCGTGCAGGGGACGGTGCGGCAGCTCGACCCCCGGTCGCTGACCCCGGTCGGGGAGCAGATCAACTATCCGCCGGGNATCACCGGTGGCAACTTCGACGGTGCCGGCAGGCTCTGGGTGGCCGTGCCGAGCGAGGGCACGGTCTCCGCGATCACCCCGGCCAAGCTGCCGGAGACGGCCGACGCCGGCGGTACGGGCGGCGGGGTCAGCCCCCGGCAGATCCGCAGCGAGGTGGTGGCCGAGCCCAGCCACGACCTGACCGTCTCCACCCTGGACGACGGCGTCGCCGTCCTGGACCGGACCACGAACACCCTGACCACCCTGCAGGGCGACGCACCGCCGCAGCCGGTGACGTTGCCGCTCACCGGTCCGGGGGCGGTGCCGACCCGGACCAGTGGCGAACAGATCCCGGTGACCGTGCTGGACGACCGTAACGTGGTGGTCGCGGACCGGGGCGCCGTCGGGCAGCAGTTCACCGTTCCCGGCGAGGGGACCCGGCTCAGCCCCGCGGTCGCCTGGGCCGGCCGGTTCTACTGCGCCGACGACGAGGCCGGCAAGATCTACGCCTTCGACCTGAACGGACAGCTCGTCGAGGTCATCGAGGTGCCGGGCGCCAACGGGCCGCTGGAGCTGGAGGTCCGGGAGAACCACCTCTTCGTCAACGCCCCGAACTCGGACAGGGCGAAGGTCATCGACGACCAGCACAAGGTCCGGGACGTCAACAAGTACGCCAACGACGTCCTCGGTGGCGACCCGCCGCAGTCGCCGCCTCCGCCGCCGAAGCCGAAGAAGCCGACGGTGAGCAAGCCGGGCGCGCCGAAGTCGGTGACGGCCACCGCCGGCAACGCACGGGCCCGGGTGAGCTGGCGTCCGGCGCCCGCGAACGGCGCGGCGATCACCCGGTACGTCGTGGAGGGGGCCGGCCAGACCTTCCAGGTCGGCGCCGACCAGCGCTCGCTGGAGGTGACCGGCCTGACCAACGGTGAGACGTACCAGTTCTCGGTGTACGCGGTGAACGCCAAGGGCGCCGGGCCGGCCCGCAAGAGCAATCCGGTGACCCCGACCTCCGAGGTGCCGGACCCGCCGGCCAGCGTCACCGCCGAGGCGCGGCCGGACGGCACGGNGCGGGTCAGCTGGCCGGCGGCGAACGGCCAGGGTTACAAGATCGTCAGGTACGCCGTGACCGCCATCTCCGCCGGGACGAACGCCCCGGCCGGCGAGACGACCGGAACGGAGCTGGTCATCCCCGCCGGGGAGCTGACCTACGGCAGCCAGTACGCCTTCACCGTCGTCTCGGTCAACGAGAAGGGCGCCGGGNCGGCGGCCTCGCCGGTCAGCGACACGGTGGTGCCCTACACCACGCCGGCGGCACCGGTGAACCTGTCGGCCACCACGGTCGCCAACGCCAAGGGCACCATCCGGCTGACCTGGACCGCGCCGGCCGAGAACGGCCGACCGATCACCAGGTACGTGGTCGAGGCCGGTGGCCGGCAGAGCGAGGTGCCGGCGACCCAGACNCAGGCCACGCTCGACGGTTTCGCCGACGGGCAGGTCGTTGCGGTCCAGGTGCGGGCGGTCAACGAGGCCGGCCCNGGTGCCGCCGCCACCGCCACCGCGCGTACCGTGGCCCCGCCGCGGGTGACCATCACCGGAAGCAGCTCGGACGCCACGTCGGTCACGGTGAACTTCACCGTGGACAACGGCGGCGGCACCACCCAGTGCTCGGTCACCGCGCAGGGCGGGCCCAAGGTGACCGGCAACTGCTCCAGCATCCGGGTCACCGGGCTCACCCCGGGCACGACGTACAGCCTGACGGTGTCCGCGACCAACGCCGCCGGCGAGGGCACGGCGAAGACCAGCCGGGCGACCGCCACCGTCTACGGGGTCGCCGTCTGCAACAACGGCACCGTCGGCGACGAGCGGACGTACTGCGACGGCGACGGACCGGGCCGGGACGGCATCGAGGTGTTCTCGGTGCCCCGTCAGGAGAACAACAAGCAGGTCGGCCGGGCCAAGCGGAACGAGCGGTACAAGGCGTACTGCAAGATCCAGGGACAGGAGATCTACGCCTACGTCTACAACAACCACAAGCGCAGCACCTGGTGGATCCAGATCGAGTTCTCGGGCCGGAACTACATCCCGTGGGCCTGGCTCAACCTCGACAACGGAGACGACATCAACGTTCTGCCGACCTGCTGACCGCGCCACGCCAGTCAGGAGCATCCGACGTGAACCGCCACGAGCCGCTTACCCAGCGCCATGTGCAGGGNTTCGCCAACCTGGCCGCCCGGATCGCCGACAACATCAACTCGGTGGTGCTGGGTAAGCCGCACGTGGTCCGGCTGGCGCTGACCGCCCTCTTCGCCCAGGGGCACGTCCTGCTNGAGGACGTGCCCGGGGTGGGCAAGACCACCCTGGCCCGGGCCGTGGCCGCCACGGTCCGGGGCCAGTGGCGGCGCATCCAGTTCACCCCGGACCTGNTGCCGGCGGACGTCTCCGGGGTGACCATCTTCAACCAGGCGACCCGGGCCTTCGAGTTCCACCCCGGCCCGGTCTTCGCCAACATCGTCATCGCCGACGAGATCAACCGTGCCTCGCCGAAGACCCAGTCCGCGCTGCTGGAGGTGATGGAGGAGCGCACGGTCACCGTCGACGGCGTCCGGCACCCGGTGCCCCGGCCGTTCCTGGTGGTCGCGACCCAGAACCCGGTCGAGATGGACGGAACGTACCGGCTGCCCGAGGCGCAGCTCGACCGTTTCCTGGTCAAGCTCTCCGTCGGCTACCCGGACGAGCAGGTGGAGATCGAGGTGCTGCGCGGTGCCCCCGTGCGCTCCCCCGAGTCGTTGGAGCCGGTCACCGACACCGCCACCGTCGCGGAGATGATCCGGATGGCGCAGCGGGTCCACATCGCCGACCCGCTCTACGCGTACGCGGTCCGGCTCGCCGCCGCCACCCGCAACCACCCGCACGTCCGGGTCGGGGTCAGCCCGCGCGGGGTCATCGCGCTGACCCGGGCCGCCTGCGCGTACGCACTGATCGACGGACGTGGCTGGATTCTTCCCGAGGACCTCAAGGCGCTGGCCGAGCCGGTGTTCGCGCACCGGATCCTGCTCACCCCCGACGCCCAGGTCCGGGGCATCACCGCGACCGAGGTGCTGCACGAGGCGGTGGCGTCGGTGCCGGTGCCGCTGCCGTCGGGGCAGCTCGCCTCGGCCCGGACCTGACCCACCGACACGATGACGATCACCTCACGCGGTATCGGGCTGCTCGCCGGCGCCGCTCTCCTCCTGCTGGTCGGGTTCCGCTTCGGCTACCCCGAACTCGCGTTGCTCGGCACCGCCGCGGCGATCGCGGTCGGCTGCGCCGCCGGCAACGCCGCCTGGCGGCCCCGGCTCGACGTGACCCGGGTCGTCGACCCCGACCGGGTGGGCCGGGGCGAGTCGGCGACGGTGACCCTGACCGTCCGCAACAGCGCCCGGCTCCGCTCGGCGAACCTGCTCGCCGAGGACCGCTGCGGCAACCGGCCGGTTCCGGTGCCGCTGCTGCGGCTGCGCCCCGGCCGCGACACCACGGTCAGCTACCCGGTGCCGACCCACCGCCGGGGTGTGATCACCGTCGGCCCGCTGCGGATCACCGGCCGGGACGCGCTCGGGCTGGTCACCGTCGCCCGGTCGCACGGCGATGCCGCCCAGGTCTGGGTGCACCCCCGGATCCACCCGATGACCGCCACCCCGTCCGGGGTGTCCCGGAGCCTGGACGGGCGGGTGGACCGGGTGCCACAGGGTTCGATCACCTTCGACTCGCTACGCGAGTACGTCGTCGGTGACGAGCTGCGTCGGGTGCACTGGCGGACCAGCGCCAAGGTCGGCGAGCTGATGGTGAAGGAACAGCTCGACACCAGCCTGCCCCGGCTCGTGGTGCTGTTGGACAACCGGGCGGCGGCGTACCCGCGTCCGGTCNACGGGGTGGTCGAGACGTTCGAGTCGGCGTGCGAGGCCGCCGCGTCGGTGGTGGTCGCGGCCCGTCGCGAGGACCTGCCGGTGACGCTGCTGCTGGTCGCCGCCGACCCGGGCGGGGAGTTCCTGGACCGGCTCGCCGCCGCCGAGCTGACCCCGGGCGCCCGGGGCGGCGACGGCGATCCGCTGCGGGCCGCCACCCTCCGGCTGCGCCAGGAGCGGCTCGGTGACACCCTGGTCTTCCTGACCGGGCCGGCGGGCCGGGACGACCTGGGATACCTCACCGCGCTGCGCTCGGCGTACCCGTCGGTGGTCGTCGGGGTCTTCGGCGCCGACGGGCCGACGCCGGCCGCCGGGGCGGGCCTGGTGGTGATCGACGCGGCGGACGGCGCGGAGTTCGCCGCCGAGTGGGACGGGGTTCGCCGGTGGTGAGGGTGCTGCGGGCGCTGGCGGTGCCGCTGGCGCTGGTCGTGATGATCGGGCTCGCCGGTGTGGCCCTGGGTCGGGTGTACGCCGACGGCCTGCTCAGCCAACTGGTGCTCGGCGCGGCGGTCGGCTCGGTCGGGGTGAGCATGGCCACCCGGCGGCTGCCGTCCTGGCTGGTCGCCCCGCTGTCGGTACTGGCGCTGGCCGGCTACGCCGCTGGCACGCTCTGGCTGACCGCGCGGCGGGCCGACCTGCCGGGCGGCTTCGGCACGGTGGCGGCGGACGCCGTGCGCAACGGCATCCCCCGGCTGCTCACCGCGCTGATCCCGGTCGAGCCGACACCGGACACCGTGATCGTGCCGGTGGTCGCCGCCTGGCTNGCCGGGCTCGCCGGCGCCGAGGTCGGGATCCGCGCCGCCCGGGTGCTGCTCGGGTTGACCGCCCCGGTGGCCCTGTACGCCGGTGCGCTCTACGTGGTCGGTCCGAACGCCACACCGGTGCTCTGGCTGACCGTGGCCTTCGCCGCCGCGGCGGCGGTGGCGCTGGCGGCCGGCGGCCGACCGGGCCGTACCCCCCTGACGGACACGGCCGAAACCGGTGCCGGACTCACCCCGGCGGTCCGGGCCGCGCTGCGGCTGCGGACCGCCGCCGGCACCGCACTCGGGCTGGCCGTGGTGGTCGGGCTCGCCGCCGCGCTGGCGCCGATGGTGGCCCGGCGGGTCGACACCACCCCGGTCGACCCGAGACGCTACGTGCANCCGCCGCAGGTGGACAGCCTGGACGAGAACCCGCTGATCCGCATCTCCGGCTGGGCGTTGAACCCCGACCAGGTGTTGTTCGAGGCGACCACCAGCAGGTCCGGCGCCCCCGGCGACCAGGCGCCGCCGGCGGACCCGTCGGAGGACACCGGACCCGGCGACGGGAACGGCGACGACGACGGCAGTGACGACGGCGACCCGGCCGACGCCGAGGATGGTGCCGGAGAGCCGGNGGAGGACGCACCGGACCCGGCCGGGCCGGCCGGGGTGCGGATCCGGCTCGCCGTGCTGAACGACTACGACGGGGTGACCTGGAAGGTCGGTGCCACCTACCGCAACGCCGGGCGGGTGCTGCCCGCCCCCGACCGGGCCCCCGACACCGCGGTGGAGCGGATCGAACAGGAGATCACGATCCGCGACCTCACCGGCCGGCTGCTCCCCGCCGTGCCCACCCCGCGCGAGGTCACCGGCTCCCGGGTGGCGTACGACCAGGACAGTGGCACCCTGATCCGCCCGGAGGGGCTGGCCGAGGGGCTGCGCTACACGGTCGTCTCGGAACGCGAACAGCCCGACCACAACCTTCTGCCGGCGGCCACCGTGCCCTTCGGGGACGAGGTGGCCCGCTTCCTCCGCGTCGAGCCGGGTGCGCCGGAACAGGTGCAACGCCTCGCCGAACAGTTGGCCGAGGAGAACGGCGCGCCGTACGCCCGGGCGGTGGCGGTCGAGGCCTTCCTCGCCGAGCACTACCGGCTGGTGGCCGACGCACCGAGCGGGCACGCGTACCCCAATCTCGCGTTCTTCCTCTTCGGACCCCCCAACGGCGGGGGACAGCGTGGCACCTCCGAGCAGTTCGCCGCCGCGTTCGCCGTGCTCGGCCGGATGATGGGGCTGCCGACCCGGGTGGTCGTCGGGTTCCAGGCGCCGGCCGGCACCGGCCCGGTCCGGGGCGCGGACGCGCTGGCGTGGCCGGAGGTGCTCTTCGACGGNCTCGGCTGGGTGCCGTTCAACCCGCTCCCGCTNCCGAACACCCAACCCCGTCCGGTCGAACAGGACTTCAGACCGGAGCCGGAGAATCCGACNCCGCCACCGGAGGAGGCGAGCCAGACCCCGGAGGCGCCCACGGAGCCCACCCCNCAGCCGGCGGCGGCGCCGCGCCCCGGCGGCGGTCCGGGCGCGCCGGTGCTGGTCGGCGGGNGCGGCGGTGCCCTGCTGCTGGTGGTGGCNGGGCTGGCGNTCGTGGTCGTCGGGCTGCGCCGGGCNCAGCGGCGCCGTCGCCTCGCCGAGGGGNCNCCGGCCCAGCGGATCGCCGGCGCCTGGCGGGAGGTGACCGACGCGCTGCGACTCGCCGGGCACCCCGTCCCCGCCCACCTGGCCGCCACCGAGGTCGCGGCGCACGCCCGTGCCAGCCTGGCCGGCACGTCCGACNCCGGTGGTTCGGATTCCGGGGCCGCCGCNCCCNGGCGGCGCCACCGTCGCGGTCGGAGTGACGCCGGTCCGCCGCCGCTGCGCCGGGCCGTCCCGCCCGTGGACGACCTGGCGGAGCTGGTCAACCTGGCCGCGTTCGCGCCCGGTCAGGCGACGGAGGAACAGGCCCGGCGGGCCGCCGAGCTGGCCGTGGCGTACGCCGACCGGCTGCGGGCCAACCGACCGTGGTGGCGGCGCGTTCTCTGGTCGCTGCACCCGGGCCCGCTGCGCTGGCGAGACTGACCCCGGCCGCGCCCGTGGGCGCGGCCGGCCACCGTGGCCGGTGGGCCGGGGCCGTCACCGCACCGTCTCGGCGCGGTCGCAGGAACGGGTCATGACGGCCGACGAACCGTTGTGACGGCTGACGAAACCACGACCGACAAAACGCAGTGGGAGAGGCCGCCACGGGGGAAGCGGCCTCTCCCACTCACGTCAGAATACTTGCTCCACCCGCGGCCGGCATCCCCCGCCGGATGGAAGTTCCACGGCGACGGCGAACACCGTCGGTCGACGGCGGGCGGCCGGGGCGCGGGCGTCGGCCGGGGTGGACCACCGGCGACAACAGGCCGGGCGGGCGGCACCGGGGTGCCGCCCGCCCGGGGGACGGTGCCCCGCCCCGGGAGGCGCGGGGCGGGAGTGGCGGGTCCGACCGGATCGCTGCGTTGGCCAATTCGGCCGGACCCGCCACCGGTGGCCTGACCGTGGGAATCAGGCCTGTCTGTCAGACCGGCGTCAGCCGATCAGCCGGTCGTAGTCGGCCAGTGCCAGCGCGACGTCGACCTGAGCCCAGAACCGGTGGTAGGTGAACGTCGGCGCCGGGCCGCCGTTCAGGTACGCCTGGACCTTCGGCCAGTCCGGGTCGCTCTGGTAGAACGACCGGATGCTCAGGAACGTCGAGTTGGAGTTGATCGGGTCACCGTTGGGCATGGTCCCGCTGAAGCTCGGCGGGATGTACAGACCCTGCCCGGTGCTGCTGTCGTACCGGTCGTCGAACCGGTTGTAGTCCTCCCGGATCTCCGGTACCGCGACGCCCTTGTCGTCCTTGTGCTGCAGGACGGCGTCGAGCAGCGCCTTCGCGGTGGCCTTCGCCTGGGCGTCGCCGGACTTGGCACCGTAGTAGACCAGGGNCCGGGCGAACGCACCGGCGACCCCGACGTCCTGGGTGTAGTCCACGACCTCGACGTGCAGGCCGCTGTTGTCGACCGAGGTGGTACCGGAGGTCCAGTTGCCACCCGGCTGGCCGCTCCACCGCAGCGTCGACGGAAGCTGGTAGTTCGCCCCGTCCACGGTGGTGTGCGAGATCGCCCAGTCGACCCACTTGTCCAGCAGCGCCTTGGCGCGGGCGTCACCGGTCTCGTGGTAGTACTCCGCGACCCGCTCCATGCTCCACGCCTGGAAGCCGAACCACTGGTTCGACGGCGGGTCGTGGTAGACGGGCTTCTCGTCGTACGCCATGCCGTAGAAGGTCGGCACCCCGGACGGACGCGGGCTGTAGTCGCCGTTCCAGCTGTTGGTGGCACCGCCGGCGATCGCACCCTCGGCCGACTGCAGCCAGGTGTAGAACTCCAGCTGCCGGTCNAGGCTGGTCGCCCAGTCGGTGCGGGCGGTCGGCGACCGCGGGATCAGCTCGGACACCGTGGAGAGGNCCCACGCCGCGAACGGGTTCTGGTAGCCGCTGTGGTTGTGGCTGGAGCCGATCCGCCACGCCCAGCTGCTGCTGCCGCCCAGCGAGCCGCCCCAGGCGTAGTACCAGCTCAGCAGGTACGCGGCGCTGTCCTTGCCGGTACCGGCCGGGCAGGACGGCGAGGTGCACCCGGGCTGCTTGAAGTACTTGTCGTACATCGCGTAGCGCAGGTAGTCACCCATCTTGGCGGCGTTGGCGATGGTGGAGGAGATCTGGCCCTCCTTGCCCTGCTCCTTGGCCCACTTCAGCGCCCAGTACGCCGCCTGGATGGCCCGGGCGTCGGCGTCGGGAGCGTTGGTGTAGCGCCACTGCTGGGCGTAGGAGGAGTCACCGATGAAGATCGGCAGGTAGCCGTTCGGCCCGCCGAAGGCGAAGTTCTCGCAGGAGGGGTGCGGGACGGTCTCCCAGACCGACTCCTGCGGGCCCCGCTGGAAGGTGTTGATGTAGGCGGGCTTGGTGGTGCCGTCGCCGCAGCGACCGTACCCGTAGACGTTGTCCACGTCGAGCAGCCAGTGCATGCCGTAGACCCGGCCGCTGTTGTACGTCTGCTGCAACTCCTGGGCGATCGGGTCCCGACCGACCGGGACGCTGGAGTCGAGCTTGCCGCCCTGCTGCGGGTAGAGGTCGGGGCGGGACGCCTCGGGCGCGTAGTCCGCCGGGTCGTTCGGGTTGTAGTTCGACTGGGTCTCCGACGGGATGATGTACTGGTCCATGGCCTGCCAGGCCTGGTTGAACGGGNCCCAGTNGCCGGTGACGCGGCCGTACATCGCCTCCAGGAACAGCCAGTAGCTGAACGCCTCGGAGGTNGTCTCGTGGCCGTGGTCCGGCGCCTCGACGATCAGCGTCTCCACCGAGTGGTAGGGCACGCCGTCGGGGCTGAAGTACCCGTTCGCCGGGCTCTTGATCTTGTTGTAGAGCTCCAGGAACTCCGCGCCGTAGTCGCCGCCGGGGCCGCCGTCGCCGTCGTCGTCGATCACGGTCACGGTGGTGATCGACGGGGTCCGGCCCGGGGCGCTGGCGGTGATGGTCGCGGTGTCGTTGGTGTCGTCATCGTCGTGGGCGGCGCTGACCGGCACGTTGACCCCGGTGTTCCAGTTGCTCGTGGTGAGCGTCACGGTGGACTGGCCGAGCGTCACGTCGGGGTCGCCGCTCACGGACAGCGAGACCGTCACGTTGCTGGTCGGGGCGGCGCTGAGCCGGACGTTCAGGTCACCGGTGCTCCCCTCGGCCAGCTGGAGGGTCGCGGGGGTCACGACGCTGGCCTCGCTGGTGCCGGTGACGGTGAAGGACACCTGGNCGGTGCCGCTCAGGCCCTCGCTGTCGTAGGCGCGGGCCTGGACGGTGTACGACCCGGCCGGCAGCGCGCTGTTGGTGTAGCTGTACGGCGGGGTGGTGTCGGTGCTGACCAGCAGGCCGTTGCGGTAGAACTCGACACGGTCGATCGGGCCCTCGGCGTCGGTCGCCGTGGCCTCGACGGTGACGTCGGCCGGTGCGGTGAAGGTCGCGCCGTTGGCCGGGCTGGTGATCCGGACCGTCGGGGCGGTGTTCTCCTNACCGTTGCACCGGACGCCGTTGAGCGTGAACGAGGTGGGGCTGGCGTTGGTGCCCGAGTACGACCCGTTGAAGCCGATGGTGGNCGANGCGCCCNTGGGGAGGTTGCCGTTCCACGACATGTTCGTCGCGGTGACGTTCGCGCCGGACTGGCTCCAGTTGGCCGACCAGCCCTGGGTGATGCGCTGGTTGCCCGGGAAGGTGAACCCGAGGGTCCAGCTCGTGATCGGGNCGCCGAGGTTCCGGATCTCCAGGTTGGCGGTGAATCCGGTGTCCCAACTATTGGTGGTGTAGGTGACCTCACAGGCGGGGGCGGCCTGGGCGACGCCGGGCGCGACCGCCACACCCCCCACCACCAGTGCGCCGGCGGCGGCCAGGGCCACGCGGCGTCTTCCTAACCTCAACTTCATTCGTGCTTCTCCTCGCGGACCAGCCGCGGCGGACCGCGGCGGGAGGCGCTTTCCGCACCGCTGCCACGGCATGTGGAAAGAACGCCAAGAATGGTGGTGGTCTGACCCGTCCCGGACCGGGGTCGGCGGACGCCGGAGGAGACGCCGGACGTGGCGGCTCCGGTCGGTGCTAGACGGGCGCCGTACCGATGTCGGATTGCCCTCGGCGGCCCGTGATCGCGTCAGTGTGGCTCCCAGCCGCGATAGTTCGACAGTGTGGCATGGGAGCGCTCCCGGCGGCAAGTGGATGTACCCGCCCCGCTACCGACAGTCCGAGTTGGCCTCTGAGCTGGGCAGAAGCCGATCAGGGCAACCACGGTGGGGTTTCCGCGGCGTTCGCCAGATGTTTCGATCTTATTTTGGGTCTTTCACAAAGCCGTGACGCCAGCTACAGTCCAACCAACATCGATGGGAGCGCTTCCATCGATGAGAGTGCAAGTAGCGTGCATCCGCACGACCACGGGGACCGGAGAACGCCCAGCTCCGCTGGACCGTTCCCCGCTCCGTTGGCAGGCTACCCCGGCGTGGTGTAGCCGCCGACCGCTCAGCCACCGGGGCTGACGGCGGTCCAGCCCGGACTCCGCCGTCAGCCACCCCACCACCGTCGAGAGGAGGTGGAACCAGAGCCACTCGCGTGGCCCGGCTCCCGCGCGGCACGCACGACCCGGACGCCAACTCCATTCGTGCGTGTTGGTAACTCACGGTGGGGACGGGGGTTGCCCTCCCCGTCCCCACACTACCCCCGGGCAACCGGGGGGTNATCGGTCGTCGGTACCGCACCCCAGCGCCGAACCGACGGCCGATGCGTCATCTTCGGCGACCGGCNCGTCGCGACGCGACGCCCGGTCGCCTTGCTCATGGCGCACGTGGGGACGGGCAGTGGACGAGGCCCAGACCCGCCATTGCCACCCGAACAACCCATACGCAAAGGCCACGGNGAACGCTTACCCTGTCCATGGGAGCGCTCCCGCGGCGTCTGCGGAGAGCCCCACCACACGAGGAGACAGNATGTCCGTACTGACCCGGCGGCATCTGCTGNGTCGCGCCGNGTTATCCGCCCGTGCCGTCCCGGCCACCCGACTCTCGGCCGCCTCGGCCACCTCGGCCACCTCGACCGCCCCGGCGGCCACCGGCACCGGCACGGCACCCGGCGGTGNCGACACCGACGCCGAGTCCGACTCCGCCCCGGGACGGCGCACCTCGCCAGAGGACCGGCTCGGCCTCCGTTTCCCGGAGGGGTTCGGCTGGGGCGCGGCCACCTCGGCGTACCAGATCGAGGGCGCGGCCAAGGATGACGGGCGTGGCGAGTCGGTCTGGGACACCTTCAGCCACACCCCCGGCCGGGTCCGGGGCGGCGACACCGGTGACGTCGCCGCCGACCACTACCACCGCTACCTCGGCGACCTGGACCTGATGCAGGAGCTGGGGTTACGCACCTACCGCTTCTCCATCTCCTGGCCCCGGATCCAGGCCGACGGCACCGGCGCGCCGAACCAGCGGGGCCTGGACTTCTACCGGCGGCTGGTGGACGGCCTGCACCAGCGGGGCATCTCCCCGATGGCCACCCTGTTCCACTGGGACCTGCCGCAGTCGTTACAGGACGTCGGCGGCTGGGAGTCCCGGGACGTCGCCTACCGCTTCGCCGACTACGCCGAGGCGGTCTTCACCGGCCTCGGCGACGCCGTCCCGGTCTGGCTGACCATCAACGAGCCCAAGACCGTGGTCCAGAACGGCTACCTGGGCGGACACCACGCGCCGGGGCTGCGTGACCCTGCCGCCGCCTACCTCGTCGCCCACCACCTGCAGCTCGCCCACGGGCTCGCCGTGCAGGCACTTCGCGCCACCGGCAGCAGCAGCCGGATCGGCCCGGCGCTGAACCTGCACCCCTGCTACCCCGCCGACGACAGCCCGGAGGCCGCGGCGGCGACCCGGCTCTACGACGGCTACGAGAACCGGCTGTACCTCGACTCGATCTTCAAGGGCGCGTACCCGACGGACGTGCTGGAGGACCTCGGTCCCGACAGCCGGATGGTGCGGGCCATCCGCGACGGCGACCTGTCGATCATCTCGACGCCGGTGGACCTGCTCGCCGTGCACTACTACACCCCGATCTACGTCACCGCGACCGGCGGCACCGTCCGGAAGTGGCCGACCTCCGAGGCGAGCTGGCAGCAGATCTTCCCGCAGGGGATGTACGACATCCTGACCCGGGTGACCCGCGACTACGGCAGCATCCCGCTCACCATCACCGAGAACGGGCTGGCCACCCCGGNCGTCCTCGCCGCCGACGGCAGTGTGGACGACCCCGCCCGGATCGTCTTCCTGCGCGACCACCTCGCCGCGGTACACCGGGCCATCTCCGAGGGCGTACCGCTGGAGAGCTACCACGTCTGGTCCCTGATGGACAACTTCGAGTGGAACGAGGGGTACGAACAGCGCTGGGGCCTGATCTACATCGACTACCCGACCCAGCGCCGGATACTGAAGCGCAGCGCCCACTGGTACCGCCGGGTGATCGCCGAGAACGCGATCTGACACGACGTACGGCCACAACGACGTGCGAACCCGGGCGTGGCGAGCACGTCCCGTGGCGAGCACACCCGGGTCTGACCCGGCAGCACGGCATCGGGGCCGAACCGTCCACCGACGCGTCGGCACGGCCGTGGGCGCAGGGGCCGGGCCCGGGTTGCGGAGGCCGGAGGTGAGCACGGGGAGCCGGNCCACGCCCACGGNGGTCCGGCTCCCCCACCGCGGCCGACCCGCCCGNACCNCATCGCCGACGCCGGGCTCACGCCACCGACGGTGCGGNCGGGCCTCCGGTCAGCGTGCCAGGGCCTGCTGCAGCTCGGCACGCAGCGCCGGGGTGAGCATCTCGCCCGCCGCCTTGGCCAGCTTCGCCATCTCGTAGCCGACCACGCCGATGTCGGCCTCCCTGTTGGCGAGCACCGCCAGGATCGAACCGTCCCGGATCTGCATGACCAGGAAGTAGCCCCGGCCCATCTCGACAACCGTCTGCTTGACGACATCCCCGTCGAACATCTCGGCAGCACCGGCGGTGATGCTGCACAGTCCGGAGGTGACCGCGGACAGCTTGTCCGCGTGGTCCCGGGGCAGATGGTCGGAGACCGCCACCAGCAGCCCGTCAGCGGAGACGACGATGGCGTGCGCCACCCCCGGTACCCGCTCGGCAAACCCGCTGACCAGCCAGTTCAGATCCTTCGCCGCTTGACTGAGCGTGCTCAATACCTACTTCTCCTCTTCGCTGCCCGCGCCCGCCGGCGCCACGGGTATGACCATCGTGTCCTCGGCCTCGGCTCGCCGGATGCCACCGTAGTACCGCGCCAGCATCCCGCCCACCTGCTCCGGATCCGGTTCCTCACGCTGTACGGGTACCCGGGGCCGGGCCGATCCGGTACTGCCCGGTAGCTGGGCCATCGGCACCCGGATCGGCAACCCCCGGGAGTTGATGCCGCCGATCACCGGCACCGCGGGCGGGCCGCCCGCGGGAACAGACGGGGGCCCGTCGGCCGCGCCGGTCCGCCCGGCCGCGGCACCCGACGCGGGACGCGGGCCCGGTCGGGACCACCAGGTGCTGGGCCGCTCCTGCTCGCCGCCGGCCGCGCCGAGCACGTCCTCCGCCCGGGTGGGATTCTCCCGCCGGACGGTCCGGCCCGCCGGACCGCCGTCGGCGTCCTTCGGTCCGGACGCCGGAGCAGACGCCGGTGCGGCCGGTGGCCGGACCGCATCCCGCCGGGCCACGGCCGTGCCGGCGGTCACCATCCGCCGCTCGGGCCCACGCTCCAGCTTCGCGGTGGGCGGCGGCGGNGCCGTCAGCAGACTGGCCGGCAGCAGCACGTGGGCGACCAGACCGCCGCGCCCGGTCGGCTCCAGCCGCACCCGCACGCCCTGCCGCGCGGCCAGGTGACTGACGACGAAGAGACCCATCCGCTCCGAGGCGGCGACGTCGGCGGCGGGCGGCTCCTCGAGAACCCCGTTCGCCTCCTGCAGCGCCTTGGGGCTCATCCCGAGACCCTCGTCGACGATGTCCAGCAGGACACCGCCGTCCGGCTGGGCCGTCGTGCGGACCTGCACCGTGGTCTCGGGCCGGGAGAACGCCGTGGCGTTCTCCAGCAGTTCGGCGAGCAGGTGGACGAGGTCGGCGACCGAGTGCCCCACGACGTNGAGCGTGTCGTCGGTGTCGTGCCGGACCCGCTGGTACTGCTCGATCTCGGCCACCGCGGCCAGGATGACCGTGGCCAGCGANACCGGCCGACTCCACCGCCTGGTCGGCTCGCTGCCGGCCAACACCAGCAGGCTGTCGTCGTTGCGCCGCATCCGGGCGGCNAGGTGGTCGAGCTTGAAGAGGTTCGCCAACTGGTCCGGGTCGCTCTCCTCCCGCTCCAGCTCGTCCAGCAACTCGAGCTGGCGGTCGACCAGCACCTGGCTGCGNCGGGCGAGGTTGACGAACATGGCGTTGACGTGCCGCCGCATGGTGGCCTGCTCCAGCGCCAGCGACACCGCGCTGCGGTGCACCGCGACGAACGCCTCCGCCACCTCGCCGATCTCGTCCGTCGACCGTACGTCAGCCGGCGGCACGTCGATCGTGGTGGTCGCCGGGTCGGCGGTGCGCAGCCGCTCCAGAGTCTCCGGCAGCTCGATCTGGGCGACCCGGAGTGCCTGGTTGCGCAGCATCCGCAGCGAACGGACGATGGAGCGGCTGATGACGACCGAGGTCAGCAACGCGGCCAGGAGCACGCCCAGGACGCCACCGGCGCTCAGCAACGTGCGCCGCAGCTGTGCGGCACTGCTGGCGTCGGCGGCGCGAATCGCGTCGTCGAGCGTGGCCGCCTCCACCTGACGCAGCAGCTCCTGCCGCTGTAGGCTCGCCGCCCACCACTCGGCCGGTTCGGGCGGGACGGCGCCGCGCGCACCGGCGGCGATCGTGCTCTCCTCCATCTTCGCCGCCGCCACGAAGGTGGGGTCGGCGGCGACGGCGGCGTAGCGCTCGATCTGCTCGTCCGTGGCCGACAGGCGGAAGCTGGCGATCTCGCCGAGCTGCCGGGTCCGCAGGTCGGCCAGCCTGACCATGGTGCCCGAGTCGAAACGGCCGGTCCGGGCCGCGGCGTAGAGCTCGCCCCGGATCCGGGAGTTGATCTCCTTGACCCAGGCGAACTCGACGTACCGCTGCACGGCGTCGGTGAGTTCGGGGCGGTCGGTTCCGGGCGACGGCTCCGCCAGCAGCACCAACAACGCCTCGATGGCGCGGTCGTACTCCGCCAGGACCGGACCCGGGGTCGTTCCGGCGGCCGGCGCCGAGGACCGGGCCTCGAGCACGTTCTTGACCGCCTCGTTGGCCCGTTCGTAGGAGATTCGCCAGGACACCGTCCCGTGACCCAGCGGGGCCGCCACCTCCCGGAAGCGGGTGATCGCCCGGTCCGAAGCGGAATAGGCCGGCTTCAACGCAGGCAGCGCCTGCCCCGGCTCGACCCCGCCGGATTTCGCACCCAGCGCGGCCAACTCGCCCGCGGTCTGGTCCCGTTCCCGCTGCAGCTCGTGAACGAGCGCGGTGATCTCCCGNCCNGCCCGCACCTGGTCGGCGAACTCGTCCAACAGATCCGCCTGGTTGACCAGCGTCGCGGTCTGGATTCCGGCGACCACCAGGAAAGCCACCGAGGGAACGGCCAGTACCGCCGCGAGCTTGCTGCGCATCCGCCAGTCGCGCAGCCGGAGCCGCGAGCGGCGGCGGGGNGCGATCCGGACGTCGAGACGGCGCCGGCGGTGCCGCAACACGGCCCCGTGCGACGGGCCCGGGGCAACCGCCACCATGCCTCCTACCGTCGTCTCCACAGCGAGGTGCGCGCCAACGAGCGCCGCTCATTCAAATAAGCCCTGGTTCGGCTGTCAATGATTGAGCAGCCGGAACAGGTCACGAAGGATACTGCCAGCGATCATCTTCTGCCGTTGTCCCCGACGTACTCTCGTCCGTCCGGCCGATGGGTTCCAGACCGGTCGCCCCATCCAGACGCCCGATGGCCACCAGCGCCGCGCCCACCGCACCGATTTCCGGATTGCGGGCGTGCCACATCTCGCGGGGCGCCAGCGCGACCGCGAACGCCCGCCGCCACCACGCCGACGCGGCCACCGCACCGCCGCCGAGGGCCACCTGGACGCGTCGGTCCAGGGTGGACTCGATGGTGGCCACGACGTCAGCCACCTCGGCACAGAGTGCGGCCATCAACCCGGCCAGGATCTCCACGGCCGTCGTGTGCAGACCGAGCCCGGCCAGCACCCCCGCCCCGGCCGGAGCCGTGCCCGGGGGTCGGTCACCACCGAGCCGGGGATCCGCCCGGACGTGCCCGCCGGACGGCGGTATCCGGGCCATCGCCCGCTCCAGGTCCGGCCCCTCCGGCAGACGCAGCTCGCGCCGGCACCAGGCGTACAGGCTGCCGCCGCCGGAGAACGCCGACCCGGTGACCACGTGCTCGTGGTCCAGCCGGTACCGCCAGAGCTGGTCGGGCAGCGGAGGCAGCTGTCCGCCGGCCGGGGCGTACTGGACCAGTCGCACCGCCGCCGAGGTGCCCACCGTGACGGCGACCCGCCGGGTGTCGTAGCAGCCGCAGCCGATGTTGGAGGCGGCCCCGTCGCCGGTCGGCGCCGCCCACCGGGCCGGTCGCAGCGCCGGCCAGCGCGCGGCGAACTCCGGGCGCAGCCGCCCGCTCCAGTCCGGAGGGGCCAGCACCGGCAGCTCGCCCCGCCGAACCCCGGCCAGCGCGCACGCCTCCGCGTCCCATTCGAGGGTGCACAGATCGAGCAGGCCCGTGCCGGAGGCCTGGGAGATCGACATGACCGACTCGCCGAGCAACTGGCCGAGGAGGTACTCGACCAGACCGGCGAAGCGGACGCGGCCGGCGCCGGAGTGCTGGCGCAGCCACGGCAGGCGTACCGACCAGTAGAACCGGTGCCACCACGTCCCGGTCCGGCGGTGGAAGGCATCCGGGTCCGCCGGCCCCGGGACTCCGGACGGCGCGACGGGTCGGGTGTCCAGCCACGTCAGCACCGGCCCGCGAGGGTCGCCGTCCGGGTCGAGCGGGACCACCGAGTGCCACTGCCCCGAGGTGGCGACCAGTTCGACCCCGTCGAGGTGTCCGGCGGCGGAGAGCTCGTCGATGCACTCGACGAGGGCGGCCAGGTACGCCCGTCCGTCGATGGTGGCCGCGCCCCCCTCGCCGATCGTGAGCGGACTCCTGCGCCGGGCCAGTGCGTCCGGCAGCGGCCGGGCGCTGGCGTCCAGCACCAGGCCACGGACGGACGACGTACCCAGGTCGAGCGCGAGAATCCTCATCGGCGGAAACCGTACCCGTTCCGGACCCCGCTGATCCCGAGGTTGCGGGCCGCGGCCACGATCGATGCCGGCCGACGACGGCGCCCCGGCGCCCACCTGGTGGGAGCGGGCGGGTTCACCGGTGCCGGATCCGGTCGCCGGTGGCCTAGACTCGGCGCATGCACGCGCGACTGCACTCCTGGTGGCCCGCCACGGTGGCGGCCGACCTGCGCGCGTAGCTTCCACGCGGCCGCCCACGCGGCGGCCGCCGGCGTTCCTCCCCTGCCCCCGGCCACCGTGCCGGGCGGCCCCGAGCGAGGGGAACGACCGATGTCACCACTCCAACACCTGCTCGCCTCGGTCGCCGCCGGCGCCGACCCGGGGCCGTTCGCCCTGGTACGCCGGGAGGGCGCCGCCAGCCTGGAGGTTCTCACCGGCGCCCTGCACACCGTCGACCGGCTCGCCGACATCCCCCTGGAGCCCGGACCGGCCGGCCCGCGCACGCTCGCCGTGGTGCCGTACCGGCAGGTCACCGAGCGCGGGTTCGCCTGTGTCGACGACGGCGCCCCGCTGGAGTGTCTCGTGATCACCGGGTACGAGCGGGTCCCGCTGGCGGAGGCGCTGGCCGCGCTGCCCGATGCCGCCGTACCGGTCCGCGACGGCGGATTCGACATCTCCGACGCCGAGTACGCCGACATCGTCGACCGGGTGCTCCACGACGAGATCGGCCGGGGCGAGGGCGCCAACTTCGTGATCCACCGCTCGTACCGGGGCACCCTGACGGGTCCGCCCCTGCCGGCCGCGCTGGCCGCGCTGCGCCGGCTGCTCACCGACGAGCGGGGCGCCTACTGGACGTTCCTGGTGCACACCGGCAGCCGGACCCTGGTCGGCGCGTCGCCGGAACGCCACGTCAGCGTCGAGGACGGGCTGGTCATGATGAACCCGATCAGCGGCACGTTCCGGCATCCCGGCGGGACGGCCGACCGGGACGCGCTGCTGGAGTTCCTCGCCGACCCGAAGGAGATCGACGAGCTCTACATGGTGCTCGACGAGGAACTGAAGATGATGGCGACCGTCGCCGAGCACGGCGGCCAGGTGCTCGGGCCGTACCTGAAGGAGATGGCGCACCTGGTGCACACCGAGTACCTGCTGGCCGGGCGGGGCTCGCTGGACGTCCGGGAGGTGCTCCGGCGGACGATGTTCGCGCCCACCGTCACCGGCAGTCCGATGGAGAACGCCTGCCGGGTGATCGCCCGGCACGAGCGGCGCGGCCGCGGCTACTACTCCGGGGTGCTCGCGCTGCTGGGCGTCGACNACGCCGGCCGCCAGACCCTGGACGCCCCGATCCTGATCCGGATGGCGGAGNTCTCCCCGACCGGCGCCCTGCGGGTGCAGGTCGGGGCGACCCTGGTACGGCATTCGACCGCCGCCGGCGAGGTCGCCGAGACCCACGCCAAGGCNGCCGGGGTGTTGGCCGCGCTGGGGCTGGGTCCGGCCGTGCCCGGACCGGAACCGGCCGCGGCCGGGCAGGAGGCCGCCGCGGCCACCGTGCCGGCCGAGGTCCGGCTCGCCGAGGATCCCGCGGTGCGCGCGGCCCTGGCGGCGCGGAACCACCGGCTCGCCCCGTTCTGGCTCGAACAGCGGAAGCCGACGGCCACCGTGCTGCCCTGGCTGGCCGACCGACGGGTCCTCGTCATCGACGCGGAGGACACCTTCACCGGGATGCTCGCCCACCAGTTGCGGGCGCTCGGGATGTCGGTGGACGTCCACGCCTGGACCGAGCTGACGGCCGCCCTGGATCCGACCGCCGCCGACCTGACCGTGGTCGGCCCCGGTCCGGGCGACCCGGGGAACCTGGCCGATCCGAAGATGGCCGCGCTGGACGCCGCCGTCGACCGGCTGCTCCGGGTCGGTCAGCCGACGCTCGGGGTCTGCCTCGGACACCAGATCCTCGCCGGCCGGCTCGGGCTGCCGCTGCACCGACGGGACACGCCGTACCAGGGACTGCAGCGCGACGTCGACCTGTTCGGGACGGTCCGGCGGGTCGGCTTCTACTCCAGCTACACGGCGACGTCCGACGTCGCCGAGTTCACGGGCCCGTACGGGCCGGTGCGGCTGGCCCGGGACGCCGCNGACGGCGCGGTGCACGCGCTGCGTGGCACGACGTACGCGGGTGTCCAGTTCCACCCCGAGTCGGTGCTGAGCCGCGACGGCCTCGCCGTCCTGGCCGATCTCCTCGGCTGGCTGCTTCCGACCTCGGCGGGGACGGCGGTGTCCGGGGTGGCGGCGGGTCCGACACCGACGTCGGCGGCGTCCACGACGGATCCCGCCCGGGGGGCGTAGTCGGCGGCGTCCCGGACCGCCGGCGTCCCCGCCGGCGGTCCGGGTGGGCTCGGGCGCCGTCACCCCGGGCCGCCGGTCACGGGCGGGCCGCGTCCCGGTTCGCCCAGTCGTGGATGGGCGCCAGCGCCCTCGCCAGCCCGGCGCCCCGGGGGGTCAGCGCGTAGCCGATCCGGGTGGGAGGCCCGACCGCCACCCGGCGTGTCACCAGCCCCGCCTCGGCGAGTTCGCGCAGGCGTTCGGTGAGCACACGCCGGGAGACTCCGGGAACGGCCCGGACGAGGTCGCGGAACCGGGCCTCGCCCCGCCCGAGCACGAGAAGCACGTCGGCGGTCCAGCGTCGGCTCAGCATCTCGAGGACCGCGGAGGTCGCCGGCGGCAGCGGATCGGACAGCTCGGTTGTTTTTTGTAACCTGGTTCTCTCTGNTTCGAGCGGTTCCGGGGATCGCCCCGGCACCGGCTCCGGCCCGGGAGGCGCCGCCCGGCGCCCACCGACCGGCTCGGGTCCGCAGGCCGGCTCGGCGATCCCGGGCTTTCCGGCCGTCTCGGCGAGGAAGACGGCGATGCCGTCGAGGACCCGCCGCAGGCCGAACTCGAAGTCCTTGCCCACGGCCCACGACGCGCCCGGGGCCTGCGCGTAGAGCCGGGCCAGCCGGGGGAAGCGGCCGCTGCGCAGCAACTCGACCAGGACCGGCTCCTCCGCCGACCACCACTGTTCGGCGCTGAGTCCGCTGGCCCGCTCGGCCTCGACCTCCGTACGGACGTACAGGGCCGCGCCCTGGACGTAGTCGCTGACCATGAGGTAGATCTGGGCGGCCACCGGTGGCGCCAGCCCGTACCCGTCGATCGCCTCCAGCACCCACTCGACGGTGGCGAGCACGTTCGGGCCGAGGGGCGGCCGCCGGGTGCCGGCGACGATCGCCAGCACCCAGGGGTGACGCCGGTACATCTCCCACTCCTGGCGGGCCACGAACTCCACCCGGGCACGCCAGTCGTCNGGTCCGGGATCCGGGTAGCGGATCTCGCCGAAGACCGCCTCGACCATCAGGGCGACGAGCTCGGCCCGGCTCGGCACGTACCGGTAGAGGGACATCGCACCGGCGCCGAGGGCCCGGGCGACCCGGCGCATCGAGAGGGCGGCCAGGCCCTCGGCGTCGGCGATCCCGATCGCGGTCCGCACGATGCGGTCGAGGGTGAGGCCCGGCCCACCCCTGTGTGACTGGTCGTCCACCTGATCCCGTCCCCTGCCGGTGACGCACGGTTGCGTACGTCGTACATCGATGCGTACAGTGTACCCAGCGAACGCCGAGCCAAGCGGGAGGACGGATGCAGCCAACCGGGACCGTGACGGTCCGCCAGGCCCGCCGGCAGGACGCCCGGGAGGTCATGCTCGCACTGACCAGGGCCTGCCTCGACGAGCCCGTCCTCAGATGGGTCATCCCGGACGACTCGGCCCGACAAGCCCGGGTCGCCGCCTGGGCCCGGTGGGCCGACGAGTGGGTCGGCGGCATGCTCGGCAGCGGCGTCCTCCTGGTGGCGGGCCGCGGGTCCGCGACGGTCGCCGGCCTGTCGCAGTGGCAGCTCGTCACGGCAGACCCCGCGCCACCGGCCCACACCCCGGCGCAGCCGGAACCACCGGCCCACCAGGCACCGGACNNCGGGCCGGAACAGCCCGGGTCCGCCGCGCCACACGCCGAGGACCCCGCCCTGATCGAGCTGGTCTACGGCGAGTACGCACCCCGGATGGCNCTGGTGAACGAACTGATCCACCCGCGCCGGCCACGGTCTCGGGCGTACTGGCACCTGCAGCAGATGGTCGTCGTCCCGGAGCAGCGCGGGCACGGGCTCGGCGGGGCGATGCTGCGCCACCAGCTCGACCAGGCCGACGCCGCCGGAATCGGGACGTACCTGGAGGCGAGCTCGCCTCGCAGCCAGGCNCTCTACGAGCGGCACGGGTTCCGGCCACACGGTGAGCCGATCCGGTTGCCGGACGACGGGCCCGTCCTCCAGCCCATGTGGCGGGCGGCACCNACCGGCACGTGAGGGGCCACCCCCACGGTCGCCCGCGCGCCGGGCAGCACGGCGGAGTCCGGGAACGTGGGAACGGCCGTCCCGACGCGGCCCCGTTACGGCACACTGGTCTCAGCCCCTCCCCACGCGCCGTCGGACCGTGAGGTAGGAAGGCTGATGATCGTTCCCGGCTCCCCGTCCCGGCACGAGGTCGCCCCGCCCGGGCACACGGCGATACGCCCGCAGTGGAGCTGCAGTTGCGGACGACGCCGCTGGCCGTGCCCGGCAGCCCGGCTGATCCTGCTCCTCACCACCGACCGGGTCAACCTGGCCCGGGCGGCGACGACGTGGGTGTACGACGCCGCCCGGGAACTGCCCGACGTCACGCCCGCCGAGCTGTTCGACCGGTTCGTGGGCTGGACCCGCTGAACGGTGCCGGCCCNGCCGGGTTCCGCGTCGTCGGAGGCGGCGTCGGCGTCGTCGGACGCCTCGTCGGGAATTCCGGCCAGAANCTGTCCGCGACGGTGTCTAGCGTTTCCGGAATGAGTGGAGAGATCACCCTGGCGNCCCCTCCCCGGCGGTCGACGGCGAGGCCGGGCGGGTCGGCACCGGTCACGGCCGGCACCGTCCTCACCCGACAGGCGCTCAACCGGGCCACCCTCGCCCGGCAGCTCCTGCTGGAACGGGCGACCATGCCGGTCGAGGCCGCGCTCCGCCACCTGGTGGGCCTGCAGGCACAGTCCCCGCAGGCCCCGTACGTGGGACTGTGGAGCCGACTGGACGGGTTCGACCCGGACGTCCTCAGTCAGCTCATCGTCGACCGGCGCGCGGTGCGGATCGCCCTGATGCGCGGCACCGTCCACCTCGTCACCGCGGGCGACGCCCTGGGGCTGCGCCCGCTGGTGCAGCCGATCTACGACCGGGACCTGCGGCTCAACCCCCTCCACGCAGCGGCGCTGCGGGGTCTCGACCTCGACGCGCTCGCCGCCGCCGGCCGCGAGCTGCTGGCGGCCGCCCCGCTGCCCAACACCGAGCTGGGCGCGGCGCTGGCGCGGCGCTGGCCGGACCGGGCGCCGACGTCCCTGGCGTACGGGGTCCGCAACCTGCTGCCGCTGGTGCAGGTGCCGCCGCGTGGACTCTGGCGGCGGGCCGGACAGCCGGTGCTGACCACCGCCGAGGCCTGGCTGGGCCGACCGCTGCGGGCGATGGACGCCGCCACCATGGTCACCCGGTATCTGGGTGCGTTCGGTCCGGCCACCGTCGCCGACGTCCAGACCTGGTCCGGGCTGACCGGGCTGGGCGAGGTCGTCCGACGGCTCCCGCTGGTCCGGTTCCGCGACGAGCAGGGGCGGGAACTCGTCGACCTGCCGGAGGCGCCACGTCCCGACCCGGACACTCCGGCGCCGGTGCGCTTCCTGGCCGACTTCGACAACCTCCTGGTGTCGCACGCCGACCGTACGCGGTTCGTCAGCGACGAACACCGGGCCGTCATGGCACGGCACCGGTACTCCCGGGCCGTCCTGGTCGACGGCATGGTCGCCGGGGTCTGGACCGCCACCCGTCAGCGACGGACCGCGACCCTGAGGATCCGGCTTCTCGCCCGGATCTCCGCCCGCCGTCGCACGGAGTTGACCGAGGAGGGCGACCGGCTGCTCGGTTTCGTGGAACCGGCCGCCGCGACCCGCGCGGTGCTCGTCGAGGGACCGTAGCGCCGGGCCGTCCGCCGCGCACACCACCGCCACGCGGTGTGNGGACCGGGTGTTCCCCCGTGCCGGCATCCGGCGCGGGGGCGACCGGCGTGACGGCCCACCCGGGTGCCGTCAGCCGACGGCCGCCATGATCTCGTCGGAGACGTCGAAGTTGCTGTAGACGTTCTGCACGTCGTCCGAGTCCTCAAGGGCCTCGATCAGCTTGAAGACCTTGCGGGCCCCCTCCTCGTCCAGCGGCACGGTGACGCTGGGGATCAGCGAGGACTCGGCCGACTCGTACTCGATTCCGGCGTCCTGCAGCGCGGTCCGGACGGCGACCAGATCACCCGGCTCGCAGACCACCTCGAACGCCTCGCCGAGGTCGTTGACCTCCTCGGCCCCGGCGTCCAGGACGGCGAGCAGCACGTCGTCCTCGGAGAGGCCCGCCTTGGGGACGATCACCACGCCCTTGCGCGAGAACAGGTAGGACACCGAACCGGCGTCGGCCAGCGATCCCCCGTTGCGGGTCAGTATGGTGCGCACCTCGGTCGCGGCCCGGTTGCGGTTGTCGGTCAGGCACTCGATCAGCAGCGCGACCCCGCCCGGGGCGTATCCCTCGTACATCACGGTCTGCCAGTCGGCGCCGCCGGCCTCCAGGCCGGAGCCGCGCTTGACCGCGCGTTCGATGTTGTCGTTGGGGACGGAGTTCTTCCTCGCCTTCTGGATGGCGTCGTAGAGCGTCGGGTTGCCGGCCGGGTCGCCGCCACCGATGCGCGCCGCGACCTCGATGTTCTTGATGAGCTTGGCGAACATCTTACCGCGCTTGGCATCGATGACCGCCTTCTTGTGCTTCGTCGTCGCCCACTTTGAGTGGCCGGACATACCCCAAACCTCCGTTGCTCGCCACCGTCCGCGCCGACCGCACCGCGCGTCATCTGGACGATAAACCGCAGGACCGACGTCCAATCCTACCGACGCCGCCCGCGCCCGCTCACCCCCGGCACGTCCGGCCGGGCGGCCGGGCCCGACGGCCGCGGCAGGTGGCGGGCGGGCCGCGGGCGGCCGGTGGCGTCCGATCGCCACGCCCGGTGCCTCAGGCCCGCCGCACCAGCTCCACGAAGTAGCGGTGCATCCGGCTGTCCCCGGTCAGCTCGGGGTGGAAGGCGGTGGCGACGGCGTTGCCCTGGCGGACCGCGACGATCCGACCGGCGGCCGGGCCGGCGACAACCCGTCCGAGCACCTCCACCCCGTCGGCGACCCGCTCGACCCAGGGCGCGCGGATGAAGACGCCGTGGACCGGCCCGCCGGGGATCGCGGCGATGGGNACCGGCGCCTCGAAGGAGTCGACCTGCCGTCCGAACGCGTTNCGCCGCACGGTCATCTCGATCCCGCCGAAGCTCTGCTGGTCGGGCCGGCCGTCCAGCACCTCGGTCGCCAACATGATCATTCCCGCGCAGGAACCGTAGACCGGCATGCCCGCGGCGATCCGCTTGCGGATCGGCTCCAGCAGGTCGTACGCCTCGGCGAGCTTGCTGATGGTGGTCGACTCGCCACCGGGGACCACCAGCCCGTCGACCCGCTCCAGCTCCTCGGGCCGACGGACCGGNCACGCCGNGGCACCCGCCGCGACCAGCGCGGCCACGTGCTCCCGCACGTCACCCTGCAGCGCGAGGACCCCGATCGTCGCCTCCGCCAACGNTCGCTCACCAGCCCCGCTCAGCCAGCCGGTGCGGCACCGGAATGTCGTCCACGTTGATCCCGACCATCGCCTCGCCGAGCCCGCGCGACACCTTGGCCAGCACGTCCGGGTCGTCGTAGAAGGTGGTCGCCTTGACGATCGCGGCGGCCCGCTTGGCCGGGNCGCCGGACTTGAAGATCCCGGAGCCGACGAAGACACCCTCGGCGCCGAGCTGCATCATCATCGCCGCGTCCGCCGGGGTGGCGATGCCGCCCGCGGTGAAGAGCACCACCGGCAGCCTGCCGGTCTCGGCGACCTCCTTGACCAGCTCGTACGGCGCCTGCAGCTCCTTGGCCGCGACGTACAGCTCGTCGGGCGGCAGCGAGGTGAGCCGCTTGATCTCGGCCCGGATCCTCCGCATGTGGGTGGTGGCGTTGGAGACGTCGCCGGTTCCCGCCTCGCCCTTCGACCGGATCATGGCGGCGCCCTCGGCGATCCGCCGCAGCGCCTCGCCGAGGTTGGTGGCCCCGCAGACGAACGGCACGGNGAAGGCCCACTTGTCGATGTGGTGGGCGTAGTCGGCCGGGGTCAGCACCTCGGACTCGTCGATGTAGTCGACGCCGAGCGCCTGCAGGATCTGCGCCTCGACGAAGTGGCCGATCCGGGCCTTGGCCATCACCGGGATGGAGACCGCGTTGATGATGGCCTCGATCAGATCCGGGTCGCTCATCCGGGCCACCCCGCCCTGGGCTCGGATGTCCGCCGGGACCCGCTCCAGCGCCATGACCGCGACCGCACCGGCATCCTCGGCGATCTTGGCCTGCTCCGGGGTGACGACGTCCATGATCACGCCGCCCTTGAGCATCTCGGCCATGCCGCGCTTCACCCGGGCGGTGCCGACGACCGGGGCGGCACCCTGCTCCGGGCTCTTCGCGGACGGGCCGGAACCGGACTGGACGGTGGATTCGGACACGGCGTTCTCGCTCCTCGACACGTGTGGTGGCTGGAAATCCGGCTTCGATGCTACGCGGAATGCAACGTCAGGCCGACAGCCAATCACACCCCTGGTGGCCTGCCCTGTGGCCCGGCTCACCGCCGGCGACCAGGGCCGCGCACCCGACCCGCCCGGCGGCGCGGGCGCCGACGACGGTCAGCCGACCGACAGCCCGGGACGGGTGTTCAGGATCGGGTCGTCGATGTCGAAGTACCGGGGCGCCTCGTGCTTGCGGGCCATGCCCAGCAGCCGGATCAGGGGCCGACGCCGCAGCGAGAGCGCGTCCCGGACCAGGTCGGTGTGCACCTGGCGGGCCAGGGCCAGCCGACGGCTGGCCGAGATCACCGCCTCCGCGGCCGGGTCGTCCGGTTCCAGCGGAACCAGCCGCAGTTGCCGGGTGAGGTCGTTCTCCGCCGCCTCCCGCTCGTCGCCCTCGGCGTCCAGCGCGATCCGGGCCGCCGCGTACAGCTCGANCGAACCCCGCTCCTCCGCGAGCACGGCCGCGGCGGCGGCCCGGCGGAGCAGGTGCGCGTCGAGCGCACGGGCCGCCGACGTGACCCGGGCGTGCAGGCGGTCGACCCGGGCCGCCGTCCAGGNCAGGTACGCCGACACCAGGACAACCGCGGCGACGAGGCCCACCACCCACCCCATGCCCGGCATCGTAGTGCGCGCCCGGTAACAAACCCCTGGCACACCAGGCGTCGGGGCGCGGGGCCGGGGCGGACGCGACGGATCACCGCACCGACGTGGACCCGGCCGGCGGGGCGGGAGGATCAGGTCGGCCCGATCCACTCCTCGTCCAGCACCCGACCGTCGGTGGCCTCGATCGCGGTGGCGTACACCTCCAACACCCGCCGGGCGATCGTCGGCCAGTCGAAGGCCGTCACGACCTCCCGCGCGCGGGCCGACAGCTCCGCGCGGCGGGCCGGATCGTCCAACAGCGCCTCGATGGTGTTCCGGAGCGCCACCGGGTCCCCGGTCGGGAACAGCTCGCCAGCCCGGCCGCCGTCCAGAACCCGGCGGAAGGCGTCCAGGTCGCTGGCGACCACGGTCGCCCCGGCGGCCATCGCCTCGGTCAGGATCATGCCGAAGGACTCGCCACCGGTGTTCGGCGCGACGTAGAGGTCGACGCTGCGCAGCATCCGCGCCTTCTCCTCCTCGGTCACCCGGCCGAGGAAGGTGATCTGCTCCCGCAGCTTCGGCGGGACCCCCTCGTGCACGTCGGCCAGATCCCCCGGGCCGGCGACGAGGAGCCGCAGTCCGGGCCGCCGNGACGCCAGCGCCACGAACGCCTCCCGCAGCACCGCGAACCCCTTGCGCGGCTCGGTGAACCGGCCGAGAAACCCGAGCGTGCCGCCCTGTCCCGGTCCGCACGGCCCCGGCCAGCCGGGCAGGGGCTCCGCGTTGGCGAACCTCGCCACCGCCACCCCGTTGGGGATCTCCACCGCGCCGCCGCCAAGGTGTTCGACCTGCACCTTCCGGGCCAGCGCGCTCACCGCGATCCGGGCGGTGATCCGCTCCAGCACGAGCTGGAGCACCCCGTGCGCGACGGCGAGGGCGCGGGACCGGGNGATCGCCGTGTGGAAGGTCGCCACCACCGGCCCCCGGGCGGAGAGCACGGCGAGCAGGGACAGGCTCAGCGCCAGCGGTTCGTGGACGTGCAGCACGTCGAACCGCCCCCGGGCCAGCCAGCGCCGCACCCGGGCGGTGGAGACCGGGCCGAAGGTGACCCGGGCGACCGAACCGTTGTACGGCACCGGCACGGACCTGCCGGCCGGCACGACGTACGGCGGCAGCGGCGAGTCGTCGTCCGCCGGTGCCAGCACGCTCACCTCGTGTCCGAGGCCGATCAGCGCCTCGGCGAGGTCCATCACGTGGTTCTGCACCCCGCCGGGCACGTCGAGGGAGTACGGGCAGACGATGCCGATCCGCACTGCTTCCCCCTCCCCTCAGGCCGGCCCGGCCGCCCGGTCCGCCGGTGACTCCGCAGCGTGGTCCGGCGTCGCCGGTGGCCGTGGTGCCCCGGCCGAGGGCACCGGCGGCTCGTCGATCCAGACCCGCTGCAGCATGTGCCAGTCCTCCGGGTGCGCGGCGATGCCGGCGGCCAGCTCGTCCGCCACCCGCTGGGTGAGGAGCCGGACCCGGACGTCGAGCGGACCGCTCTCCGGTCCCGGCACCTCCAGGGGGCCCACCAGCCGTGCGCGCGGCCCCTCGGGTTCGTACCACATGTGCGCCACGTACAGCGGTGCGCCGGTGCGGAGGGTGAGCAGGGCCGGACCGGCCGGCATCCGGGCCCGTCCGTCGAAGAACCGCACCTCCACCCCGCGGGTGGTGAGGNCCCGGTCGGCCAGCAGCGGCACGAGGTAACCCCGGCGGAGNTACTCGGTCAGGATGTCGAGGGGTGGTCGCTCGCTGCCCCGGATCGGGAAGATCTCCATGCCGAGCCGGCGTCGGAACGCCACGAAACGCTCGTACACCCCCTCCGGCTTCAGCCGCTCCATCACCGTGGCGATCGGCCAGCCGTGCGCGGTGACCCAGGCACCGGCGGCGTCCCAGTTGCCGGCGTGCGGCAACGCCACCACCACCCCCCGGCCGCTCGCCATCGCCGCCGTCAGCTCCTCGACGCCGTCGAGGCGGAAGAAGGTACGCAGCCGCGACCGGTCCAGCGACGGCAGGCGGAACACCTCGAGCCAGTAGCGGGCGTACGACCGCATGGCCCGGCGCACCAGGCACTCGAGCTCGACCTCGGGCAGGTCCGGGCCCACCACCCGCCGCAGGTTGGCGGCGAGCCGGACGGTACCCCGGCCCCGCCGGCGACAGGCGCGGTCGGCGGCGGCCTGGAACGCCGCGGCGGCGACCCGCTGTGGCAGGGCCCGCACCAGGCGCCAGCCCGCCAGGTAGGCGAACTCGATCGGCGTCACCAGGGCGCCCGCCGCCTCGCGACCCGGCGGCCGACCCCGGGTCGCGCCGTCGACCCGCCCGCCCTCACGCGTCCACGCCCAACTCGGCCTGCCGCGCCTGCTGGTAGACGTGCGCGATCCGCTGCCCGACGGTGAACAGGGCGACCGCGGCGAGCAGCCAGAGGGCGGCGGGCAACGCCCAGTCGAGGCCCAGACCGGCCAGCAGGGCNCCGACCCCGACGATCAGGAGTCGTTCGGTCCGTTCGGCGACNCCCACGTTGCAGGTCATCCCGAGGCCCTCGGCCCGGGCCTTGACGTACGAGACGAGGCCGCCGGCGACCAGGCAGATCAGCGCGGCGGCGACGCCGGGACGGTCGCCCTGGGTGGCCAGCCAGTACGCGACGGCGCCGAAGACCGCCCCGTCGGAGATCCGGTCCATGCTCGAGTCGAGCAGGGCACCGAACCGGGTGGACCCGCCCCGCAACCGGGCCATGGTGCCGTCGAGCATGTCGGTCAGGGAGAAGAACGCCACCACCAGCGCCCCGGCCACCAGGTGCCCCCGGGCACCGAGCACGATCGCCCCGACCAGCACGCCGAGCGTGCCGGTCACGGTGACGACGTTGGGCGTCGCCCCGACCCGCAGCAGGGCCCGGGCGACCGGTTCGACGATCCGGGCCATCCCNGCCCGNGCCGACACTTGGAAGATCCTCGCCATCGCGGTCCCACCATAACGGGCGGCGTACGACGGCGGTACGCCCGGTGGTGCATCCGTCGCCCCGCGGGCTTGTGTCACGTCTGNNACGGGTGTGAGATCGAGGCAGGGATGTGACGTCGCTCACTTCGTCGACCGGCGCGTGCCCNCCNCACGGCAGGCCACCNGAGGCTGTCGCCGCGAAAGTCGCCAGGGCAGCTTCCGTCGCGCGCGGCGGTCGCCACAACCAACCGGCTGAGGGAGGTGCGCCCGATGGCGCAGAGGAGTCACGACAGGGGGGTCACCGGCCCGGCGCCGGTGGTGGACGAGCCCGGCAGGATCCGCAACGTGGTGCTGGTCGGCCACTCCGGGGCGGGCAAGACCACCCTGGTCGAGGCGCTGCTGGCGGCCAGCGGCACGATCTCCCGTCCCGGGACGGTGCTCGACGGCACCACGGTCTGCGACCACGACCCCGCGGCCGTCCGGCAACAGCGCTCGATCAACCTCTCCTGCGCGCCGCTGGTCCACGGCGGCGTCAAGATCAACCTCCTGGACACCCCGGGGTACGCCGACTTCGTCGGGGAGCTGCGCGCCGGTCTCCGGGCGGCGGACGCCGCGCTGTTCGTGGTCTCGGCCGTCGACGGGATGGACGGCGCCACCGCCGCGCTGTGGCAGGAGTGCGCCGTGGTGGGCATGCCCCGGGCGGTCGCCGTCACCCGGCTCGACCACCCGCGGGCCGACCTGGACGAGACGGTGGCGCTCTGCCAGCGGGTCTTCGGCGACAACGTCCTGCCGCTCTACCTGCCGATGCTCGACGACGACGGCGTCGCGGTGGTCGGGCTGATGGACCTGATCGGCCGCCGGGTCCTCGACTACTCCGCCGGAGCGCCGCCGGTGGTGCGCGACCCCGACCCCGAGCACCTTCCGGCGATCGCCGACGCCCGCGACGAACTCGTCGAGGGGATCATCGCGGAGAGCGAGGACGAGACCCTGCTGGACCGCTACCTGGCCGGCGATGAGATCGAGGTCGGGGTCCTGGTCGACGACCTGGAGACGGCCGTCGCCCGCGGGCACTTCTATCCGGTGGTGCCGGTCTGCGCCCAGACCGGGCTCGGTCTGGACCGGCTGCTCGAGGTGCTGACCTCGGCGTTCCCGACCCCGCTGGAGCGCGACCTGCCGGCGGTCACCCGTCTCGACGGCTCGCCGCACCCACCGCTGACCTGCGACCCGGACGGCCCGCTGGTCGCCGAGGTCGTCAGGACCACGATCGACCGCCACGTCGGGCGGGTCTCCCTCGTCCGGGTCTTCTCCGGCACCCTCCGCCCCGACCAGGTCGTCCACGTCTCCGGGCACGGCATGGCTGAGCGCGGCCACCCGGACCACGACGCCGACGAACGCGTCGCCCACGTCTACAGCCCGCTCGGTGCCACGCTGCGCGAGGTGCCGTACTGCGTGGCCGGCGACATCTGCGCGATCACCAAGTCCGGGACCGCGGAGACCGGGGACACCCTCTCCGGCCGGGACCGGCCGCTGCTGGTCTCGCCCTGGGAGATGCCGGAGCCGCTGCTGCCGGTGGCGGTCGCGGCGCGGAGCCGGGCCGACGAGGACGCCCTGGCGAGGAACCTGTCCCGGCTGGTCGCCGGCGACCCGACGTTGCGGCTGGAGCGCAACCCGGAGACCCACCAGCTGGTGCTCTGGTGCATGGGCGAGGCGCACGCCGAGGTGGTGCTGGAGCGGCTGCGCGGTGGCGGGGTCGACCTGGAGACCGAGCCGGTCCGGGTGCCGCTGCGGGAGACGTTCGCGGCCGCGTCCAAGGGGCACGGCCGACACGTGAAGCAGTCCGGCGGGCACGGCCAGTACGCCGTCTGTGACATCGAGGTGGAACCGCTGCCCCGGGGCGCCGGCTTCGAGTTCGCCGAGCGGGTGGTCGGCGGCGCGGTGCCGCACACCTACATCCCGTCGGTGGAGAAGGGGGTGCGGGCCCAGATGGAGCGGGGCGTCGTCGCCGGCTTCCCGGTCGTCGACATCCGGGTGACCCTGGTGGACGGGAGGGCGCACAGCGTGGACTCCTCCGACGCGGCGTTCCAGACCGCCGGTGCGCTGGCGCTGCGGGACGCGGCCGACAGGGGCCAGGTGATCCTGTTGGAACCGGTCGACGAGGTGGTCGTCCGGGTGCCGGACGGCGCGGTCGGCACGGTGATGAGCGACCTCTCCGGACGCCGGGGCCGGGTGCTGGGCACCGAGCCGGATCCCGCCGGAACCGACCACACGGTGATCCGGGCCGAGGTGCCGGCCACCGAGCTGCTCCGGTACGCCGTCGAGCTGCGCTCGATGACCTCGGGCGGCGGCACCTTCCGCCGCGCCTTCGCCCGGTACGAGCCGATGCCGGCGCACCTGGCGGAGCAGGTCAGGGCGACGCGCGACACCGCCCGCTGAGCGTCGGCCGAGCGCCGGGCGGGTCCGGACGGACCCCGCCCGGGCGGCCCGCTCAGGTGGTCGCCGCCGGCCAGGCCGCGGCGAGCAGGGCACGGGNGTCGGCCAGCAGCTGCGGCAGCACCTTGGTCCGGGCGATCACCGGCATGAAGTTCGCGTCCCCGCCCCAGCGCGGCACCACGTGCTGGTGCAGGTGGGCGGCGATGCCGGCGCCGGCCACCCCGCCCTGGTTCATCCCGAGGTTGAAGCCGTGGGCCCGGCTGACCCGCCGGATCACCCGCATCGCCGTCTGGGTGCAGGCGGCCAGCTCCGCCGTCTCGGCCTCGTCCAGCTCGGTGTAGTCGGCGACGTGCCGGTACGGACAGACCAGCAGGTGCCCCGGGNTGTACGGGTAGAGGTTGAGCACCACGAAGACCCGTTCACCCCGGTGCACCACCAGGTTGTCGTCACCCTCCCGCTCGGGCGCCAGGCAGAACGGGCAGCCGCTCGGCTTCTCGTGCCCCTCGCCCGGCCGGTCCTCCCCCGCGATGTACGTCATCCGGTGTGGGGTCCACAGCCGGTCCAGTCCATCCGGTGTGCCGATCTCCGGGTGTGAGGGGGCGCCTGTCACGCGACGATCCTACGACCCGCGTGCCGGTTTTCCACCAGCCGCTCCCGCCGGCCGGTGCCGGCCGGACCGGCACCCGGGCCGCGGCGGTGGTCCGGGCGTCCCGGGCCCACCGATCCGGCGGGCCCGGGGCCACCGGTCGATCAGGCGCCCGCGGACTGCGGCGCGGCGCTCGGCCCGACGTTGGTCCGGGACCGCACCACCTCGACCACGTGCGCCACCGCCTCGGCGAACGGTACGCCGTTGCGTTGCGACCCGTCCCGGTAGCGGAAGGAGATCGCGCCCGCCTCGACGTCGGCGTCCCCGGCGATCGCCATGAACGGGATCTTCTGCTGCTGCGCGGTGCGGATCTTCTTCTGCATCCGGTCGTCGGAGGTGTCGACCTCGGCGCGGATGCCCTCGGCGCGCAGCGCCGCGACGAAGTTCGCCAGGTGCGCGGTGTGCTCCTCGCGGATCGGGATCCCGACCACCTGCACCGGTGCCAGCCAGGCCGGGAAGGCCCCGGCGTAGTGCTCGGTCAGCACGCCGAGGAAGCGCTCGATCGAGCCGAACTTCGCCGAGTGGATCATGACCGGGCGCTGCCGCGAGCCGTCCGCCCTCTGGTACTCCAGGCCGAACCGGGCCGGCTGGTTGAAGTCGTACTGGATCGTCGACATCTGCCAGGTGCGGCCGATGGCGTCCCGCGCCTGCACGGAGATCTTGGGCCCGTAGTACGCCGCGCCGCCCGGGTCCGGCACCAGGTCGAGCCCGCTATCGCGGGCCACCCGCTCCAGCACCGCCGTCGCGGTCTCCCACTCCTCGTCCGAGCCGATGAACTTGTCCGAGTTCGGGTCGCGGGTGGACAGCTCGATGTAGAAGTCCTCCAGACCGAAGTCCCGCAGCAGGCCGAGGATGAAGTTCAGCAGGTGCCGGATCTCGTCGGGGGCCTGCTCCGGGGTGACGTAGGAGTGCGAGTCGTCCTGGGCGAAGCCCCGCACCCGGGTCAGGCCGTGGACCACACCGGACTTCTCGTACCGGTAGACCGAGCCGAACTCGAACAGCCGCAGCGGCAGATCCCGGTACGACCGCCCCCGCGACTTGTAGATCAGGTTGTGCATCGNGCAGTTCATCGCCTTGAGGTAGTAGGCGCTGCCCTCCAGCTCCATCGGCGGGAACATGGTCTCCGCGTAGTACGGCAGGTGCCCCGAGGTCTCGAAGAGCCCCTGCTTCGCCACGTGCGGGGTGCCGACGTACTGGAAGCCCTCCTCGATGTGCCGCCGGCGGACGTAGTCCTCCATCTCCCGCTTGATCACCCCGCCCTTGGGGTGGAAGACGGGCAGGCCGGACCCCAGCTCGTCGGGGAAGCTGAACAGGTCGAGCTCGCGGCCGAGCTTGCGGTGGTCGCGGCGGGCCGCCTCCTCCAGCAGCTTCAGGTACGCCTTGAGCGCGTCCCGGGTCGGCCAGGCGGTGCCGTACACCCGCTGCAGCTGCGGGTTGCGTTCGTTGCCCCGCCAGTAGGCGGCGGCCGAGCGCATCAGCTTGAAGGCCCCGATCAGCCGGGCGTTCGGCAGGTGCGGCCCCCGGCACAGGTCCGACCAGCAGACCTTGCCGGTCTCGGCGTCGAGGTTGTCGTAGATGGTGAGCTCCCCGGCGCCGACCTCCATCACCTCGCCGGCGTCCAGCCCGGCGCCGCCGCCCTCCACGCCGGCGCCCTTGAGCTCGATCAGTTCGAGCTTGTACGGCTCGTCCGCCAGCTCGCGACGGGCCTCCTCGAGGCTGTCGAAACGCCGCCGCCGGAACCGCTGGCCCGACTTGATGATCTCCTGCATCCGCTTCTCCAGCGTGGCGAGATCCTCGGGCTGGAAGGGCCGGTCGACGTCGAAGTCGTAGTAGAAGCCGTTCTCGATCGGCGGGCCGATGCCGAGCTTGGCCTCGGGAAAGACGTCCTGGACCGCCTGGGCGAGCACGTGCGCGGTCGAGTGCCGCAGCACGGTCAGCCCGTCCGGGGAGTCGAGCCGGACCGGTTCGACCGGGGTGTCGGTCTCCGGCACCCAGTCCAGGTCCCGCAGCCGGCCGTCGGGGTCGCGGACCACCACGATCGCACCCGGTCCGCTGGACGGCAGCCCGGCGGCGGCCACCGCGTCGGCCGCCGTCGTCCCGGCCGGGACGACGACGGGGTCGGCCACGGCGGGGGTACGGGGTTCGGACACGATGGCTCCTTCGATGTGGCGAGGTGAACAGGGTCCGATCGGGGGACGATACGGACCGCGCCGTTGTCGGCGACTGTGCAGATGCTATCGGTCCTGTCGCTTCNGCCTGCCGGCGCCGTACCCCGGCGTTAGATTGACGCCGTGAGCGCCCTGGACGCCATCGACGCGCTGNACCGCCGGTACCGCAGCTTCTTCGCCACCCGGCCCGCCGTGCCGTTCGCGGTGGCCGGGACGGACGGCGCGATCCGCAGCCTCGGCCCCGGCGACCCGAGGTTCACCATCGTGATCAAGGACGAGCGCGGGGCGCGGGCGCTGGCCGCCCTCGNCCAGTTCGCGGTGGCGGTGGCGTACCTGCAGGGCTCGCTGGACGTCGAGGGCGACCTCGCCGCCGCGCTGCGGATGCGCGCCTTCTTCCCCGACCGGCACCCGATCGCCTTCCTCGGCCGGTTCCTGCCGGGACTGCTGCGCGGACGCCGCGAGGACGACCGGCGGGCCATCTCCCACCACTACGACGAGGACTCCGAGTTCTTCCTGACCTTCCTCGACCGGCGGCACCGCTGCTACACCGAGGGCGTCTTCGCCGCCGACGACGAACCGCTCGAGGACGCGATGACCCGGAAGATGGACCTGGCACTGCAGGCGCTGCAGGTCCGGCCGGGCGACCACGTGCTGGAGATCGGCGGTGGGTGGGGCGCCTTCGCCGAGTACGCCGCCCGGCGGGGGATCCGGGTCACCACCACCACCCTGTCCCGGGAGTCGGAGCGTTTCCTCACCGACCTCGTCACCCGCGAACGGCTGCCGGTACGGGTGGTCCGCCAGCACATCTTCGGCTACTCGCCCGGCGAGCGGTACGACGCGATCGTCAACATGGGGGTCACCGAGCACCTCCCCGACTACCGGACCACCCTGCGCAAGTACGCCGAGCTGCTGCGCCCCGGTGGCCGGATCTACCTGGACGCGCTGGCGATGCGCCGCAAGCACGCCGTCTCGACCTTCATGAAGCGGTATGTCTACCCGGGCGCCTCCGCCCCGCTGCTGCTGCACCAGTACCTGCGGCACGTGGCCCGTTCCCCGTTCGAGCTGGTCAGCCTCGTCAACGACCGACACAACTACTACCTGACCTGCCGGGAGTGGGCCCGTCGGCTGGACGCCGCCCGGGACGAGATCGTCCGGCGCTGGGGTGAGCCGCTGTACCGGCGGTTCCGGCTCTTCCTGTGGGGGTCGGCGGCCGGNTTCGACACCGGGCTGGTGCAGGCGTACCGCTGGGTGCTGCACCTGCCCGCCCGGTAGGGGCGTCAGCCGGNCCCGACCCGCCGACCGCCGATTCACCCGGCTTGCCACGGGCAGTACGGTCATCAGGTGGCCACGGTGCTTCTGGTCGAAGACGACCACGTCGTACGCGGAGCGATGCTCCGTTCCCTGGCCGACCGCGGGCACGCGGTGCACGCGGTCGGCACGGCGCTCGACGCCCTGCGCCGGGTTGCCGCCCAGACCCCCGACCTGGTCGTGTTGGATCTCGGGCTGCCGGACCTGGACGGCGCCGACGCGCTGCGGATGCTGCGCGGCATCACGGACGTACCGATCATCATCGCCACCGCCCGGGACGACGAGCAGTCGATCGTCCGGCTGCTGCGTGCCGGTGCCGACGACTACATGGTCAAGCCCTTCACCGGCGCACACCTGGACGCCCGGATCACCACCGTGTTGCGCCGGGTGGGCCGGGCCAGTCGGACGGTGGAGCCGGCGGTGTACTGCGTCGGCGGGTTGCGGGTCGACGTGGGTGAGCGCACGGCGCACCTGGACGGGGTGCCACTGGCGCTGACCCGCAAGGAGTTCGACCTGCTTGCCTACCTCGCGGCCCGACCCGGCCGCGTCGTGTCCCGCCGGGAACTGTTGGAGGAGGTATGGCGACAGCCATCGGTCGGCGAGGATCAGACCATCGACGTACATCTGTACTGGCTGCGCCGCAAAATGGGCGAGTCCGCGGCGAAGCCGCGCTACCTGCGCACCGTGCGGGGGGNCGGCTTCCGGTTGGTGGCACCGGACTGAGGCTCGCCCTCGCCTCCCTCTCGGCCGGCATGACCACCCTCGTCGCGCTGGCCTTCCTCATCCCGCTCGGGACGGCCCTGCAGCGGGACGCCCGCCAGGAGGCGCTCGGCGACGCGGCCCGGCGCAGCGCCGTCGTCCGCGGCGCGCTGACGGTCNGCTCCGACCCGGCGGNGCTCGGCCGGGCNATCGAGGCCGCCGGNGTCAACGCGGCGGCTCCGCCGGTCGTGCACGGCCTGTCCACCGGAGGTACGCCCCGGGCCGGCGCCGCCGACGTCGACCGCGCCGTCCGGGGCGGTTCCCCGGTCGTCGCCGAGGTCTCCGGCGGGGTGGTGCGGCTGGAGCCGGTGCCGGTCGACGGTCGGGTGCTCGTGATCGAGGTCTTCGTGACCGAGGCGGCCCTGACCGCCGGAACCGGCGGCACCTGGCTGATCCTGGTCCTGGTCGCGCTCGGGCTGGTGGTGGCCTCCGTGATCGTGGTGGACCGGTTCGCGGCCCGGGCCGTGGCGGCGACCCGTGGGCTGATCCAGGCCGCCCAGGCGATCGGCGACGGCGACCTCTCGGTGCGGATCCAACCCCGCGGTCCCCGCGAACTCGCCGAGGCGGGGTACGCCTTCAACCGGATGGCCGACCGGCTGGTCGCGCTGCGCACCGACGAGCGGGAGCTGGTCGCCGACCTGTCGCACCGGCTCCGGACCCCGCTGACCGTGCTCCGCCTCGACGCCGACGCGCTGGATTCCGACGACACCAGCGTGGGCTCGTTCAGCGCCGCCGAACTGGACCGGCGTCGCACCATCCGGCGGATCCGGCAGGCGATCGCGACGCTGGAGGGCGAGGTCGACGTACTGATCAACACCACCCGGAAGGCGGTCACCCAGGAGACCGGGCCGGCCAGTTGCGACGCCAGCGAGGTGGTCCGGGACCGGATGGTCTTCTGGTCGGCGCTGGCCGGCGACCAGAACCGGTCGTACCGGGTCATCGGCGCGCACACCCGCATCCCGGTGCCGGTCCCCCGGGCCGAGCTGGCGGCGGCGCTCGACGCGGTGCTGGGCAACGTGTTCCGGTACACCCCGCAGGGAACCGCGTTCGAGGTGGCCGTCTCCCGCCGGGACGGCTACGTGGCGATCCGGGTCGACGACGCGGGCCCCGGCATCGCGGACCCGGACCGGGCGCTGCGGCGGGGTGAGAGCGACCAGGGCTCCACCGGGCTGGGGCTGGACATCGTCCGCCGGGTCGCCCAGCAGGCCAACGGCTCGGTGAGCATCGACCGTGCCCAGCTCGGCGGGGCGAGCGTGGTGATGCTGCTCGCCGACCCGGAGGCGGCGCCGCGCCAGGTGAGCCGGTTCGGGCTGGTCGGTCGCCTCGCGCGGGAGCGCGACTCCGGCGGGCGGCGTCGCTGGACCCGTCGGTCGGACCGCTGAGGACCGCTCTGAAGTTCTGGCGGNGCGCAAGTCTTCCTTAGGACTCGCTTAACGACATACCCGCGGCCCGGATCCGCCTGCCACCATCGACGGTGATCCCATCCTGCTCCACCGGGCCGGCCAGCACCCGCAGATCGCCTCAACAACAACGGCCTGGGGGAGCGACGCGCGCGGCGGGGCGCGGTCCCCCACACCAGGCCCCGCCGCGCGCGGATCTCCAGGTGACAGGGCAGCGTCGCCCCTCGGACGCTGGCCCGGCGCGGCCGCCCGCAACACCCCGCGCCGGGCCAGCCCACAGGTCGCCGCCGGTCGTCGTGGACGTGTCCGTGCGGCCCGGTGCGCCGCCGGTGCCGGCCGCCCGGGCCGCCGGTCGGCGCGGGGCGCGCCCGGCCGACTGTCAGGCCAGGGCGAGGTGGGCGTCGATCTCGGCGGTCAGCTTCTCCTTCTCCGCGGGTGGCAGGAAGGAGGCCGTGACCGCGTTCCGGGCCAGGGCGGCGATCCCGGCCGCGTCGAGGTCGAGCAGTCGGGCGGCGACGGCGTACTCGTCGTTGAGGGTGGTGCCGAACATCGGCGGGTCGTCGGAGTTGATGGTGACCAGCACACCGGCGGCGACGAGCTGCGGCAGCGGGTGCTCCTCGATCGAGGCCACCGCCCGGGTGCGGACGTTCGAGGTGGGACAGACCTCCAGCGGGATCCGCCGCTCCGCGAGGTGGCGCAGCAGATCGGGATCGCGGGCCGCGGAGATGCCGTGCCCGATCCGCTCGGCACCCAGCTCGNGCAGGGCGTCCCAGANGGTCTCCGGGCCGGTCGTCTCCCCCGCGTGCGGNACGGAGCGCAGCCCGGCCGCGCGCGCCTGGTCGAAGTACGGCTTGAACTGCGGGCGCGGCACCCCGATCTCCGGACCGCCCAGCCCGAAGCTGATCAGTCCCGCCGGCTGCTCGTGCAGCGCGATCCGCAGGGTCTCCTCGGCCGCCGGCAGGCCGGCCTCGCCCGGGATGTCGAAGCACCAGCGCAGCACGATCCCGAACTCGGCCTCGGCGGCGATCCGGGCGTCCTCGATCGCCTCGCAGAACGCGGGCGCCGGTATCCCCCGGTGCACGTGCGAGTACGGCGTGACGGTCAGCTCCGCGTACCGGACCTGCTGCCGGGCCAGCTCCCGGGCCACCTCGAAGGTCAGCAGCCGGACGTCCTCCTGGTCCCGGATCAGGTCGACGACGCTGAGGTAGATCTCGATGAAGTGGGCGAAGTCCCGGAACTCGAAGTAGCCGGCGAGGGCGTCCGGGTCGGCCGGCACCCGGGTCCGGCCCTCGTGTCGGGCGGCCAGTTCCGCCACGATCCGCGGCGAGGCCGAGCCCACGTGGTGAACGTGGAGCTCCACCTTGGGCAGGCCGGCGATGAACGCCGAGAGGTCGGTCACGCGGTTTCTCCCTGGTCTCGATCACCGGCGCGGACGGCTGGGCCGGTACGGGCGACAACGAAGATACGCCGGAACGGAAAGTAGACCCAGCCATTTCGCACCGGGTACGCCGCCGCGAGCCGCGCACCGAGCGCGGCCCGGAAGTCCGCCCAGTCGGCGCCGTCGCCGAGGACGGCCCGGACGGGACGCAGCGCCGTCCCCTCCAGCCAGCTCAGCACCGGATGCGCCGCGCCGTCGCGGGCCGGCAGCAGGTGCACGTAGGTCGTCTCCCAGGCGTCGACCTGGCAGCCGGCGTCGGCCAGCAGCGTGGCGTAGCCGACCGGGTCGTCGCCCACCGCACCGGCGGCCGGCGCGGTGCGGAGGACCGGGGCGACCACGTCGCGCCAGCGCGGCTGCTCGGCGACCTCCCGCAGGGTGCGGTGTGAGGGCGCGCCGAAGTTGCCCGGCACCTGGAACGCGAGCCAGGCACCGGCGGGCAGGTCCCGGGCCCAGCGGCGAAGCAGCGTCTCGTGCCCGGGCACCCACTGGAACACGGCGTTGGAGAGCACCACATCGACCTCGGGGCCGGGTGACCAGTCCCGGACGTCACCCACCACGAAGTCGACGGCCGGTGCGGGATCCGGTGCCGCCGCACGGGCCTCGACCGCCGCCCTGATCATCTCCGGTGACGAGTCCAGGCCCACGACCCGCGCGCCCGGCCACCGTCGGGGCAGGGTCAGGGTGAGGTTGCCGGGCCCGCAACCGAGGTCGACCACGGTGCGGGGCCGGTCGGCGCCGACCCGGCTGAGCAGGTCGTGAAACGGTCGGGACCGCTCGTCGCCGTACCGGAGGTAGCTGTCCGGATCCCACATGACGCCTCCAAACCGTACGTACGTCTTGTTAGAGCATACGCCGGCCCCCGACCCGGCCTGAACCGGGCCGGACGCGTGCCGGATAGGCTTCGCGCCGTGGAACAACGCAGCTTCGCGCGGCTGGGTCGCCAGGTCGGCGTGGTGGGCCTCGGGACGTGGCAGCTCGGCGCCGACTGGGGCCAGGTCAGCGAGTCCGAGGCCCTCGCCGTGCTGGACGCGGCCGTCGAGGCCGGGGTCACCTTCCTGGACACCGCCGACGTCTACGGGGACGGCCGCAGCGAACGGATCATCGGCCGCTTCCTGCGCCGACGGCCCGACGCCGGGGTCACCGTGGCCACGAAGATGGGGCGCCGGGTGCCGCAGACCCCCGAGGCGTACGTGCTGGAGAACTTCCGGGCCTGGACCGACCGGTCCCGGGCCAACCTCGGGGTCGAGGTCCTCGACCTGGTGCAGCTACACTGCCCGCCCACCCCGGTCTTCCACACCGACGCCGTCTTCGACGCGCTGGACNCCCTGGTCGCCGAGCAACGCATCAGGGCGTACGGGGTCAGCGTCGAGACCTGCGACGAGGCGCTGGCCGCCATCGCCCGGCCCGGCGTGGCCAGCGTACAGATCATCCTGAACGTGCTGCGGCACAAGCCGGTCGAGCGGGTGCTGCCGGCGGCGGCCGCGGCCGGGGTCGGCATCATCGCACGGGTCCCGCTGGCCAGCGGGCTCCTCTCCGGCCGGTACGACGAGCGGACGACCTTCCCCGACGACGACCACCGCACCTACAACCGGCACGGCGAGGCGTTCGACGTCGGTGAGACGTTCTCCGGGGTCGACTACCAGACCGGGCTCGAGGCGGTGCGCCGCCTGTTGCCGCTGGTCCCGTCCGGTGTCTCGATGGCACAGTTCGCGCTGCGCTGGATCATCGACCAGCCCGGGGTCACGGTCGTGATCCCCGGCGCCCGCACCGTCGCGCAGGTCCGGGCCAACGTCGCCGCCGCCGACGTGGCCCCGCTGACCGCCGAGGCGGTGAAGGCGATCGACGACGTCTACGACGAGCTGATCCGCCCCCGGGTGCACCACCGATGGTGACCGCACCGGAACCCGCGACCGTGCCGCCGGCTGACGGAACCGCCGGCGAGCCACCGGCCGAGGAGGTGGTGATGCGGGGCTGGTTTCCGCTCACCCTCGGCCTGCTCGCCGTCGTCGTCGGCGCACTCTGGACCCTGCAAGGGCTGGGCCTGCTGGACGGCGGTGTGCTGAGCGGGAAGCCGGTCGGAGCGGTCACCGGTCCGGTGCTCGTCCTGGGCGGGCTGGTCCTGCTCCGCCGAGGACTGCGGGCGCGGCGTCCGCGGTCCGACGCGTCGGCGTGACGGCCCGCGACGAACGCGGATCCGCGTCGAGCCCCGTGTGCCACGGGACTCGACNCGGATGACGAACGACTCCCGGCCGGACGTCCGGCCGTCGCACCGTCAGATGGGACGAACCCGCTCCGCCTGCGGACCCTTCTGGCCCTGGGCGATCTCGAACTCGACCCGCTGGTTCTCCTCCAGCGTGCGGTAGCCGCTGGTCTGAATCGCCGAGAAGTGGACGAACACGTCGGCACCCCCACCGTCGACGGTGATGAAGCCGAAGCCCTTGTCCGCGTTGAACCACTTCACGGTTCCCTGCGCCATGTGTTTCTCTCCTTCTGAACTGGCGGCCGAGCACCGCCGTGCGGCCGGTTGGCCGTTTTCGAGCAGCGGCGCTTCGAGTCGGCCCCCGCGAAGGAGGACGTCTCTCGACCCACACTGCAGCGGCAGCGGGGAACAGCGAACCACGTACGCAAAAACTTCGCCCAGCCTACCTGACGAAGTGCTCCGNCGAGCGATCCCCCGACGACCCGCGGTTCGACCCGGCGGGACCGCCGCGGCACGGCGCCGGAGCCGGGACCCGGCGGGGCGGTGCCGAAACGCGCCCGCGGCGCTACCGGGGAGCCCGGATGGTCACCGGCGCGTCGTGCTCCGACAGGAGCACGGTCACCGTACCGCCGGCCGGCCCCGGCAGGGGAAACGTGACCCGGTGCGGCAGTGGCCGGTCCACGCCGATCCAGAGCGTGCCGACGACGTCCTCGCCGACCCCGGGCACCAGGACGCCGAGGGCCCGCCCGGGCAGGGTGGCCCGGATCCGGTGGCAGAGGACTCCCGCGACCCTCTCCCGGCCCTCGATCGTGCCGCTGGTCGTGGCCAGCAGGTGGGCGAGGCCGCGGTCCGGCGACAGCAGCGCGGACGGGTCGTAGACCAACGCGGCGGTCGACATCGGCACCCGCTGCCAGCCGGCGGTGAGGCCGTTGAGGTACAGGCTGTCGCCCGCGACCACGAACGACAGCGTCCGCGTCCCGGAGGTCTCCACGAGCTGGGCGCTTCCCTCGGCCTCACCGGTCGCGGTGACCACCGCCTCGGCGGCGCGCAGGTCGAGGACGGTGGCTCCGCCGGCGGTCGTCATCGCGAACCGGANGCTGCGGATCGCACCCACCTCGGCCGCCGCGGCCGCCAGCACCTCGCCGGCCGCGGGCCCGGACGTCGCGGCCGTCCCGGCGGTCGCCCCGGGTGGGTCCGGCGACCGCCCCGTGCAGGCGACCACACCGGCCAGCAGCAGCGACAACAGCCCGGCGAGCCCGCGGGATCGGCGCATAACCGAAGCGTACTCACGACCCGGGCGTTCAGTCGGGCCAACGACCGGTGAGCCGACGGACGCCGACGGCGCCGGCACGGTCCACCGCGGCCCGGACCACGGCGAAGATCGCGCCCTGCAGCGCGGCGGCGGCGAGGATCTCGCCCCAGGTCCGGTGTTCGTCGGTGGCCTCCGGCGCCTCGCCGTCCCCCGCCGCGAGCCTCCACACCTGACGGAACACCGCGCCCGCGGCCACCCCGGCGGCCACGCTCAGCAGCACGCTCACCGGCCGGTAGGCGACCGCGCTCACCGACCTGCCCATCCGGGCCTCCCTCCGGTCATCGGCGCCCTCCGCCCGTCGTGGTGCGGAGCGCGCCACGGGCCGTCGGTCGCGGGCCGTGACGCCCGCGGCCGGGGACGACGTCCACGGGACGGTTCACCGGCGCCTGGCCCGGACCACCAGCAGCGCCGCCACCGCGAGCACCCCCGCGGCGGTCACCGCCCAGGACACCGGGTGCCGCAGTGCCAGCGATCCCGCGTCGTGCAGGGCGCCGCGGATGCTCGCCGTCGTCCGGCCGGCACGCCGGCGCATCCGGTCACGGGTCTGCGCGGCCGAGCCCTTGATCCGCGCCTTGACGTCCGCCCTGGCCGCGAGCGCCTGCACCGTCTCGCTGNGCTCCGCCCTGGTCTGTCGAATCTCCGCCCGGAGCGCCTCCGGGTTGCCGGATCCGTTGCTGCGGGTCATCCCCGTCCCCTGTCCCGGACCGCCGAGGCGACGGTACGCACGTCGGTCTTCAGGCTGTCGGCCGTCGCCATCGGTACCGGCGGCGCCGCCCGGCGCATCCGCCGCCGCCCGGCCGCCGCGACCACGGCCCCGAGGAGGAAGAACGCCACCGCCACCACCAGGGCCGCCGCCCAGCCGGGAATGACCACGGCCAACGCCAGCACCGCCGCGGCCACGAGCACACCGAGCCCGCAGAGCGCCAGTACGCCACCGCCACCGAGCATTCCCAACCCGATGCCGGCCTGCCGGCCCTTCTCGGCCAGCTCGATACGGGCCAACGCCAGCTCGTCGCGGATCAGCCGCGACATCTGCTCGGTCGCACGCTGCACCAGCTCCGCGGTGGACTGCTCCGCGACCGGTCGCGTGCCGTCCCGTACGACATCGGCCATGCCGTCCTCCTTACCCGCCCCCAGGCGTATGCCCCGTCGTCGGCCCTTCAATCCCGGTTTCCCGCGGTGTCGCCCCGGCACGTCGCGGCCGGCCGGCCCGCCGGGGCCGGCGACCGGCGCCGACGTCCGTTGCCGTTAGTGTCCGCCACCGGTCCCGCCGGTGGCGGCTGATCGGGCAGGTCGGCAGGGTGACCACGACACCGACGGGTGACGTGGGCCCGGTGGGCGGAACGGGCCGCCTCCCCGGTGCTCCGGGGAAGGGCCGCCCCGGGGCCGCCCTCCGGGGTCGCCGGTGGCACGGCGTGAGCCGGACCGGCGCCGGTGGCCGGTGGGGTCCGGGGGCGGGGAGCGGGGCGTGGCTACCCGGGGTTCCTGCCGATCCGCACCACGACCTGGTCGGCGTCGGCGCTCTCGATCGAGGCGTAGAGGCCGCCGATCTCGGTCCCCTGCTGGCCGACGGTGAGGGTCAACCGCTCGCCGGCGACCTCGATGGTGACCCGGTCGCCGTCGACGCCCACCAGCCTCGCCTCGACGCCGAGGATGCTGGCCCGGGCGTCGACACCGCGGTTGAAGGTGACGGTGCAGGAGTCCAGCCCGCAGTCGGTGGTGGCGTTCTCGGAACCGCAGCCGGCCAGGACGGCGGCACCGAGGGCGAGACCGGCGAGGAGCCCGGCAAGACGACGGACGGGAACGTGGCGGCACAGGGGGGTCGTCGTCACCCCAGCAAGGGTACCCAGGACGGTCCAGGCGCCGGCCCGGCCGCGTCCGCCGCCCCTGTCGTCGAGACGCCCGACGTCCGTCGACGTCACCCGGGCTCGCCGGCCGTGACCCCGAAGCCCCACGTGCCCGGCCGACGTCCGGGTGCCCATTCGTAGATCGCGTGTTCCGGGGCGGGCGGTTCGGCGAACGGGAAGCGAAGCCGGAAGTCGGGCCAGGCGACGGTGAGCCGGACCGTCTCCGCGCCCGGGCCGGGAGCGACGCCGAGGCCGGCGCCCTCGGCGAGGTCGCCGAGCGCGTGCCGGGCCTGCGCGACGGTCACCCCGGCGGTACGGGCGAGGACGGACAGGCTGGTGGTCACGACGCGGCGGCGCCATCGGCGGCGGGTGCGCTGCGCCAGCCGGCGGATCGCGATGGCCACCAGGACCGCCCGGTCGTCCCGCTGCGCGCGCAGCTCCCGATCCCGCTCCGACGGGGACAGCGGGAGCACGTCCAGCGGGTCACGGTCGAGCCGGGGCAGCACCCACGGGTCGCCGTCACCGTCGTCGTCCACGTCGAACAGTCCGAGCCGGTTGAGGCAGCCCAGCAGCTCACCGACGGTGTGCGGAACGGGTACGTTCCGCCGGCGACACATCTCGGCGAAGAGCTCGATCCGGGTGGCACGGACCCGGAGCAGCCACGCGTGGTGCTGCCGGACGTGCGACTCGGCGTGGTCGGCGTCCCGTCCGGCGGGCCGTCGCCGCACCCGGGCGATCCACTCCCCGACACCGCCCGGGTCGCACCACGCCGGTTCGTCCCACGGCACCGTCTGCGCCCACGCCGAGCGGCGGAACCGCGACGGCCCGGGGACGACGGTGAGGTGNACGAACGCGCAGGGCAGCCACCGGATCCAGGACGGCGCGACGGGGGTTCGCTGCCAGCGAGGGGTCACCGTGGGACGATATCGCGACTGGACGTACACGTGGGGGCACCCATGGTGACCTCACGTCGGTCCACATCCGACGAAGCGGATCCGACGCGGCCACCCGAGAACGCATCCCGCGCCCCCGGCGCGGTCGGTCCGATCAGGAGGAGACGGCGAGGGCCTCGGCGGCGCGGCGACCGGCGAGCACCTCGGCCGCGGCACGGCAGGCGGCCCGGGAGGCACCGTGGGTCGCGATGTGGACCCTGCCGACGACCGTGGCGGGGACCCCGAGCTCCACCACGATCGCCTCCGGGCGGCTGGCCAGCACGCGCCGCACCGCGGCCGCCATCCACCGGTGTCGGTGGAGGTCCCGCACCACCAACACCAGGGACCGGCCCCGGGCCGCGGCCAACGCCTCGACCGGCAGCTCACCGTCGTCGCCCAGTTCGTCGGCGGTCAGCCTCAGGGTCGTGGTGCCCGGCAGCAGGGTCGTGAGCGGCTCGCCCACTCCCCACGGCGTCTCGGCACCGATGGCGATGTTGGACGGCGGGGCGAACTCCAGGACGTGCGCCGGTCCCGGAAGCGGCAACTCCGCCGCCTCGGGTGTGGTGGTGAGCCGTACGGCCCGGCGGGCGGCGGCCAGCCCGAGGGGTGAGCCGTCCGGACCGGGATCGCGCCACCGCACCGCGCCGGAACGCGCGGCAGCCGTCCAGGCGGCGAGCTGGGCCACCCTCTTGGCCGCCTCGGCCAGACGCTCCTCGGGCAGGATGCCGGCCGTCACCGCCTCGACGATCGCGTCCCGCAGGTGTCGCGTGTCCGCCTCGTCCGCGTGCTCACCGCCGACACAGATCGCGTCGGCGCCGGCCGCCAGCGCCCGCACCGCCGCGCCGGCCAGGCCGTACCGGCGGGTCACCGCCCGCATCTCGATGCCGTCGGTGATCACGGCGCCCTCGAAGCCGAGCTCGTCCCGGAGCAGTCCGGTCAGGACGCGGCGGCTCAGCGTCGCCGGCCACTCCTCGTCGATCGCCGGCACCAGCAGGTGGCCGGTCATCACCGCCTGCACGCCGGCGGCGATGGCGGCCCGGAACGGCAGCAGTTCGCAGGCGTCGAGCCGGGCCCGCGGCACGGCGATCCGGGGCACGTCCAGGTGGGAGTCGACGCTGGTGTCACCGTGTCCCGGAAAGTGCTTGGCGCAGGCGGCGACGCCGGCGGACTGCAGACCGCGCACCCAGGCGGCGGTGTGCCGGGCGACCAGCTCGGGGTCGGCACCGAAGGAGCGGACCCCGATGACCGGGTTGTCCGGGTTGGCGTTGACGTCGGCGTCGGGGGCGTAGTCGAGCGAGATGCCCAGGGCCGCCAGTTCGGCGCCGAGGTCCCGGGCGACCGCCTCGGTGAGGTCGATGTCGTCGATCGCGCCGAGTGCCAGGTTTCCGGGCCGGGAGCTGCCCCGCCGGGACTCGATCCGGGTGACGTCGCCGGCCTCCTCGTCGATCGCCACCAGCACGTCGGGGCGTTCGGCACGCAGCACGGCGGTGAGCGCGGCGACCTGCTCGTGGTCGACGACGTTGCGGGCGAACAGCACCACCCCGCCCAGCCCGTCGGCGAGCCACCGACGCACCCAGTCCGGCGGGGTCGTCCCCACGAAGCCCGGCTGAAGTACCGCGGCGGCCAGGCTGGCCAGGTCCGTCGATCCGCTCATCCCGCCCGTTCTCCCCCGATCCGTACTTGGTTCCTCACGCTCCGGTCGCGCCGGGTGCAGACATGGTCACACCCCTTCCAGTAATGGTCAAGAAACCTTCCTATTCCATGGGAACGGTCCCGGTCGTGCGACAGTGCTTGCATGCCGCACCACGTCTGGGAAGTCGACCCGCAGCTGGCGAACCTGCCGTACCGCCTGCTCACCGCCGAGCAGGCGAACTGGCACGAGATCCCGGGGGTCCGGCTCGTCGGCGCCATCCTCGGCACCGTGCTCCTGGTCGCCGCCGTCCGGTCGATGTTCGGCGGGCGCGGGCGGTGACGCCCGCCCGCGCCGGCCACGGACCGGGGCGCGCGGCGCCCACACCGCGTCGCCCACGTGCGCCACGCCCGGGCGGCGGGCACGGTCGCGGGTCGGAACCGCCGCCGACCGCGTCCGTCCACCCCGGCTCCCCGGCGTCCCACGGGGCCCGCGACGCCCGCTGTCCGGGCTTGCGCGGGCGACCGGCATGCCGTGAGATGGTGACGGTGTGCCGTCGGTGAAAGGACGTCGATGTGACCGAGCAACCGCCGTACGCGACCGAGTTCGGGTTCTCCGACGACGAGTGGGAGCTCTCCGTCGACCTGTCCCAGTCGGTGCTCCTCGCCGCCGGTACCGTCGAGCTGTACGGCAGCCTCCCGACCAGGTCCGGGAACGCGGCCGGGCTGGAGAGTGCCACCACGACGAGCCGGGGAACCCGCCGGCCGTCCGGGTGCCGCCTGCGCCGGTGAGGCCGGCCGTGCGGGTGCCGCCCGCGCCGGTAGGACGGTGAACGGCCCGGGCGGCGAGACGGTCACCGAGACCGCGCGGCGGTCCCGAGACGCCCCCGCCCACGCGCTCCTCGACCGACGCGGCGGGCGGCCCGGTCCGGTCCGCCCCACCGCGACCGTGTCCGCGCCCGGGCGGCGGACCGCGACGGCACACCGAGAAGGTCGAGCACCGCCGCCTCGGCGGCGGCCAGCGACGTGTCGGCGACCCGGGCCAGCACGCCGTCGTGGTAGAGGTCGACCACCCGGGGATGCACGTAGGAGGCGCGCGCCACGGCCGGGGTGTTGCCGAGCAGGTCGGCGACNTCCCGCATCACCGCCGCCACGACGCGACGACGGNNGGCNGCCGAGCGCGGCGGCTCGGCGGCCGCCAGCCGGGTGGCGGCGAGCACGGTGGCGTGCCAGGTCCGGAAGTCCTTGGCCGTCATCTCGCCACCGCTGGCCGCGCGCAGGTACTCGTTGACCTCGTCGCTGCGCACGTCCCGCCACGACCGCCCGTCCCAGTAGCCGAACAGCCGCGCCGCGTCACGCCGTCGCCGTCGCAGCTCGCGCAACACCTGACACAGGCGCGGCTCGTCGACCCGCAGCGTCTGCGCCACACCGCCCTTGGCCGGGAACTCGAAGATCACCGCACCGTTGCGGCACCGGACGTGCTCGGGGCGCAGCGTCGCCACCCCGAACGTCGGGTCGTCGCCGGCCGCGTACTGGTCGCTGCCCACCCGGAACGTCCCCATGTCCAGCAGCTTCGCCACCGTGGCCAGCACCCGGGGCCGCCGCAGTCCCCGGGTGGCGAGGTCCGCGTCGAGACGGCGGCGCAGCGCGGGAAGCCGGGTCGCCACCTCCAGGACGTGGTCGAACTTCGCCTGGTCGCGCCGGGCCCGCCACAGCGGGTGGTAGAGGTACTGGCGTCGCCCGGCCGCGTCGACGCCGACAGCCTGGATGTGCCCGGCCGGATGGGGACAGATCCAGACGTCCCGCCATGCGGGCGGGATCGCCAGCGCCCGCAGCCGGGCCACCTCCTCCGGGTCACGCAGCGGCCGCCCGTCGGTGTCGAGGAAGCGCACCCCCCGGCCGTACCGGCGCCGCCGGTAACCGGGTGCAGCCAGGTCGCTACGCCGCAGCCGCACGGTTCCGTCCCGCGGACACGGCCCGGTACCGACCCGCCCGCTCGGCCTCCACCACGGCGGCGAGCACCTCGTCGACCCCGATCGCGGCCAACGCCGGGTGCAGCCGGGGCCGGTCCTCCCCGGGCCCGGCCGCGAGGGTGTCCGACGATCCGGCCGGAGTGTCGACAAGGCCCTCNCCGGGGCCGAGAACGCGGTGCCAGGGCCGGTCCGGTGGCGGACCCCACCGGNGCGGCGACACCGGGCCGAAGAGCACCACCGACGGGGTCCGGTACGCGGTGGCCAGGTGCGCCACCCCGGTGTCCGTGCTCACCAGCAGCCGCCCGTACGCGACCAGCGCCGCGAGCTCGACGAGGCCGAGCCGGCCCGCCAGCCCGGCGGTGGACGGCAGCCCGGCCGCCTCGACCACCCGCGCCACCAGCGCCCGCTCGTCCGGCGAGCCGGTCACCACGACACGGTGCCCGGCCCGGGTCAGCTCCCGGGCCACCGCCGCGAAACGCTCCGGAGACCAGCGGCGGGCGCTGCCCTTGCCGCCCGGATGCACCACGGTCACCCCGACCGGCATCCGACCGGGCGCCGGGCGGCGCAGATCCAGATCCCCGGGATCGCACTCGATGCCGTACCAGCGCAACAGCCGGCACCAGCGGTGCACCTCGTGCTCGTCGTCGTGCCAGGCCGGGCCGTCGAGGTGCCCGGCCTCGGGGCAGCGGAAGGCGCAGAGCCGCCGCGCCCCGGCGGCCTGGAGCAGCCGGTGCGACTCCGGGCCCCGCCCGTGCAGGTTGACCGCCCAGTACGGCGCCGGGCCCCGCCACCCGAGGCGGTCCAGACCCTCGGTGTGGACCACGCCGTCGACGTCGCCGACCAGCTCGACGAGCGGGGCGAGCCAGTCGGGTGCGGCGACCGTCAGGGGGCGCCCGGGAAACGCGGCACGCAGCCCGCGCAGCGCCGGCACCGCCGTCGCCAGATCCCCCACCCCCAGCGCCCGCAACACCAGGATCACGGGTACGACGACTCCCGGTCCGCACAGACCACCAGCTCCCGGATCGCGCAGCCGGGCGGCTGGCTCAGGGCGAAGAGGACCGCGTCGGCGACGTGCGCCGGATCGTTGAGGGCCGCGTCCGCCCCGGGTCGGTACCGCTCGTCGCGGCCGTCGAAGAAGGCCGTCCGCATGCCGCCCGGGATCAGCAGCGTCACCCCGACCGAACCGGCGAGCTCGGCGGCCAGTGCCCTGGTGAACCCGACCACCCCGAACTTCGCCGCGCAGTAGGCGGTGGCGNCACTGACCGCCTTCACCCCCAGGGTCGAGGCGACCGTGACCACACTGCCCCGCGACCGCTCCAGGTGGGGCAACGCGGCCCGGACCACGGCGGCGGTGGCGAGCAGGTCCACCGCCACCACCCGCTCCCAGACCTCCGCCGGTACCTCGGCCAGCCGGCCGGGCGTGTCGATCCCGGCCGCGGTGACCACCCCGGCGAGCCCGCCCATCCGCTCGGCCAGCTCCCGGGTCGCCGCCTCGGCGGCCCGGGTGTCGGCCAGGTCGCAGGCGGCCCACGGCACCTGCCCGGCCGGCGCCCGCTGGTCGAGGACGCAGGGCCGGCCGCCGGCCGCGGCGAGCGCGGCGACAACCGCCGCGCCGAGCCCGCTGGAGCCTCCGGTGACCAGGACCGCGCCGTCGGGTGCGGCCGGGGCGCGTCCGCCGCCCGCCACGCCGGTCATCGGGACCCTCCCACCGGCCGGCCCGCCGACCGGGCCGCGGAGATCATGCTGCTGGTCGACCGCCCGTCCAGGTAGGGCACCACGACGGCGTACCCGCCCCAGCGCCGCAGGATCTCGGCCTCCGGCAGATCCGGACCGCCGCCCCCGGAGCCGTAGTCCCCACCCTTGACCCAGACGTCGGGGCGCAGCCACGCGAGCACCGCGTGCGGGGTCGGCTCGTCGAAGATCACGACGGCGTCCACACAGCCGAGCGCGGCCAGCAGTCGGGCCCGGTCGGCGTGCCGGACCACCGGCCGCTCCGGCCCCTTGAGCGCGGCCACGCTCTCGTCGGAGTTCAGGCAGACCACCAGGCAGTCGCCGAGCTGACGCGCGGCCTGCAGCGTCGCCACGTGGCCGGCGTGCAGCAGGTCGAAACAGCCGCCGGTGGCGACGACGGTCCCGCCCGCGGCCCGCACCCGGGCCACCACCTCACCGGCCGCCCGCAGACCGATCCGGTCGCTCCAGTCCACGGTCGCGATCGGCACGGTGGCGGGGGTGGCCGGGCCGGTGCCCGAGCCGTCACCGACGATCCGGCCGACCGGCGGCGCCCCGGCGACCGGCGGCCCGGTGACGGCGCCGGAGGGAGGCGGAGTCGACGCCGGTACGGCCGCGGCCACACCCCCGGCCGCCACGTATCCCGAGGCCTCGGCGACGGCCCGCTGCACCGCCTCGGAGACCAACGCCCCCTCGGCCAGTGCCAGCGTCGCGGTGGCGGCGAACCGGTCGCCGGCCCCACAGGTGTCGCCGTCGGCGCAGCTCGGGGCGGGCACCATCAGCGGGACCGCGTCGCCGTGGCTGAGCAGCGCCCCCTCACCGCCGAGGGTCACCGCCACGGCGGCGGCCCGCCACCGTTCCCGCAGGACCTGGGCGCTGCGGGACGCGCGCGTCAGGCGCGACCCGCCGGGCGCCACCCCGGCCAGTTCCCGGGCCTCGTTCTCGTTCGGTGTGGCCAGCCGCACCCCGGGCACCGCCGCCGGGCCCCTCGGATGTGGATCCCAGACGATCGGTGCCGCACTGGCCGCCAGGGCCGACCGCAGGACGGGATGCCGGGCCACGCCCCGGCCGTAGTCGGCGACCAGGATCGCCACCGCCTCGGCCAGCAGGTCCAGGACGGCCTCGGCCGGCTCACCGGGCAGCCCCGCCGGGCCGCCCCGGTCGTGCCGCAGCAGCACCCGACCCCGGGTCCGCAACCGGATCTTCTCCGGCGTGGCACCGGCCAGCGGCAGGCCGTAGACCTGCACCCCGGCGGCGTTGAGCAGCTGGCTCAACCGGGCCCCGCCCGCGTCGTGGGCCAGGGCCGTGACGAGCGCGACGTCGAACCCGCGCCCGGCGGCGAAGATCGCGGCCAACCCGGCCCCGCCCGGCCGGTCCACACTGGTGTCNTCGTCGAGCACCGGCACCGGCGAGTCCGGGCACAGCCGGTTCACCACCCCGTCGACGTCCCGGTCGAGCANCGTGTCGCCGACCACCACGATCGTTCCGGTCACGTCTCCTCCTCGCTCGCCCCGAGGTCGATGCCGCCCGGCACNCGCAGGACGAGTTCGTCGGCCACCCCGGAGGGGCGAACCGGTGGGCNGGTNCCCGCCCCGACGCCCGACGTCCCGANCCCCGNCGCCGGCCGGGGTGTGTCCGCCGCCGGTGCCCGGTNCGGGGCGGGCGACGCGNNGGCGCCGTACCGNCCGGCCGGGCCGAACGGCACCGGCAGGTGGGCGTCGACGTACGCGCAGAGGATGTGGGCCGAGACCAGGTGCAGCTCCTGCACCACCTGGCTGTCCGGGGAGGGAACCGCGAGGACGTCGGTGCAGGCGTCGGCGAGCGGGTTCGGGGTCGGCCCGGTGAACGCCCAGCAGCGCAGGCCGAGCTCCCGCCCGGCGCGGGCGGCCCGCACCAGGTTCGCACTGCGACCGCTCGTGGACAGCAGCAGCAGGATGTCGCCGGGGCGACCGTGCGCACGGACCTGCCGGGCGAAGACCTCGTCGAAACCGTAGTCGTTGCCGAGCGCGGTGAGCGAGGAGGNCTCCGCGCACAGCGCGATCGCCGAGAGCGGGGCCCGGTCGTCGCGGAGCTTGCCGACCAGTTCGGCGGCGAGGTGCTGAGCCTCGGCCGCGCTGCCGCCGTTCCCGGCGACCAGCAGCCGCCCCCCGCCGGCCAGCAACCGGGCCAGTTCGTCACCCCACCGGGCCAGCCGGCCCGCCTCCGACCGGTACGGCACCAGCGCCGAGGCGAGCCCGGCGAGGTGGCCGTCGAGCAACTCCGTCGACGTCGGCCCGGTCATCCGGCGACCACCCCGCTCGGCCGCCGCACCTCGGCGACCGCCGCGTAGACCGCGCCGACCTGCTCGGCGGTGCGGCTCCAGGCGTACTGGCGCCGGGCCCGGTCCAGCGCCGCCCGCGCGTAGCGGCCACGGCGGACCGGGTCGGCGAGCAGATCCCGGACGGCGGCGCCGAGCGCGGCCGGGTCGCGGGGCGGCACCAGGTCGCCGGTCCGTCCGGCGACGACGGTGTCGGTGAGACCCCCGACGGCGGTGCCGACCACCGGTACCCCACAGGCCATCGCCTCCAGCGGGGTGAGCCCGAACGGCTCGTACCAGGGGGCGGCGACCAGGACGTCCGCCGACCGGTACCAGTACGGCATCTCCTCGCGGGGAACGGCGCCGACCAGCCGCACCCGGTCGGCGACCCCGATCTCCTCGGCGAGCGCGCGCAGCCGCCGCACCTGCGGATCGGTGTCGACCTCGCCCGGCGGCGGCCCGCCNACGACGACGCACTCGGCCTCCGGGACGGCCGGCATCGCCCGGATCAGGTCCTGGTAGCCCTTGCGCTCCACCAGCCGCCCGACGGTCAGGATCCTCGGCCGGCCCGGGGTCCGGGGCACGGCCGGTCCGTCGGGGGAGAACGTCCGGTTGTTCACCCCGGACGGGATCACCGTCACCCGGTCCAGCGGGACGCCCATCCGCACCAGCTCCCGCACCTCGTCCTGGCTCTGCGCGATGACCCGGTCCACGGCCCGGCCGAGCGCGCGTTCGTAGCCGATGCGCCGGGGTGGGCTGGTGTCGGCCGCGCCCTGGTGCCGTCGCTTGACCGTGCCGAGCGCGTGGTACGTCTGCACCACCGGTACCCCGGTCCGACGGCCGGCGGCGACACCGGCCAGCCCGCTCATCCAGAAGTGCGCGTGCACCACGTCGGGGAGCCGGTCCTCACCCCGCCACCGGTCGAGCAGCCAGCGACTGAACTCCCTCATGTACGGCAGCAGGTCGTCCTTGGGGATCGGCTCCGGTGGGCCGGCCGGGACGTGGACGACCTCCACGCCGTCGCGCATCGGTACCGTCTCCGGCAGCTCCGGGCCGTCCCGTCGGGTGTAGACCCGGACGTCGTGGCCGGCGTCGGCGAGCGCCGCGGCGAGCTCGGCGACGTGGGTGTTCTGGCCGCCGGCGTCCTCGCCGCCGAGCACCGCGAGCGGGCTGGCGTGCTCGGAGATCATCGCGACGCGCATACTTCCTCCTCCAGCAACCGGTCCCAGTCCGCCAGGAACCGGTCCAGGCCGTACCGGGCCTGTGCGGCCTCGCGGGCCCGGGTGCCGAGCCGGTGGGCGCCCGCCGGCTCGGCGACGAGCCGGCGGGCGCCATCGACCAGGGTCTCGACCCGGGTGGCGAGCACCCCGGCGTCCGGTGGTACGGCGGCGACCGCCTCGGTCGCGGCGAGCACCACCACCGGCATCCCCATCGCCATCGCCTCGATCAGGCTCAGCCCGAGCGAGGTCCAGCGGCACAGGTGCAGGTACGCGCGCCGCCGCGCCACCTCCTCCTGCATCCGGTGCTGTGGCAGGTCCTCGTGGACGGCGAGCCGGTCCGCCGGCAGACCCAGCCGGTCCGGCAGCTCGGCGACCCCCATGCCGAACACGTCCAGCGGGGCGACCTCGGCGAACCGGGGCAGCAGGTCGGTACCGGTCACCCGCCAGCGGCGTACCGGTTCGTTGACCACCACCGCGAGCCGGGGCAGCTCACCGGTGTAGCGGGCCGCCGGGGCGACGACGCCGTGCTCGACGACGGCGGTCCGGGTGCTGCCGGTGTCCCAGAACAGCGCGTTGAAGTGCGTGACGTGGACGATCAGCAGGTCCGCGCGGTCCGCCAGGGGATGGCGGCTGTTCGGCNCGTTCCCCTGCTTCGGGGTGTTGTGTTCGACGAAGATGGCCGGGACGTCCCGGCCGATGCGCCGCCCCAGCCAGGTCTCGGCGAGGGCGATCTCCTCCGGGCGCTGCAGGATCACCACGTCGACGTCGGCACGGGCCAGTTCCTCCGGGGTGACCTCGTCGACGGTGTCCGGCCACGGGTAGGTGCGGGCCCGCCCCAGTCCGTACGGCCCCCGGTCGGCGGTGACCGGCACGAGATACCGGTGCCTGCCCTGCACGAAGGCGGTGGNCCAGGAGCCGTGCACGTGCCAGAGCAGGACGTTCACCGTCCCACCTCCGCCGCCGAGGCGGTGACGGGATCGCCCACGGGCAGAACGACGCCGTGGCCGCCGACGTCCGACACACCGCCCGGGCCCGTGCCCGCCGCCGGACGCCCCGGTACGTCCGCACCCGCCCGCACCCCGCGTTCGGCGGGCGCTGCCGTCCTCGGGGCACCCCCGGTGCCGACGCCGACCTCGCCGATCGGCACGGCGGACCCACCGCCGTCCGCGATCCTGCGGTCGAGCAGCCGCACCGCCTCGACCACCTGGCGCGGCTCGATCCCGGACAGGCACGGGTGGCCGGGCACCGGGCAGGTGGTGGCCCGGGTGTGCCGGCAGGCGGCGTCGGCGGCGCCCAGCCGGACCGTCGGTACCCGGAAGGGCGCCCACTGTCCGAAGGGAACGGTCGGGGCGAAGAGGCTGACCACGGGAACCCCGACGGCCGCGGCGAGATGCGCCGGGCCGGTGTTGCCGACCACCAGGCAGGCGGCCCGGGAGATGATCGCGGCGAGCCGCCGCAGCGAGGTCTGGCCACCGAGGTCGATCCCGGACCGCCCGGCGACCCGGGCGGTCAGCGGCGCCTCCCCCGGGCCGCCGGTCACCACCACCCGGTGGCCGGCGTCGGCCAACGCCTCGACGATGCGCGCGCAGACCTCGGGCGGACAGGCCCGGGCCGGCACCGATGAGCCGGGGTGGACCACCACGTAGCCCGGCTCGGGCAGCGTCGCCGCGGTGTCGGTGTCCCCGGCGCGCCCGGTCGCGGTGCCAGCGGTCGGCGCCGGGGCGAGCCGGTCCGGACGCAACCGCAGGCGTGGCTCGTCGTCCGCGGGGAGCGCGAATCCCGCCGCCGCCGCGAGCGACAGCGCGCGTTCGGCCTCGGGGATTCCGGGCGGCACCCGGTGCCGTACGTCGAGCAGGGATCCCGGGTAGTCGTCGCTGACCGCCGAGATCCGCGCCACCCCGGCCATCCGCAGCAGCAGGGCGAGCGGCAGGGCGGACTGGTGGAACGAGGTGAACAGGACCGCCTCCTCCGCGCCGATCTCGGCCAACCGGGCGACGAGCCGCGCCATCTCCGCGGGATCCACTGGACCGGGTTGCGGGTCGATCCAGGGCAACGCCCACTCCACCAGTTCGTCCACCCCGGGCAGCAGCTCGGCGGCGGCCCGCCCGCGCGGGCCACACAGCAGCACCACCCGGTCCGCGCCCGCCGCCACCGCCCGGATCGCCGGCCCGGTGACCAGGACGTCGCCCACGGAGTCGGACCGGGCGACCAGCACGCAGCGACGGCGTCCGGGGCGCGGTGGGCTCGGGTCGGGCGCACCCAGCCGATGCCGCCACAGGATCAGGTCCACGGCGGTGTTCAGGTCGGCGGCCACCGCCGGGGCCGCGGCCACCTCGGCGGCCCGGGTCGCCGGCGTCGGTACCAGGACTCCGCTGGCCCCGGCGGCGCCGGCGGCGGTCATGTCCGCGCCGATGTCGCCGACCAGCACGCACCGGGTGGGATGGGTGCCCAGCGCCCGCGCCGCGTCCCAGACCAGCCCGGGTGCGGGTTTGCGGCACCGGCAGCCCGCCCCGCCGGGGCCGGGGTCGGCGTGCGGGCAGATCTGCCAGGTGTCGAAGGGGCCGAGGAGTTCGTCGACCCGGGCGTTGACCCGGGCCAGGTCGGCGGCGGTGAAGCGCCCCCGGGCGAGGCCGGACTGGTTGGTCACCACGCCCAGCCGCAGCCCGGCGGCCCGAAGCCGGTCCAGGGCCGCACGGGCCCCGGGCACAGGCCGGACCCGGTCCGGATCACCGTTGTACGGCACGTCGTACACGAGCGTGCCGTCCCGGTCGAACAGCACCGCGTCGAACAGACCAGGTCGGTCCCGCGCCTCGCCAGGGCCGCCGCGCGGTACTCCTGGCCTGCGCTGATGCGGGTCGACCTGGTCGTTGCGCACGGCGGCGGGTTCCCGGCAGCAGCAGGAGTAAACACCGCGCCGGCCGCGCCGGCCGGCCCGCGCCGGCCGGCCCGTGCCGGGCGGCCTCTCGTGGCGGGCCGGCCCGTCGCCTGATCCCCCTACCGGTTACCCACCGGCGTCGGACGGATACCACACGGGGTGGGCCATCTCGGCCGGACACCCGACGCGGCGGGCGAGGGCCGGCGTCCGACGGCCGTTGCCTGCGGATGACGGAGGATGGTTTGTGACCTTTGGACCGTGTTGGAGCGCTCGCAACCCACCACGTTACGCTTTGCCGTGACCGCTGTCGGCCAACCGAGGATGTCCGATGATCGAACCCGTGGAGCTGCCATCGCCCTGGCGGGAGGCGCGCCTGACCGTCGTCGTCCCCNCCTACAACGAAGCAGGCAATCTGCCGGTGCTGGTCGAGCGCCTACTGGCCCTCCCGCTGCCCGGGTTGAGCATCCTCGTCGCCGACGACAACTCGCCGGACGGCACCGGCGAGATCGCGGACAAGCTCGCCATCGAGCACCCCGAGCGGATCCAGGTCGTCCACCGGCCGGGCAAGGAGGGGCTCGGCCGGGCGTACGTCGACGGTATGAGCCGCGCGCTGGACGGTGGCGCCGAGTACGTCGCGCAGATGGACGCCGACCTGTCCCACCCGCCGGAGGCCCTGCCCGGCATGCTCGGCGCCCTCCTGTCCACCCGGGCCGGTGTCGTCATCGGCTCACGGTACGTGCCCGGCGGCGAGCTCGACCAGGCGTGGCCGCTGTACCGCAGGGCGTTGAGCGGCTGGGCGAACTTCTACGTCCACACCCTGCTCCAGGTGCGGATCCGCGACCTGACCGCCGGATTCAAGATCTGGCGGGCCGACGCCCTGCGCGACATCGGGCTGGACCGGGTCCAGTCGAACGGATACAGCTTCCAGGTCGAGATGCACTACCTGGCGACGAAGCTCGGCCACACCATCCTGGAGGTGCCGATCCGCTTCGAGGAACGCCGGGAGGGCGAGTCGAAGATGACGACGGCAACCAAGATCGAAAGTGCGCTGATGCCGTTCAAGCTGCGCGGGCGCCACCGGCGCATCACCCCCGCACGGCCGGCNCCGGACACCGCGAAGCCGGACGACCCCGCCGAGCCGGCGCGCTGAGTCCACGGCGCGGGCCCGCCACGGGCGCCGGTACGACGCGCCGGACAGCGCGCCTCGCCCGGACACGTCAGGNGTAGATGGCCCGCTGCGCCGCCGACATCGCCACGCCGTACGCCCGGCCGGTGAGGGCCCGGTCACGCGCCAACGCCGCCCGCGCGGCGTTGGCGCCCGGGGCGCCGTGCACACCCCCGCCGGGATGCGCCGACGCGCTGGCGAGGAACAACCGGTCGACCGGGGTGTCGGCCCGGCCGAGCCCCGGCACCGGCCGCAGGAAGAGCTGCTGGTACGCGGCGGACGTCCCGCCGCCGACGGCGCCGCCGACCAGGTTCGGATCCCCCGCCGCCAGCTCGGCGGGTCCGGCGACGTGCCGGCGGAGCACCAGCGCACCGAATCCGGGTGCCGCCCGCTCCAGCACCGCCTCGATCGCCGCGACCCGTTCGGCGACCTCCTCGGCCGACCAGTTGCGACGGAACGGCAGACGGGTGTACGCCCAGAACGACTCCGTGCCGGCCGGAGACCGACCCGGGTCGGCGACGGTCAACTGGCCGGCCAACACGAACGGATGGTCCGACAGCTCGCCCGCGCGCAGCCCCGCCGCGTACCGGCTGAGCTCGTCCACGTCCCCGCCGAGGTGTACGGTGCCCGCCCCGGCGACGGCCGGGTTCCGCCACGGCACCGGCCCCGCCAGCGCCCAGTCCACCTTGACCGTCGACCCGTCCCACCGGAAGTGGGCCAGATCCGCCACCAACCGCGGCGGCAGACGTGCCGCGCCCACCAGGTCGAGGAAGAGCGCCGGAGCGGGCACGTCGGCCAGGACCGCCCGGCGGGCCCGCCACAGCCCGCCGTCCGCCGAGCGCACCCCCACCGCGCGGTTGCGCGCGATCAGGATCCGGTCGGCCGGCGTCCGGTAGTGGATCCGGCCGCCCCGCTCCCGCAGCCGGGCGACCAGGGCGTCGGTGATCCGCTGCGCCCCGCCCGCCGGCACCGGCCAGCCCACCTGCTGGCCGAGCATCGCCAGCAGCCAACCGTACACACCGGAGCCCGCCTGGTCGGGGGTGAGATCGGTGTGCAGCGCACAACCGGCCAACAGGGCCCGTCCCCCGGCCCCGGCGAAGAGCTCGGCGCCGAGCTCGCGAACGGGCAGCACCAGCCGACGGGCCAACCGGAGCGCACCGCCGGCACGCAGTCGCCGCGCCAGCGCCCACCCGGTCCGGATCGGGGGGAACGGCGTGAAGAGCGCGTCCAGCACCGGTGCGGAGATCGCACGCCACTGCGCGTACGCGGCGAGCCAACGCCGACCGTCCCCGGCGCCGAACCGCTCCAGCGAGGCCGCCGTGACCTCGGGATCGCGGTTGAGCACCACCGCCCGGCCGTCGGGAAAGACGTGCGCCACCACGTCCGGGGCGTGCCGCCAGGTCACCCCGTAGCGGTGCAGGCCCAGCCGACGCAGCACCGGGGAGACGAAACCGAGCGGGTAGAAGGCGCTGTACAGGTCGCTGAGATAGCCCGGGGCGGTCACCTCCGCCGACCGGACCGCACCGCCGGGCGCGTCGGTCGCCTCGAGCACGAGCACGTCCCAGCCGGCGNCGGCGAGCAGGTTGGCCGCGACCAGGCCGTTGTGTCCGGCGCCGACGACGACCGCGTCGGCGTGGTCGGAGACTGCCGTCACCTCGGCACTGTATCCCCCGGGGGCACCCGGCCACCCCGCGCACCCACGCGGACCGATCACGGCGAGCGCGCCGCTACCCGTCTCCGACAGGCCCAAACGGCCGAGTTTGGCACGCCCGGGTCGGGGCATCCTGCCCCCGTGTATCGGGTGCAGCAACTGATCGCCGGAGTGTGGGGTGCCGACGGTGACGGCGGGACGTTGACCGTGCTCGACCCGGCGGACGGGACACCCGTCAGCCAGGTACCGATCGCGGGCGAAGCCGAGGTCGCGGCGGCGGTCAAGGCAGCGCGGGCGGCGTCGCCCCACTGGGCCCGCACCGCGCCGGCGGACCGGGCCGCCGCGGTGCGCCGGGCGGCGGACGCGATCGAGGCGGACGCGGACCGTCTCGCCGAGGCGCAGACGGCGGAGATGGGACGCCCCATCGGCGCGGCCCGCGCCGGGGTGGAGGCGGGGGTGGCCACGCTCCGCCAGTACGCCGAACTCGGTCCGGTACGCGGCGGCCGTACCCTGGCCGGGGAACACGACGCGATCGACCTGATGGTGCCCCAGCCCCGCGGTGTCGTCGCGGTGATCACCCCGTGGAACGATCCGGTCGCGGTCTCCTGCGGCCTGATCGGCGCCGCCCTGGTCACCGGCAACACGGTCGTGTACAAGCCGAGCGAGCGCAGTCCGGCCACCGGCTGGCTGCTCGCCCGGCTGCTGGACGAGCACCTGCCCTCCGGGGTGCTCTCGCTGGTCACCGGGGACGCCGCGGTGGGCGCGACGCTCGCCGCCCAGGAGGTCGACGTGGTCGCGCACGTCGGCTCCACCGCCACCGGCCGGTCCATCGCCGCCGCCTGCGCGCGCACCGGCGCCCGCGCCCTGCTGGAGAACGGCGGCAGCGACCCGCTGATCGTGGACGACGGCGTCGACCCGGAGTGGGCCGCCGGGCAGGCGGCCCTCGGCGCCTTCGCCAACTCCGGCCAGCTCTGTGTGTCCGTGGAGCGCATCTACGTCGTCCGCCCCGCCGCCCCCCGGTTCCTCAGCGCGCTCGTACGCCGGGCCGAGGCGATGCGGGTCGGACCCGGACGGGACCCGCTGACCGAGCTCGGCCCGCTGGTCGACCGGCGGCACCGCGCACAGGTGGCGCGACAGGTCGACGCCGCCGTCGCCGACGGCGCCCGGCTGCTCACCGGCGGGGAGGTGCCGGAGGGACCGGGTGCGTTCTACCCGCCGACCGTCCTGGCCGAGTGCACCGACGACATGGCGGTGATGCGGGAGGAGACGTTCGGCCCGGTGGCACCGGTGATGGTGGTGGACTCCTTCGACGAGGCGCTGGCCCGGGCGTCGGCCTCGCCGTACGGGCTTGCCGCCACGGTCCTGACCGGGTCGATGAGCCACGCCCAGCGCGCGTGGCGGGAACTACCGGTCGGCACCGTGAAGGTCAACGCGGTCTTCGGCGGCGCCCCCGGTGGCGCGGCCGAACCCCGGGGCGGGAGCGGCCAGGGCTTCGGATACGGCCCGGAGCTGCTCGACGAGCTGACCGCGGTCAAGGCGGTGCACATCGAGGCACCCGGCGGCGAGGCGGACGGGCGGTGGTGACCCGCGACGGCGGGCCACCCGCCGTGCCGGCGGCGCTCACCGCCGGCGACGTCCCTTCTCCCGGTCACGCGCCGCGGCGGTGCGTCGGTTGTTCGCCTTCTCGATCGCACCCACGAGTTCCGCCTTGGTCATCCGGGAGCGCCCTCGCACCTCCAGCTTCTTCGCCACCTCCAGCAGGTGCGCCTTCGGCGCGTTGGCGTCGACCCCGCCGGCGGTCGGGGCACGCCGCGCCGGTCCACCGCCGGCTGCCTGCGGGTCGCTCGGGCCCTTGCGGCCCTTCGGTTCCCAGTGGTCGCCGACCTTCTCGAAGGAGTGCTTGAGCGCGGCGAACGCCGTCCGGTGTGCCCGTTCGCCCTCGCCGTACGTCTCGACGGCCGAGTCGTGGGTCTTCGCCCACGTCCGCTGTGCCTTGTCCGACGAGCGACGTACGGTGCTGGGCAGAACCTCGCGTCCGGGCATGGTTCCCTCCTCCGGATCTGCGGTGTGCCGTCGGCCCGGACACGGCCGGACGGGCACCCCGTGCGGCGGCGCGGCCGCCCGGCCCGGCGTGGCCGACATCGGCCACGTGCCGTCCCGGCCGTGTCGCGGGCATTCCCCTCCGGGTACCCCACCGGCGCGGGGCCAACCGCCTGCCGACCCTCGGTAGCCACCGCGCACCCGGCCCCGGCGTCGGAGCCGACCCGACCGCACACCGTTTGGCGCCGGGCCCCCCGGGTAGCGCAGCAGACATGGAACGTGGCAGCAGCAAGCACAGCCCGCGCGTGGACGAGGAGATGGGCCGCGAGGTGAAGGGCACGGTGCAGAGCACGGCCGGTGGGCGCGCCGAGGAGTGGCGGGAGCCGGAACCGGCCGGCGAGGACCAGCCGGTGATCACCCGGGCGCCCGAGAGCGACACCCGGGTCGGGGTGCCACAGGGCATGACCCCGGAGGAGGTCGAGCAGCGCAGCCGGCTGGGCAGGTTCATCCCGCTGTCCGCGCTTCCCGGTGACCGGGACAGTCTGCGGCTCAGCGCCGAGCTGAACGAGGCGCCGGCAGACGTCCTCGCCCAGTTGGACCGACTGCCACCGGACACCGAGTTCCAGACGGTGTCGGAGATCTGGGCCGCCCTCGGGCACGCGAACGAGACCTATCGCTGGTGAGGGCCGACTCGGCCACTCCGACCCAGGACCGGCCGAGGGACGCGAAGGAGGAGGCAGATGAGCAGCGTGACCAAGTCGGTCGACGTCGCGGTGCCGATCCGGACGGCATACGACCAGTGGACCCAGTTCGAGGAGTTCCCCGAGTTCATGGAGGGTGTCGAGGAGGTCCGGCAGATATCCGACACGATGACCCACTGGAAGGTCGACATCGGTGGGAGGAGCCGGGAGTTCGACGCCCGGATCACCGAGCAGATCCCCGACGAACGGGTGGCGTGGACCTCGACCGGCGGCATCCGACAGGCCGGGGTCGTCACCTTCCACCGACTCGACGAGCACCACACCCGGGTGACCGCGCAGCTCGACTTCGAGCCGCAGGGCCTCCTCGAGAAGGCCGGCGACAAGCTCGGCATGGTGGACCGCCGCGTCGAGGGCGACCTGCGCCGGTTCAAGGAGTTCATCGAACGGCGCGGCTTCGAGACCGGCGCCTGGCGTGGCACGGTCCCCCGGCCACAGCCGTGAGCCCGNTGACGGCACGCCGGGCGGCCGCCGAGGTGGCCGCCCGGCGTGTCCGTCCCCCTTCGCGTTTGTCGCCCCTCCGTGTCGGGTAGGCCGGAAGCATGACCGACGACAGGCACGTCTGGCGGGACGAGGAGCGTCTGCCCCTGGAGGAGCTGACCCGGGCGATCGCCACCTCCACTCCCGACGGGCAGGTGGACGACGTCACCGGCAACGACGCGGGCGAGGAGTCGGCCTTCGGCCACGGCGCCGTGGTGGACGACCCGAACGAGCCGCGCGACGCGACGACGGAGCCGGACCGCACCGCGGAACGTGCCGACGACCAGCGCCGACACCGCCCAGCCACCACCGGCCGGACCGGGCCGCACTGAGGCAGGACCCGGTTCGCCGCCGTGACCGGCGCCGCGCGCCGGACGTCCACGACGCCCGCACCCGGGCCGCCGGCGGTGTCCCGGTCGGCCGCCGCGGTCCGCGCCGGCGACAACCCGGACGCTCCACGAACACCGAGAGCGACCGAAGGCGGTCGCTCCGGTTAGGCTGCTGGCATGCCAGGCACGGTCGGGCGAGCTTCCACTCCCCCATCCGCCGTCGCCGACGCGCCGCCGACGCCGGACGCGTTGCTCTCACCCCCGGCCGGTCACCGCTGGGCGGACACACCGCTCGGTCCGCGGGAAGGCTGGGATCCCGCCCTGCGGGGAGTCGTCGACCTGGTCATGTCCGCTCCTGTCGCGATGGCCCTGGCGTACGGCGACGACCTCGCGCTGATCTACAACCGAGGGTTCGCCGAACTCATCCGCCCGAAACACCCGGCGGCGTTCGGCCGTCCGGCCGCCGAGGTGTTCCGGGAGGTCTGGCAGACGCCCGGCGTCGGCGACGTGATCGAGCGGGTGTACCGGACCGGCGAGCCGTACCCGGACCGCGAGAAGCCGCTGTCGATCCCGCACGACGAACCGGGCGGGGACGAACCGGGCGGGCCGGAGCTGGTGCCCACCNNCGGTTACTCGGCGGTCCGGGACTCCACGGGCCGCGTCGTCGGCGTGCTGGCGGTGGTCCCCGAGACCCCCGAGACCAGCCGACGGTTGCTGGGTCTCGGCGCGCTCGCCTCGGCGCTCGCCGACACGGGCACCCTCGACGAGGTCGCCCGGGTCACGCTGTGCCACGCGGTATCGGCGCTCGGGGTCGACCGTGTCGAGTTCGGCGTGGACGACGGCGGCGGATGGCGGGTGGTCCGGCGGGTCCGCGGCGAGCTGCTGGACGAGGCCGACGAGCGGCTTCCCCCGCTGTGGCGTCGCCACCCCGCGGACTCGCCGGCCCCGCTGGTACGAACCGCCGACAGCGGCACGGCGGTGTTCACCAGCGACGGCCGGCCGCTGCTGCGGTGCGCGGTCGACCGGCACGACGAGCGGATCCGGGCGCTGGCGGCCCTCCCGCTGCGCACGCCGTCACTGCGCGGCGGGCTCTCGGTCGGCTACCGGCGGCCGCACGTCTGGTCGCCCGCCGAACGCGCCCTGCTGACCGCGTTCGCCGAACTGGTGGCCCGGGCCGCGGAACGGGCCCGCCGTGTCGAGACCCAGCACGGCGCGGCCCTGCTGCTGCAGCGGAGCATGCTGCCGGAGCACCTGCCCGACCTGCCGCCGCTGCGCATCGCGGCGCGCTACGACGCCGGGGTCGACGGCGACGCCGGTGGGGATTTCTACGACGCCTTCGCACTGCCCGACGGGCGGCTGGCCGTGGTCGTCGGCGACGTGGTCGGCCACGACGCACGAGCCGCCGCGCTGATGGGGCAGGTGCGCGCGGCGCTGCGCGCCCTCGCGTTGGCCGNCCCCGAGCCGGCGCCGGTGCTGACGGGTTTGGACCGGCTGGTGGCGAGCCTCGGCGCGGAGGCCCGCAGCGACGAGCTCTTCGTCACGGTCGTCTACGGTCTGATCTCACCTGGTGACGGTCGGCTGACCGTCGCCAGCGCCGGACATCCTCCGCCGCTGCTCCGACACGCCACCGCGAACCGGTCCGCCACCGTCCGGTTCCTCGACGTCCCGCCGGGTGTGCCGCTCGGACTCGGTGGTCCACGGGCGGCCATCACCGTGGACTTCCCGCCCGGCGACACGCTCCTGCTGTTCAGCGACGGCGTGGTGGCACGTCGGCGGCACAGCCTGACCGCCGGCCTCGCCGCGCTCGCCGCGGCGCTCGCCACCTCCACCACCGGGGATCCCCGCGCCCTCTGTGTGCTGGCCAGCGGGGCCGTCGCCGGCAGCGCCGAGGACGACCTCGCCATGCTCGCGGTCGAGCACGCGGCGACGCCGAGCCGGTCGGCAAGCATGGAGGTACCCGCCGAGCCGACCGCGCCGGGACGGGTACGCCGCTGGATGACCAGCCTGCTCGGGCGGTGGGGCGTTCCGGAGCGGGTCGTCGGGTCCGCGGTTCTCTGCACCAGCGAGCTGGTCACGAACGCCCTGCTGCACGCCGGCACCGCCACGCGGGTGAACGTGGACCTCCGTGCGGAGCGGCTCCTGGTCTCGGTCACCGACCGCGGTACCCGGGGCGCGGTGTCCCGGGTCCACACCGACGGGCTCAGCGGCCGTGGCCGCGGACTACGGCTGGTCGAGAGCCTCAGCGACGCCTGGGGTACCGACCCGACGGTACGTGGCTGCACGGTCTGGTTCGAGATGCGGTTGCCTCCGGCGACCCCCACGCCCGACCCCGGCTGAGGCGCGCGGACCCGGCGGTTCCGCCGGCCGGTCACCCGCTGCTGGGCGATGACCCACGGGTTCGCGAGCATGGCAACCGGCGTGCGCGGCAGGGCGGCGCCCCGCGCCCNGGTCGCCCTCCTGGCCGGGCAGGCGGTCGAGACCCGGGTGGGCGGACTCCAGGCGTGACGACGGCTCCGCGACCCCACCGACAGACACACGCTGACCTGCGCCGATGCCGCCGACGGGAAACCGGTACTTCACATGAAGGCAACATGGCCTTACCGTTGTCGATGTCTGTGGGAGCGCTTCCACCGATACATATCAATTTCTTACCGTCCCTCGAGGGAGCACCGCATGCGTCTGAGATCCGCGCTCGCCGCCGCCGGCGCCGTAGCCGCCACGGCGTTCGCCGCCACGGCCGGCGCCGTCGGCCTGCTGCACCCCACCGCCGCCCGCGCCGCCGACTCGGCCTTCTACGTCGACCCGGACACCGGTGCCGCCCGCTGGGTGGCCGCCAACCCGGGCGACCCGCGCGCCGCCGTCATCCGGGACCGCATCGCCAGCGTCCCGCAGGGACGGTGGTTCACCCAGAACAACCCGGGCACGGTGCGCGGCCAGGTCGACGCCTTCGTCGGCGCCGCCGCCGCAGCCGGCAAGATTCCGATCCTCGTGGTCTACAACATCCCCAACCGGGACTGCAGCGGCGCCAGCAGCGGCGGCATGCCCAACCACACCGCGTACCGCCAGTGGATCGACGAGGTGGCGGCCGGGCTCGCCGGACGACCCGCCGCCATCATCCTGGAGCCGGACGTGCTGGCGCTGATGACCAGCTGCATGAACGAGTCGCAGCAGGCCGAGACCCGCGCCTCGATGGCGTACGCCGGCAAGCGCCTCAAGGCCGGCTCCAGCCAGGCGAAGGTCTACTTCGACGCGGGACACTCCGCCTGGCTCGCGCCGTCCGAGATGGCCGCCCGGCTCGTCGCCGCCGACATCGCCAACAGCGCCGACGGCATCTCGGTCAACGTCTCGAACTACCGGACCACCGCCGAGTCGGTGAACTACGCCAAGGCGGTGGTGGCCGCCACCGGCGCCCCCCACCTGAAGATCGTCGTCGACACCAGCCGCAACGGTAACGGCCCGGCCCCCGACTCGGAGTGGTGCGACCCGCCGGGACGGGCGATCGGCACGCCCAGCACCACCGACACCGGTGACCCGGCCGTCGACGCCTTCCTGTGGATCAAGCTGCCCGGCGAGGCCGACGGCTGCATCGCCCCGGCGGGCCAGTTCGTTCCGCAGCGGGCGTACGAGTTGGCGATCGCGGCCCCCACCCCGCCGACGACCCCGCCGACCACTCCGCCCACCACCCCACCGACGACCCCGCCGACCACTCCGCCCACCACCCCACCGACGACTCCGCCCACCACCCCGCCGACCACTCCGCCGAACGGCGCCTGCCAGGTGAGCTACCAGACCAACCAGTGGCCTGGCGGCTTCACCGCCGACATCCGGATCACCAACAACGGCCCCGCGCTCAACGGTTGGACCCTGAGCTTCACCGTCGGTTCCGGTGTGGCGCTCAGCAACGGATGGAGCGGTATCTGGAGCCAGTCGGGCACCCGGATCACGGTCAGTAACGAGGCGTGGAACGGCTCGCTTCCCACCGGAGGCACCGTCACCATCGGGTACCAGGGCACCTACTCCGGCAGCCTGCCGGCGCCCACCGACTTCACCCTGAACGGATCCGCCTGCACCAGTTGATCCCGGATCCGTCCGGCCGGGCCGCCGCCCACCGACGGCGGCCCGGCCCCCTCCCACACCGGCCCGTCGCGACGGACGGTCCGCCCGCGGCGGCCCGGGAGACGCCCACACGACCGAGAACAGCGAGAACGACATGACCGTCACCGAGGCCCGGCAGCGGACCGTCGGCCAACTCCTCCGCGGCTGGCGCGAACGACGCCGGATGAGCCAGCTCGAACTCGCCATCGCGGCGGAGATCTCCACCCGGCACCTGAGCTTCGTGGAGACCGGCCGGGCCACGCCGAGCCGGGACATGGTGCTGCGTCTGGCCGAGCGGCTCGACGTACCGCTGCGGGAGCGCAACCAGTTGCTCCTGGCGGCGGGGTACGCCCCGGTCTACCCGCGGTCGCCGCTGGACTCCCCCGCGCTGCGCCCGGTCCGCGCGGCGGTACGTCGGGTCTGCGCCGCCCACCAGCCCTACCCCGCCGTCGTGGTGGACCGGCTTTGGTACCTGGTCGAGGCCAACGAGGGTTTCGCGGTGTTCACCAGGGGCGTCGAGCCGGCGCTGCTCGTCCCACCGGTCAACGTGCTCCGCCTGGCGCTGCATCCGGCAGGGCTCGCGCCCCGGATCGTCAACCTCGGTCAGTGGCGGGTCCACCTGCTCGGTCGGCTCCGGCGACGGCTCGAACTGACCGGGGACGCCGAACTGGCCGACCTGTACGACGAACTCCGCGGGTACCCCTGCGACCAACCGGAGCCGGAGGTGGAGGTACCCGGTCCCGGAGAGGTGGTGGTACCGCTGCGGCTCCGCGACGGCGAGCGTCAACTCGCGTTCCTCAGCACCGTCCTCACCATCGGCACGCCGTTGGACGTCACCATCGCCGAGCTCACCGTCGAGTCGTTCTTCCCCCTCGACGACACCACCGCCACGGCGCTGGCCCCGGCCCCGAACCCGGAGGTCCGGGTCACCGGCCACCACTGAGGCCCCTCCGTCCCGGGCGAGGACGCACCCCGGTCTCCCGCCGGTTCGGCATTCCGCCGTCCCCACCGCCGGTGCCGTGGCCCACCCGGCGCTGCGGCCACGCGGCCGCCCGGTGCCGTCCGGCGTGGCCCGGTTTACCCCGCTCCGCGGCCGGGAAGTCGAGTGCTGACGAGGGGAGGCGGTGCATGATGTCCAGAAATCCCACGGCGTCGTGGCAGTCCGGAATTCCGGGTTTGACTGGTGGTGGCAACCTTCCGGTCGGACCCTCCGGGGCTCGGCCCCACGCGCCGGGCGGCGCGGGCGCGGAGCCGACCCGCCCCACCGTGACCGTCGCCTCGTACCCCGACTACCCGTCGGCGCAGTACGCGGTGGACTTCCTCTCCGACAACCACTTCCCGGTGGAGCGGACCGCGATCGTCGGGACCGACCTGACGCTGGTGGAAACCGTGCTGGGACGGATGACCACGGGCCGGGCCGCGCTGGCCGGCGCGGCGACCGGTGCGTGGTTCGGCCTCTTCATCGGCCTGCTCTTCGGGATCTTCACCGTCGGGAACTGGTGGGCGGTGATCCTGGTCGGCCTCGTGGTCGGCGCGGGGTGGGGGGCGATCTTCGGCGCCATCGCGCACGCGATGACCGGTGGCCGTCGGGACTTCGCCTCGGCGAGCAGTCTGCGCGCCAACCAGTACGCGGTGACCGTGGACGCGTCCCTGGCCGATCAGGCCCGGCAACTCATCGCCCGGATGAGCTGGCCGGGGCAGCCGGCAACCGGCACCCCCCACTAGGCGGCGCGCGCCCATCGCCGGCCCCTCCGTCCGCCGGCGCCCGTCCGCGCGGGCGGCCGGCGGACGCGGCTGTCTCGCGGCGTCGTACGTCAACGAAATGTTGACGTACGACGTACCGCCGCGCCACGATGGCCGGATGCAGGAACACCTCGGGCCCCGGTCCGAACCACCACCGACGTCGCCGCCCACCGCTCGCGCCGCCACCCCGTCCGACCACGACCGGCTCGGCATCCTGGCCGACCACACCGCCGTGCTGGCCGCCGTGGGGTCCGTCGAGGCCGACCCGCCAGCACTCCTGGCCGCGTTGCGGCGGATCGCCGGTCTCCGCCGCGGGCTCGACGAGGCCGAACGCCGACTGATCGAGGCNTCCCGGGGCCGCGGGGTCAGCTGGGCCCGGATCGCGGACGCGCTCGGGCTGGCGAGCCGGCAGGCGGCCGAGCAGCGCTGGCTGCGCCTGTCCGGCGAACCGGGCCGGGATCCGGGCGCGGTGCGGCGTCGACGGAAGCGTCAACAGTTTGTTGACGCAAGCTACGGCCCCGCGATGCCCCGGCTCCGAGCCGCCGTCACCGCCCTGCACCGACTACTGGACCGTGATCCGACCTGGGACGACCGGCATCCCCGCGCCGGGCTGGCCCGGGCCACCCTGGCGCTGGCCGCCACCGCCGANNCACGGGCGCTGTTCGCGCTGGCCCTGCAGGCCGGGACCGATCTGGACGCGATACCCCGGGAGCGGATCCCGGCGTGGTCGACGACCGCGCTGGACGAGCTGCGACGGGCCATCGCCGCCGCCACGCCGCGGTCCACCCAGACCGCGACGGAGGAGATTGAGTCCGGGCAGCTCAAGAATTGTTGACATCGGACACCCGCCACCGCAGGATGTGAGTCGCCTCGACTCAACAATGTCCGGAGGGTGTCCTCGGCATGCATCCGCCACGACCACACTCCCCACACCGGGTCAACGTCCTGCTGCTCGTCGGCATCTCGCTGCTGTCCGGGTTCGCCGGCACCGTCATGCAGGTCGTGTCCGGGGTCTGGGTACTCGACCTCACCGGGTCCAGCAGTCTCGCCGCGCTCACCGGCACCTGCATCTTCGCCCCGACGCTGCTCGGTCCCGCCCTGGGCTCCGTCGTGGACCGCCTTCCGCGCCGCCCGTTACTCGTCGCGACCCACCTGGGCACGGCAGCCGTCGTACTCTCCCTGCTCGCCGTCCGCTCCGAGGCCGGAGCCTGGCTCATCTTCGCGGTGATGCTCGGATACGGCCTCAGCTTCGTCCTCATCGACGCCGGCGAGTCGGCCGTGCTGCCGGCGGCACTCACACCCGAGGCCCTCGGCACGACCAACGGGCTGCGTACGAGCGCACAGGAGGGGGTCAAGCTCGTCGCGCCGGTGGTCGGCGCGGGGCTGTTCGCCTGGGGTGGTGGACACACGGTCGCCGCGCTGACCGCGGCGCTCCTGGCGGTCGCCGCCGCGCTCTACCCCCTGCTCCGGCTCAGGCACCCACCCGCCGACGACGCCGGTCGCGCACCACTGGGCACGGACCACGGCCGGCACCGGATCCGGGACGGCATCCGACACCTGCGCGCCGTCGCCGAACTGCGGACCACGGTCCTGGTCGGCACGGTCGCGATCGCGATGTCCGGGCTGAGCACGGCGGGCCTCTACGCCGTCGTCGTCGACGACCTGCACCGGCCGGCCGCCTTCCTCGGTGTCCTCGCCTCCGTACAGGGTGCCGGCTCGATCCTGGGCGGGCTGGTCGTCGGCCGGCTGCTGCGGACACGGGGCACCGTCACCGTCAGCGTTCTGGGCGCGCTGCTGTTCGCGCTCGGCGTCGCCGGATACTGCGTGCCCCGGTGGCAGGTGGCCGTGGCCGGTGCCCTCGTCGTCGGACTCGGTCTCCCCTGGACGCTCGTCGCCGCCATGACGACGGTCCAGACCCGTACCCCCCACCACATGCTCGGCCGGGTGGCGGGAACCGCGAACACCCTGCTCTTCGCCCCGGTCGCGATCGCCACCCCGGCCGGGGCGGCGATGGTCCTGCTCGACGACCGGCTGCCACTGGTTGTCGCGGCGGTGTGCTGCGTCGCCGCCGCGCTCGTCGCGATCCGCCTGCTGCGCCGCACAGCCGGCGACGACAGCCCTGTCGACCAGCCCGGTCCGGCCGGCGCGCCGGAGGCGGAGCCACCGGCGGAACGGGTGGACCATCCGGTCGGGTGAACCCGCACGGGTCGCCGTCGCGAGCCGGTCCGAGGCGCCGGCGTCCGCACCGACGGACGCAGCCACAGACCGGCTCGCCGACGCCCCACCCGTCCCCTCCCGCGGGGACAGCGGGTCACGCGGACACGGCGAAGATGCCGGCCACCCCGAGGACGACCATCACCAGTACCGCGACCAGAGCGCCTCGCTCGCTCTCGACCGCCGCCGGCTCCGACAGGTCCCGCTCGACGTCCGAGATGTCGCCGGACATGTGTCCTCCCCCTGGTCGTCACCGTTCGGTCCTGGGCGCACGGCCGACCGCCGGTCGGTCCGGACCCCGGCCGGTGGTGGCCCCGTCCACACCGACGGCCGGCCGCCTCGCCGGGCCCGCCCCGACCCCTGCCGGCAGGCCCACGACAGCGAATTGCCCGTCCCGGGCCGCCAGAAACCCGAAGGGCGACACGGTTTCCGGGTAACATGCCGCGGCTTCGCGGACTCACCGGCACCTCGCCGGCCACCATCCCGATCCCACCCAAACCGGACACCGCCGGTAAGACCACACCAGGCGCACGTCCGGCCGTCCCGACTCAGGCCGCCGGAGGGGGCACGTCCAGGTCCGTGTCGTCGGCAACGTCGTCGCAGCGTACGACCCGTACCTGTGCGGCGTGCCGCCGCAGGTAGTCNCGGGCGCCGACGTCACCGGTGGCGGACGCCGCGACCCCGGGCCAGTGGTCGCGGCCGAGCAGCACGGGGTGGCCACGCCGGGCACCGTAGCCGGCGACGGCCAGCGTCTCCGGTCCGGCGTGGACGACCAGCCGGCGGACCGCCTCGGCGGTGATGCCCGGCATGTCGACAAGGAGCACGACCGCGGCCACGACGGCCGTCTCGGCCAGGGCCGCCAGGCCGGCCCGCAGCGAGGAACCCATCCCGGTCGGCCAGTCGGGGTTCTCCAGGGGTACGGCGTCGCCGAGGTCGGCGTGGGCCCGGACACGGGCCGCGTCCGCTCCCAGGACCGCGACGACCGGCCGGCAACCGGCGTCCCGGGCCGTCCCCACCGCTCGTTCTACGAGGAGGCGGCCGTCGTCGAGCCGGACGAGCGCCTTCGGCCTCCCGTACCGGCGCCCGGCTCCGGCGGCCAGCACCAGTCCGGCGACCCGGGGACCCGGCTGCGGCGGCAGAGGCGGGGAGATGGCGGCCTCCAGGGTGAGGGACGACGAGGCGTCCGCGTTCGTCGGCTTCTCTCCAGTGACCACTTCTTATACACCACGGCGCCACGCACGGTCACCTCGCACGGGTCCGCGGGCGGCGCACCGGGGCGGTGCGACACTGGGCCGGTGCCGCCGCTGCTCGATCCCCTGCCCGACCTTCCGGTCCGGTACGCGCTCGTGGAGCTGTCGGAGGCGGTACGCGACCGTGGGACCGCCGTCCTGGTCGCGCCGCCCGGGACCGGCAAGACCACCCTGGTTCCGCTGGCGCTGGCCGACCAGGTCGACGGGCGGGTCGTGATCGCCCAGCCGCGCCGGGTCGCGGTCCGCGCCGCCGCCCGGCGGATGGCGGAGCTGCTCGGCGAACGCGTCGGCGAGACCGTCGGGTACGCCGTCCGCGGCGAACGCCGGGCCGGGCCGCGCACCCGGATCGAGGTGGTCACCACCGGCCTGCTCGTCCAACGGCTGCAGCACGATCCGGAACTGGCCGGCACCGGTGCGGTCGTGCTCGACGAGTGCCACGAACGGCAGCTCGACTCCGACCTCGCACTGGCGTTCGGCGTCGAGGTACGGTCCACGCTCCGCCCCGACCTGTGTCTGCTGGCGATGTCCGCCACCGCCCGACAGGAGCGGCTCGCCGCGGTCCTCGCCGGGACGGACGGACTGCCGGCGCCGGTGGTGCAGAGCGCCGCGGGGCGGGCGTATCCGGTGGAGGTCGTCTGGGTGCCCCCGCCGCGACCGGTGGATCCACCGCACGGGCTGCGCGTCGACCCCCGGCTGCTGGACCACGTGGCGGCCACGGTCCGGCGTGCCCTCGCCGAGCAGGACGGTGACGTGCTGGTCTTCCTACCCGGGGCGGGTGAGATCGCCGCGGTCGTCGAGCGGCTGGCCGACGCGCGCGGCGCGGTCGACGTGGTGACGCTGCACGGACGACAGTCCGGGGGCGAACAGGACGCGGTGCTGCGACCCGCGGCGGGCCGGCGTCGGGTGGTCCTCGCCACCGCCGTCGCCGAGACCAGCCTGACCGTGCCCGGGGTGCGGGCGGTGGTCGACGCCGGGCTGAGCCGGGTGGCACGGATGGATCTGGCCCGCGGACTGGGCGGCCTGGTCACGGTGCCGGTGTCCCGGTCGGCGGCCGAGCAGCGCGCCGGGCGCGCCGGGCGCCAGGGGCCGGGTCGGGTCTACCGGTGCTGGTCGGAACACGACCACGAGCGCCTGCCGGCACACCCGGAGCCGGAGATCGCGGTTGCCGACCTCACCGGCTTCGCCCTGCAGCTCGCCTGTTGGGGTGACCCGGACGGGGCGAGCCTCGCGCTGCCGGACCCGCCGCCGCCCGCCGCGATGCGGGCCGCCCGGACCACCCTGGAGGCGCTCGGCGCCGTCGGTCCCGACGGACGCGCCACCCGGCGGGGCCGGGCCATGGCCGCCACCGGCACGCATCCCCGGCTGGCCCGGGCGCTGCTGGACGGGGCCGGCAGGCTGGGATCGCGACGGGCCGCCGAGGTGGTGGCGGTGCTGGCCGAGGCCCCGGCGGGTGGCGACGACCTGGTGGCCACCTGGCGACGGCTGCGGTCGGGTACCGACGCCGCCAGCGTCCGCTGGCGGTCCGAGGCACTCCGACTGCGCGCCGTCCTCGACGAGTCGGGCGGCGCGGGCCGGGCCGGCGGCGGGGACGGGGAGGCGACGGGTCTGCCGGACGACCTGGCCGCCGGGCTGCTGGTCGGGTTGGCCTTTCCGGAGCGGCTGGCCCGGGTGCGTCAGTCGGGCGCGACGACNTACCTGATGGCGGGCGGCACGGCCGCGGAGCTGGCGCCCGACTCGGCGNTGCGGGGCGCGCGGTGGCTGGCGATCGCGGTCGCGGACCGCNCACCGGGTCGANCCGGCGCGGTGATCCGACAGGCGGCGGTCGTGGACGAGGCGACCGCCCGGGAGGCGGGNGCCGCGCTGCTCCGGCAGGACCAGGAGATCGCCTGGTCCGGCGGGGACGTCGTGGCCCGCGAGGTGACCCGGCTCGGCGCCATCGTCCTGCTGGACCGCCCGCTGCGCCGGCCCGACCCGGCCGCGGTCACCGCCGCACTGCTCGACGGGCTCCGCCAGGAGGGCCTCTCCCTGTTGTCCTGGACCCCGGCCGCCCGGTCGCTGCGGGACCGGCTCGCGTTCTGCCGGTACGCGCTCGGCCCGCCGTGGCCCGACGTGAGCGACGCGGCGCTGCTGTCCGGGGCGGAGGAGTGGCTGGGCCCCGAACTGGCCACCGCCTCCCGGCGCGCCGACCTCGCCCGGATCGACGTCGTGGCGGCGTTGCGCCGGCTCGTGCCCTGGGCCCAGGCCGCCCGGCTGGACGAGGTGGCGCCGGAACGGCTCACGGTACCGAGTGGCTCGCGGCTCCGGGTGGACTACCGCGACCCGGCGTCGCCCGTGCTGGCCGTGCGGCTGCAGGAGGCCTTCGGCTGGCGGGAGGTGCCGCGGATCGCCGACGGACGGGTGCCGGTCCTGCTGCACCTGCTCTCCCCCGCCGGCCGGCCGGTGGCGGTGACCCGGGATCTCGCCTCCTTCTGGCGGACCGGGTATCCGCAGGTCCGCGCCGAGTTGCGGGGACGCTACCCCCGTCACCCGTGGCCGGCGGACCCCACGGAGGCGGTGCCCACCCGTCAGGTCCGGCCCCGCCGCTGACCGCGGTCGGCCGGCCGGTGCGGGCCGTCAGCCGTGGACGAGGTCGGCGATCACGACGGTGATGTTGTCCGGTCCACCGGCGCGAAGGGCCAGGTCGACCAGCCGCTGGGTGCAGGCCGCCGGATCGGCGTGTCCGAGCAGTGTCTCCGCGATCGCCTCGGCGGGGACCACGTTGGACAACCCGTCGCTGCAGAGCAGCCAGCGGTCGCCCTCCCGGGGCACGAGTGTGGTGTAGGCGGGGGTGAGGGGTTCCCCCTGCAGCGCCCGGGTGACGACGGCACGCCGGGGGTGGTGCTGTGCCTCCTCCGCGCTGATGACCCCCTCGTCGACGAGCAGCTGTACGAAGGTGTCGTCCCGGGTCAACTGCGTCATCGTGCCACCGCGGAGCAGGTAGGCGCGGGAGTCGCCGACGTGGGCCAACGCGAGACAGCCTCCGGTCCGGGCGAGCAGGAGCGCGGTGAGGGTGGTACCCATGCCCTGTCGCTCGGGATCCTGGGCGATCGCGGACCGGATGCCGGCGTTGGCCGCGTCGACCGCGTCCTGCAGGACGCCGACCAGGTTCTCCTCGGCGGTCTCCACGTCCAGTGGCCGCATCGCCTCGATGGCGATCCGGCTGGCCAGGTCACCGGCGGCCATCCCACCCATGCCGTCGGCCACGGCGAGCAACCAGGGACCGGCGTGGACGGAGTCCTGGTTCGCCCCCCGGATCAGACCGCGGTGGCTCATCGCCACGGATCGCAGCTTCAGGCTCATGGCAGGCAGCCTGCCAAAAAGATGGCCAAAATGCTCGTAGTAGATCACCGACTGGCCGGACCGGAGCAGAATTTTACCCCGGGTCACGACGGGGGCTGCGGTCCGCGGCAGGCCCACCAGCCGCTTCGCCCGGCGNCGCCGTCCGGTCACCACACCATTCAGTCCAGTCGATTGACACGCCGGTAATGGGCTGGCAACATCGGAGCGGGCTGGGAGCGCTCCCAACGGGCGGTGCCGGGACCGGACCGGTCGGCTCACCCCGCGCGCCGCGCCCACGCCCCGCACCCCACGGCAGTACCCACGACACCCGCACACCGCCCGACCCCGAACGAGCCGACCACCGACACCCGACCACGAGCCCGGACGGCCGCCCCGCGCAGCGCGCCGACCGGGCGTCTGGCATACCTCGACCGGAAGGACTCGCCTGTGCCGCGACCCCGCCACCGTCACCGCCATCCCGGGCCCCGCCGGCCCCTCACCCTGCTCGCCGCGACCGCGCTCCTGCTCGGCGGCGGCACCGCCGCGTACGCCGCACCGGCGGAGCCACACGCGAGCACCGAGCACATCGTGAACGGCACCTTCACCGACGGCACCGACCCGTGGTGGTCGACCGACAACGTCACGCTCTCGGTCGTCGACGGCCAGCTCTGCGCCGCCGTGCCGGGCGGACTGGCCAACCCGTGGGACGCCAGCATCGGGCACAACGGCATCCCACTCGTCACCGGCGCCAGCTACGCCCTGCGGTTCCGCGCCTCGGCCGACGCCCCGGTCACCGTCCAGGCCAACGTGCAGCTGAACGAGGCGCCGTACACCACCGTCCTCTCCCGAGCGGTGACACTCGACGCCCAGGCCGAGGAGTTCTCGTACGAGTTCACCGGCACCCTCGACTCGACCAACGGAACCCTCACCTTCCAGCTCGGCGGCCCCGCCGAGGGGTACACGTTCTGCCTGGACGACGTCTCGCTGACCAGCGACGCCTCGACCGACCCGCCGGGCGGTGCGGAGCAGATCCGCAACGGTGACTTCAGCAACGGCACCGCCGGCTGGTACTCCTACGGCACCACCGCCAGCGGTGTCGTCGACGGCCGGCTCTGCTCGGAGGTACCGGGCGGGCTGGCGAANCCGTGGGACGCCGGGGTCGGGCAGAACGACATCCCGCTGATCGCCGGGGAGACGTACGTCCTCTCCTTCGACGCCTCGGCCGAACCGGGCGCGACGGTCCGGGTCACGGTGCAGCTGGGCAACGAGCCGTACACGTCGTACTTCGTCGAGGACCTGGCGCTGACCGGCGAGGTCCAGCACGTCGAGCGGACCTTCACCGCCACCGAGGACACCGACCGCGCCCAGGTCGCCTTCCAGCTGGGCGGCTCCGCCGAGGCGTACACGTTCTGCCTCGACAACGTCTCGCTGCTCGGCGGTGAGGAGGAGCCGCCGTACGTGCCGGACACCGGCCCCCGGGTCCGGGTCAACCAGGTCGGCTACCTGCCGGACGGTCCGAAGAACGCCACCATCGTCACCGACGCCACCGAGCCGGTGGCCTGGGAGCTGAGGTCGGCCGACGGTGCCGTGGTGGCCAGCGGCCAGACCACCCCGCGCGGCGTCGACCCCGCCTCGGCGCAGAACGTCCACACCGTGGACTTCTCCTCCGTGCGCACCCCGGGCACCGGCTACACGCTGAGCGCCGACGGGGACACCAGCTACCCGTTCGACATCTCCGCCGACGTCTGGACGCAACTGCGGTCCGACGCGCTGCAGTTCTTCTACATCCAGCGCAGCGGTATCGCCATCGACGGCGACCTGGTCGGTGCCGAGTACGCCCGCCCGGCCGGCCACGTCGGGGTGGCGCCGAACCAGGGTGACACCGACGTGCCGTGCCAGCCCGGGGTCTGCGACTACCGGCTCGACGTCCGCGGCGGCTGGTACGACGCCGGCGACCACGGCAAGTACGTCGTCAACGGCGGCATCGCCACCTACCAGCTGCTGAGCGCCTTCGAGCGGACCAAGACCGCGCCCAGCGCCGGCGGCGGCGCGGCGCTCGGCGACAGCACCCTGCGGGTGCCGGAGCGCGGCAACGGCGTGCCGGACATCCTCGACGAGGCGCGCTGGGAACTGGAGTTCCTGCTCCGGATGCAGGTCCCGGCCGGCAAGCCGCTGGCCGGAATGGCCCACCACAAGATCCACGACCGGAACTGGACCGGGCTGCCGCTGCAGCCCGAGGACGACCCGGAGCCGCGCGAGCTGCATCCGCCGTCGACCGCCGCCACGCTCAACCTGGCCGCCACCGCCGCCCAGTGCGCCCGGCTCTACGCCCCGTACGACGCCGCCTTCGCCGACCGCTGCCGGACGGCGGCCATCACCGCGTACGCGGCGGCCAAGGCGAACCCGACCCGGTACGCCGACCCCAACGACGGCAACGGTGGCGGTTCGTACAGCGACAACGACGTCAGCGACGAGTTCTACTGGGCCGCCGCCGAGCTGTACCTGACCACTGGTGAGGCGTCCTACCTGGCCGACCTGACCGCGTCGCCGCACCACACCGGGGACGTCTTCGCGCCGACCGGCTTCGGCTGGGCCAACACGGCGGCACTGGGCCGGCTCGACCTGGCCACCGTGCCGAGCAACCTGCCGGACGCCGAACGGCAGCGGATCCGGGCCTCGGTGGNCGCCGCCGCCGACGCCTACCTGGCGACGCTGCGCGGACAGGCGTNCGGGCTGCCGATGCCGGGGCACGCCGGTGCCTACTTCTGGGGCGCCAACAGCAACATCATCAACAACGCGGTGGTCCTCGCCACCGCGTACGACCTGACCGGCGAGCTGAAGTACCGGGACGGCGCGATCCAGTCGGTGGACTACATCTTCGGCCGCAACGCGCTCAACCAGTCCTACGTCACCGGCTGGGGTGAGAAGGCCTCCCGCAACCAGCACAGCCGGATCTACGGCAACCAGTACGACCCCTCGCTGCCCAACCCGCCGGCCGGCTCGCTCGCCGGGGGCGCGAACGCCAGCCTCGACGACCCGTTCGCCAAGCAGCTCCTCGACGGCTGCGCCCCGATGTTCTGCTACGTCGACGACATCGCCTCGTACGCGACCAACGAGGTGGCGATCAACTGGAACTCGGCGCTGGCCTGGATCGCCTCCTTCCTCGCCGACCAGGGCGCGGCCCAGCCGGCCGAGCCGAGCTGCCGGGTGACGTACACCAACTACGGCACCTGGACCGGCGGCACCGGCTTCACCGGGCAGGTGACGATCACCAACACCGGCTCCACGCCGATCACCGGCTGGACCCTGCGGTTCGCCTTCGTCGGGGACCAGAAGGTACGGGAGGCGTGGATGGCCAGGGTCAGCCAGTCGGGCGCCACGGTGACCGCGACGAACGAGTCGTACAACTCGCGGATCGAACCGGGTGCGAGCGTGATGTTCGGGTTCAACGCCACCACGGCCGGCGGCGCGAACCCCGATCCCGGGCTGTTCTTCCTGAACGGGGCAGCCTGCCGCTGACCTCTGGGTACGCAGAGGGTCCGGGCCGGGCGTGGCGGGTGCCACGCCCGGCCCCACCCGTTCGACGGGTGGGCGCCCTCACTCGCTGTGCGTGCCGGCGCCGACGTCGGAGGCCGCCTCGCCGATCCACACCGTCTTCAGGTTGCAGAACTCTCGGATGCCCTGCGCGGAGAGCTCCCGCCCGTAGCCGGAGTTGCGGNCCCCGCCGAACGGCAGCTCCGGGTACGAGGTCGTCATGCCGTTGACGAAGACCAGGCCGGCGTCCAGGTCGGTGACGAACCGCTGCTGCTCGGCCGGATCCCGGGTCCAGACGTTGGACCCCAACCCGTAGTTCGTGCCGTTGGCCAGCGTGACCGCCTCGTCGTACGACGAGACCCGGTAGAGCCCGGCGACCGGTCCGAAGACCTCCTCGGCGTACATCCGCATGTCGGGGGTGAGGTCGGCGACCACGGTCGGCGGATACCACCACCCGGCCCGTTCGGGAGGCTCACCGCCGCACAGCACCCGGGCGCCCCGGTCGACGGCGTCGCGCACCTGCGCCGCCACCTCGGCCCGCCCCCGCTCGGTGGCCAGCGGGCCGACGTCGGTCTCGTCGGACATCGGGTCGCCGACCCGCAGCGCCGCCATGCGGGCGACGAACGCCTCCGCGAAGGTGTCGTAGACGTCGGTGTGCACGATGAACCGCTTCGCGGCGATACAGGACTGACCGTTGTTCTGACAGCGGGCCGCCACGGCGACCTCGGCGGCCCGTGCCACGTCGGCCGAGGGCATCACCACGAACGGGTCGCTGCCGCCGAGTTCCAGGACGGTCTTCTTCAGGTGCCGTCCCGCACTGGCCGCGATCGACCGTCCCGCGGCCTCGCTTCCGGTCAACGTCGCCGCCCGCACCCGGGGGTCGGCGAGCACCCGGTCGATCGCCGAGGACTCGATCAGCAGGGTCTGGAAGGCGCCGGCCGGAAACCCGGCCCGGCGGAAGAGCTCGTCCAGGTAGAGCGCGGTCTGGGGCACGTTGGAGGCGTGCTTGAGCAGTCCGACGTTGCCGGCCATCAGCGCCGGGGCGGCGAACCGGATCACCTGCCAGAGCGGGAAGTTCCACGGCATCACGGCCAGCACGGGACCCATCGGCTCGTACCGGCCGTACGCGCGAACCGCGCCGACCGCCGCCGCGTCCGCCGGTTCGTCGGCGAGGAAACCCTCGGCGTGCCGGGCGTAGTACCGGCACGCGGCGGCACACTTGGTCACCTCGGCCCGGGCCGAGGCGTACGTCTTGCCCATCTCCGTCGTCATCACCCGGGCGACGTCGTCGCGCTCGGCGTCGAGCAGGTCGGCCACCGCCGACATCCACCGGGCCCGCTCGTCGAAGCTCGTGGCACGCATCTGCCGGANCCCGTCCTCGGCCCGGGCGAGCGCGGCGTCGAGCTGCGCGTCGGTCAGTTCGTCGAAGGTCTTGAGCAGCTGACCGCTGGTCGGGTCGATGGTGGCGATCGACATCACGTCTCCCCTGTGCGTCGACGGATCGGCCGCCGCGCCGCGGCGCCCCGCCGGCGCGCCCGACGCGGTCGTCGGAATCACTCGAACAACGAATGGCGGGTTCCGGGCGGCTCCTCCCGGCGCCGGGCGTTCCGGCGGCGCTGGATCACCACCAGGTCCACCACGGCCACCGTGGCGAGTGCCAGGAGGACCGCCCCGAGCACCGGCAGTTCGGCACGCAGCGCCAACACCCCGAGCACCACGCAGACGACCAGGCCGAAGGAGGCCAGCACGAGACGGAGGTTCAGCGCGCTGTACGCGTGTCCCACCGTCCCCTTTCGCCCCTTGGGCTGGGATCTCGTCGCCACCAGGCCCGGCTACCCGCGATCCGCGCCGGCTAACCTGCCACGCCGCCGCCGGCGCACGCGATCTTCGGCGCCACGGACGGGTAGAAAGGTATGCATGACGAATGCCAATACCGTCGTACCGCCGGAGAGCCACGCCGACCTGCTGACCCGTCCGCTCTTCGCCCACCTGGCGACCGTCCGGCCGGACGGCGCACCGCAGAGCAACGTGATGTGGTTCGCGTGGGACGGCGAACGGATTCGACTGACCCACACCAAGACCCGGCAGAAGTTCCGGAACCTGCAGCACGAGCCGCGGGTCGCCCTCTCGATCGCCGACCCCGACGACCCGTACCGGTTCCTGGAGGTGCGGGGCGTGGTCGAGAAGATCGAGGACGACGACGCGCAGGCGTCGTTCTACCGGTCCCTGCAGGAGCGTTACGGCATGGTGTTCCCCATCACGGACGCGTCGGTCCGGGTGGTCGTCACCGTCCGGCCGGAGAGCTTCTGGGCGGTGACCGGTGGTCTCCCGGCCCGGAAGTCCTGACGGGAAGCGGCTTCTCACCACACCGGACCGGCATCCGGTGTCGAGCGTGGACCCCGGCCCGCCGGCCGTCGTGTCCGCAGGACGACACCACCCCGGGGTGACGCCCCGGGGCGCGGGGTTCCAGGCGGGAGCTGCCAGCGCGTAGAGTTACGGTTCGACCGCCCTCCGCCTGCTGGTGTCCGAAAGCCCCGCTGGCGTCCGCGAGAAGCCCGCTGGTGTCCGGGAGAAGCATGGTCAGACGATGGACCGCCGCCGTCACCGCGGTACTCGCGGTCCTCGCCCTGGCCTGCGAGGGCGGCACCGAGGGAGGGCCGCCCTCGCGCCCACCCGGCTCACCCCGACCCGGTCTGCCCTCGTCGATCGCCGCCCTCGGCGACTCGATCACCACCGGGTTCGGCTCCTGTCTGGTGCTGGCCGCCTGCCAGCGCAACTCGTGGGCCACGGGCGGTTCGACCCGGGTCGACAGTCTCTACCGCCGTCTGTTGGAGGCCAATCCCTCGATCCGGGGCCACGCCCACAACCTGGCGGCCAACGGGGCGCGGGCGGCGGACCTGGCCGGCCAGGCACGCGACGCCGTACGGGCCGGGGTGGACTACGTCACCGTCCTGGTCGGCGCCAACGACGCCTGCCGCTCCCGGGTGGAGGACATGACGGAGGTCGCGACCTTCCGGGAGCAGCTGGACCGGGCGCTGCGGGTGATCCGGGAGGAACGCCCCCGGGCCCAGGTCCTGGTGCTGAGCATTCCGGATCTGTACCGGCTGTGGGAGATCGGACACACCGACCCGCGGGCCGTCCGGGCCTGGGGCAACCGGATCTGCCCGGCGCTGCTGGCCAACGCGACGTCGACGGCCGAGGCCGACCAGACCCGACGCTCGACGTTCCGGGCCCGGATCGACGCCTACAACCGGGAGCTCGCGGCCGCCTGCCGGGCGTACGGGTCACGGTGCCGGCACGACGGTGGCGCGGTGCACCGGGTGCGGTTCAGCCTGGACATGGTCAACCAGGTGGACTACTTCCACCCGGACACGGACGGCCAGAACGAGCTGGCCAGGGTGGCCTGGCGCGCCTCCGGACTGGCCCGCCGGACCGACTGACCACCGTGGCGTCAGTGGGTTGACGGACGCGCCGGCGACGCGCCGGGCCCGGGCCGGTAGTACGCCACGCTCCGGGCCGCCAGGGCCTTGGTGGCCGACGAGTTCGCCCAGCCACCGAGGACGATCGCGGCGCCCGGAACCGCCTTGGCGACGAGCCGCTTGACGGCCCGGATCCCGACCATCCGCGCGAGCTTCAGTCCCAGTCGCAGCATCGCCTGCCGCAGCGGTGTCCCGGACTGTCCCAGCAGCACGCTGGCCCGCTCACGGCCGACCGCCACCCCGAGCGCCAGCCGCGCCGTCTGCGCGACCTTGTGCACGCGCTGCAGCACCAGCAGGTCGGTGGCTCTGTCCGGGTGCTCCGGATCGTGCTGGTAGGCAGCGGCGACGTACAGCACCATGCGGGCCTGCATCCAGGCCAGCACACCCAGGTCGACCACGGTGCCGGGCAGCCCGGCGACACCGGAGATCGCCCCGGACAGTCGCGCCCGGGCGACGAACCTCCGGATCGCGAGCTGGGCCACCTCGTCCGCGGTCAGCCGCGGGTTGTGGGCGCGGACCCGCGCGGCCCAGTCCCGGGCCTCGGGCCCGAGCCGCCGGACCGCCTCCAGTGCGAGGTGCTCGGGTGCGTACTCGGGATCGGTCCTCATCCGCTCCCACAGTCCCAGCGGCGGCGACGCCACCGCCTCGGGGTCCTCCGGGCCCTCCGACCCGGGCAGGTCGGTCGGCTCGCGACCGGCCGCGGCCCCGCCGCCCCGCTGTGGCACGGGCGTCGCCCGGGTGGGAGGCGGGGCACCGTCGGCCGTGGCCGGCGGAGTCTGACCGGTCGGAACGCGGGGAGTCGAGGCGGTGGCCGACGGGGGTGCGGCGTCGGCGCCGAGCGGCGGGGACTCGGTCAACAGGCACTCCGGGAGGGGTGGTGGACGGATCGGACGGCACGGGCGCGGAATCCCCCGGCCGGGGTGGGTGAGGGGTCGCCCGCGCTCCGGTGCGGCCGCGGCCGGTCGGGGNTGGCGGGCCCGACGAGTTCGNGCCGGCGCCGTCCGGCGGGTCGTCCCCTCTCGGACGACCCGAGGGATCCGTGGATCCGGTGCACCGGTGACGGCATCTCGGCCTCCTGAACTCGTCTTCTCTCAGGTGTACCCGATGCCGGGTTCCGACGACGCCGGGAGTGGCCGCGGCGGCCCGGGATCCTCATCATCGCCCGGCCCGGCAACGTGACCCGAGGGAGCCCGGGGCCGCGCGGGGGCGCGCCGCCGGCACGTGGGCGCCGCGGGGTTGCCCTCCGCCCGCCGCCCGATCGGACGCCCGGCCGCCCGTCACCCGGCGCCCACCGCCGTTCTCCCCACGTCACCCCGGTGTGAGACCGTGGAGTATGCCCCAGGTCCCCACCGGGAGCGGGCGTGACCTCCGCCGGCTGCCCAAGGCCAACCTGCACCTGCACCTGACCGGCTCGATGCGACCGGCGACCCTCGTCGAGCTGGCCGACCGCCACGGGCTGCCGTTACCCGAGCCGCTGCCGGACGGCACGGTCTCCGACTGGTCGGCGTTCCAGGACCGGTACGACCTGGCCCGGGCCGTCCTGCGGACCGCGGACGACCTCCGGCGTGTCGTGGCCGAGGCGGCCGAGGACACCGCCGCCGACGGGGGCACCTGGCTGGAGATCCAGGTCGATCCGACGACGTACGCCGCCCGGCTCGGCGGGCTCGAACCGGTGGTGGAGGCGGTGCTGGCCGGCGCGGCCGGCGGCCGGACCGGCGTGATCCTGGCCGCGAGCTGGGGCGGTTCCCCGGAGCAGGCACTGCGGGTGGCCCGGCTCGCCGCCCGGTACGCCGACCGGGGCGTGGTCGGGTTCGGCCTCTCCGGCGACGAGCGGCAGGGCCGGATCGCCGACGTCGTTCCCGCGGCCCGGGTCGCGGCCCGGGCCGGGCTGCTCGTGGTGCCGCACAGCGGCTTCTACACGCCCGCCCGGCACGTTCGGGACTGCGTCACGCGGCTCGGCGCGCACCGGATCGGTCACGGACTCGCCGCGGCGGGCGACCCGGCCACCCTCGACCTGCTCGCCGGCCGCGCGGTGACCCTGGAGGTGTGCCCCAGTTCATACCCGCCCCTCGGGATCACCGCCGACCTGGCCGCGACGCCACTGCGGACGCTGCTGGCCGCGGGCGTGCCGGTGGCGCTGGGCACCGACGATCCACTGCTGTTCGGCGCCGGCCTGCTCGACCAGTACACGCTGGCCCGGGACGTGCTGGGCTGCACCGACACCGAGCTGGCGACCCTGGCCACGCACTCCGTCGAGGCCTCGGCCGCGCCGCCCGCGCTGCGCGCCCGGATGCGGACGGGGGTCGCCGAGTGGCTCTGCGGAATGGACCAAGATAGCGGAAGCGTTTGCTACATCGGGGCGCCGTTCGCACGGCCGCGTCCCGGTGTACCCCGTTGAGGAGGTCCTGACCGGTGCTCGACCCGAACGAGCTCTATCAACTCACCGACGACCTGCCCGAGCTCGGGCAGCCGGTGCTGATCCAGGCGCTGTCCGGCTTCGTCGACGCAGGGAACGCGACCCGGATCGCCCGGGAACACCTCATGGCGACGCTCGACTGCCGGACCATCGCCACGTTCGATGTCGACCAGTTGCTCGACTACCGGTCCCGGCGCCCGATCATGATCTTCGTCGAGGACCACTGGGAGCACTACGAGCAGCCGAAGCTGGAGCTCAACCTGCTGCGAGACGACGCCGGCACGCCGTTTCTGCTGCTCTCCGGCCCCGAGCCCGACTTCCAGTGGGAACGGTTCGTCACGGCACTCATCGGGCTGGTCGAGCGGCTCGGTGTCCGACTCACCGTCGGGCTCAACGCCATCCCGATGGCGGTGCCGCACACCCGCCCGATCGGGGTGACCGCGCACGCCACCCGCCCGGACCTGATCCTCGGCTACGAGTCGTGGCTGCAACGCATCCAGGTCCCCGGCAGCGCCGGGAACCTGCTGGAGTTCCGCCTCGGCCAGGCGGGGCGCGACGCGCTCGGCTTCGCGGTGCACGTGCCGCACTACGTGGCCCAGTCCGAATACCCGGGCGCCGCCGAACTGCTGTTGAACTCCGTGTCCCGGACCACCGGGCTGTTGCTGCCGACCGAACGGCTGCGGCTGGCCGCCGAGGCGGTGCGGGTCGAGATCGACCAGCAGGTGGCCCAGACCGATGAGGCCAGGTCGCTGGTGCAGGCCCTGGAGGAGCAGTACGACGCCTTCACCCGGGGCCGCAGTGGCCCGAACCTGCTCGCCAACTCGGTCGGGCCGCTGCCGACCGCCGACGAACTCGGCGCGGAACTGGAACGGTTCCTCGCCGAGCACGGGCGTTCGGGAGAGACCGGCGGGAGCTGAGGCGCTCGGGATTCCGGCGAGACGTCCCGGAGCCGAGACATCCCGGAACCGGGACACCCGGAGGCGAGGGCACCCGGGAGACGAGACCCGGTCGGGTCCGTCGGGCGGCGGTCGCGGGCGGGCGGTCCGTACCAGCCGGTGCGGCGCAAGGACATCGGGCAGGCTGGGCACATGCGCCTGGCTACCTGGAACGTGAACTCGGTCAAGGCCCGGCTCCCCCGGCTGCTCACCTGGCTCGCCGACACCCGGCCCGACGTCGTCTGCCTGCAGGAGACGAAGTGTCCCGACAGCGCGTTCCCGGTCACGGAGGTCGGCGAGCTGGGCTACACGGTGGCGAGCCACGGCGACGGCCGGTGGAACGGGGTGGCGATCCTGTCGCGGGTGGGACTGGCCGACGTCGCGGTCGGCTTCGCCGACGAGCCCGGCTTCCCGGAACCGGAGGCTCGGGCGATCTCGGCGACCTGCGCCGGGTTGCGGGTCTGGTCGATCTACGTGCCGAACGGGCGTACCCCGGACTCGCCGCACTACGAGTACAAGCTGGCCTGGCTCGCGGTGCTGCGCGACGCGCTCGCCGCCGACCTGCGCCCGGGACTCCCGCTGGTGGTCNGCGGCGACTTCAACGTCGCACCGACCGACGCCGACGTGTGGGACCCCGCGTTCTTCGTCGGCTGCACCCACGTGACCCCGGCCGAACGGCAGGCCCTGGCCGACCTGCGCGCGCTCGGACTCTCGGACGTCGTGCCGACGCCGATGAAGGGACCGCACCCGTTCACGTACTGGGACTACCGGGCCGGGATGTTCCACCAGAACAGGGGCATGCGGATCGACCTGGTGTACGCGACGGAGTCGTTCGCCGCCACGGTCCGGTCGGCGTACGTCGACCGCGAGGCCCGCAAGGGCAGGGGAGCCTCCGACCACGCCCCGATCGTCGTCGACGCCGACCACCACCCCGGCCCGGCCGCCGTGCCGACGTCGGGCCCGGCCGCCGTCCGGCCGCCGACCGCGCCGCGTCGGCCGTAGGGTGGAGCCATGGCAGTAGTGAAGATCAACGCGATCGAGGTTCCGCCCGGGGCGGGCGAGGAGCTGGAGCGGCGGTTCGCCGCCCGGCAGGGCGCGGTCGAGAACGCACCGGGGTTCCTCGGCTTCGAGCTGCTCCGCCCGGTCGGCGGTGAGTCGCGGTACTTCGTCTACACCAGGTGGGAGAGCGAGGAGGCGTACCAGGCGTGGGCGTCGGGCCCGGCCAGGGAGGCGCACGCCCGTTCCGGCGCGGGCGGCCCCGACGGCGAACGGCACCCGCCGGTGGCCACCGGGGCCACGCTGCTGGAGTTCGAGGTGGTCCAGCAGGCCGGGCCGGCCCGGTAGGGGCGACCGCGGCCGGCCACCGGCGCCTCGGTCAGTCGTCGCGGGAGTCCACCAACGAGGCGAACGCGACGATGTTGTCCTTGTAGCCGGTGCTTCCCCCGACCCACCGACCGCCGCAGGTGATCAGCCGGAGCCAGGGGCGTCCGTAGTCGCCGTACACCCGCTCCACCGGGAGGGCGTCCTTGTCGAAGCGTTCGACCGAGTTGACCTCGAAGATCGCCACGGAGCGGTCCTGCCGGGTCACCTCCACCCGGTCCCCGGGGCGCAGTCTGGCCAGACCGTGGAAGACCGACGGACCGGTACGGGTGTCCGCGTGCCCGACGATGATCGCCGGACCGAACTGACCGGGGGTGGGTCCCCGCTCGTACCAGCCGACCTCGTTGTGCCGCTCCAGGTCGGGTACGGCGATGGAGCCGTCCTCGGCCAGGCCCACCCGCCGCACCGGGGCACGCACGCCGATCGACGGGATCTCCAGCCGCACCGGGCGGCTCGGCGCCAACACCGGGAACTCCCGCGGTGGCTCCCGGGTGCCGCTGTCGCGCCACCACGGCCCGCCCGTGGAGCGGCCGAGACCGGCCCCGGTGGCGAAGACGCCGAGCAGCACGAGGACGACGGCGAGCGGACCGGCGGCGNTCCNNGGCCGCCGACCGGCTCCACGCGCCGCCGAGGACCGCGGGTACGACGTCGCCTCCCGACCGCCGGTGAGCGGTGGGCGGGCGGTGGCGCCGGTACGGGACATCGGACCGGACTCTCCTCAGCCGCGGCCCGCCGCCCCGGCCCGCCGCCGTCGCCGCAGCGCGACCAGGCCGAGCAGCACGCCGAGGCCGGTGGTGGCGAGCCCTCCGGTCACCAGCACCCGTCCCGGGTCGTCACCCGCCGTGCCGCCGAACCCGGCCGCCGGCCCCTTCTGCGGCCACGCGCCCCCGGTGCCCACCACCATCAGTCGGGTGGAGGCGTTCCCGCCGTCCGGACAGCTCAGCCGCACCCGGTAGGTGTCCGCCCGGGTGGTCTGCGGCACGGTCGCCACGGCGGTCAGGAACCCGGCCTGGGGCTGCACGGTGACACTGCCGAACGCGGGCGACTCGACGGTGGCCGGCTGCGTGTTGGTGCGGCAGCTGGCCTTGATCCCGACCATGAAGCCGGCCTCCACGGTGCTGGGATTCGCCTGTACGAAGACGTCGGCGGCCCGGGCCGGGGCGCCACCGAGGAGGATCCCGGCGAGNACGACCGGCCCGGCGAGCAGCAGGGCACGGTGACGGCTGGACACTGTTCCCCCCTCGCGGACGTCGTCGGGCAGGGCCGGCTGGTCGCCACCGGGCCTGCCGCACGGGGAAATCCTCTCATCTTGTGGCGCCGGACACGTCCGGTCGCGGATTCTCCACCATGATCGACGGTCGCCCCGGGCCGTCGCGTAGGCTGAACGTCCTGTGACCCTCGCCAGTCCGCACCGGCCCGGACCCGCGCCGGAGCCCCCGGCTCGGACCCCGCCGGGTGGCGCGCCCGCACCGGACGGGTACCCCGCCCGGATCCGCACCTTCCACCCACGCCGGGGCCGGCTCGGTGCCCGGCACCGCGACGCACTGGACCGGCTGTGGCCGGCGTACGGGCTGACGATCCCACCGGGGCCAAAGGCGTGGGAGGCCGGATTCGCCGGACGTGACGCGGCCATCGGGCCCGACCCGAGCCCCGAGTTGCCGGCGCCGCTCGACCTGGCCGCGCTGTTCGGGCGCCGGGCCCCGGTCGTGCTCGAGATCGGTTTCGGGATGGGCGACGCGACGGCCGCGATGGCCGCCGCCGACCCCGGGCGGGACTATCTCGCCGTCGAGGTTCACACCCCGGGCATCGCCAACCTGCTCTCCCTGGTGGAGCGTCTCGGGCTGACGAACGTCCGGATCGCCCGGGGCGACGCGCTCGACCTGCTCCGGTACATGCTCCCGCCGGACCGGCTCGCCGCCGTGCACGTGTTCTTTCCCGACCCGTGGCCGAAGGCCCGGCACCACAAGCGCCGGCTGATCCAGCCCGCGCACGTCGCGCTGCTGCGCTCCCGGCTGGTCCCGGGTGGGGTCCTGCACTGTGCCACCGACTGGGCCGAGTACGCCGAGTCGATGCTGGAGGTCCTGAGCGCCGACCCCGGTCTGGTCAACACGTACCCCGGGTACGCACCCCGCCCGGCGTACCGCCCGGTGACGAAGTTCGAGCGGCGCGCGCACCGGGCCGGACGCCCCTCCTTCGACCTGATCTTCCGCCGCCGCTGACCGCCGTCGGGGNCCCGCCGTGCCCGCCCGGGGCGGCCGGGCGGCTGCCGGCGGCGGCCGCCGTGGGGGGTGGATTGGCGCCGGCGTGGGCGGGAAGGCACCATGGACCACCTATGACGCTCACCGACCGGCTGCCGGGCACCGCCGACCCTGACACCCTGTTCGACACCTTCGCGGGGTGGGCCCAGGAACGGGGGTTCACCCTCTACCCCCACCAGGAGGAGGCGCTCATCGAGATCGTCTCGGGCGCCAACCTGATCCTGAGCACCCCGACCGGCTCCGGCAAGAGCCTGGTCGCCACCGGCGCCCACTTCGCCGCCCTGGCCGACGACCGGGTGAGCTTCTACACCGCGCCGATCAAGGCGCTGGTCTCGGAGAAGTTCTTCGCGCTCTGCGAGATCTTCGGGGCCGACAACGTCGGGATGCTGACCGGGGACGCCAGGGTCAACGAGGACGCCCCGATCATCTGTTGCACGGCGGAGATCCTCGCCAACATCGCGCTGCGCGAGGGCGCGCAGGCCGACGTCGGCCTCGTGATCATGGACGAGTTCCACTTCTNCTCCGAGCCGGACCGGGGCTGGGCCTGGCAGGTACCGCTGATCGAGCTGCCCCAGGCGCAGTTCGTCCTGATGTCGGCCACGTTGGGCGACGTCAGCCGGTTCGTCGACGACCTGACCCGGCGCACCGGCCGGCCCACCGCGGNGGTCAAGAACGCCGAGCGGCCGGTGCCGCTGACCTTCTCGTACGCGATGACGCCGCTGCACGAGACGCTGGAGGAGCTGCTCGCCACGAAGCAGGCCCCGATCTACGTCGTGCACTTCACCCAGGCCGCCGCCCTGGAACGGGCCCAGGCGTTGATGAGCATCAACGTCGCCACCCGGGCGGAGAAGGACATGATCGCCGAGGCGATCGGCAACTTCCGCTTCACCGCAGGCTTCGGACGTACGCTCTCCCGGCTGGTCCGGCACGGTATCGGCGTCCACCACGCCGGGATGCTGCCGAAGTACCGGAGGCTCGTCGAGACCCTCGCCCAGGCCGGGCTTCTCAAGGTCATCTGTGGCACCGACACCCTCGGGGTCGGTATCAACGTGCCGATCCGCACCGTCCTGTTCACCGGCCTGTNGAAGTTCGACGGTGTCAGGACCCGGCTGCTCAAGGCCCGCGAGTTNCACCAGATCGCCGGCCGGGCCGGCCGGGCCGGGTTCGACNCCATCGGCCGGGTGGTGGTACAGGCGCCGGAACACGTGATCGAGAACGAGCGAGCGCTGGCCAAGGCGGGCGACGATCCGCGCAAGCGCCGCAAGGTGGTCAAGAAGAAGCCGCCGGAGGGCTCGATCGGCTGGGGCAGGCCCNCCTTCGAGCGGCTGGTCGAGGCCGAGCCGGAGCCGCTGACCTCCAGCTTCCAGGTCAGCCACGCGATGCTGCTCAACGTGATCGCCCGGCCCGGCGACGCCTTCGCCGCGATGCGGCACCTGCTCACCGACAACCACGAGGACCGGGCCGCGCAGCGACGGCACATCCGCCGGGCGATCGCGATCTACCGGGCGCTGCTGGCCGGTGGCGTCATCGAACGGCTGGACGAACCGGACGAGACCGGCCGGAGGGTCCGGCTCACCGTCGACCTCCAGCTCGACTTCGCGCTCAACCAGCCGCTGTCGCCGTTCGCGCTGGCCGCGATCGAACTGCTGGACGCGGAGTCCTCCAGCTACGCGCTCGACGTCCTGTCGGTGATCGAGTCCACCCTGGACGATCCCCGGCCGGTGCTGGCGGCGCAGCAGTTCAAGGCCCGTGGCGAGGCGGTCGCCGCGATGAAGGCCGAGGGGATCGAGTACGAGGATCGGATGGAGCTGCTGGAGGAGGTGACCCACCCGAAGCCGCTGGCGGAGCTGCTGGAGACCGCGTACGAGACGTACCGGCGGGGCCACCCGTGGGTCGCCGACTACGAGCTGCGGCCGAAGTCCGTGGTGCGCGACATGTACGAGCGGGCCATGAACTTCACCGAGTACGTCAGCTTCTACGGCCTGTCGCGCTCCGAGGGCCTGGTGCTGNGCTACCTCGCGGACGCCTACCGCGCGCTGCGGCAGACCGTTCCGGAGGACGCCAAGACCGAGGANCTGGTCGACATCATCGAGTGGCTCGGCGAGCTGGTACGGCAGGTCGACTCCAGCCTGCTCGACGAGTGGGAGCGGCTGCGCAACCCCGTCGAGACGGCCGAGACGGTGCTGGAGGAACGGCGGTCGCCGGTCACCGGCAACCCGCGGGCGTTCCGGGTACTGGTCCGCAACGCCCTGTTCCGCCGGGTCGAGCTGGCGGCGCTACGCCGCTGGGACGCGCTCGGCGAACTCGACGGTGCCGACGGCTGGGACGCCGACGCCTGGGCGGAGGCGCTGGAGCCGTACTTCGAGATGTACGACGAGATCGGCACCGGTCCGGCCGCGCGCGGACCCGCCATGCTGCTGATCGACGAGGGTCCGGACCGGTGGACGGTCCGGCAGATTCTCGACGACCCCGAGGGTGACCACGACTGGGGGATCAGCGCCGAGGTCGACCTGGCCGCCTCCGACGCCGCCGGCACCGCGGTCGTGCGGATCACCGAGGTCGGCCAGCTCTGACCGCGGGCCGGCCGGCGCGCGCGGATGTGGCGGCGCCGGCCGCCGGGAACCGGGCAAAGAGACTGGGCGGTGTTACGTGCCTCGATTAGAATGTATGTACGAAAACGGCCCCTGATCTGGGAGGACAGCCGTGACCGAGCCCGTCTCCNCCCCCTCCGCTCCCACCCCCGCGCCGTCTCCCTACGCCACCCTGCTCGCCTTCACGCGGTACGTCGACCGGACCGGCCCGGCCAAGGCCAGTTTCGTGGGAGGGCTGCGCAAGCAGCGGGCGAACCGGTCCGGGTTCAACCCGCACGGCCAGCTCGTCAAGGCACTCAAGGCGGACATCGCGTTCCGCACCGGCGGCCGGCACCTCTCCGAGGTCGCCGGCACGGTCAAGCCGCGCTGGCGCCCGCTCTACGAGGCGCTGGTCCCCGGTGCGGTCACCTACCTGCACTCGCTCGGCGACCCGTCGGCGGTCGAACTCATCCGGACCCGCGACGCGCTCGGCATGATCGGCGGACTACCAGTCAAGATCAATCCACACCTCGGCCTGCGGTACGCCGACGGCCGGCGTGAGGCGGTCCGGCTGTACTTCGACGAGCAGCCGCCGAGCCACGAGGCGGTGCTGGCCACCCTGCACCTGATGAGCCGGCAGATGGATCAGGTGCTCCCGGCCGCCGAGGCGGTGCTGGTCGACGTACGCCGGGGGGTTGCCCACCGCCCGGACCCGGCGGTCCGCAGCGAGCAGGTCGAACACTGGCTGGCCGGGGAGGCCGCCGCCTTCACGGCCATCTGGTCCACCGCCGCCTGATCGCGACCGGCCGGATCCGCGACATTCCCCCCACCCGGACACATCCCCCTCCCGACGGGTCGCCGGCCGGGCCGAGCCGGGGTCGCGAAGCCCGGCCGGCGGGCTGCCGGGCTGGCAGGCTGGGGGGATGGGAGTCGACATCGTCTTCGAGATGGCCGCGGCGACCACCGACGACGAGGCCGGCGTCGCCACCGGGTGGCTTCCCGGCAGACTCTCCGAGCGCGGCCGGCGGTACGCCCGTGAGCTGGGCCGGCGNCGGCGTGCCGACGGGCTGAACGCCATCTTCTGCTCCGACCTGGCCCACGCGGTCGAGACCGTGCAGCTCGCCTTCCCGTTCCGGGAGCTCCCCGTGCGGTGGGACACCCGGCTGCGGCAGTGCAACTACGGCGTCCTCAACGGCAGACCCCTGACCGAGGTGGCCGAACGGCGGCCACGGCACCTCGACGTGCCGTTTCCCGGCGGGCAGAGTTACCGCGAGGTCGTCGAGCAGGCCCGCGGCTTCCTGCGGGACCTGGCCGGCGCCTGGGACGGCGCCCGGGTGTTGGTCGTGGCGCACTCCGCCAACCGGTGGGCGCTGGAACACCTGCTGAACGGCGCCGACCTGGCCGACCTGCTCCGCTCCCCCGACAGGTGGCAGCCGGGCTGGTGGTACCGACTCCCCTCGGACTGGGACCGCCGGCAGCCCTGGCCGGCCCGCAGCCAGCCGGGACACCCCACCGACCGCCCGGGGTGACCTCGCTGACCGCCACGCCCACGCCACCACGGACGCACAGGTGACTACCGCGCCCAGATGCCCTGTGACCAGCGCAAACCTCGCAAGGCTTGCCGGGCGCCCGCCGTCGTGTTAGCACTCTTACGGGACAAGTGCTAACCGGCCGGGCCGAATCCGTTCCGCCCGTGATCCCGTGCTGTCGCGTGCGGCGGAGCAGGCCGACGAGTCCGTGGTTCGGCCCGGCGAGTGACGACGCCGCGGGAGGAAATCCGTGAACGTTGTGACTGTGGAATCCGAGACCAGCACGGAAGACCAGTCGGCGCCGCAGCCGGTCTCGGATGCGGCGCCGNCCCCGTCCGACCGGCCACTGCGGATCGCGATGGTCGTACCGCCGTACTTCGAGGTGCCGCCCAAGGCGTACGGGGGCGTCGAGTCGGTGGTCGCCGACCTCACGGACGCGCTGATGGCGCGCGGACACGAGGTGACGCTGATCGGGGCGGGTGCGCAGAAGACGGGGACCCGGTTCATCCCGGTGTGGCCGCGCACCGTTCCCGAACGGCTGGGCGAGCCGTTTCCCGAGGTCGTCCACGCCGCACTGGTCCGCCGGGCGATACGGCGGCTGGCCGCCCGGCACGGGTTGGACATCGTTCACGACCACACCCTCGCCGGCCCGCTCAACGCCCCCGCCTACGCGGCGCTGGGGCTGCCGACCGTGGTGACGGTACACGGACCGGTCAACGGAGANCTGCACCAGCTCTACTCGGCGCTGCGCGACGACATCCACCTCGTCGCGATCAGTGACCGGCAGCGCCAGCTCGCCCCGGANCTGAACTGGGCCGCGATGGTGCACAACGCGGTACGGGTGGAGACCTTCCCGTTCCGNGCGGACAAGGGTGACTACGCACTGTTCCTCGGCCGGTTCCACCCCGAGAAGGCGCCGCACCTGGCGCTGGAGGCGGCACACGCGGCCGGCATACCGCTGGTGCTGGCCGGCAAGTGCGCCGAGCCGATCGAGAAGGAGTACTTCGAACGGGAGGTCCGGCCCCGGCTCACCGACCGGGACGTCGTCTTCGGCGTCGCGGACGCGGAGGCCAAGCGCCGGCTGCTGGCCGAGGCGCGCTGCCTGCTCTTCCCGGTGCAGTGGGAGGAGCCGTTCGGCATGGTGATGATCGAGGCGATGTCCTGTGGCACCCCGGTTGTGGCGCTGCGTGGCGGCGCGGTGCCGGAGGTCGTCGTCGACGGCGTCACCGGGTTCGTCTGTGACGATCCGGCGCAGCTTCCGGACGCCCTGCGCCGGCTGCCGGAGATCGATCCGGCCGCCTGCCGCCAACGCGTCGTCGACCACTTCGACGTGGACCGGCTCGGTGCCGGCTACGAGGCGGCGTACCGGAGAATCCTCTCCCGGACGGCCGCCGTCACGACCCCGGCCGGTGCCGGCGGCGACGCGCTGCAGCGGCTCCGTCGCGAGTACGGCGAGCTCGACGCGGCGCTGGACCGTCGGTACAGCCGTTCGCGCCGCCGGCACAGCGGCGCCACGCACTCGCGGACCACGGCGGACCGGGGCATCGACCGGATGAACAGCATCGACCGCACCGCCGGACGGGCGACGGAGGCGAGCACCGCATGACGACCGTGGTTCCCGGTACCGGGTTCACCGGCGACCATCGATCCGGGCTGCCCATCGCCCCGCTCGGCGCCCCGAGCACCAGAGGGCCCGTGAGAGAGGGCGGAGCCGGCCCCGCCGCGCCGCAGGTGTTCAACGGCGGCGAGCCGGTCATCACCGGCCCGGCCGGTGAGGTGGTGACCCTGGTCGAGGGCTCGACCTTCTGTCTGTCCGACGCGGCCGGTGACATCACCCCCGGTACCGCCCAGGGTCTCTTCGTCCGCGACGCCCGGGTGCTGTCGCGCTGGGAGCTGCGGCTCGACGGGCGTCGACCGCAGTCGCTGACCGTCCTGGCCCCCGACGCGTACGCGGCCCGCTTCGTGCTCCGGCGCCCGCCCCTGCCGGGGCTGGCCGACAGCACCCTCCTACTGGTCCGGGAACGGTTGGTCGGCGAGGGCCTCCGGGAGACGATCACGATACGCAACCTCGGAGTCGAGGCCACCACCTGTGTCCTGACGCTCTTCGCCGAGGCGGACTTCGCCGACCTCTTCGCCGTGAAGGAGGGACGCGAACCCGGCGGCGGCGCGGAGACGGTGGTGACCGGACACGAGATGCAGCTCGCCTCCCGTGGCGACGCCGGACGCCGGCTGCGGATCACCGCCTCGGCCGACCCGCTGGTCACCCCGGGCTGCCTGAGCTGGCGCATCGTCGTACCCGCCCGCGGGCAGTGGTCGACCGAGGTGGTGATGGAGCCGATGGCGGCCGGCCGGTGGATCGCCCCCGGCTTCCGCCCCGGTGAGCACCTGGACAGCAGCGAGGCGGCCCGCAAGCTGCGCGCCTGGCGCATGGCGAGCACCGGCATCCAGGTGACGAACCCGGCCCTGTCGTCGGTGCTCGAACGGACCGAGACCGACCTCGGCGCCCTGCAGATCCCGGACCCGCACACCGGGCGTCCCTTCGTGGCCGCCGGAGCGCCGTGGTTCATGACCCTGTTCGGCCGGGACAGCCTGCTCACCGCCTGGATGGTTCTCCCGCTCGACCTCACCCTGGCGGTGGGGACGCTGCAGACCCTGGCCGCCGGCCAGGGCCGGACGGTCAACCCGGTCACCGAGGAGGAGCCGGGCCGCATCCTGCACGAGCTGCGGCGTGGCCCGGACAGCGACCAGGCGCTGGGTGGCAGCCACTACTACGGCAGCGTGGACGCGNCCCCGCTGTTCGTCATGCTCACCGCCGAGGCGTGGCGCTGGGGCGCCGACGAGGCGACCATCCGGCAGTTGCTGCCGGCGGTCGACGCGGCGATGGACTGGCTGGACCGGTACGGCGACCGGGACGGCGACGGGTTCGTCGAGTACCAGCGCGCCACCGACCGCGGGCTGGCCAACCAGGGCTGGAAGGACAGCTTCGACGCGATCAGCTTCGCCGACGGCACGCCGGCCCGCACCCCGCTGGCGCTGTGCGAGGNGCAGGCATACGCGTACGCCGCCTGGCTGGCCCGCGCCGAACTGGCCGAGGCGTTCCACGACCCGCAGCGTGCGCAGCGGTGCCGCGAGCGGGCGGCGCGACTGCGCGAGGCCTTCGCCGAGCGCTTCTGGCTTCCCGACCAGGGCTGGTACGCGCTGGCGCTGGACGGCGCGAAACGCCCGGTCGACTCGTTGACCAGCAACACCGCCCACGCGCTCTGGACCGGCATCGCGCTCGACGAACACGCCGCGGTCCTGATCGAACGGCTCGCGGACCCGAGCATGGACAGCGGCTACGGCCTGCGGACCCTCTCGGCCGAGATGGCGGCGTTCAACCCGATGAGCTACCACAACGGTTCGGTCTGGCCCCACGACACCGCGATCGCGGTGGCCGGGCTGCTGCGCTACTCGCACCTGCCCGGTGCGGTCGAGCTGGCACACCGGCTCGCGGCGGGACTGATCGACGCCGCCGCCGCCTTCGGCGGCCGGCTGCCCGAGCTGTACTGCGGGTTCGGCCGCGACGAGTTCGCCCCGCCGGTGCCGTACCCGACGTCCTGTTCGCCCCAGGCGTGGGCGGCCGCGGCGCCGCTGCTGCTGGTGCGGGCCGCGCTGGGCCTCGATCCGCACGTGCCCCGCCGTACCGTGCGGCTGACCCCGCACCTGCCCCGGCACTGGGGTCGGCTCACCCTGTCGGACCTGCGGCTGGGCCCTGCCACGCTGCGGATCTCCGCCGAGGGTGGGCGGGCCGAGGTGACCGGACTGCCGGCCGGGTGGACGGTCGACGGGCCGGTGTCGGACGGGGCCGCCGGGGCGGGACCGGACACCCCGCCGGTGACGGCGGACCACACCGTCGGCGACGCGCCGACCTCCGCGTCACCGGTGCCGAGCGCGCGGGACGCGGCCAACGGGGCCGAGCCCGGCGGGCGGGAGACGGTCGCCGACCGCGGTCGGTAGCCGCGGGTCCGGGACGGGGCAGCCACCGGTCGCCCGGGGGTCGCCCCGTCCCGGCGGAACTCGGGGGCGGAGCCCGACGTCGCCTGCCTATTCTTGGCGGCGACATGCAGACGCCACCGCCCGCCCCAGCCGTGCCCACCGCCGACCTCGCCGACCTGCGGGCCCGGCTGCCGGAGCTGATGTTGTGTGACCAGCGCCGGATCCGGCGTCGGATCGACGGCCTGGCCCGGCTCCGTGACCAGCGGCGCCGGGAGTCGATCCTCGCCGAGATCGCCGCCGAGGTCGCCCGTGCCGAGGAGCGGCTGGCCCGCCGCCGGGCGGCGGTTCCGGTCATCAGCTATCCGGCCGACCTGCCGGTCAGCGAGCGGAAGGACGACATCCTCGCCGCGATCCGGGACCACCAGGTGGTGATCGTGGCCGGCGAGACCGGCTCGGGGAAGACCACCCAGCTTCCCAAGATCTGCCTGGAACTGGGCCGGGGGATCCGGGGCATGATCGGCCACACCCAGCCGCGACGGATCGCGGCACGGACGGTGGCGAACCGGATCGCCGAGGAACTCGGCACCGAGCTCGGCGGCGTGGTGGGCTACAAGGTCCGCTTCACCGACCAGGTCGGCGACGGNACGCTGGTCAAACTGATGACCGACGGCATCCTGCTGGCGGAACTCCAGCAGGACCGGATGCTCCGCCAGTACGACACCCTGATCATCGACGAGGCCCACGAGCGCAGCCTCAACATCGACTTCATCCTGGGGTACCTGAAACAGCTCCTGCCCCGCCGTCCCGACCTGAAGGTGGTCATCACCTCGGCGACCATCGACCCGGAGCGCTTCGCACGACACTTCGCGTCGCCCCCGGCGTCCGGCGGCGAACCCCGGCCGGCGCCCGTGTTGGAGGTCTCGGGCCGAACCTACCCGGTGGAGGTCCGGTACCGGCCGCTGGTCGAGGCGGCGGCCGAGGAGGACGACCCCGACATCGTCCGGGACCAGATCCAGGCGATCAGCGACGCCGTGGAGGAGCTCGCCGCGGAGGGGCCCGGGGACATCCTGGTCTTCCTCAGCGGCGAGCGGGAGATCCGGGACACCGCCGACGCGCTCGGCAAGCTCGTCCGCAACCGGGCCACGCTGCGGGACACCGAGATCCTGCCGCTCTACGCCCGACTCTCCGCCGCCGAGCAGCACCGGGTGTTCCAGCCGCACCGCGGCCGCCGGATCGTGCTGGCCACCAACGTCGCGGAGACCTCGCTCACCGTTCCCGGCATCACCTACGTCGTCGACCCCGGCACCGCCCGGATCTCGCGCTACAGCCACCGTCTGAAGGTGCAGCGGCTGCCGATCGAGCCGATCTCGCAGGCCTCGGCCAACCAGCGGAAGGGGCGGTGCGGGCGTACCGCGCCCGGGATCTGCATCCGCCTGTACGACGAGCAGGACTTCCTGGCCCGTCCCGCGTTCACCGACCCGGAGATCCTGCGGACCAACCTGGCCTCGGTCATCCTGCAGATGACCGCGATCGGGCTGGGCGACGTCGCCGCCTTCCCGTTCATCGACCCGCCCGACCGGCGCAACATCGCCGACGGGATCAACCTGCTCCACGAGCTGGGCGCGTTGGAGACGACCGGCGACGGCACCCACCGGCTGACCCCGCTGGGGCGCCGGCTGGCCCAGCTCCCGGTCGACCCACGGCTGGCCCGGATGGTGCTGGAGGGGGAACGCAACGGCTGCGCCGACGAGGTGGCGGTGATCGCCGCCGCGCTCTCCATCCAGGACCCCCGGGAGCGTCCCGCGGACAGGCAGGCCCAGGCCGACCAGGCACACGCCCGGTTCACCGACAAGGAGNCCGACTTCGCGACCCTGCTCAACCTCTGGCGGTACCTCCAGGAGCAGCAGCAGACGCTGNCGTCCAGCGCGTTCCGCCGGATGTGCAAGACCGAGTACCTCAACTACCTGCGGGTCCGCGAGTGGCAGGACATCTACAGCCAGCTGAAGCAGGTTCTGCGGACGACCTCCGGCGAGGCCACCGGAGGGGCCGGCACGCGGGCGGGCGGCGGACGCGGGCAGCGGACGGACCGGCACGAGGCCGGCGGCGC
>Ga0065720_1018848_pt1 | contig 102268 bp, 102 predicted proteins | sample Thericmetagenome_FD_59107 | JGI IMG/M metagenome (GOLD analysis project Ga0065720, IMG submission 59107) | Thermophilic microbial communities from the Joint Bioenergy Institute, California, USA of rice/straw/compost enrichment - eDNA_2 v2... | ecosystem: Engineered > Solid waste > Grass >...
TACCCTTGACTTTATTAGAGAGAACTTGAATCATCTACCTATGTACTATATCCCAGATGAAGAATTTAAGTAAGATTACTTGTAAGGGATACATCTGATTTAAATGCGATTGTAGATTCTTACTTAAATATCGTATCTTTAGTCTTTAATTCAGTGAAATTGGCGGGAAATTTTACAAGGATACTTACCATTTTTCAGTGAGAAATATCTTTAAGCTTACTTGAAAAACAATAAATTATATTTAAACAATAAATAAATCAAATTCCCAAAAGAGTCGCTCGTAAAAATGGCAGAGAAAGGAGATCAACAAAACAAGGACCAACCTCAAGGAGATTACCTCAACCTTAAAGTCAAAGCTCAAGTGGCACTCATTTCCTTCATAAAATTGATAGAAATAGGATGGAGAAGAAGTATTCTTTAAGATCAAGAAATCAACCCAATTTAAAAAGCTCATGGACGCCTATTGTACAAGACAACAGGTAGAATAGTCTTTAATTGCCTATATCTTATAGGTTAACCCACAAAATGTTAGATTTTTGTTTGATGGAGAGAGAATTACTGAAAATCAAACAGCTGAGCAGGTAAATCTTAATTCCAAAAATATCGAACCCTCCCATTGGAGACCACTTTTGAACTATTTTTGATTTTCATCCTTCGATTTCATAAACTAACTGACATTAGCTTGGAATGGAAAACGGAGATGAAATCGACGTTGTCATTGAACAAACTGGAGGATATTTTTGAGGGATCTTTTCTTTTACTACTCTAATCGTATAAGACATAGTGTTCCACGTGTTACATTTGTATAAATCAATAAACCCTGCCAGGTGGAATCCTGGAAATGATTCTCTAATGACGTCATCTTTATGTGATGACGCTATTTTACAATAACCATGAATTTAAAAATTCTAACAAAGACTAGGATTGGCGAAACAAAAATTGTTGAAACAGATAGTGTTATTATTAATACTACAACAAGTGAGTTTCAGTTAACAAGAACATGTAGAGCTTAAGTGCAATATTCACTTAGCTATCTGGCTGTTCTTCTTCAGCCCTCTTTCTTTCAGCTTCTTCTTCTGCAAGTTTCTTGGCCTAGAATTCTTAGAAAACCAAATAGGTCTCTACCTGTTCTTCTTTATACTTCTCTTCTTGATAAACGAGTTTCTTATAAAGGAGTTCCTTGGTGATCTACATATATTAATTGATTATTATTAAGCTAACTTTGTATTTGTTAATTCTAGTCAAGTTGGGCATGGCACAAAGAGTCTCCAAAAAGTACTTATTCCCCATTTCTTCGATAATAGGATTGTCTTAACATGTCAAATTTTTTATCTTAGAGCATACATGAGAATATCAAGCTCTTGAGCTTTGGAAGATCCTTCAGTTTAAGTATCTCTTCAAATTTTGATATCTTATTCTCTCTATTTCATGAAGGATGGAGCATCTTATTCCTACCTCAAATTGATGTATTCCAAGGATTCCAAGTTAGGGAATGTTTCTCCTTCAAATCCATCAATCTAATAGATTATTGCGTAATTCTGTATGTATACATTATTGCCTCTCAGATGTAAGATTTTCAATTTTCCCAAGTTTTCAAGTCCAGTAACTATCTTCACTTTATTTTCATTCTGAAATTTAATTTAGCTTTAATTAGTCTTACCAAATAGAGCTCGACCAGTTCGGGCATGTCCTTGATAAATGCAGTATTGTTGAATCTATTCTTTTTTAAATTGAGCCATTGCAATTTGGGATGACCATCAAAAGTATCTCCTTTTTCCAAACGGTTATCACCCAGATCAAGTTTGAGTAACTTTGGACATCTGATAGGAGTTAATTCAACGATCTTGTTTTCAGAGAGATCCAAGTACTAAGTAATTATGCCTTGAATAATGTTATTTCATGCCTGTAAAGAAGGGAATGCTTCTTCGTTTGCAAAACTCTTGAGGTCTCTTAGACCATTCTTTTTCAGATTCAAGTGAATCAAGTTAGGAAGTAGACCAACTATGAGAATAATTTAAGGTGCGTATATCAGTACAGTTAGTGGCATCAGAAAGGTTATTGTATGAGATATCAATATGAGTGAGTTGCTTATAGTTTGCTATTACAGCATGCATAGTCTCTAAATTTCTTTCCTAGAACACTTAAGATACAGTTATGACTAGTTACTTTCAAGTTCAGGTGAGTAAAAACAAAGCAAGCCTTGTCTATTAAATTAACTTGAATTCATTGTTAGAAATCACCGAAAGTTATAGTTGGCTGCTCAAGTCCGCTTGCAATAATCTCTTCGTAGACTCCTTTTTGTTTTGCCTCTCTTTCGGCCTTATCATCGACAATCTTCTTTTTAGGTTTGCTCATTTTCAAGCAGTTTTAGAATCTGAATAAAATTAAATACAATACAATAGAAAACAAACTAATTTAGAATACAAGTCAATAAATTAGCCCCAAGCCATACTCTTAGCTACCTTAAGTATAAGCTTTCCGCCTGTATTATATGCCTATTTGCTTTACTTATTATTCTGAATTATTTACGTCATAAAGATCTCCCAAAAGCGCATTTGGCGGAGGACAAAATGCACTACTCACGAAAAAGAACTACTTTCTTAACTAATATAACTCAAAAGTACCAGAGATTCATCTTCTCTAATGATTTTTCTTGAGCTTAAGGCCCTCCTCAACACATTATGAAATTGGGCCAAGGTCTCTGAAGCTTTTCTTTGGTGTTCAGTTGGAAAACTTACTTTTTCCTCTTTAGTCTTGATTTGAAAACTCAAATGACCGCTCAAAGGGTCAAGTAATATTGAGACCGTTCTCTCATTCTTCTGTTCTATCAAATTATAGTACTAGAAGAAGGATCGTACCACTTTCACTAGATTTTGCTTGAGGGTCCATTTTAGTAAAAATTAATTTACTTTTCAATTTTGAGGAACTTATCGGTAGGTATCTAATTTATATTTGCTATTCAAATGAGGGTTCTCCTCTATGATGATCAAAGCTTTTATAGTGATTTTCCCTAAAGTCTTGTATTTGGTCCAAATCTCAGCCAATGAAAAATAGTTATGCTTGGGCACTTAACAATCTATAATCTAAATTCTATGAATCCCACTAGTGATGACCATATGATAATATCAATCTGCTTGTCGGTTAATATATCTACATTAGCCAACTGTTTTGAGAATTTTCTTTTTTGGTCGTAAAAGATCAATTTTATCTCTGCAATAAATTCTGAATGTAAAACCCAGTTCCAGGCTTATGCAGGCTTTTCTTAAAATCTTTGTTCTTTGTACTTCTTTGCATTAATTAGGAATAATTTTTATTGAAATTTTCATATTGAAACCAGCTCAAAAATCTATGAATGCCATGGACGACTATTTTCCTCCTAAATCGTATCCACTCAATTGAATGACAATTAATATAAATAGAGGGGATAACCACCATAATTGCCTAACCGTGAAGCCAACACGAGAATTAAATTTTGTTTTTGACAAAAAGAGATTCTTCGCAGAAATAACTTTGATTAATAACTCACATGAGTCCAGCCTCATTTTCACTGTAAGATCTCAAAATTTTTGTTCAAACTTACCAAGGTTAAAACAACAGCATCAAAAAGTTATATTGTAATTCCTCCAGCTGGTGCTATTCCACAGAAAGAAATCAAGACCATCAAGATCTATCTTCCATTAAAAGTAAACTGATACATATCATCATCTCACTGACCAGTCACATGTGAAGGATAGATCCAAAGATAAATTTTTAGTCCAGGTTTTTCCATATAGCGATGAGATAGAAGACGATGTAAGTGAAAAGAGATACAGCCACTAATTTAACTTAGCCCAAAGCTGTAAGAGCTTGGCTTGAAAGCGCCAACCTCAATCAAGTCCATTCAAACCAGTGTTATACTATAAAGTTGGGTGTTCATTTTGAGCTAAATCCTCTCATCGAAGAACAAATGCTAAAAATGTCCATGACAGATACACTCAAGAATAGGCACGAGCTTGAAGACAGGGAATTTAATGGTTTAAGTCAATTATCTCCTCCTGTAGAAAAGGATTTGATGAGTTTTAATAAGACTAGGATAAAAAAGTTCATGAAGAAAAGTCATTTGAATTTTCACCTGGAAGTCATTACAGGCAACCTCTTAGACGAGCCCGAGTCTTTGAAAGTGAAGAATCTCCTACGGCAGGCGATGCCGTCCAGCAATTCGAGGAAATGCAGCCACTCAAGAGCACAATGAAAGGCCAGTCAAATTTCAGGCTCCTAGCCTCAAGGAGAGATATCTCTCCTCAAGAAAGAGTCTCAACCCCAAATAGTCGAACAATGAGTGAATTTTCAGAAGCAAAGAGTTATATTAGCAATTCTAAAAGAATTAATATGTATAAATCCAAATGCAAAAGCTTAGAAGAGAAATATTTGCATCTGAAATCAAGTTTGGTAAGTCTGGTGAAGATCTTTAATTGAACCGTTAGAGCAAAATCACTGAGGAAAGGGATAAATATCTCAACGAGTTAAATAAATTGAAATTTACATTCGCTGCTAACAGACTTGAAAAGGAAAGTCAGGGAGAAAAGCCATGTATTAGTAAAATTCTTACCATTTGCTTATTCTATAGTACATAAACACAATTTTGAATTGTGGCATTTGTTGATGGTTAGCATAATCTTCCTGGTCATTGGTTCTTTAATTAGATAATGAAAGTCATTTTGCAAAATGGAATCTTTCTTATACATATCTTACATACCATACATACTTTGAGTGATAAAGAATTTATTATCATATTCACACATTACAAAGTAATCATTTATCTTGTATGATTTCTTAATTAAGTTCTCCCATTGTAATCAATTCACTTTCAACCTTGCTGGAATATTCATCCTTCTTAAGATTTCTCTTTCTACTACTAAATTGCTCAAGTTCAGCGATAGTCTTCTGGGTCTCTTCAATTTGTGCCAGTAGTCTGCTTCTCTCCTCAGGATGTGGAATGACAGGTTTGACCTCTACAGTAGTTTCTTCACTACTTTCTTCCCCATCATCTTTTATATCACTGAAACCATACTTGGCCAACAGATTTGGTCTGTCGTTGTTTAAGCTTATTTGTGATTTTTCCATGAAAGCAGAGAGATCCTTTTGTGATTGATTCTTTCTTAGAAGAGGAGGCTTGCCGTTTCCTTGTAAGTTTACTACTTCATGGAATGATGCATTAGACTGATCATTTTTATTTTCAATGTTGATTGCATTAGATTGTTCTTGTCCAGTTACATCTGCGCTGTAATTGTAAGTTTTATTGATCTAAAATATAAGAAATCTAATATTGACTGATACCTGTTCGCGTAATTGGAGATTTTCTTCTTGAAGTTGCTCAATTTTCTCATGAATCTTCTGAAGATATGCATGATTGTTGACAAGTTTTCTAATTCTCTCTTTGGCCTCTTCACTTAATTCTTCTCCGCTCAAAGCCATCATTATATAAATTTGATCTTCCTTATGATGTGAGATCACTTCAAGATAAATATACCTTTTGTTGAAGATGTCTGATATTCTCTTTAAGCTCTTCTTCTTGTTTTGAGAACTTTTCTAATTTCTCGCTCAGACTACTGATCTTCACGGTCAGGCTTTGATGAACTTCTTTCTTTTCGTTTATCTTTTCTTCCTACGAAGTTATTCAAGTTTTCCAAAATATCTACCAAATTATTTTCTTTATCTATCAGATTAAGAATATTCTCATTCAATCTTTTGACTTCAGTTTGGGAGTTTTCCAGATTGATTAGGATTTTCTTTAAGATCTCGTCTTTAGATTTTATTTCTCGATCAAGTGATTCAACAATTTCTTGAGCGTTTTCTTTTTCCCTTTGAAGTCTGTCCAAATCCATTAAGATATTATGGTAGGCTTCTTCCTTTTCCTTAAGTTCCTTGAGAGTCTTATCCAAAGCATCTCTGTTATCTTTGATAACTTTTTTATATTTGAAATCATTTTCTCCTATCATCTCATTCAATTCTTGCAACTCTTGGATTTTCTGTCCGATATCGTTCTTTAACTTCTCAAGAGTTAATTGTTTTCCTTCAATGCTAGAGTCTAACTCTCCTATCTTAGCTATATATCTATCACATTCTCCTTGGATCTCAATTCGTTTTCTTTCCAGTTCTCTGAGTTGTTCGCTATATGGTAAACAATCGCAACCAAATAAGTACTCTTTTTCGTGGAGCTTCATGTCATATTTTTCTAATTCCACTTGAGTAAAGTTCATTTGTTCATTCAGTCTAGATATCTTTCTCTCAATATTGAGAATCTCATTCTGTTTTTCTCTAATTATTTCATTATGCGTGTCAATTTGTCTTTTGAGCTTTCCGAGCGTCTCTTCTTGTAAAGCTACTTTAAATTTCAGTTCATCCAATTGAATCCTATGGTCTTCTACCTAGCTTCATTAATCTGATTGGTCAGATTTTCCTACCTCTTTTGTAAGCTCTGCATTTTCGATTTTGCTCTGGCGGTAGGTTTCTTTTTCTTGATTGTAATTTTGCATCCATTGCTCATATTTCTCCACAACTTTTTCTTTTTCTGCCACAGATTCTTGTAATTGTTTAAGTCTTTCTTCCATTTCTCTTAATAACTTTCTCTTATTTTCAGTTTCAATGGTCAGATCCTCAAAGGTCTTCTTATACATTCTCTCATCCCCCTTAAATTTCTCTAAAATACTTAAAATTGATTATAGTCCATTATTCATTACAGTCTAAAATCTCCCTCCAACTGTCTAATCTGCTCTTTTACATCCTCCATTTGCTCATTCAACTTGATTTCTTCATCTCTCAAAAGTTCGACACTAACTCGAAGAGCAGCTTTCTCTTCTATCATCTTTTCGACTTCTGCTCTTATATCCTAAAATGATTATTTTTTATTTGTTTTATTCATACTTGCTGCTTCTTTATTTCAATATCACTCAAACGTTGTAAATCGTCATAGTCCATTCGAGCTCTTTGGACTAAAACTTCCTGCTCTCTATGCTCTGCTCTCAAACTATCAATCTAACAAATTATTTTCGCAATTTAGTCAAATACTTCTCTTCGAAGACAATCAATTTGGATTTCAAAGTTCTTTTTGATGATTTCTTGCTTTTCAAACTCTTTTCGGGCTCCTTCAGAGTAAAAGTTCTTCTCTTGAATTAGCCTGTGATAATCACTTGTCAAACTTTCTCTTTCAACATCAATTCGCCTCTTCTCGTGAGCCCAAATTCTCTTCTCTTCTTCCAATTTGTCATATTCTAATTTGATCTTTCTCATGTTCTCCTCTTGCTCTTCAGCCATTTTCCTCTTAAATTCGAGCTTCTTTCTTTCAAACTCTCTTAGCTTTTGAGCAAGCTCTTTAGTCTCTTTTTCAAATTCCTTTAAAATTATTCTAATAAAACAATTCTTACATCCATGAATTGAAGTCTTGCTTTATTGAATAACTCCAGTCTCTTGAAATTTTTCTCAATAATAGTGCAGACCTTTCTTAATTTTTGAATGGCTGTTTCAAGATCGTCTGTTTCATTGGCTTCATCATCTACAAGTTCTTCCATTGCATGCTCATTATTTTCGTCAGTTCTTAGCATTTTCTGGAATTGAGTAACTTGTTTGCAAATCCTGTTAAATGTTAAAATGAGCTCTTTCTTTTCTTGCTCCATCTTAAAATTAGCTACTTAGAAAAGATATTCTACTCTGTTAAAGTAACCAGCCATATTTGCCAGTTCTTGGTTTTTCTGGGCAATTTGATTTTGAACATATTCAAGCTTCATATTTTCTTCCTCAGTTTCTGAAAGTCTCCATTCAACAACATTATCAAGCTTCTTGTTAAAGTATTCCATGCAAGCACCTAGCTTTTCAATTCCCAAATCAAATAATCTCATCTCAGGTTTGTCCTTATTAAGAGCCTTGACAATATCATCAAGAGGCATGGTAGTCATTCCGTCAGCAGGATTTAGAACTTTGTTCAACGTTGAGCAAGAATTTTTCACTACTCTAATCAGGTTCAGAAGCTTATACTTGATGTCAGTGAGAATTTCCTTATTTTGGGGGCTGGTCTCTTCTCTCTTGAAATCTTTGACACTGTAGAATTTGACACTTCGACTAGTTGAATCTTTTTTGGAATGCTTTTCTTCTACTAATATTTTCTCTTTTTCCTGTGCTTGAATCTTTTGGTCACAGGATTCAATCTGCTTAGTAATGAAGGCAATTTGTAAGTCAAGTCTTTGACATTTCTCATTCAATTCGCTAAAAGTTATAATAATTTCAGGAGCTTACATATATCTGGATTTAGCTTGATTTATTTGGAATGAAGTGTCATCATAATGATGCTTTACAATTTCGCTATTCTCATTATTAAGTGCGAATTTTGAAGTTTTTGTTGCACTCTTATTAGCACTTTTGACAATTCCACTCTTATCTTCATGAAGCTCTTGAGCCAAAGCAATCATTTCTGCATTGGAAACTGCCAAAGCATTGACAATCTCCTCATTAGCTTTCTCATAGCCCCTCAACTTCTCCATTAAATTATTGAGTTTTGATACTAACACTTTCTTGTCCTCAGCACTAAACCATTAGAACTATTACATGAATAATTACTCTCCTGTAGGCTTTTCTGTGATTCTTTCTAATAGTGCAGAGGTCTTCTTAATTTTGTCTCTTGTCTCTGATATCTTTGATTGGAGTTCACTAGATCTGTCTTTCAAATGTTCGACTTGGACTTGAAGATTTGATAATTTCATTTCCTTTTCTTTGTTCACTTCTTTATTCACTTTCTTTGGAAGAGGAGAAAGAGTATTATCAACTGAACCAAGAACTTTCCTCTCTATAAAATCGACTTCTCTTCTTAGCTTCTCAATCTGAGCTTCACTTTCAATCATCTCTTTTTGGCATTGGTCTCTTTCTTGTCTTAAAGCTTCAAGCTTCTGATAATTTTCTCTCTTTTCGTTTTGAAGCACATAAATCGTTTTACTATAACATTATATTGAATCCAAGACTTTATACTCTATCTTAAGTAACTCTTCTCGGAGATTCGATGATATAGGAGGAAGAACAATCTCTGTTGCTGAGGTGTCCTTGGTAGCTAAGGCATCTTCGGTTCCTGTCCCAAGTCTAGCATACAAGTATTCAGTTTTGTAATGAGCAATTTCATTCTCGAGATCACTGATCCTGGCTATCTTGATCGTGAGTTCCTGATTTTTTGAATCAAGAGTTGACTTCAAGGATTCTATTTCAGATTCTAGCTCTTCGACTAATCCCCTTAATTTAGTATTCTCCTCTTGTAATTTGAATTTTTCAGTATTTGCAGTCTTCCTATTCTCATTAAGTCTCTGAATTATTTCTTTCTACAAATATGAAAATCATCTTCATATTTATTCTACATTCTCTTTGTGAAGATCTCTTTGTTCTTGGCTGCTTCCTAGTATGAAAATCTTTTCTGCTGCATTTCTTAGCTCTTCCGTAATTTTTCTTGAATCAACTAGCTAAGAAGATATGGTTTGTTAATAAAACATTACCTCAATTTGAGGATTAATATACACAATAAAATCGATATGAGCAGGTGAATTGCAGACAGGGTTGTCAGCAATAGAAATATGCTTTAATGATGTCAGGTGCTGGATATTTATCAAATCTTCGGGATCTTGAATTCTATTTCTTGCTAATCTTAGAGTAGTCAGCTTTTGGAGTTTCTTTATTCCCTAAAAATTGACTCTATACCTCATTTGATATTACTTCAGGAACAGACTTAATTAGATTTCCATTGAGATTTAGTCTTTCAAGATTGATTAGCATTTCCTTAAGAATGAAGATGAAGATTTTTAGTTATTACAATATTCTCAATTCTTTGTATGTTGTTTTCTGCAAGGTTCAGATCCTTTAGTTTCTTCAAATTTTCTAATCCTTCTATCTCTGTTATCATGTTATAACTCAAATTCAGCTCTTCCAAATTAATAAGCTTATCAAGACCTTCTATTTTCTTCAAAGCGTTAAAAGGACCCAACTTATTATACCTTGATCTTTGACTCATCCTTCAGCTTAGTATGAAAATTCAAAGAGACAATCTTTGAAAAATCATATTCATGGGAAATTTTTCTTATCAAGTCATCAGAAATTCGAACGCATATCATGTTGTTATTAGTATTATTGTCTCCACGAGCACTTTCTTTCTGATAATCCTAGGAAAGTCTTATTTAATAGAGTAGAGAGACTACTTTCTTTCGATATTCAGCAAGACTCATTTTTGAATTTTGAATAAAATTTAAATTAGCTGCTAGTGCAAATCGGCTAGAGAACCCGGTGGAAAGTTTTTTTTTCATAGTATCGATTTGTTATATATTACTTGATGTATACGGTAATTATCGTAAGAACAATATGAATGTAACTTGATGTATTCATTCCAAATATTTATTCTTTACACTTGATCATATGTTTTAATACTAACTCATCGGATATTCTTTGGTTGATTTCTAACAGTAAGTCGAAGAATTTAGTCAACTTCTTTGAGTAAGTGTCATATTTTCCTTTCAAGTTTCCTTTATCAAAACCTAAGAATTTATTATTTTCTTTTTATTTATGTATACCAATATTGGCGATAAAGCCTAAAATCATGATGAATCCTCTGAAATCAGCAACGGGCTTATTTCCAAGTTGGAATCTTCTGAATAACTATTCTCGTTTAGGAATAATGATATCATTAATTACTTCAACAGCTTCGTGGACGCTGATAAGAACTGGGATAATGCAGTAGTCGAACAAGAATTTCTTGAAATCCTTCAAGTGAATGATACTGTGGTTGGAGTAGTGGATATCGAAAGATTCATAGAGAGTGAAAAGCTATTCCTTTAGAAAATATTTTTCAATAGTTACATGCTTCAAGAAGTCATCATGACCTTCAAAGATTCTCAAGGGCTCATTTTCCAAGCCATATTCATCTCCGAAAACAGCAACTTTAGAATGCTTGGCAACTTCAGTTTCAATTTTTTCATTGTGTTTAGAAATAATTCTGACATCGAGATAGTTTTGGAATCTCTTGGTGTGGTCAGTTTCATTTTTATCAGCGATAGAAGTATCATATTTGCTGAATTTATATAGGATATCGACGAATCCAGCAAAGTCAGCCAATTTATTAGGGCATCTCTTGCTGAATAATAATGAGGCTCTTTCTTTAGTAATATTTTCGTTGTAGAGTTGGAAGTCCCTCATGAAATAGTAGAGCTTACCCAAAGTCAACTTGACTCTGACATTGTCATTATCAGTTGCGTATTTGAAGAAAATGTGATATAAGGCCTCTGAGAAATAAGTTACATTTCATAATTTTCTTACGAGCATATTTTTTCTCGAATCTTTGTTCGACAATGCTGAAAGCAATCTGGTCTTCCTTGTCAGCATGCTCAAGGATTTTATCTACCTGTTCGTCGTCTGAGTAAATTAGCATAATTTTATAATCTTAATACTTTCAAGATAAAGTGGAATCTTCTCAAGTTCCTTCAAAACATCATAGTAGAAGTGCTTGTCAGAAATGTAGTCCTGTGTGCTCTTTCCATTATCTGAGACAACTTTATCTATCACATGTTATACAATGTTATCATGATAGTTACCAAAGCTTCTGACCATCATAGATTTGCCGTGAGTGAGATTGTGAGCGTATTTAGGAGAAAGTCTTCCCTTCATCTTGGGAGAAACGAAAGAAATAGGACTGGTATGAGTTTCACTAGGCAAAGTTCCAAGGAATTCATTTTTAGGAGAAGGATTGACATCTATACCAAGACTCTTTTCGGGGTCAGGACTATCAGCCAAAATGTTATTGTTGTTGCTAGCCAAGATTTCAAGAGGTGTGGGCTGGATGGGCTGAGTTTGACTAAAGGCCTTGGAGGCTCTATTGTCAACAGGAGCATTTTGTGTATTAATAGTAGAAGAAAGTTGTTGCTTTGGCTCATTTATTTGTTGGAATGATGGAGGTATCTTAGAATTTCTTCCCTCAACAGGAGTAGGTTGTTGGCTTGTTGGGGTCTTGATAGTTTCGGGCTCTTTATTTTGAAGTTTAGATGCTCTACTGTCGATTGGAGGAAGTGCAGTTCCCTTTCTGCTAGCATTGGATTTAGTCTCTTCAAGACCCTGTTGGCTTGAATTGACAGCTTGTTTGGGAGGGTCATTCTTGTCAGATTGTGGGCTGCCATTCTCATCCAATTGAGAGGGTTTTTCTCTTTCAAAATCGTCAGAAAGCTCTTGAGAATCAGACAAATCTTTTCTGTCTTCAGGAATTTGGCCACCCTTCTTAGTTCCAGCTTTGGGTTTGTCATCTCCAATGAAGGCTCCAACTGGCTTTCTATTTAAATTACTTGTTGGAATCTTCTTTTGGCCTGCACCGTTAAAAGGTCTAGAATAAACTTACGACTATCAGCAGTGTCTCTTTCATTAGGAGGTGCAGAATCACGTTGAGGATTTTCTTCATATTGAGGCTGGGCAGGCTTTGTAGGTCTTGTCTTCTTTGGTTTTTGTTCACTATCTTGCTCGGGAATTAATTGCTTTCTAGGAGGTCTCTCTTTACGAGTGCTATCTTCCTTAGCTATTTCGCTTCCCTTTACAGACTTCTCACTTGGAGTTTCTTTAGTTGGTTGAGTAGGAACGGTTTTCTTTTGTGTCTTGGAACTCATATAAATTTATTAGTGCAATTTTAATGTTTTTCAGGTTTAATGTTAACACGCCTGAACTTATTACATTTAAATGAATACAATACGAAAATTAAGAACCAAGAAGCGATCAGAAACTTGAGTGCTCAATAGTCGCTCAGCTTTACTTATCTTCCTTAGTCTTCTCTAGTTCTTTCTTCCAAATCTTGATTTGACTTACAACTGACTCGTCCACTTGATCATCTTCTTCAGCAGCCTCTTGGACTCTTCGTAGGAAGTCCAACAAAGTCTGCTCGTTATAGTCTTTTGTTTCAGCCTGATCTTCAGACTTTTTGAGTATATCTTTATCCTCATTTTGTTCTTCTTGGACTTTATTGTCCTTGTTAGAATCCATAGAAAGAAAAATGAATTTTTTTTTAAATCAAAGTCTCTAATATCAGAGATAGAGTATGTACAGATTTATTTAGGAAGCTCATTTACAGGTTTCTTTCAAGAAAGATATATCTCATAAAGTCGAATCTTACGATATCTTGAGATTCATCAATATCTCTGTCGAATTCACCTAATTAAATCAGCTTCGTTTTGAGTAGTGGTACCTGGGAAGAGTCCAAGACCAAATTTGAATTCATTTTTAATGGCTCCTAGCTTGGGTTCCAAACTGAACTTAAAGACCTATTTCCTTTAGAGAATCGAAATTTTGGTGAACCTTCATAAATTCAGCGAACTCAGGGATGGTCATGTAGCCCTTGAATTGTTTATCGAAAGAAACCCAGTAAGAATAAGCAGCTATTTCACTTGCGAGCAAATCCTTTGGTTTTAAAATACTTAGGATATTTATTTACTTGGCCAAGATATTCTTCATATCCAGAGACAATTTTATTCTCATAAATGGACATAATTTCCTCAAATGTCAAGGGGTTCTATATATGATTCCTATGTTTGTTGTATGCTTACGGGATAGTGGCTTAAATATCCATAGTGAGGATGGATAAGTCTAGCCAAATTTCTGGCATCAACAGGTATTTCGAACTTGAAAAGCTTGACATATTCCTATAAAATTAGGAACAAAATTTGAATATTACTTCATGCATTTTTAAAATTTGAGATGGCTTGATTGTGCTGGCATGTCTGTCCTTGACTAAATCCATAGCCTGCTTAAACTCGCCTCTCATCTTATCAGTGATGTGATATTCCTATATTTCAGGCAAAGATTATTCCAACATACTTCTGGAAGCTCACTCTTTCTGGTCTCTACATATCCTCTCCAGCTTTCAATTTCTTCCTTAGCTAATTTCTTTCTTGTCTCAATATCCTTTGAGTTTCTTTGTATATTAGATAGATTTATTATTAATATGCCTATATGCATCTCTTGTCTGTACGAGTTTCTTAATATGGTTTTCGTAGTGTTGATTGTGATATAATCCCTTTCCAAATTCAATTATTCCATTAATCTCGAGATTTTGTCTTTTAATGGACTTTTCTACAAGCTTCTTCTTAACTATTAGGTAAGTCAAAGATGAATGATTATCATACTGGGATAAACATATTCCTGGAGCCCTTTAGCAACTGCCTTAGTGACTTGAGAAGCCATTTGATTTTTACCCTGATTTATTTTTTAATTGATTATGCAGTATCTTCTTAAAAGCTTAAGGGTGTAAATTTATGAAAGTGTATCAGTCTCTTAATGAATCAAAGAAAATGAAAATTATACAAAATAAAAACGCCTTAACTGTATGAATAGTTTCCATAATAATCTGACTCTGAAGATTTCCTGTAAAATTTCTTCTCGAATTCACTTATCTCCTCATACATGTTTGATGCCTCGTCTGCTATAGTTTGAGTATGACTTGTAATATCTTGATCAATGCTTTTAATGAATGGAGCTCTTTCAAGACGAGTCCCAAATTTTGTTTGAGAGATATCATTTTGTGAAGGTTTTCTTATAGAACTATTTACTTTTTCTGTATTGTCCTCATCAATGTCATCAGGATCAGGGAGAATATTTCTTAGCCCAATATTTGAATGTTGAACCATTCTCCTGACTACATCATCATCAGTTGAAGAAGCATCCAAGTATTTATCAACTGCATTGTCAGATGTAGGAATATCCTGAGAAACAAATTGCTGAGTTGTAGGTTGTTCTGCTATTGCCTTGTATGTGGCCATACTGACTTTCTTTGGATCCATTTGCTCTAGATTATATTGACGTGTCTTCTCTGTCATAGCCTTTGATTTATCCAGATGAGCTTGGACTGAAAGTAAACAAATGAGTTTGAATCTTACCAGAGATATTGTGCATAACAGGAGATATCTTGTTCTCTTTAGGCTTTTCAGGATTAAGATTAGTCAATAGTGTAGCTTTAACTTCAGGCTGGCCCCTGCTTTTTTTTAGATCACTTTCAGACTTCTTCTCAGCCATATAACTTTTGATGGTTGGAATTTTTTCAGGTGGGCTTCCATTGGAACTGACACTCCAAGCTTGGCTTGTAATGGGTTTGGGCTCACTACCTCTTTTCTCTTCTACAGCTCTTTTCTGATTTTGACTCTGGGAGTGTGGTGATTGTAAGCTTCTTGGAGGTCTAAGCTCTTTTATTTATAGGTCAACAAGTTTACCTGATATAAGATCGATTTCCGTCAGATGTAATAGAGACTTGAAGTTCTTTATCCATCAAACCCTCAACTTCGACCCTACGAGGCTCTTGGTTGGTGTGTCTACTAAGAGCATCATCGTTATCATCTAAGTCTCCTTGACTATTCTCTCTCAAAATAATCAATGCAAACTTACAGAATATCAACCTCAAGCTTTTTCTCGCCAAGGTCAAGTTGGAAATCAGACCAGAAATATGGATTCTTTCGCATGTTTTCTAGGACATCATATATGTTTTCTCTTATATTTTCATCTATTGCTAGAACAGTCAGAAGTCCTATCAAGGTTCAGATTTCAATTGATTCTGTAATACCTTTTTGTGATCCTACAGCAAGATAGCTTCCATCAAACGAGAATGCCATGGACGTGACTGTTTGGACTTTATGAATCTCGCCCACATATTCTCCAGTTCCAATCTCGAAGAGTGATAAGATACTTTGATCTATGAAATTATAACTGAGTGTCATTTCCGTTACCAGGATTAACTTTCTTCTCTAAAATCTCTTTCTTTCTCTCTGTAGTGGTCCTGTCTTCTCTTTCAAGGGCAGAGCTTAAAGAAAGTGATCCTTCAAGTTGAGTGTTAGTATTTCCTGCAGCTAACAATTATTATTGTGAATCAAGAGTCTACCCTTGTTGATGAAAGGAGAAGCCACAACAGCATAAAGTCCAGATGGATCAAGACAGAGAGCTAATATTTAGGTTTGTAGTAGATAAAAACTACTGGAACTATATTGATGGACTTGAATTTTTCCTCGTAATTCTCCATTTGCAAGCTTGAAGATGCTTAGATAACCTTCATTTGAAAGCACAAGAAGATAATTATTAGATGGATGAACTTCATAATCAACAACTCTTCCTAATACTTTAACTCAGAATCATGAAGTGCGTGCCTTCGATATAATAGTTTGCAAGCACAATACTAGACAATGTGCCTTGACTCTTATAGATCTGATGGAGTCTGAGAGAGCTAACATTGTGAGTGGTTATGGCTCTTTGCTTGAATCCTTTGGAAGATGCGCTTACATCTGAAGCATAGGATTTGTCTAGTATTGATGAGGTATCGTATTTACTTTGAACTATGATTGAATTAGGCTTGCTTAGTCTTTCTTGAGCTAATCTTGAATAAAGTTCATCATCAATCAACTTGATTCCCCTTTTGCATTTTGGTTTGGGAGCTATTTCAAATAATGCTTCTTCCAATTTGATTTGATTCTCATAATTAGCTGTTCTTTCAATAACAACTGTGTACCCAGTTGAAAATGCTACAGCTATGAATTGGCTGCCAAGAGCAATTTGGCTAATTCTAAATCCTCCAATTTGCAGGTGATTCTTGATTTGACCAGAAAAGAGATCATAAATAATCAATGAGCCTTTGTTATCTCCTGCAAATATTTCATTAGCACTCCAGTCAACAGCAAGACTTGTAATCTTGTATGATTGGTCTGTGCTCTTTCTAAAAGAAAAATCTGGAGATTTTGAGTCAAAAGTAACACCCTTTGTGGAATGAGATATCGTGGAAGGAGGATAAATTGCAAAAGAATCCCATCTATCTCCTATAAAGTTCCAGACTCTGATAGTTCCATCATTAGCACAAGTCACAAAAGTCTTCCTAGTGGAAGGACTCCATACCATATGCTTAATCTAATATGTTTAGTTATCTAGAGCATTTTTCTTTTACTTTGTCTGAATGTCCAGAAACTGAGGTTAGAATCTTTCCCTTCAGGAAATCATATAAGAAGACATTCTTGTCAGTATAACTAAGAGCCATCAAGTCGGTTGTTTCTATCAATTAGTAAGATTAAGATTTTTATACTTGCGATTGCGATCTTCTTAAGCTGGCGAGCTCTATCATGTTCGGCATCATTCTCTTGGCTTTTCTTGAATTTGTACATGTTCTTTTCTGTAACAGTATCTGTCTTCAAGGCTTTTCTATTCTCATTAACTGCCTCTCTTATATTTTTCAGTGATTTGACGTATTTCATTGAGCTCAACAAATAGATTTCAATCTCACCCTCAAGTGAGCCCAAGAGAATATAGTCATTATACAAACTCAGGCAGCAGTAACTCAATTGGGGATGTGATAAAGAGCTAATATATTGACCCTAGATATTTAAACACAGATATCAGACTGTTTTACATCACTGTTGATTATATATAATTTCCCTGCCCTTGTAACGAAAAGGAAGAATTGAGTCAAGGGGCTGATCTCAGAGTCAAGAATATCATCTTTAACATGGATTCTGTGTACAAGTTCGAGGCTCTTCTGTTGATATCTCCAATATTTAATGCACCTTTTTTCGACAACAGCAAATTGTAGAGTATTTTGTAAGTCGAACATCTCCACTTTCAAGCATTGGGACTGATTTTCATCATTACTTGAAGTAATCAAGTTAAAGTTCTCAGCTCTGAAATCCCAAATACTAAATTGATGTTGATCGCGATAATTTTCAACGAGCACAAGAATGTTGTTGCGTGCTGAGTACCCCAAACGATAATTTTCGACAGGCCTATTCTTTTTTATGATTGGGAGATATAACTGGTGCAATCTGGTCAATGTTTGCCATTCAGTGATATAAATTGAGGGCTTATAGTTGCAATCTAATGAGATTATAAACTCATTTTCAGGTCCGCAAAATTTGACGCATGTAACGTTATAATCATGAGGATGAATCATTAGTTTTTTGTCAATTTCTAGATCCCAAAGAACAATGTAGCATCCTGGGAAAAAGATTATGCTTTAAAATATAATTATTACCTGACTCATATGCTATAGTTCTATGATATGGATGCAAATCTAAGATTTCTGTGCCTTAATTAGTTAGAAAATCATTGTCCCTTATATACCTCCTGCATTACAGACAATATCGAATAATCCCCTATTATTCATTGTAAAACGAACTTTGCAAAAAATATTTTCAATAAAATTTAGTGATAATTTTGGGCTATGTCATTGAAGATATTTTTCTAGTTAGTTCTATCTCAATTGAAAAGGTCGTTTGAAGCTTTGTTATATAGGAGTGAAATTTTGATATGAATTATATATACTTCGACCAATCACATATGCAGTTGTTAAAAGAATTTTTAAAAAAATATACACATTTATAAGAGTAAATTTGATAATATGAAGACTCACTGTGAAATATTTGATTATTCATTTGCATCTTTCTCCTCGACATATTTAAATATGCTGTCAGAATTCAATATGTTTTCAAGTTGTTCCATATGACTAATTCCCTTCATAATTCTAATTCCCACAATATCAGTCTTAGCAGGATTATGATCAAAAACGAGAGATTTCTTCAAGATTTCCCACCCTCCTTTCTTGAGAACATACTCAAGGTGGTAATGTTCTAAGGCTGCAATAGTAGCGACTTTATATGTTCTCTTTTTCTTTATCTCTTCAGGCTGTTTCTCCCAAAAAGTAGGATTCATATGGAAGAAAGACCCATTTTCCGAAACGTTATCAAGATTATAAACGGTGGCCTTCAATCCGAGTGGCATTCCTTGTACACCAATGAAGGAGAGTGTCAATGGGAATTTATATTTTTCGCCTATATAGTTAATAAAGAATACTCCTCTTTTTACCCAAAAATGATCTGTGGAAGGCATAAGTCTCAGTTGGAACCCAAATTATGGGATTTTCTTCATATCTTTCAAAATCTTCTGGTTGGAGTTCTGTTAAGTTAACTTCAAAGTGAATATCACTACCTTTATCAAAGACTTCTAATCTATAGCAATGTGAAAGCAAATAGCATGCACTGATTTTATCATTTGGGTCAAGTTTTTGATAATTAATTCCAAAATGCTTCCACATATTATCATATTGGAAAACTTGGTGTCCAGAAGCTTTAACCTTCTTTTTATGAGGAGCTACGAATTAGTGATAATGAATAAGACCTTACCATGAGAAAGGAAGAAGTTTTGTATATTAACTTCAATCAATTCTTTTTCTGGTTTGTCGATAAGAGCAACGAAAGTAACCTTTTTGCATTCATTAGTGATGTTCAACTTGTAGTATTTAATTATCTTCTCATCAACGACTTCACTCAATCTAGTCATTCCCTTATCAGCAAAGAAAGCTTCCATATCTGTAAGGATTTTTTCAATCAAATGAATAAACTCTTCATTTTTAAGCTGATAGTTAACCAGTTCTTCTTCGTCAACTCGTTCAGGATTTTTCAATCCCTTCATAATGTTAGTTGCATCTGTCACTTGATCTTCATCGGCTTCGTCATCAAATCCTTCAAGTATTTTAACTATTGATTTCACTGATCTTAATTCAGCTTCAATTCCTCCTGATTTCTCGAAATTAGCACGGATACTACTATCATCCATATCAGTATCAACTCTGAGCACTTCTTCACCCCTAATAAAGTAATTAATTAGATTATAGCAAAGTACTTTGTTGTTTCAGTAAGTACTATTCTGAATTTATTTCCTATGATATGGTGGAAGTTCATGAAGCAAGTCCTTCCCATAAAGTTTAACTTTCTTAGAGTATTCAACAAGCCTGCAGGTTTGGCCCATATCTCTATTTTATAATTCTCTTCAACCTGAACAACCTAGAAAGTTAATACTAATTTTATAAGTCAATACTCCTATGAAGGGGATGAGCAGGAATCTAACGAAGGTATAGAAGTTTCTGATCTGTTTAATTTGGAAATTAACAGGCATAATGTCTTTATATTCAATATGCTTCACAATCTTTTGCAACTCTTTATACTTGAGTTCTTCTTCGCAGAGGAGGAATTGGTCATTATTTGTCACTGCAGCTGACATTAACTGAATCTTGAAACTTTTATCATCCTGAGTCCAGCAAGCTGAGCATACAAGCGTATACTTATAGCTATCATTAAGGAACACTCTTTTCTTAATTTTAGCATACTTAGGCAACTTTTGCTTGTCTCCTAGGCTGTTATTGGTAGGTGTAGCAGAGTCAAGAGTGTCCAAACTGGTAGGAATAGGTAAGATCATTGAGATGCTACTCCTTCTATCCCTCATATTATCTTCTTGGTTGGGGCTGGTGTGTAATTTTTCGCTTTCAACGTTAGACTTTTCTTCTTCAGTCTTTGTTGTTCTTTTATTAGTTTCAGAATTCATGCTAGAATTGCTACTAGTTGCTTTGTTAATTTCCAAGGAATTATTCGAATTATTCTTTTCTGATCTCGTTAATTCTTTTAGCTTTTCCATCTGGACATTAATCATGGCTGGTGATAAATGATGTTGATTATTCGGAGCAGGTTTACCTAGAGTTTGAGTCTCCTTTGGAATGAAAAATGGATCTAACTGATTCCTCCTTATGTCCATTCTATTTTCTCCTTTGATAGGCGGAGTATTTGGAAGTGTTCCTTGAATATTAACATTAAGGAAATTTGAGTTTGATTGTTGTTGAGTAGGTTTTAATATGGCAAATGGATTAGGCTTTTGGGCAACCTCTTTAGGAGAATTTTGGGCACTTGAATGCTGACTTGATTGCTGACTTGATTGTTGGCTCAGAGATCCTAACCGTTGAGCAGGTGTCTTTTGTAAAGGAATTGGTAGGGGAGATCCTTGGAGTTGAGGAGACTTAGTAAAAGATCCTTTATTATTTGTGACTTCTTCAGCATTTCTATCTCTTATTTCATCTTCTTTTAGGACTTTTCTCTCTACTTTAGAAAGATCAAGTTTGAAGTTTCTGTCCTTTTTGTAAGCATATTTACCTAAGGGTTTGGGTTTAGGCATTTCTTGGACTACTTGTTCTACCTTAGGTTCAGGGTGAGCCATTTGCTGAGGTGAGGAGTTTATAAGGTTAGTTATTCGTTCATGATTAATACTTGTTGACGTGATGGGATCTGACTCCCGAGTCTCAACTGTTTTTTTGGGTTCAGTCAGGATTCTTTTGCTAGCTGAATTGGTGGGAGGAGAGAAATCCTCTCTGATGGCCTCTGAGAAGTTGTCAGGGATTTCACTTCTAGTCCTTGGCTTGATCTGATCAAGATCTTGATATGAGGGGAAGACCAAAGACATTGGAGAAGTGGTCTCGTTCTTTGAGATTAAGACCTTTAATCGCTCTACTTCAATATCTTTTTCAACTTTCATTTGTAAGATCTTTTGATTTTCTTGTCTCAGTCTTTCGATTTCTAACTCAAGCTTCCTCTGCTTGAGCTCATCAACAGGGTTTCTTGGGGACGGCTTGCCAGAAGATTTTGAAGATTTATCATCATTATTGTCATCAAATCTGGATAGGCTTTTGATATTCTCTTCAATTTTTTTAGTTAGTTTCTCTTCGAGTTCTCGTTGATGTTGAAGCATTAATTGCAAATTAACTTGCAAGAGTTGCGCTTGATCAATAGGATTGAAGTTTGAGATACTTGCAGAGGGCGATTTTAGATAATTATTTTCTAACGGGAACTTCTGATGAACATCGGAATGTAGACTTGTATGAGAGCTGGTTCGCACATGACCCTTTTTAGAATATTCAACAAGATCGTCTGCAGCTGACTCCGAATTACTTTCATAGCTTGAGGAAACATCAACTTGTGAAGGTTTATACGGCCTTGAGTAGGAGCCTTTTCTGATCTTAAAGGCATTATTCTTATGCTTTTGTAGATTTTGTGAGAGATGGTCTCGAGACATTCTGGGTCTAGTGTCTTCCTCTTCCAGATTTTCAAGCATCTCCTTCAATCTTCTCTTGGTAGGAGTTCTATGACGTTCAATATCTGAATCTTCACTGGTAACAATTTCCTTAAATAGAACCATTTCGCTTTTAGTATAACAATATTGGAATCTTTGAGTTAAGCGATGATCCTCTCCTAAAAATTTCTTAGCAAGTTTTAGAGAATTGGCATAAAAGTTTTTAGGGTTCATCTCGAGCATCTCTCTAGAAGGATCTGGAATAGAAGTACGGAATTGGTATCCTTCAAGACTACTAGCTATGTTTAGGTATCCTACTAAAAGTGTTAGCAGTTTCTTCTTAAAAATTTCATCTTGGCGGAGATATTCTGATCTTTTGGTTTTCATTAAGGAGAAGATCTATGAACTTAGAATAGAATGTTGGAATTTTACTTCAGGCTCAAGATGATATAGTGATTTCTTTGAGTATTTAAAAGCTTTTTCGTAGTTAGTATGAGTAAGATAGATAGAAGCAAGATTATTATAGAGGACACAGGTGAGAAAAGGATCAGCTCCAGTATCTTTCTTTATACAATTTTGCAGGAATTTGACAGCCATGGAGTTATCCTCAATGCTTAATTGTCAAGTGGATAAAACAAATTATTTACCTCAAGCAGTACATGGCAATATTATTGTAAATGACAGTCTTGAGTTTATCAAAGATAGGTTCAGAGGAGTCGATGTTCATTATGATTGTACGTGAAAACTCCAATAGATCAAATGCCTTAGTTTGGTGGTCTTAATATTAATATGATAGAATAAGGGAGTACTTTTAACAAAAAGGTGTCCGCACGCTTTCAGACAATGGAGGATGATTTGCCTGACAATAGATTCCTGTGTAATATCGTATATCTCTTTTTCGGTGATAGAATGAACGAAGGAGAGCAAGACATTAGAAAATTCTTCCTCTGTCCCCTAAGAGTATAACAAAGCATGAAATGCTAACTTACATTTTTTGAGAGATAGTCCAGGAATTTGACAAACTGGGGAATGCCGACTTTCTTCCAGGAAAAGTTAGAATAGTCTGAGTTTTTTTGACTCATTTCTTTTAAAATTATATTGCTTAATTCTCTAGAAATCTAAATCTGAAACTTATTATGGATGCAAGCTTGTTGAGTTTTCAAATCTATTCCTTCCTGTAAGTCACAACCGAGTGCATGGGGGTTTAGATTTGATGCTCAAGGAGTTTCTGATCAAATTTACTAAAGACTCTCAACAAGAAAAACATTGGAGAGATTAACATTTTAATCAATCATGAACTCAGGCATAATTTTCACGGTTAGCAGAAATTCATAATCTCCAAATGTAATAGATTATTTTCTATTTGTAATGTATTAGATATTAGATAAAAGCTTTTGTTGCTTATTTTAATACTTAATATGTTATTTTCTTGACTAATTGGCTTAGTCTTCTACACATGATTGTCTAATCGAGTAAAATCCAGATTACCAAGAAACTTTGCTTAAATTTTTTTAAACATACTACCAACATTGAAAAATTCTTCAATTTCTATGTGGAGGTAAGCAGATGAGGGAAGGATAAAGTAATCAATCATCTTAGTAAGATTCCTTCAAGATGTGAAGTGTACTACACGTTAATTTCAAAAATATTGAGGGAAAATTTGCGGCAGATCAGAAATGTGCGCCAGGTTCCCAATAATTTAAAAGTATGGAATCTTACAAGATCAAGGTCAAAGTCTTCATTCAACCTAGCTGGTGGAAATCCCATCGCCATATTGAGATTGATCTTTTTGAAGATAAGCTCGATACCATTAAGCAGAAAATTTTGGCAAACATACGCGCAAGTTCCAAAAAAATTGAAAACTTTGAATTCTCGTTGAATTATCTAAATCTTCAAGTCCCCCTGGTGAATAATGACGATTTCAATATGATGATGGTAGATATTCTTCAAAATCCAGAAGAAATGGTGATAATTAATGTAAAAAGAATTACACAGAAGCGTATTAAGCGTCAATTCTCTTATGATGAACTCGGAACAATAGCCCCCACTTTAGACAATGAAGGAGATATAACTTTAAATAGACCTAGTGATAAAATGTACACAGGTCATGAAGAAGTCATATGTGCATTTTGTAGAACTTCAAATAAGGATAAGGCTGCGATTAAAGTCCTTGGACCTTTTTATGGACCTTTCAGGAGCAAGAGTAAGCTATTTTATGTTCACGAACTTTGTGCAATCTGGACTCCTTGGATTTACCTTGATGACAAAAATAAGATGAAAAATGTAATGAAAGAAATAAAAAGATGTGCAAAATTGCAATGCTCTTATTGTGGAATTTATGGTGGTGGATTAGGATGCAAGCAACCAGGAGGGTGTAAAAATACTTATCACTTTAAATGTGCTCTTAATGACGATTTAGACTGTCAACTTTTCTATGATGAATTCACATTGCTCTGTCCAGAACATGCAGAGAAGATTGAAGGTGAAGAAGATGAAATAGATCTCGATAACTTAATTTGCAAGGCTTGTGGGGAGGGCAATGATGATGACAAGCTTCTGATTTGTGATAAATGTCTAGGAGGATATCATACATATTGTTTAAATCCTCCACTAGAGGAGATTCCTGATGGAGAATGGTTTTGTCATCACTGCAGGGACGTTGAATCAGGAAAAGAAAGAGGAAGTCCCACCATCTAATTTATGTTCTGTAACATTAATCAAATTTTATGTCTATTTCTAGTCTGAGTAATTTTCTAAGCAATTCAATATATATAGACGGCCTATGACTTAGCTAGATTACTTATAATTCCTCTAACTTCTCATATTAATTAAACAATATTTGTGGAATTTCAAAAAATGAACACATGCGATCATTTGGCGATGCCAGACTTAAAGAGACTGCTTCAAGGGCTTTGGCTAGATCTGCTTGGATTCGAAATCTGGCTACAATTTATGTCATGTAAAAAAATCTCTAAATAAATCCCAGTTAACGACTCAAATTTGAAATTTATTTCAAAATGAGCCTGAGTTCTTATACACGTGAAGTCACACCAAGCTACAACGGTAAAAATCAAACTCAAAAGAACTTGCCTCTCTCTCCTAGCAACGCCCTTAATGTCTCCAAGCCTCTTAGGGCTTACAAGAAAGATATAGAAAATGATCCTCCCTCTATCACAGAATTTTCTCCTTCGAAAAGTGAAAAAACTGTTTTTCAATTTGGAGATAATATCCTAAGGCATGTTTATAGTGACAAAGATCTCAAGGTTGATGAATTGATGGGCACAATCCGAGATCTCGAGGATAAGATTAGGAGACTTGAAAGTGATAAAGTTGAAGCAAGTTTTAGAGTAAGAGACCAAGTTGAATCTGCTATGCAAGAATTGCACGAACAACTGAATGCAAATGATAAACTCTCTGTCCCTAAATTAAAAAATATCATTAAGGAAACCGACTCCATGTTGATCTCTTTGATGGGAGAGATTGATAAGCTCAATGAAATTATCACAGATAAAATCACTGAAAATGACCTCTTGAAGTTGACCAATCAAACACTTTCTAGCAAATTAGAAGACACCAAGATCAAACTTAAGACTGAATATGAAGAGAAATTAAAGAGGAAAGATGAAAAAATTACTTCTTTACAACAGAGAATTGAGGAGTTGAGTAGAGAAATTAGCAGGCTATCTGAAGTTAATGGACAGCTCTGCGATGCTAAGCTTAGCCAAGAAGAAGAAATTAGAAGTTTGAGATCTCAGCTCTCTGAAAGTGCAAGAGGAACTGGTTCACAAGCATCGAATCAAGCATTGATACAGAAGGTTGAGGATTTGATTGCTGTAAATGACGAGCTTAACAAAGTGGTTCTAGGAAAAGAAGAAATGATCAACTCATTCAAGGCAAAATTGAATGAACAATGTAGAATTAATCAACTTCTTGTGATGCAAGTTGAGGAAAAGAATAATACAATTGAGTTGATGAGACAAGATTTATTTAGACTCCAAAACCACAATCAGATGATGGGCCAAGAGCTTCACACACTCAAGTCCCAAGAAATACAATTTACTAAGACACAAAGCTTAATCTTGGATCATGAGGCTCCTACAAATGTAGCATATAAGGAAGCCAAAGAATGGCAGAGAAAGTACGAAAATGCTAAAGCTGATAATGAGAAACTCACTAAAATTATTGTTGAAAACCAAAAAATGCTAAATGATTTCCGTGAGACATTTGCTGAGTTAGAAGCCAGCCATAGTAAGCAAATAGAAGAACTTAAAAGACAATATGAGACTAAGATAAAATCTCTCCTAGAGGGCTTTGCTAATCCTCCTATGGCTTACTCGAATATCTCTAGTTGTGTTTTCCCAAACAGTCCAGAAAGTGGAAGACACACTGAAAATAATGGAAATGAAGGTGAAGAACAAAACCTGTCAAGACTGTAATATCCAATTTTGACTTTGTTGAATTTCTAAATTAGTACTGTATATTTATTGCAAAAAGATGTCAATATACCTAATTTTTCCCATAAATAGATCTTTACTGATACACCCAAATATAAATAAATTTATTGAATCATGTCAGCTACTTTAAAGTCTTCCTTCGCAAATACTCTTTCTGCTCTTGATGAATTGATTAAAAAGCTTGAAGTCAATACTGGCCTAACTGAAGCTACCGCTCGCAAGCAATTCCCTGAAAGATTTACTACAACAAAAACTAATTCTTCTCAAGTTGTAGCTCCTAAAGAAGAAGTTAAGACCAATGCAGAGCCTGTTAAAGCAAAGAAGGAAGAAAAACAAGCCACAACTCAACCTAAAACTGAAACTAAGGAAGGTTCTAAGGAAGCTCTCCCCCCTGCAACTTTGGAAGATTTCGCTAAACTTGATATTAGGGTTGGAAAGATCAAAGAATGCTGGAAGGTAGCTATTGTATTTGTGGCATTAATCCGATAGCATGAAAGCTCAGACAAGTTGTATTGTGAACGAATTGATATAGGATCCGAAGTTCGAGAAATTGGATCTGGACTTCAGCAATTTGTCCCCATAAATGAAATGACTGAAGGACTTGTTCTAGTCTTGGCCAATTTGAAGCCCAGAAAACTTGCAGGTACACTCTTATAGTCTCTAATCTAATTATGACTAGGTTTCAATTCCAATGGTATGGTGCTTTGTGCTGGAAATCATGAGCATACTAAAGTAGAGCTCCTTAGACCAGCAGAAGGTAAAATGATTATCTAAAGTAGAAATCTTTTAGGTTCTAAGATTGGAGAAAGAGTTGTTTTAGATGGATATGACAAAATAACTCAAGAAATGGAAAAAGTTATAGATCCTAAGAAAAAGATCTTAGAGATCGTTTTCCCAGAATTTAAGACTGATGCTGAAGGATACGCAACATTTTTAGGTAGAAGATTGAAGACCAGCGCTGGCTACATTAAAGCTAAAACCCTTACTAACTGTCCTATTTCATAAGTTTGTGATGGTTTTGTTGGAATCCTTCATATAGCTGTTCCACATAATAAAATATAATCCATTGAAAATGGAAGAACGAATGATTGTCTATATACATTATTCTAGAATACAAACTGATTAATTAGAGCTAGAACTTCTTGATGATCTGGATCTTGATCTTGAAGATGATTCAGATCTTCTCCTTCCTCTCTCTTTTGATCTGGATCGTGATCGCTCCTTTTGCTCTCTCTTTTTCTCTCGCCTAAAGTAATAAAACGAGTTTTCACAATTCTACTTTTCTCGGCCCTCTTTCTTGTCTTTCTTCTCCCTTTTTTCTTTTTTCTCCTTTTTCTCTTTTTTCTCCTTTTTCTCCTTTTTCTCTTTCTTCTCTTTTTTATCTTTCTTCTTTTTATGCTTTTTCTCTTTCTTTGTTGCTGGGGGTTCGTCATCATCACTAGATAACAATTGGGTCAATTCATTCTATAAAATAACTCAATTATCCGAATGCGTTACATTAGCTCCGACGAGAAAGTTCATACATTGATAAGCAAAGTGACCAGCTGTACTAGAGCTAAGTAAGAGTGTAATAATTAAGATACGTTGGCCACATTTGGGACATTTGCCAGTGTCTGAGTTATCTTTCGTTTTGTTTTTCTTGACAATCTTTATGATATCTGTTAACTTTTCTTCTGGCTGAGTCTTTGCCTCTTCTTCTTGCTTCCCTTTCTTAGATCCTATCTTTTCCCAAACTGAATGGGTTGCAAATGATGCATCAGTGCCTAACGCTCTAAAAAATCAACTTTGATCACTTTACTGAGACGATTCTCAGGAGGAATTATATTTTGCATATTCTCAAATAAAATCCAAGTTGAATTTATCCAGAACAAAATTAGTTCTAAAGCATCTAAGTGTTGTCTAATGTTAAATATCTGTGTATTCCTAGTTTTTGAAATTCGCTATGCAATCAAGGTAACACCCAATATTTTTCCTTGAAACACACTGTAAAAGGGATTCGTTAATGTCAGACTAATTATTATTAATAAAATAAAAAAATGGCTGACAAAGGTATAGTGTTTCACTTATTTCTGAATATTTTAGAAGATATTGAGTCTGATATAGAGGATCAAGAAGAAGAAGAAGAAGAATCCCCTAAGAAAGGTAGTAATAAAGAGGAGGAGGAAGAAGACAACGATAATGAGGAAAATGAGGACAAGGCTGAACAAGATGAAGAAGAAGGAGAGGAGGATGAAGAAGATAGAGATCAAGAAGAAGAGGATGAGGAAGAAACTAGTAAGAAAAAGAAAGGAAAAGCTAGGAAAGATGCTCCAGAGAAAGATAAAAAAGTTAAAGGCATAAATATTCCAGGAAAAATGAATATAATAGACGAAAATGATGAAAATGCAAAAAACCCTGGCCCCATACTAACTGATTCCGAATATTATCAAAATCTATCTAACATTTCAACTGTCACATCAATATCCAGAGATATTGATGAACTTGCTAATCATCTATCTCATGTTTTTAGAAGTTTTTCTCCAGAATCAACTAAGAGATTGAACGATTCTGGGCTATATAAATTCTATCCTGACCCTCGAAATCTGAATTATAGTCCAGAACCTCGATTAACCTCATCAACTAATCCAATGAATATGGCTATGACAGGCGAATTCATGCATAGTTGTACTAAAAATGTTACTGAGAAAGGAGTACAAGTAGATGCTCCATTCACAAATCCTAATATGCAGAATTTTGGTGTTCAGACAACTCCACTTCATAGACATCAGCATAGCTTAGAAGCTATCAGAGCTGTTGAGGAATATAAACGTAGACAAGAAGAGAAAAGAAGGTCAACAAAATTGGAAGATACCATACGAGCAAGTGAATTTACTGATCGCTATTCTCAGCAAAAATATTCAAGCACAGAGCCTAGCTTCTATAGGCATCAAAATCAATCTCCTACTCTACAGTCAACCTCTAGGCCTGTTAATCAAGACCAACTTATTAATAATTACTATAACAGTATTGCTAGAAAAAGTACACAAGAGCCTCTAGAAGTAAAGTCGGTTCATGATCTCTACAAGAATCGGCCTAAACATGGTAAAAAATCACATTTCATTCCTAATTATAAGTGTATGTTGAGTCTGGAAGGAGATCACCAGAAAGATATAGGACCAAAGCTAGCAATTCTTATACAGGTAGTATAATAGTTCGTCCATTGAGATATTAGACCAAATGTATAATGATCGATATGGAGTGAGAAATGTTTCACCTCCTAGAGCGTTGAACGCTTCAAGGGTTAATCAGCAAGAAGTTGAATCAGCCATGCAAGTCCTTGTTAATAAAGCTAGAAAATATTAACTGTTTTCATAAATATATACTATATCATTAAAGTATATTCTATGTTCAAAGTCTATTTCAAGACTGTCAATGAGTTCAAAAAAACTTTTCTCATTATTCAACTTGTTTAGTCTACTAAATAATTGCTGGAAGGGTTTGAGAACAAAGGAAATTCCAGTTAGTCATTAGGTTCTCAACAAGCATCAATGGTTTAGTGGTAGAATCCAACGTTGCCATCGTTGGGACCCGGGTTCGATTCCCGGTTGATGCACTTTTTTTTCCCCAAAAAAGTTCAAGAGCTGTGTTATTTTTCTATAACAATGACAGATCCAATTATTTGGAAAAAAAAAATTTGCATCAACCGGGAATCGAACCCGGGTCCCAACGATGGCAACGTTGGATTCTACCACTAAACCATTGATGCTTGCTGAGAACACTCACCCTGATCAGTTATATGGGAGAATAATTTTGCCAAAGGGTTCACAAACTTTGAGGAAATCTGTTCAAAAAATGGGGTTAACTTAAATTCTGTGCTAATATAACTAATCGATATTAATTTTAGATCAAGTAAGAATTCTAAAAAATCTAGAAAATTAGAAAAATGGCACATCAAAGTTATGGATAATTAATCGAAGCATTAAGTCAATTAAAAATTGAAGAAAATAAGATAGAGTTTGATAGATAATCGAAGGATTAATATACAAATGGCTTAACAGTGATAAATAAGGAAAACGTCTAGTAAAGAACCGATTTTAATCGGCTTTCTTTTTCACTAATTTGGGCTTTGAGGTCTTTTTCCTTAAAAACTTCTGGGAGATGTTTTTATTCGATAAGTATTCATTATATTTTTCCTGGTAATATGCAATTCTCTCTTCTGTTTCTTCAATTTTCTATGTAATTAACTTCATTACAATACTATTATACCTTCTTATATTGTCTTTTCAATTTTTTCGCGGTCTCTAAGAATTCCTCCTTAACCTTTTGACAATCAAATGTTAATTCCTGCTTCAATAGGTCATTGTCTTGTTTGAGTTTTTTCAAGACCTGGATATACTTTGTGGAAAGAAGCTCACACTTCTTTTTCCAGAAGTCAACCTCATTTTGAAGACTCATATTTTTCATTTCCAAATATTCTTCTGTTGGTTTACCTCCTGTTGAAAACTTTACAGCAAGAGGATCTCTTAATTTGAACTCCAAAGCCTTATTCTTTTCCTCAAGTTCAATGTTTCGATGTTTTAGTTCATTCAATTCTGTTTGGAGAGTCATTAGTTCTTGTCTAAGCTCTTTAATCTTTTCCTCCTTTCGTGCAAGATAGAAGGATTCTTCGTTCTTTTCCCTTTTTGCTGCAGATGATTTACGTGAAAATGGGGATCTCTCCTAATAATAAATCGAAGCTCTGTAACTGCTACCCTAAGATCTTCATGATGAAGGGTGGTTTTTGGGTCTTCGGACCTATATCTTGATGCTATTGGAGTTTTTCTCTCTCTAAGAGAGGCCAGATTGATCTCCAATTCTTGGACTTTGTCAGCAAGATCATCTCTCTCAATCTCAGTCTCCTTTAACTTATCCACAACTTTGTTATATTTTTCTCTGTATTTCTACAAATTAGATTGGATAGATTAAGAATAACTTCAAGCTTATTTAATAGCTTCTCATTAGATTCAATATTTCCAGTTTCAGCCTACAATCTGATAAACTAAAATTTGGGTGATACCTTAGATTTGTATTTCTCCAATTCAATTTCTAGTGTTCGTTTCTCATTCTCCAATTCATTGATTCTTGACTGGAGGACTCTATCTCCTCTGGACTTTACAGCAGAGCTTTCCCTTGAAGGAATTCTATTTAATTCTAAATTCATTATTTTCTCTTCTAAGGCTTCTTTTTCTTTTTTCATCTTTTCAATAAGATGTTCGTTTTCCTTTACAGTTATAATTTATTTAACAAGATACTTGAATCAATGCTTTTTCAGTCTTCTTAGCCTCTTGAATCTCTCTTCGGAGTTTTTCATTTTCCAGGAAAACAGCTTCTCCATTTTTTACTTTAAACTCAAGCTCTTTGATCTTGGCTTCGTATTTTTGTCTAATTTGGTTCTTGCAATTATTCTCATGATCTATAACTCTTACTTCTAACTCTTCAGTATCTTTGCTACTCTTTTGTAAAAGCTCTTTTTTTTCTTGCTGGAACATTGCAAAGAACCTGCTTTCTAGCTTCTTTAGTTCTGCTTCTAGGATTCTCTGATGCTCATCCCTTAGTTTTTATGCTGATTCTCAATCTATCATACCTAGTAATAGTATCGTTTAATCTCGAGTCATTTGTTCTAGGTTCAATAGCACGATGATGGGTCTGTACGCTATCTTCCTCCTTGAAGAACAGCTTTTCTCTTGGATATGAAGGGTCTTCAGTGCCAAAAGTATTATCGAAATTAGAAGAGTATTGTTTTGAAGAATAGTCTTTCTCTAATTTTTCTGTTATTCCTTTCATTCTCTCAATATATCTTTCATTGTGACTCTTAACACTATCTAGTCCAAGTTGATGTTTCATCTCATGCAATTTCTTTTCAATTGATTCAGTCACATCTATTTAAATATAGCAGTTGAATAATATTTTTACCCTTGTTAGAATGTTTATAACTATCTTCAATTTTTCTATCAGGAGAATAACGACTAAGACTTCAGAAAATAAGGATTCAAGATACCTTTTGTCTTTGCTCCAGTATCTTCTGCTTTCTAGTTCTTTTTGAGATTTATTCAACTCATATTGAGCCTTGAAATATAGATTTGTATCAATTTTATTTACTTGTGCGAGCAAACTTTTTCTTTTCTCACGGTCAGCCAATGCGCTAGGAATAAAGATAACCAAATCACAAGCAATACCTAAATTCTTTCGATCTGTCTGTCATAGAGTTTCAAATAAATTTAAAATTTGATTTAAGTTTGCATATAACGAAAGTAGTCAAAGACGAACTTAGAACCAGGGAACCATATATAATACAAGTATGAATGAATTATAATTTGATACTTCAATCAAATAAGAAAAATAATACTCCAATTTGGAATTTTAACAACAAGGTTTCTGCTGGCTGGTATCTTTATTGGAAGATTTACCAAGAGCAATATTAACTTGAAGAGGTTCTGCCACTGGACCTTCAGTAGAAGAAGCATTCAATTTCTTATGCTCTAATATTTCTTTAGTCAAACTTAAAAAGGCCTCATTCAGATTTGTCTTGTTCTTTGCGCTTGACTCTAAGTAGCGTATGTTATATCTCTGGGCCAAAGTCTCGCCTTCTTCTTTTGAGACTTCCTTTTACTTACTCCCAATAAAAAATAGAACCTACCCTCTTGTCTGCAATATCACACTTGTTGCCCACTAGAATAATTTTGATATTTGGATCTGCATGATCAGCAAGATTTTTCATCCAATAGTGTACACCTAAATAGAGTCGAGAAATGAAAGCCTAATTGTTACTTTCATAAGAGTTTTGATCAGTAATATCGAATACCATGACAACCCCATCAACTTTTCTATAATATACTAATCATTTATTATTCTCTCTACCATCTCTTACTTGGGGTTATAGTTCTGAACTTCTCTTGACCTACATAGTCATTAATCAATATTTCAAATAAACCTGCCGTATCCCAAACTTGTATTAGAACTTTTTTCCCGTTTATTGAATGAATCTTTTGTTTATATTCAACACTAAAATCTGTCAAGACGTTAAAGATATTGCTAACCCAAGCGTAGTTATGAAATGATTTGAAAATTTGTCATCAATAAATCGAGATAATAAACTGCTCTTCCCAACACCTAGAGTATTCAAAGAGGCTGTCATTTTGATTAATACCGCTTTCTCCAAGCATCAAAATCTTAACGGTCTCATCATAGTTCTTCTTTTTCATTTATTTCGAGTAATAAAATAGAAATTAATCTCAATAAATATATATAATCTTCATATTGCAAGACATTATATATAAGGGAAAATTTTATAAGCGATGTGAGAATTAGAAGAAACATAGAAGGATTTATTTCTTCTTAGGGGCGAAGCTCGAAACACTTGTGGAAACAAGTGTAAGTGTTTTCTTCTTCTGAGAACTATTCTCACCTTTTACATTTGGACTTTTCGGTAAGGGACTCTTGCAATTCTTTTCTCTGCTTGGGGTGATGCTTTGAGACAGTGACAACTGATTTTTAGCAAAGGAAGTAGAAGCTTGCAATGACTTTTTGCTTCTGTTTCGCATCAGCATAGAAACATCGGACGAGATTGACATCTGAGGGGTATCAATACTTTGATTCGTAGGCTGGGTAATAACCACATTAGGGGTCTCAATTTCAATAATTCTGTCTTCCTTGTCAATAGGAATATAGATTAGTTTGTAAACACTTCTTTTCTCATATTTCTTTATTGCTTGGAAAGTGTCAGCCAATTTTGGGGTGATTAACTTCTTCAAAGCATTCAAGAATTTAGTCGCTCCAGATTTAAATTTATTCTTTTGATTATTCTTTTTGATGTATGCTAGTCTCCAATCTTTTAAATTATATGATGATGTGATTAGTTATACCTGTGAAGCATTTTCTGAGCCTAAGCATGGCAATATTCTTAGACTGTTGAAGAACCCTTTGGTTTTCTTCTTCAACACATTTTCTCCACTTTTGCAAAGATTTATTCAGACGTTGGGAAGACTTCTTTTTCCAGAATTCTAATAACTTCTTTGCAGCATTCATTCTATCTAAGGTCTTCTTTTCTTTCAACTTCTGGGCAACATATTTTATGTGAGAGAAGCAAAGAAATTTTCTTTTAAAGAATAGTTTCTTTAAAATGTTTGCTTCAACATATTCAACTCTTTTCTTGAGTTTTTCTCTGTTTTGTGAAATCTTAGCTTGAATTGCCCTACAACTTATAATAATATCAGATATTATCTTACTTTAAGCCTTGTGCCTTTCTTCTTAAAAATATTCTTTCAATCTGGGTCATGAATTCAATAACCTTTCTATGAAGTTCATTTCTATTTGTACTCTGACAGATAAAATCAATCTGAGTTGTATGATTAGCTTCGCTGCCAGTTGGGATTCTATTTCCGTCAATGAATGAAAGAGTCATTCCTTTAGAATAAAGGAAGAGCTTTCTAAAGAAATAACTCTTAGCTTCTCTTTGGAGTCTGTCTAATTTCTCAATTGAAAGTTTCAAAGACTTGATTGCTGTGTCTATCATAGAACGATTTATCTTTATATTAGTTAGTTCATTCCTGAATCTATTGAAGAAATGAGCAAGATTCTTCATATAATTTCTGTGAATAATTTTTTCGAGAAGTCTGTTTATCTCATCATTCCTCTCAGAATTGTATGCTAAGTAGTCTAAGAATTCCCTCTTGTACTGCTCTCTCTTTTTCTTTACCAAAAATATAACTTTCAATCCAAGATTGATATATAGTTTTTCTCGGTTTCTCTTTGAGATAAATTCAAGTTCGATCATTTTGAGTCCTTTCTCAAGGTTGCTTCTTCTATAGTTCTCCAAGGCGGCTATCACTCTGGAGATGTTCTTACTAAGCTTTATTTGAATCATTGATGAATTTGCTATTTGTGATTGAATTACTAAAGTGAGGAAGGACTTTTTGATTCTGCTAAGGAATATCTCTCCTACCTTTGCAAGACCCTGCTGAACCATCTGCTTTTTAACCTTAATTTGTTTGACTTCCTTAAGAGTGTCCAAAACATGAGATTTTCTATTTAGGATATAATTACTTAAAGCCTTAAAGAGAGTGAATGCTCTCTTTTTGTCCTTAGCAAAGTGTCTCAGTTGGAAGAAAGCAGAATAGCACATTATTTTATGATTAGCTTTGTAAAGATTATTCAAGCATCTAACAAACAAAAGAACATCTTTGTTTCTTCTCTCAATTCTGCGAGAAGTTGCAATACTAAAGTCCTTCCATTTAGTATAGGCCTTTCTCTTGATAACTTGCTCTTGCAGAGTTTTCTTACTAACAATTCTTGTGAGGACTGTAATTTTTTCAACTCTCTTATAAAACAAGGCCTGAGAGTTTTGCTTAAGGTGGAAGAAGAAATATTTAACTCTCGATTTTCTGATTTCCTTCAATGCATGGACTAGTCCAACAACATATAGTGTCATATTCTTGTCTCTAATTCTAAACCTGTTGAGCTTATTAATAGCATAATGTACAACCTGCTTATTACACTTTTGAGTGTAGGATCTGATCTTTTCCAAACCTTCGCTATATCTTGACAGAGCGAGATACTTTGAAGATGAGGATTGATGGAGTCTGTGTTCCATAGCGTATTGGTTCAATTTCATCCAAAATTGTCTGATTCTGTTCAAGTAAGGTCCTTGGCACTTTGATAAGAACACCATCACCTTTAATTCATTTTCTTTATTATCTTTCTTGGCCGAGTAGTCCTCTATATTCTTAAAGGCAAACCTGTATACTCTATGAACCAGACCTTCTAGAATTCTAGACAGCATAAAGGTCTTTTGTACAGTATTAATTGAGATACTTTTTTTGAAAGTTCTTTGCTTTTCTGCTTCTTCAGCGAAGGTCTTTACAATTCTGAGAGCAGTCCTTCTTCTTCCTTTGATGATTTTGTCTAAAACCAAATAAAGAGACAAGACGGCGTTGACAATTTCCTTGGGAGCAATGAAAGATGTTTCCTTAGCTTCAGTCTCAAGTTCATCATTTCTCATGGCTGACAACACTAGTCTTCTTTGAACTGATTGGTTAAGGGGTATGCTCACTCTTTGGGGTGTTTTGGATTTGTTTTTATTCCTAAACGTAAAGACAGGTGAGGGACTGTTCTGCAAGGCGCCTTGTTGGTCTTGCTTCAACAGGGTGAAAGCTTCCCAGACTTGGTCCTTAAATCTTTTTCTCAGAAGTTTATCAAGAGCAACAAAGAATTGAAGATTCTTTGAGAAATTTGTATTGAACTTATCAAAGAATTCGATAACTTGCTTCTTTTCTTCCTGGAAGCTTTTGTTGATTTCTTCTATTGAAATGGGGGAATTCAAAAGACTTTTTTGGGATAGTCCTTTCGATCTTTCAGTATTTCCACCTGAAACAATTTCCTTTTTGTGAGAGGATAAATATTTCTCAGCTAATTGTTGTCCAGTTCTAATGATTTCTTCCATTTCTGAAGATCTCCTGAACTTATTAGGAGTACTATATCCACTAGGTATGGATTTTCTACCTGTATTCTTTGAGCTTTCGGGAGGTGTTCTCTGTCTGGATAATGCCGTCTTCAATGTTTGAGTTGGAACTTGTGTTAAGTCTTCAAGAGATTGTGTATTGGAAGGAAACTGGTTTCCAACAGTCTTAGTTGGGGTGCTAACCTTAGATTCTGCTTGATAGGTTTTACCAAGATTAAAGCTGCCAGATAAGGTGTTATCTCTTGAGAGCTTAAGAGAGGAATTATTATTTTCAATAGTAGAAACATCAGGTGAATATTTGCTAATAACCTTTTGACTGATTTCTAAATGCTTGTTAGTAGCACTCGAGGTATTCTGGTTAAGCTTTAAACTGGGAACAAGTGCTCTTCTTTCAGCTTTTCCAAATTTAAGAATATCGATTGCGGCTCTGTAGCGAACTCTCAAAAGTTTCATGATAAGGCTTTCAAGGAATAAGATATTTGGGATCTTCTCATAAAAGTCTTGAGGGGATATATGGCGGTGCAAGTCGGTTTTAGAATTGTTGTACTTTCTTCTTGAACTAAATTGAGGAGAATCATTTCCTTGGACTTTTTCATGTGGGGTAACAGGGAATATATTATGGGATTGGATGGGTGTAGAGAAAGAACTGAACACAGGATTAGCAGGTTGCATGGTCTTCATCTCCTTATATTTTGTTTTCATTGGGCTCTGCCTTTTATCTGAGTAGGCTCTGATATTGTCAAAGAATTCCTTTAGGGTATTGCTAACAAGCCTCTGGAATATATCTAATGAGTGTCTTAGTAAAGAGAGTCTATCTGCAAACGACAATTTAATGCCTTTTGAAGTATCTAAAGATGACCCTCTATGAGTACTAAGCTTTCCATGTTCATGGAAATCAGCCAGAGACAATGTTGTTGATCTAGTATAAGTTTCGTTACAACTCAGATGCTTTTGTGACTCAATATGTTGAAGCCTGAAGAGAGACTTCGATGGACGATTTGTATCTCTATCCGCGCTTGACTCTGTATTGTAGGTAGGTAATTTAGATGATTGTGTTTGTTGATGATCATGAGTATTAGTCTTTCTCAAGCTTTGAGCGATTTGCATGATTCTGGAAATCTTTGCTTCATCATTCTTTCTTTCTGAACTATCATCTCTGAAAAGTTCTTCTTGTAAAGCTTTCATCTTAGCTGCCAATGAAAGACCATTTTCACGGGCTTTTCTTTCTACTGGAGTTGTATAGCCAGTGCCTCCAGTTTTATCATCGATGACAGAAACATCATTAGACCTAATAAAAGAGAGTCTGAATGGAGTTTTGACAAAGCTTGTCGTTGATTCAGAGAAAAGTGATTTATCATGAGTTTCAGACAATATTCTTGTTTGGGACTTGAGTCTTCTATGAGCCTTGTCTTTTGTGTTCAAAGGTTCCTCTTGATGTGCATGAATTATTGGTTTGGCTCTGGCATGAGGCTCAAAGGCTCTTCCTCTCCTCAGATTAGATGGGACATCATTTTTAGAAGAATGTACAATACGAATGATCATTGTATCTCTAAATGGGCCACCATTTTTGATAGGCGGCTTATATTCAATTGTAGGGCGTCTTTGGTGATCATGAGAATCTTTCTCTACTAATTCGTTTCTAGGATCAAAAGATGTTGCAAAAGGACTCATGACAAAACTAGGAGTTATTGCTCCTGCAATTTTGTTTGTGGGTGTATTCAACTGGTCTAGATAGGAAGTCCTAGTATTTCCTCTCTTGTGTTCAGCCCTCGCGTTTTGATTGACATCTGAAAGAGGCTTTCTGTCATAATTTGCTTGCTGTAAATAGGAAATACTCTCCTTACTAACAATCTTATTCTTGGTATGTGGTTGGATGTCATTCAACTCACTAGCTAATTCAAAGGGCGTGTTCAGATAAGATGTAGGATGCGAATTTTCATTTCCATTTATCTCTGACATATTTGCAGGAAGCACAATTTCCTTGCTTTTACGTCTCTCTTGCATTTCAAATCTTCTGTTTAGTTCACCTAGTTACATAACTAATTTTCATCTGTAAGATTACTTGGTGTTAAATGAGACAACTTGGAGTCAAAACTAGACTCTCTGATTTGGCTAAGATTCTACAGATTAGTTAGTAAAGGATTTGAACTACGATAAATATTTTCTTATTCTTAGACGATTCAATTAATCTCATGGAGAGGTGATTAAAGAAAGTCTGGTAGTAGTCCTTCAATATAATAAACATCCACTCTCCAATCAACTGAGCTGATTTATGTTTATAAAGCTGCTTCTTTCCTATCAAATTATGACTTGGAAGGATATTTTTACTTTGGCAAAGTTTCAATCCTGAGATTCCTAATTTTCTATTTTCCTTATTTTTGTCATCAATATTTGATATTTCTAGGAACTTTGGTGGTGAGGGTGAGGTCTTCTCCCTTATCAATAAGCCATATAAACAAATATATTACTTTTCTTTATAAAAGTTTAGTAGGTTTCCTCCATTCACCTCTGAGGATATTAAATCGAGGATGTTCTCGTCCTTTTTGTTCAGAACAAACTTATCTTCCGATGGAGAAGAAAGAAGCTTTCTTCTTGTATAGGGAGAGTCATTATTCTCACTTCCTTTTTCGTGAAATGCCTTATACCTGTGGATCTCGTTTTCTTTGGAAGATGATTTAGAAAGCTCCTTTAAAGTCTTTATTTGAGAGTTTAAAAAAGAAGATATTTTGATCTTATCGGTCTTAGTGATAGAATTTGTGATGTCAGAAGGAGCCTTTGCACTATTTTCAATCTCTGCGTGATATCTTAGTGACATTTCATTAAGAAAAATTTAAAAATGTATCAGTTTAACAATTAATCAAACACAATAACATTGTTTTTTCAAACATAGATTCCTCGAATTTAGACCCTCCTTGTTAATTTGAAATTTCATGTTCAGGAAATGATGGCACATCCCTATAACTAACATTGCTTTCTACTCTGTAATATACTTGATCACCTTCTCTGTAACTAATTGGTATGCTAAAGACTGGGATTACTTTATGAATTTCACCCCATCGATAATAATCTTGAATTGAAGAGCTTTTTTCAAATTGTTATAAAAATAATTAAGGAGCTAAATTAGGTAATCAATAACGAACAACTCGAACAAGTGAACGAGTGTGCAGTCTTTTTAGTTGAGAAGAATATCATTGATTTTTCAGTGTCAACAAGGCATTACCTTTGAAATTATTAGTTCTTCCTGCCATAAATTAGAACCCTCCAGGGGAAAAAAAATAAAAAAGCAGAGGGAAGCACCTTTTTTTAATTTCTCGACGATAAATATTCATCAGACTCCGAAAACTATTTAGAATTCTTAGAATTGAAATGATCAGATTCCAACTTAGGTTTAATTTCATTCGAAAAATGGACTCAATTAAATTTAATCTCGAGAAGAACGGCTTTTACCTTTCACTTCACGATGACATCGAACAAATTCAAAGGCAGGAAATTGTTTTTTATCATTTATAGATTTTAAGTGTCAGAATTTATCAGACAGATCGAACTTATATAACAAATGATTAGGCTTATAACAATTTTGTTATTAATTATATTCATCAGAATTGATTTAAAGTACTCTTTCTAAACGAATTCTGTTGTGATACGATGTCAACCAAAAAAAAAGAACCATTCATCATTTCGAGATCATCTTCCAGATCTTCTTTTGGTTTACTCGATAGATCTCTTTCGAATTCTTTTGATGAAATCAGCGTATGTTAATTTCTGGTATAAAGTTAAGTTCTAGAATCCTGGTCCTCTCAAGAAACAGAACTCCTATATAACTAACCAGAACAAGATTTTAATGTAGAAACCTCCCATTTACAACCTAAATATTCTAGGCACCAAACTTCCTTTAAGAACGTCTACAATATTTTCAAAACTGATGCATCTTTGATGCCTGAATTGTTAGAAAAATACAGTCAGGCAAGTGTTCGCTTTCGGGATGAAGAATTTACTCAACAATCCGAATTATTCATCACAAAGATTGCGCAAGACAAAAAAAGTAAGTAATCTTAGCCATCCTGTTGACCTTTAGTACCTAAAGAATTCAGAGCAAAATTTCCATTGTATCAAATTTTAATTGCAATAACAAAGGTAAGACTATCATAGTCCCTCTCATGGAATAGATATTCATGCTCAACGAATACGAAATAGTCGTATTTGCATGTATGCTGGATCATTGCAATTGGAAGATTGATGAAATTGTGTACCCTGATGAAGCCAATCTCCTTACCGACTTTCCTTCGAACTTTGGAATTGAAATTAATTCTGAGGGTAAAAGGTTTATTATGTACCTTCTGATTATTACTTTCTCACTCAAAGTATAACTTGACAATTTTTATAATAAATTTCTAGCAATACTTGAATGAGAAGAGTGAAGTCGATATGATACAAGCTTATTGTGAAAAGATATGCCAAAACTTCCAATCTTTATTCAACAGATGGACTAGAATATCAGCCATAAATAAATTCAATTACTCTGCCCCTGAGATCAATAGAAAGTTCAAGTATTTGTCTCAGAGAGATTACACTGATCAGTTTAATACTACTAAAGACTACAATATGATTGTAGATAGCATAATGACTTTAACTGGCTCGTACAATGCTAAGCCTAAAACTGAGACTACAACTAAACCAATGACGCCACCACTTCAAGCTCAAGGCACTCCAGATTTACAGCAGCAAAAGTCAGCTATTTTCCATGACTTGCCTACCGGTCCTTATGATCAAAAGGTATTCTATCAAGATAGTTTACCAATGAATCGTCAGTTATCAAAGGGAATGAGTGTTGGAGGTTACTTTGATGAAGGCCCTGGTCTAGTGAGAATTCCAAGTGTATTGAATAGGCAACCCTCATTTTCTAACATGTTTAATAACCTCCCTATGATTAAGCGACAGGGAAGCTTTGAATTCTTTGATGATGCCAACAGGAAAAAGGTCAAAACAGATGAAATTAACAATCAGCTAACGAAAGGAACTGAGTTTAACCCCAACAATAAAAATGAGAATGAAGAATTGTACTTGCCTTTCCCAATGCTAAGCAAAAAATCTTCAAACATTTCCAATCCTGAATTAGATGCCCCGCCCCTTTCACGCTTCAATTCCAATCTCTCATTTATGTATGACAAATAAGAGCAGTACATTTTTCTTTTGGCTGATGTTTATAATTTTGAATGAAATTCTAGGTATTTTGTTTTGATGCATACTGTTGTATTTATTACTAGGCTAAGTTAAGAGTATTCAATGTGTTTTCTTTTTTATTCACTCTTTCCGACAACTGGGTTCTTTCTTTGGGATAGCTTTTAATTCGATGCTGGATGATAAACTATTTAGAATATGAAACTTAGTCATAGATCTATGGGATACAAAGAACAAACAATCACAATGCAAAGAACCAACTTATTCTTTATCTTTCTCAGTTTCTGTTTCTAAGGAATCAATCACATTTTGAGCAAACAATTTTATATCATCAATAAATGGCTCGTTATTATTCTTAAAGACGAGTGTATTGCATATCTCTCTGATAGTGTTTTTTTCTCTATCAATCTTCTTTTTCTCAATTTCTTCTCTGTACCAAATAATGATCTCTTTAAGATTTTCTATACAAGTATGGATCTCATTTTTGTAAATAAAGTTAGCTGCTGAAGCAAACAAGTTCTCTAACTCTTTGATTCTGATATCCCCTTTCATCATGTATTGCAAGAAGATTTTGACAATTCTGGTTGCAGACTCATATAAGTGTTCATCACACAAGGCAACAAACAAATAGTTTATTAGGACATTAGCTATATTTTGGAGCATTTCTATATTCAGAATCTTGAAGTCAGTATAAAGCAAGCCAAATTCGATAATTTCAAGATAAGCAGCATCAAAACTATCTGGAGCTTCTCTAGTTACAATATCGGTCAAACTTGTCAACATTTCCTTAGCACTCTTTTTCAATTCCTCTGAGTTGAAAGAGGTTCTATATCTCAAACTCTTATCATTGTATACAACAAACTCTTCTCTTTCTCCATCAGTATTATGGAAGAACCAATTTCTAAATTCGTCATCGCTGTGCACTATTGTGGACACGATTTGATCCATAATTGTTTTCACTTCTGGACCAATCTCGACACAATAGACTATGAAAGTTCTCAATACATGGTGATTTGACTTGTTCTGGGTGACTTTGATAATAGTGTCAGCAAAATATTCAATATCAGCCTTGAGTTTATTAGCAATCAGCTCATTCTCCAGACTATAATTCTTTGTGAACTGTGGATTTACTTTCTTGATCAGGTTCTGATAGTTTTCACTTGCAATGATACCTTTAATAATCCTACTACAAATAATGATAATTTGGCATTTGTTTTCCCACCAATCTTCTAAGGCCAATATCTTCAATTTATTCTCAACGAATTCATGGACAAATTCATAGTTTAGCTTAGCAAGATTAGCGAGAATTGCAAGAGCCATTGTTTTTACTACTGGATGAGAGGATTGCATTCCTGTTTTTGCATAGAACAGGAAATCTTCGAAAAGTTGTTCAGCATCTTTATCGAACCTGGTCTCTGTGCTGAGGAGTACAACAAGAGCTTGCATGAATAAGTTCTGGTTTTTGACAACATTTTTGAAAGAGGAAATTATTTGATGTTTGGCCTCAGGAGTAGGAGGAATGAAGTAATATAATAACAAAGTGATTTGCTCTTTCTTTTCGAAGACGGGAGCTGTCGCAAGTTGTTGTGCGATTGTTTCTAAGAAATATTCCTGGAATACTTTAGTGCACTTTGCTGGATCTTTATAAACCAATCTCTCTCCCATATATTTGAATATATCCATAATAGTTCTAAAATATTCCTTATCAACAAAAGTATTCTTCAAACAATTAAGCATAAAGTTCAAGAACTTCCAGATTTCATTTGTGTCTCGAGCTATGAAATTAGCAAGAGGATCTAACTTATCAAGGATTTCCCTAAAGACAATCTCATTAAATTCATCAGAGAAAGTGTGCAGAGAGTCCCCATAGGTTTTGATCTGGATCCTCTTTAATTCATTCTCATATTGACCAGCTCCAGTAATAAATTTCATGCTGATCAAATCCTGAAGAATCTCATATATACTCTTTTCTTGAACCTTTTCTCCTTTCTTGGTTGAATGGAATTTGGAGCTTTCGTTGCTCATGGTGTAATGTTGTTGTTGTTGATGATGTTGGTGAGGGGTTGAAGGGGTATGCTCCATTGGAAGTCCATAATGGTCACTCAGAGTTTGTGATTTTGAGCTATTCATTAAATTCATTTCCTTAGTTGCTCTCAATTTTGAAACATTGGTGTTGATTTGCCTTACGTTTGTTCCTTTTACTTGAATATGAACTTGTTGTATCTCTGCTCCTGTGGAAGTAATAGGTTTTGATTGAGCCTTGAAGAAATTCTTTAATTTGTTAGATGAGGCACCACTATTGTAAGTGTTATCATCAGGGGCTTTTTCATCTTTTTTCTTATCCTTTTCCTCTGTTTTTTCTTCCTTCTTATCATCTGCTTCCTTCTCCTCATCTTTGATTTTCTCAAGTCCTTTGTCTTTGAGTAGAAAAGATTGACTCATTTCATCAAACTTTCCTTGAGCAAGTTCTTTATTGAATGTTTGAATAGCCACAAGTGGATTTTTGTTAATCTTTCTGTTTGTCAACTGTGTGTACAGTCTAGTCATAAATTCAATAAGAGTTGGAACGTCATTATCACGGAAAATCTTCTCACATTCTTTTCTTTCCATTGGCATACCGAGTTCCCATTTAGTAAAGAACTTCTCTAATAAGTACCAATTATTTTCTTTCTTCTCTTTATTTTGACTGTGATCAAATGAATGCATCTGAATTTTACCAGGATAGTACCTGGACAATATTTCAGCAATTAGAAATCCATCAGTCAGATCTCTCTTCACATCCTTTATAGAGTATGACAAATCTAAGCCCTGAATCCATTTGATTATTTCACGGGGAAGAGTTGTTGCCATTATGATTAGAAAAATAAAACTTAAAACAACAGATAATATAATGTATTATCCTAAAATTTGAACTTAAGCTTTTACCTAAAAAGATTCTTATCCCTGAACATTCATGTAAGAATAACAATAAAGTCAACTCTTGTTTATTCAAAGTAAGGACAACTTGAACACATATGAATTCATTTTTTATTATGACTGTAAATAATTGAAATTTAATAGAGCAAATGCGATCAGTTCTTGTTCTCGCTTCAGTTCTTCTTATCATTGCTCAAGTTTCAAGTACTTTTTTTACAAGTTTAGACTAAATATTTTAGGCCAAGATTGTTCCTCATACTCAACCAAGTTCAACTGTGCCAGCATTATTGCTTGCCAAACATCTTCTGGAGTCTGCCAATGTGCCAATGGAAATCAATGTGTCTGGAACAATGATGGTAATCAAACTGTCAACTGTCCTTGCTATGATCAAAGTAACCCAACCTTTACAGATGGAGCGTGTGCTACTCAATTCAATAATAACAAATGTGGATATGAAACAACTTGCAATAGTCTAATCAATGCTGGTACTTGCAAATGCCCTGATGGAAGTACCTGTATCTGGAATGATCAGATCAATCTTGGATGCCCTTGCTCTAATAATAATTATCCTGATATTACTACCTATAGAAATACAAAGCTAGCCGCTTGTGCTACTCAAATATCAGATAATAACTGTCCTTTAACTGGTGTTATCAATTGTATGCAAGACGTTGGAAGTTGCACATGCAACGATGGTACTCTTTGTGCTTGGGGCCCTAATTATAGTGTTAATTGTCCTTGCGCATAAGTTTTTTAATATTTATAATGGCGTTATCATGTTGTAACCATTTATCCTGAAGCTCAAAATAAGCAATTCTGATTTTCATTCATAATTTTAGATGTTCAAACCGAAAAAGTCATGTGTTTACTCAAATAATTATTATCATAATCAGAGATATGCAAAATAAAATTGATCTCAAGGATTTTCAAGTCGAAAGGATTCTTAATAGAAATGATGACAGAAAAACATTAATATTACTAGGTTTGTTGTTACTAAACTATACAATATCATGGCTAGGTAAATTAAAAGAGAGAACTGAACCTGGGATACTAATATTAGAAAAAAAGCCTTTTCCACCTGAGGAAAAGGTATCAGATATTCCTCAGGCTCTAGAAAAAACAGTACAATACTTTGAAGTAGTTTTTTGCAAAACTTTCTAATTCCTGTTAAAGAATGATGTATTTTCAAGGTACAATGTAACAACTAGTGGAGAATTATCAGAATTTGATACAGAATTGATATATCCAGCTCCAGAAAAATTGATTAAGAAATACCGCAAGAAGGAACAGGCATTAATAATAGAAACTCCAGAATTTTATGCCAAAGTAAGCTCTGTATCTTTAATTCGATTATTGGAATAGTATACATACCCAACCCTGATAAAAGATTCTGAGAGCCAGCATAAATGGGTGTATAATATATTAAACAAAGAAGCTGAAACTGAGAACATCATTTTTGATGATCCAGACCCTCAAACTGGTTTTATTTTGCTCCCTGATATTAAATTTACGCAACAAGGTTAGATTTTATTTTAAGAAACTCACAAAATAGATAATCTAGAGAGGCTACATCTACTTGCTATAGTTTATAGAAAGGACATTCAGTCCATTAGAGATTTGAATCAGAATCATCTGCCTTTATTAAGAAATATCCTAACAAAATCTGTACCTTTCCAATATATTCTAATTTAACCTGTCAAGAAAAAATGTATTCAAGAAAAATACTCCCTTGATCCCAATCAAGTGATGGCTTATGTCCACTATCAACCAACATATTATCATTTTCATGTTCACTTTTGTCATGTGGCTATAGAAGGCCCGACTTTGCAGTTAGGAAAGGCTCACAACTTCTTGGAAGTTATCCAGAATATTGAGATGAAGAATGATTACTATCACGTGGCAAATCTGCAGTTTATGATCGACATGGAACATTCTTTGTATCAAATCTATGCAAATCAAAATAATTAGATCTGTTGTTTAAATATCTAAATTATTCCTTTTTAAAACACAATGTGATTCTGTTCAACAGAACATTCTTTAATGCCTAACAATAAAAAACATGAGACTCAACTTCAGTGGTATAACACTTGGCTATTTTGTAATGGAGCTATTTTAAAATGATTATATTGAAGAACTTCTACTGGTATTTAATGAAGCCAAATTTGTTCCAGAAATTTCTTTTGTTTACTTTACACGTGTTTCCGATAGTATAAATACTCAATTTATGGATTAAGAAGTTAATAAATTTTTATTAAAGAGATGTATCCAAGAGCAAAAGCTCTGTTCATCCTCGCCCTTATTTGTTGTCAAGGCCTTCAAGTATTTGCTCAGGACATCACAGGAGCTAGTACTACTGATCAATTCAGCGAAGAGGAACAACAAATCTTCGCCAAGAATACTGAACAATTCGAATTCCAAACTGAAGTCGGCCGTCTGATGGATATTATCATTAACTCTCTTTATACAAATAAAGAGATCTTCTTAAGAGAACTAATCTCCAACGCCTCCGATGCTCTCGATAAAATCAGATTTTTGGCTGTATCTGATCCTAGTATTCTTGGAGATCTTACTGAACTAGCTATTCGAGTTGATTTTGATCCTGAAGCCAAGACAATCTCAATCTACGATACTGGTATCGGTATGACTAAGCAAGATTTGATCAACAATTTGGGTACCATCGCTAAGTCTGGTACCACAAATTTTGTTGAAGCCCTCTCTAAAGAAAACTCTCTTAACTTGATTGGTCAATTTGGTGTTGGTTTTTACTCATCTTTCTTGGCTGGCAACAAAGTCACCGTTATCAGCAAGCATAACGATGATGATCAATATATTTGGGAATCATCTGCTGCTTCTCAATTCACTATTGCCAAGGATCCTAGAGGAAACACCCTCAAGAGAGGAACCAAGATCATTATTCACTTAAAGCAAGACGCTTATGAATTCTGTGAGCAAGACAAACTTAAGAGTTTGATCAAGAAATACTCTGAATTCATTAACTTCCCTATCTACCTTAAGGTCGAAAAGGAAATCAGCAAGGAAGTCCCTGATGAAGAAGCTGCTGCTGAAGAAGAAAAGAAGGAAGAAGAAAAGAAGGATGATTTGGAAATCAAGGACGAAGATGAAACCCAAAAGGAAAAGAAGCCTAAGATGAAGACCATCAAGGAAAAGGTCTGGGATTGGGAACTCATCAATGATAACAAGGCTATCTGGCTCAGAAACAGAGAAGAACTTGAAGAGGAAGATTATAACAAGTTCTATAAATCCTTGGCTAAGGACTACGATGATCCATTGACTTATATCCACTTCCAGGCTGAAGGTGAAGTTGAATTCAAGTCCATTCTCTTCATTCCCAAGCACGCTCCCTTCGACTTGTTCGAAAACTATTATCAAAAGAGCTCTAGCTTGAAATTATATGTCAGAAGAGTCCTTATCAGTGAAAAATTCGAGGACTTGATTCCCAAATATTTGAATTTCATTAAGGGTGTTATTGATTCTGATGATCTCCCTATCAACGTCTCCAGAGAATCCCTTCAACAACTCAAGATGATCAAAGTTATGGGAAGAAAAATTGTCAGAAAGGCTCTCGAAATGATCAAGAAGTTAGCCGAAGACAAAGAAGACGAAGATGAGGAGAGTGACGAGTATGAAGACGACGAAGTTGAAAAGCAAGATGTTACCAAGCAAGAAAAATCCGAAGACAAGAAGGAGGACGAAGACGATGAAGACAAGAAGGCAAAGAAGAAACAAGAAAGAATTGAAAAGTACAATACCTTCTGGAAGGAATTCGGAAAGAACATCAAGCTTGGTATCATTGAAGATGCTTCCAACAGAAATAAACTCGCTGAACTTTCAAGGTAACTATTAATTTTCAATATTCTTTTCAAATCAAATGATGAGTTTTAATGAGTTTGATTTGACATTTCTGTTGTCTGTGTTGTTTGAACCCACGCAGAGCCAGGATGTCAATGACGCGAATCGCAGTGTCTGACCATTTTTTTCTTACTTTTTTAATGAGGACTTTGTTAACATTCATAGATGGTACTCCACCCACAATATTTCTCAATTGACTTCTCTTGATGATTACATTGAGAGAATGAAGGAAAATCAAGAAGCTATTTACTATATTGGAGGTGAAAGCAAAGAAGCTTTGTTAAAGTATCCTACTATTCAAGGTCTCTTGAAAAGAGGATATGAAGTTCTCTTGCTTGATGACCCCGTTGACGAATTCTGCATGCAACATCTCAATGAGTATGAAAAGAAGAAGCTCGTCAACGTTGCCAAGGGTGACTTCAAGATGCCTACTGATGATGAAACTGAGAAGAAGAGAATGAAGAAGCTCAAGAAGATGTACGAACCCTTGACTGATTGGTGGAAGAACTTGCTTAAGGACCAACTCGACAGCGTCACTATCTCTGACAGACTTGTTGAAGACCCATGTGTCGTTGTCGCCACCAGTTACGGTCACTCCGCCTATATGGAGAGAATCCAAAAGGCTCAAGCATATGGAAATAACAATCCTATGCTCAACAGCAAGAAGATTCTTGAAATTAATCCCAACCATCCAGTTATTAAGGAACTCCTTGAAAGAGTTAAGGAACAAGGTGAAAATGTTGATAAAGAAACTGGAGAACTGGCTGGACTTCTCTACGAAGCTGCTTTACTTAATTCTGGTAACGAATCATTAAATTTCTTCCTCATTCTGATAGGTTACACTCTTTCTGACCCTCATAACTTCTCTCAAAAGTTCTTCAAAATTTTCAACGGAGCTCTCGGTATTCCTAAGGATGCTAAGGTTGAAGAAGTTGAAGTCAACCTTGATGATGATGAAGACGAAAAACGTAGACTTTGATTTTTTTAATTTCTAATTTTTGTAGCCAAGACTAATGATGAACCTGAAGAGGTCAAGGTCGAAGATATCCAAACTGAAACTAAGAGACACGATGATGATCTTTAAGCTTTCTTTTCTATAGTAGTATATTCATAGGCAAGACTAATTGAGTTTTTTCACAGATAAAAGAGTATCTATATATCTAATTATCTAATTCAAATCCCAAAAAAGTTACTTTTTGTCATTGTTAAATAAAATTTTGTTCAGGAGTCAATATGAACAAGAACAATTCTAACACTGTAAGATCACTTTTTTCAATTGACTTGGATCATTTCAACAAATGACTACCTTCTGAGTTCATTAGAGACTTTGAAGAAGTAGTCCTGAGGAGCAAGGCCGCAATTTGCATCCCAATGTTTGAATGATCCTTTTTTACACTTTCCTTTTCTTTCAACTAATTATCTAGAAACCAACTAATCAATCCCAAAATCTGAACCCTTCTAGTTCTAACCAAGGAACCAATCAGAGTCAAGTAATAAAGACAGAAATTATTCTTATTCTTAGAAAAATCCAGGCACAACAGCCAATCCACAAAATTCTTTTGGAGGTTCTAATCCAGGGTCTCAACAGTTTAACCCTAACACATCTACAAATATGAAAGTTCCACAGAATGTAACTATTTCAAGGATTTATTTCTATCCAATACATTCCTTGAACTCAAAAGTAACTTTTTATAGAACCCTAATATGTCCTTAAATCCAAGCTTCCAGCAACAAGAATATGACAGCGTAATAAAAATATAAATATATTATAAGAGTTATAGAGAAATGATATTTCAGGACAAAGATATCCTGGTAGATATGAAGGTGAAGATGATGTAAAATAATAGAATATTCCAATAATTTGGAGGAAAAACCCCAGGAAGATCCCCAGGTTAAAAAGATTCAAACAAAGTTTCAGTCGGTATCATTAAGAGAATACTATGACTCTTCTAATCTAACCTATATCTTAACTAAAGGTTTAGAAGAACTTGGCAGGCAAAGGTAAATTCACTTTAATTTTTTTGTTACTCATTTAGACCACAAAATCCAGTTAAATTCTTAGCTAATTACTTACTTGAGCATGATCCTGAAAATGTATAGATAGACAATTAAATATCACATATATACCTAATCTGGTCTTACTAAACCCATAATGTTTATTACAAAAAGATTTCTTTTTATTTAATTAACCCTTAAACAAATTAACATGCACCTACGTCTTATCCGATATACTTCATTATATCAGGGTATAATTTAGGTGTTCAAGCAAATATTTAAGTAGTAAGCTTGGTTCTGCGATGAAGCAAGCTTCGGAACTTGAATAAACATTTTTTTACTGTATAGTATCTATAAATGATGTAATACTTTAAGAAGAAACTATAAACTAAGACACAATTTAATTGCTTCCAAATAAAACAAAAATATAACAATCTCACTCTATCCGTTAGTTCATGGCAACAACATTTAATAGACAACCCCAACCTGAATTTCGAAAAGACCCAATTTACTCTGATCATCATGTACAACCAAAGCAGGAAATGAACTCGTCAAACCATAAAAATGAGATCAAAAATAATAATGATTATCAACATAAGGCAAATGACATCATTTCTATATCTCAAACTCAACTTGATAGAGATTTAACTGAATTTCTCAAGAATGTTTTTCCTCCTCAAAAGGATAAAAACTATGTTATCGATGCAGAAGTCTTAAAGAAGATGATCCTCAATCTTATTACAGAAAATGCAAATCCTGTCAGAGCCAACCATCAAATATTGAATACAACGGAGAACGAATTTAGAAATCGAATTGCTGGACTTGAGCAAGAGAAGATAGTTTATGAAGATAAAATTAGGAGTCATGCTAACTATATTATGGAACTTGAAAAAAAGGTGAATCAGCTGATCACTGAATACGAAAAGGCCTTAATTCTAAATGAAGAGCTGAGTAATGAATTAGAGATTAGAAAGAACAAAAATCCTAGTCCAGTCAAGCTTAAAGTCGAAAAATTGGATAGTTTGATTGAAAATGAAATGAACCTTTTTGAAGAGAATACTCAACTCAAAAACGATCTCAAATCTGTTAATGACAAGGCCGCAATTCTGGAATCAAGATTACAGGAGCTGGAAAAGATTAATATTGACCTAAGAAATGTCAATCAGAGTTTAACTGATCAGTTGTCCTTATTGACTGAAAAACTTTCTCTGGTTGAAAGCAATAAAGGAAGCAGTACTGAAACTATAAACAAAGAAGCTCTAGATAAATATATCAAAGAAAGAAATGAACTTGTAAATCAAATTCAAAAGAAAGACGAATTGATCTTATCGCTCAGAGCTCAAGAAGAAATTTTATTGAAAGAGATTGATCACTATAAGTCTGGTTCAAGATTAGATGGTGATAAAACTAAAGAGTCTCAGATTTCATATATAGATCTACTTCAGAAGCAAATTCAAGATTATCATAGCAAGAATAGTATCTTGCAAAAGAAGATTGACAAATATGTTGCACAAATTGAAAGTTTAAATGAAACTCTGGCTCAAACAAATCAAAATTTGGATTTGGCCCAGAATAAATGTATAACCCTTGAAAAGGAATTAGCAAACAAAAATAAGTTAGAGACATTAATAAAGTCTCATCTGGTTATGATAAGCAATCTTGAAGTCAAGATCCAGAACCTTGCTAGTGAGAATGGAAGGCTACAAAAGCTAAATGAAGAGAATTTAGTATTAATAGAAGAATTAAGGGCACAACTTGAAGAAGCACAAACCTTAAAACTGGAAAAAGAGATCGGAAAAAATATGGAAAATAATAATTTAAAACCTCCTAGAGCATCTGAACCAAGAAACTCCTCTCCTTCGAAGAATAATGACTCACTTGCTCTTGAGATAGACTTTATTAAAAAAGACTACGAAGAAAAAATAAAGAATGCTGTAAATCAAAAGGAAATGGAAATTGCTGTTGAAAGGATCAATCACAAGAATCAAATAGAGAAGTATAACTCCAATCTTGAAATTCTTAGTGGAAAAATTCAAGCTCTGGTGATTGTTAATGAAAAATTAGCTAGGGATCACGAAATTCTTAAGATGGAATTTACAAATTATAGAATCATCGCCTGGTCTGTTCTTCAAGAAATAAGAAAATCTCTTGATAACTTCAGAAAATATAATACTGAGATTGAAACAGAACTGATTTCCCTTGGAGAAAAGATCCCAGAAGCTAAGAAATTGAAAGATATATATTCTGAATTGAAATTGCATATTCTCTATGTCGATCAGTTGATAGAAGATCGAAGAAAACTTATATAAAATTGTATTTTGACATTCCTATTTTTGTATTCCAGTTATGATATTGATTAATTACGCAATCTAACAACTTTATTTCTTATTAGTAAATATTCTGGTAATGGAAATATGACAGACATTTACAATCCTAAGAATCCCCTTCCAAAATTGGCAGGTATTAAATTACCACAGACTACCAATCCTAAAACTACTAAGCAAAAGCCCAGTAGAACAAAGACTTCTCAACCAAAAACAATAAATAAACCAGTAATCACTCTTTCGAGGATTTTAGATCACTCTGATAACGAGTTACAGAGTTATAGAGAACTGGCGTACAAAAAGTCTCAGTCTAGGTCACCAGTCAATGGAAGAAATACAATATACAGTACTATTTCTAAAAGTCCGATGAATAATCCCAGAGAAAAAGGAATTTCTCCAAGGGAACTAGATACTTTGATGAGTGACATGTCTCAATATACTGACGTGACAAAAAGGAAACAGTACTTTAGTCCTAGATCAGAAGAAGATTCTCAAGAGACCACACAATATTATTTTAAACGTGGAAATAGAGAGAATTCAGCGAAAATGGAAAATAGCTTATCGGATAATGAACTAAAGAAAAAAACCATTCAAAGTCTATTGAGAGAGAGCCCACCGAAAGAGAATAAATCTCTCTTCAACTTATTAATGGAAAAAGTTGGCAGTGATCAAAAGTTTCCTAGATATGAAACTGGACTTCCAAACAAGACTACTGTTGGTCGATTTGAAGAGTTCATGGAAAAACTGAGAAAAGAACGAGAGAATTTGCATAAACAGCTCGAGGAGCAAGAGCGATCAACTAGAAGTATATCTCCTTTGAGAGAGAAAGTTGTTCTAAACGAAGCTGTAAAAGCCTTTTTAGCAGATACATCTGTTGAAGACATCATTAGCAAAAGAGTCTTGCCTAGCGATGATAGAGTGGATAATGTTGAAGATTTAGAGAGAATTACATCAAAGCAAAAGGAATTTTATAGCAAATTAGAAGAGAACTATCACTCACGTTATCCAAGTTATACTCCTACTAATGGCCAAGAAGAAAGTATGGTACGATCTCAATTGACTCCTAGAAGACAAGATGAGTCCATTAGTAAATCACCAATTAGAAATGGATATCGATCTTCTTATCAGACAAAGGAAGATACTAGAATTTCTTACACTAGTCCTGACAGAATCCAAGAGTTTGATACTCGAAGAGAATTTGGGACTAACAACACAAATGCAGCAATAAATAGATCTGAGCTTGAATATGAACTTATAAAGCTAAAAAAAGAACTACATGCAATGGAAAGCAGGGTATCTGAAAAAAATTTGATCATTGAAGATCTTAATTATAAGTTAAATGAAACAACGAAGGAGCTAGAAAAAGTCAGGGCAGAAAGAGAAAAAGAGATCCATCTTTTTAGAGAAGTGAAAGAAGAGCATTTTAGAGAAAGAAAAAAATTGCAACAAGAGCTTGACAAAGCTTTGAATAAATTGGTTATAGCTAAAATTATGCAGTCTGAAGAAAGCATCCCTAAAAAAGAGGAATCACGATCTCAGGATTTAGAACGGAAGAAACTCGAAGACGAAATAAATGAAGCCCAAAGACAACACACCGAGGCCTTACAAAGGAGAGTTCAAGAACTAGAAAATGAAGTCAAATTCCAAGAACAAAAAGCTCAAGAACTGAGAGAAAGATTGAATGAGATGATTTTGAGTGAAGCTACACCCACTAAGGTATCTAACGCTGAAGGGAATAAGATCAAAGCTATTTTAAAAGAAAATATGGAGGAGATTGAGTCACTTAAAACTGAAAAGCGAAAACTTGAAGATCTTGTCCAGGAAACCAAAAGGAAATGGCACGAATCAGAGATTTATCTATATAAAGAGATTGATACATATAAGACTGAAATCCAAGAACTTACAAAAAAACTAGAAGAGACAAAGAATCAACACAAAGAAACTCAAGTAACTATGGAAAAAATGAAAATGGATCATCAGACCAAAATTGATATTTTCAAGAGTGATCTAGTCAAAATCAATGAACTGGTCAATGATCTTGCCAAAGAAAATGAGAGCTACAAAAGACAAATTGCTATTTTAAGCGACAACAAAGAAGCTGAAGTTAAGATCCAATTAATTGAAAAAGAATATAAAGATCAACTCAATCTAAAGCGAAAAGAAATAGAAGAGCTAAAAAAAATTAATGAAGTTCTTGAGAGTAAATTGACTGCCATTATGCTTGAGAATAAGAGTGTTACACAAGTTATCACTGAAGAAAATAATAAAATTATAGCTGAAAAAGATCAAAAGATACAACAGCTTACAGAAGCAGTGGACAAAGTAAAGGAGACTTATCTAAATCTCAGTCAGGAATATGAGAACCTTCAGAAAGAGAACAGAGCTATCTTACTTGAACTAGAAAGGGTGAGAGAAACAAAGGGTAACGAAGCTAATACTCCAAGAATACAGAAAAAACAAGAAGAAAATATGAAGTCTTCAAGAGTACTAAATGATGAAAGACATAATGTGATGACAACAGACTATGAGACTCTAAAAAGATCTTATGAAGAATTAGTTGAAGAGAAGAAAGCACTTGAAAATGCTTTACAGCAAGCCAAGACCGAATTGGACCAAAAACAAAACAAAATTCAAGAGTTAGAAATTCAAAATAACAAAATTTCAAACCAATTCCAAGATTATCAGAAAACAAACCAGGCACTAGCTCGTGACTTAGAGAAAAACCTAAAAGACGCCAATAATGAAATCACCACTCTTAAATCACAAATTAATAAACTGTCATCTTCTGGAGGTCAAAATGCGTATATTGAGGATCTGAAACTTCAAGTAGAGAATTTGAAAGAGGAGATTAAGAAAACTGAGAAACGATACAAACAAAAACTCAAGGAAGTGGAGGATCAAGCTGCATTTGAAAAGCAACAAGCTGAAATGCTGAAAATAATGGTTGATGAACAAGATACTAAGATAAATGAGTTAGAGAAAAAGCTCAAATCTACTCCAAACCTCTCTTCTAAAGACGATAAAGAAAATATTAGTTTAATGGAAATGAAACGTGTCATGGATATGCAAGAAAAGGAGATAAATAAATATAAAGAAACAATCGCAGAAATGAAGAAGAGTAGCTCTTCCAAAGATAATTATGCCGACGAGCTAAATAAAGTAAAATCAGAATTGAACAAATTGACTGAAGAGATGCAACATAAGAATCAAATTATTGAAACCCAAAAAGCTTTAACAAAGAAACTTACTGAGGAAAATAAAGACCTAAAGAAGAGATTAGAGGAAGAAGGTGAAAGCTTTGAAGCTTTAAACCAAAGAATGATAGAAATGGGCATGCAAGTAAATGAAATGACTTTAAGGGAGCAAGATTTAATGAAGCAAATTCGTGATCTAAAGAAACAGCTTGGTAAATAATTTTTTTTTTTCCTTGTCTTTGCAGACATAACTTGTAACATTATCTACTTCACATGTACTAGTACTTTAAACTAAGAAAATGTTTACGAAAAAGAATGAATTAGTAATTTTTAGTCTAGCTAGAAATCGAGTAACGAAAGAAATAATCGGTCTGAAGTCTCAATTTAAGAAACTAATATTTTTCTTGTTCAAGCTGCCCATCCTTTCTCTTGATGCAGATCTTTCTTGAGATTGTGAACGAGGTATAAATCCTAATTCCAAACTAGACTTGAATTTTAAAGAATTAGCATTTGAAAGCTCAGACGCATTTGACTTCTTTTTGAACAGCATTGATCCTAATGATTCTTTTGAAGAACTTTTTCCAACTTTAAGTTGTTTCTTTAATCTTGACTTTTCAAGAATTCTTCCCAGTTTTATTTTGAATAAGTTCACTTCATTAACGTTATTGAAATTGAGACCAATTGTTTTGAGATTTTTCCTCTTTGCTTCAAGTTCCTCCAAAATCTTGACAACATTATTATGGGGAAAATAAATCTGGAAATTTTTGACTTGGTCGAAAACGATACTTTCCTCATAATTGTGAAATATTCGTTTCTCGAATTCAGGGAGGAATGGAATTGCCTTCTTCCTTTCATCTAAATCCGCCAAGCTAAATGATGCTGCCCTGTTATTCCTTTCTGGTGTTTCAGAAACTCTACGCTTCACTTTTAATATTCCCATATTGTCACCAATATCTGAAAGATTCGTTGTTGAGGAATAGCTAGTATTTACTGTACCATCCCCTGGTACTAATCCAAAATAAGAAGATCTTCTTCTTTTATTGTGGTGATTATCTAATTCAGATTCGCTGTTTGTTGTTCCTAAGGTTCCAATCCTTTTTATTAAAACTTTTGCTCTCTTTTGAATTTCAATAAGATCTAATAAGGCATTAAATCTTCTCTTATCAGCTCTTTTATAGGACCTACTCTGAGAATTCGTTTCTTCCAGGTAGTTCTTGATAACTTGATCACGAGGAAGAACAAGATGAACTTTGGGACAGTTCTCAATTATGTGATCTTCTGAACCACAACTAGCACATTTCATTTGCAGAACTGAGTATTGTTGATATATATTGATCTTGTCTTTCAACATGAAATACATTTCCTAATTTGTTTGTAAAATTTTTAATTTGTTTACCTTTTCAGCAGGGAATTCTTCAGCTAACGTGAGGAAATCTTGTAGTTTTAAACATACTACTGAGCAGAAAGTCAAGGTCTTTGCACTTGATTTTCTTGGTTGTTGAGAAAAAAAGGAGAGTTGACCAAATGAATTCCCTTTCTATGATCTAATAAGTCTCATTAATGAATAATATACTTCTAGAACACTGATTGTTAAGCCAAATTTCTTTAGGTAAAGTTCAACTTTACCTTTAGAGATAAAATATAAACTATAATCTTTGCATTCTTGCTCCTTCACATTAAGTTCTTAAATAAAAAGAAGTACTTGGAAAATAATCTCATCAGGCGCCAGCACGTGCTCTTCGACTTTCATTGCCAAATGTGATAAGAACGTACTACCAAAACTCTTTGAAAATAACTGATTTGACTTGATAATTTTCCCATTAATGGATTTATATAAATCTTCTCTTAATGTAACTGAAAGTGAATTGATTAATGCTGTCTCTTCATTTTTCATTTCCCTCTCATGATCGAATAAGAAATCTAAATACTGTTTGATCTTTTTCTCTAATTTAGGATCAACTTCATTCCTTCTCAAAAACCTGGTAAGCAATTGCATCTTTTTGCTGAGAAGATTACTAAAATAATAATAAATTACTCTCTGTAACTCACTTCTGAGTTTATCTGCTGAATGATATCTCCTATCTGATTCATAATGTACCCAAAAATTCCACAACCAATTAAAATAGCAAAGATATTGTATAATTGTTCTTGTTTTGAAGCGGCAGTCAAATCTCCATAACCGACAGTGAGCATACTAGCTATAGCCCAATATAATGATGCGACATATCTCTCATCCCATGTGGCTTGCACGAAATCGAATTTCTCAATCCAGCTTGGGCGGTTATTTTCATAACTGTTCAATGAAACATAGTACCATAAGCAAGCAGACCAATGAGAAAACAAAAGAATGACAAAACTTAATTTTAGCAGTCTGAACAATCCGCTTAGGCCATACGAAAATCCTAGCATCTCTTTAACGGTTGCCAAAATTCTCCTTGCTCTGAAAACTCTCAGAATTCTGATCAACCTTAGAGCTCTTAATAATACTAAAGCTCTCAGGCTCTGATTTAAGGTGTGATTTTCTTTTGCCAGAAGAAGATCAAATGGTACTGATGATATGAAATCAATGATAAACCAAGTTTTAAGGTAGTGAATAGCGATCCTTTTGTGGTCCAAAATCAGGATTCCATCAGCAGTATATGCTGTATGGAAATTGACAAATATATCGGCAATGAAATAAACGGTCTGTATGAGATCAATTGCAATCATAAAATCAGAGTCAGGGAGATCAAAAGTCATCTGTAGAGGTAGATAGACCAATTGGTAGAAAATAAAGATACTTAAAAAGAATTCCCAAATTATTTTGAAATTTGAATCAGGCTCGAATGGCTTAGCCAATCTCTTAAACAATGTAGAGCAATATCTAAAGCATTTGTTTAATTTTTTCTCAGTCTTCTTACAAAACTCTTGAGAATTAGATCACATTTAAAATTATTACTTTGTAAAGCATTATACTTCTTATTTTGAACTAATTTTTGAATAAGCTGAGTAAACTCCAATGAGTTTCTATTCTTGATAGCGTACTTCTTCAATAGGGCTCTGAGTTTGTGATCGTTCTGATCTTGACTAGTTAACTTGGGTCTATTTTTTGAATTGTCAGCTGTTTTATCATTGACAAATTCTAGGACCCTAGGAGAGATCACAGGTGACTCATCTTTCCCGATCAAGGATAACTTTCTCGAAAATTTCTCTGACCATGACTTGAGTCTCTTAGTTTCATCCTTTCTAGATGACTCAACAGGGTGACTGATTAATGAGCTTGAATCCCGTCGAGATGTCTCTCCAAGAACTTCGGTTGGGGGCTTTTCTGTTTTAGTATCAATTTTCTCATCTCCTGTAAGAGTCATTGGTATTATTGCTGTTTTAGAACTCCTTCTAGGTCTAGCAAAAGCAGAGCTTCTCCTTGAACTGTTTACTGACACATTACTTCTGGGTGAATTACTCTCGCCTGAGAAATTATTAACAGCAAGATCTATTTACTATGATTTCTTGGAGCTAGGTATCTTCCATATTTTTCACTCATTTCAATCTTTTTTGTTTTATCCAGCGCTTTTTCGAGATCTGGTTGTTTGATATGAGTAAAAGTAATAACGCTATTCAATCTAATGCTTGGAAATTGTGAAAGATCTCCATTTCTTCCACTGTCATCACCTATGCATATCAGAATTAAAGGGTGAGAGAAAACCTTTTTCAATAATGTTAGAAGTTGGGCTTTTGAGTCTTTCTAAAGCAGAGAATTTATTGTGTATATCTTGAGAACTTAAATTTCGAATCATGGAAGAAATAGATTCGCCGTCTTCTTTAGCAATTCTCATATTCAAGTTCTCGTCATCGGAAAATGACATTTCCATTTTTTCAAGTTAGCAAGCACTTTATTAAATAAACAATAATTTTTATGAAACAAAATAATAGTGAGAATAGGAAAAATATTGAGAAATTATATCAATCACGACTAAGCCAGTCGTCGGAGTTTTTCGAACATAACAGGATGATTTCCGTTTGTATCAGTAACTACTTTTGCATCTTTAGAAGCGCTTTGTTGAGATCTTTTTGAGACCAAAAGCCCATCTGCATTCCGACTGACTCCCATACTTTTTGATTCAAATTCTTTATTGACCATTAAGCTTTTTGTTAGTCCCAAATCAGGAAAAGCTCCTTGCTGAATGGGCTTGAGTGTTCTATTCAGCTGTTTTGTGGGATCAATAGATCGATTTTTAATCACCTCATAGCCAGAGTCATTCTTGTTAAAATTACTCTTCTTTGAAAAGTCTTCCGACTGAAATGGCTTATGTACTTGAATAGGATTTGAGTCATACTTTAAAATTGAACTCATAGCATTCTCAGCGACCTTGAAACTGTAGAATCTCTGCCTACGAGAGGCCATTCTGGAACTTGCTACCCTCTTTTTAGAGTCTTTTAGAGTATCCCCTTGGGTATTCACCTTCGATGAAGCAGGCCTTAATGTATCAGCGGTTTCTAATGCACTCTTTTTCAGTTCTGACCTCCCAAGATCACTCTGCTTAAGAGGGCTATTGCCTTCATTTTTTTTTGGCTCATTAGTATTGGGCCGAGATTTTTTCTCCTTATTTGTTATTCCTCCAGTTTTATTGAGGGTTGCATTCCCCTCACTTGTAGCCTTTTCTTCTTTGAGCCAACTTTGGAAATTTGGATCTTCTTTCAGCGTCCCAACAGGATCTCTGAATTCCTTACTGGGAATGAACATTCCATCCTTTGTTTCATCAATAGGCCATCTATCAGGAAAGGAAACAGACTGCCGCATAAATGCTGGAGTTGTAATCTTTGAATAAAATAATAAATATGCTCTTGGAGTAACAAGCTAAAATTTAGAAATTAAACTAAACAAGTTACAGCCTCTTCTAAATTATCTTCCTCATTTTTGCTATTTGCAACAATTGATACTATCTCATCGTCAAAGTAATACCATTTTCCATTTAACTGATGTCTTATTACAGCAGCATAATGCCCATTATCTAATGTACCTTCATGTTCCTAGCTAGTTAGAGAGAAAATCAAAAACAATACAGCAATTCCGTACAAACGGTAAATAGGAGGTTCTTTCTGAGGTATTGCCGCGAATGGTCTCATGTCTAACTCTTCAACTGGGAATTTAATCAAAGTTTCAAGTTTCATTTGATATTCATCCTCTATTTCAAATCGACTCAAGTGGAAAATCAGGACATTTGGGAGTATTAAAAGATCCATTTTTTTAATAGCTCTCGTTTTCGTGTTGCAGTGGAAACAATACCTAGAAGATTAACCCTTTGTTTATTTTGTTACCATGTGTCAGATTCGCCAAGTCTCTCAGTCTTTAAGAAGTCTTGTAAACTATCTTCGAGCTTCACTTCTGGGACTTTTGGTACGGGTAAACTGATATAACTATATGGTTCAAACTTATGAGACAGGTTCCCACATGATAAACATTTTAGTGAAGTTTTGACTTGACCCTATAATTGAGTGAAAAGGAAATTAAATTCTACTTGAAACAAATCCACCAAGATTGAAGAATTTTCATAAAGCATAAATTCCCATTCTTTTCTGGCAATCTCAGAGATAGAAAGCTCACTTTCAATCAAGTCATAGTCATCATAAGACGTTTTGCTGAACTTAGAGTTCCTTTTGGACAATCCAGACATATGTGATCTCTGGCTCAGAGGTCTCGTGATGTTTGTTCTTTGCGAGTCCGGACCTGGCGTTTGGTTTTGTTTAATTCTCTGTGAAATCGGTTTTAATGATCGCTGTGAAGGTTTATCTAGATTTGAGAGAGCATCATCTTCTTCACCAATAGTATATGAAGCTCCTTGACCTTGAAGATTCCTCCGTGGTGTGAAGGTTGAACCTTCTTGCTGAGAATAGTTAGAGTAGTCAACACTATAGGTTTCTCTTTGTGAGTTTAATAGCTTTTGACTCCTTTGGCTGTAGTAGCCATCATTCTCTTGGTTGTGTCTTTTCTTATTACTAGTAGCAGGGTTCGCTTCTCGAATATTACGAGTTTTTTTTTGTTTCAACTTTTTATCCACGCCCTGTTTAATCTCATCAGTATAACCCATTTCTTCTTCAAACTCTCGATTGAGAAACTCACCATCTTCCTCATTCTCAGTTAAATCCAATTCACTAAGATCATCAGGTCCAGCTGGAGGTCTAGATCGATACTGCTTTTGATTACCTTCTCTCAATTTTGGTTGTTTCCTCTGGTCACTTGCTTTCGGAGTGAACTGACTCTCTTGATCATCATCTCTATCCAATGGGTCGTCGGTTAGCTCTACTCTTGGATTTTTAAGAGTAATTACACTCCGAATTTCACTCATATCATCTTGATCATTATTGGGTGGATTGTCATCATCATTTTCAGGAGACTGATACATGTTGGATGGAGGTCTATTGTCATAATTAGTCCGATATGAATATCTGCTGCCATTGTTTCCTTGATAGTTGTCAGTTCTCGGTGTAATATAGTCTTGAAGACCAGCTTTAGAGGTTCTTTTGAATTCATTCGCTGTTGCTTTTGAAGTCAATTCCTTGTAGTCACTTCGATAGGTGTCTGGTTTCTGAGGTCTTCTTTTTGATTCTCGATTAGCTCTCTTAATATTTTCTTCTTCTTGTTCTATATTTAATTCTTGAGGATCATATTCCTCTTCTTCTTCATTTTCAACATCTTCCTTGATTCTTGCTAATCCATTTTTGTAATTATTGTGCTCGTTAATTCTTTTCCCTATAACGCCTTTCCCCTTCCTCTTAATGAGCCCCTCTTCTAGATCATAACCACCTGTTATAAAAGTAGCCCTATTCAATTCCTATTATTTAAATTTCTTAAAAGTTGTCCATTTACATCGCTGAATTTATCAAAGATGGCTTCCATGAACTCTTGGATATCATGTTGTTCCCCAGAAGCAAACTATAAATTTTCAGTTAAACATCCATAAATTATACTGGTTCCATTTCTTCCTTTAGAGCATTGTAAAATTGAATAGGCTCTATTATTGTTACTTTTGATGTCCAAAAGTCTCTATTTATGATAAAGAAGTCATCTCTATTTTTATACTTCAATAAAAAGTAAAACGCATCGATCATTAAACTTTTCTTCACAGAATCCCGATATTTTGTGCTTTCCCTCATGTGCAACTTATTTAAAAAATAGTCTGTTAGTGGCTGAGTTGCAAATAATAAATGAAGCATCACATTCATGAAGCTAGTGTTACCCAAATTAGAAAATCCTGAAACTCCAACAGGATCTCCGACTAGGGTAAATTTTGGATAAAATTTATTAGGGATAGAACTGTAGCTTGCCTAAGTCAATAAGTACGCATGCCTAATTGTTTCTTCCTACCTCAAGTGTTCTGTCAAATTCTATTATTTGGGAGGCACTTCTTTCTCTCTTCTTTTCTGGAGGCTTACTTTCTGTCTTTGGATTTTTAGTATATCGTATTGAATTTTTTGTCTGTGTAGTTCATAAAATATTACAAAATATTACTCTATCTTTTCCACAGCCTGCACCCATCTATTGCTATGAAAATTTCATTTATAATTTCGAAAGAGAATAAATTTTTATTTAGATGAATTCTCAAGAACAACCATCTTGGATAAGATCACTAATAAAATCAAATTCTAACAATGAACAACTAGAGTTTTGGAGGTTTGTTAACATTGCCTATATCTGTTCAAAAAGTGGAATGCCTGAAAGTGAGATGATCAAATTTAAAAATATTGTGACTGACAATAACACAAGTTATCTTGTCTTTGTTCAAGATAATAGAACAAAATTATATCAGGATCTCGAAAAGAACCCAAAAGCTGAACTTTGCTGGTTTTTCCCTTTAACACGAGAAAAATATAGAATTAAAAGCAAAATCATAAGAATATCTAAAAAAGATTTTGCAGACAATAAGCCTGAAGCAAAGTTCTTCCTTGAGGAACTCAAAAAGGTCTGGGATTCTCTTGACAAAGAAGAAAAAAAAGGCTTTGCTGAATTGAAGCCCGGAACTAAAACTGAAGAAAAACTTTCGAAAGCTCATGACGATATTAATGATTACAATAATCCTGACAAAATTGAAATTTCAGAAAACTTTGCCTTAATTTTCGTTGATGCTTTTGAGGGTATATGTTTTCTTTTAAACCAATAATTGTTTCTAGTTGAGCATACTAAGTTTGCTATGCCTCAGGTTGTAGCTGATTCCAGATCCAAGTTTGAATCTCTATTTGCACCATATAAGGTGACAACTAAGTATCTACATACTTTAAAAGAAAACGGAGAATGGAATGTTGTTCCTTTAAACCCTTAAAATTCATATGAAGAGAGTATTTCTTCAATATGTTAATTAATAAAACTAATTACTGATTGTTTCATAATATTTATTTATGCAGAAGAGATTGTTAGTGTCTCAAGGCTCAGTTAGGCCTCACACAGTTGATAAGAAAAAGCTTGGATTGCAACTACCTAATTTAAATACTATCGTTACTCCGGGATTTCAACAGAGGGACTTAGGAAATAATATGAATATCAATAAATTAACTATCTCAACGCCCTTTTCGACTTCGCATGCTATTACTTTAACGTCTCCACATGGCAAAGAGAGCCCAACTCTTATGGCAAAAACATTTAGTAATTTTAACCTGAAAAAACCATACTCAACAACATATACACAACTCAGAAGGGCTGACACTCAAGAGAGCTATGCGCTAAGAGACATAAGCACACCAAAAGGTGATGAATTTACAGAATTGAAAAAGTATAGATCCCAAAGAAGTCTGCGAACAGCAGGAAATCCGTTGTTATCGCCAAAAGAGAGGATTCCAGTTTCGAAATTCTTGTTTGATACTAATGAACCATCAGAAACAGAGCTTGAGAATAAAGAATATTTTCCGACCAAACATGATCCTCGTATTCTTTAATGTCTTTTTTTTTCTTAATAGTAGATCGAACAACTCATACTAGCATGGGTGGAAGGCCAATTACAATGGAGTCTAGCACTAGAGCTCCTACGCGACTCTCAACTCCCTACGAGTATGAGTCACTATTTAAAACCTCTTTGAACCTAAAAGGAATGAAAGATCCCAGAGATACTTTAAGAGAGATAGAAAGAATTGGGTATAGACTCAGTAATTTGTGTAAAAATTAGATCATCATTGAAACCTAAAACCCCGGCTGGTAGAGTAGACTCTTTGAGTAGTATCCCATCACAGCCATCCGAAGAAGTTTCTCAAGAATTGAAGAATTTAAAAAATGACAAATTATTTAGACTCAAGAATGATGTTGCTGCAAAATACAAATTTAAATTTCATGCTGAGCAAAAGAGAAAAAAGATTCTTGCACAGCGAATTTTAACAAATGAGGAGATAATCATGATGAATAAAGACAAGGTTTTAGTTTGCGTGGATGAAAATCAGAGCGATGTTAATAAACTCCGCTATTGTTTCGTCACTAGGCATGTGGTAAAATTATCTTAGCTCTTGTAATTGTGAAGGAACGGCCTACTATCCCACGTAAGAGATTTGATATCGAATTCAACATGAAAATTCACGAAGTCCAACAGAAGCTAAAATTGGACGATAGTTACAAGCATTTTTACTTGCTAAGTGGAAAACCTGTCTTTGAGCTCACTCAAATCCCTAAAACAGAGAATGTAATCATAATTAGTAAAATGTTGATATTATTTTCAATAAATGATAGGCAATAATATTGAATTGGTTTCAATTGACAAGATTATTCAACATGATTTGGTTCGAGATTTTTATGAATATGGAACAAAACAAGGAATTGAAATTTATAGTAAAAGTCATATCAATTCCAGAATGATGTCCTACCTGGATGCTCAACAAAATATAGAAGCCAAGTGTAAAGAAATTATAGAGCTTTTAGATGATGAACAGTACCAAGTCCAATCCGAGCAAATAGAAAAGCTAGCAAAGCTATCTGAGTAATATCTAGACTACTTTGTTTTATTCACTAGATCATTAAGTGGAAAAGAATTCACAGAAGCCGTACATAGAACATTCAATCCTCCAAAGACTGAAACAAACAACATTATAAATACTGAAAGAGGCAAAGAAGAGTCAATAGCCCTCCTTGAGTCCGAGAAACACAAAGAACAAAAGAGCGAAGTCAATGAGAGCAAATATATGAAAACCGACCCTATCCTAAGTGCAATGGAGGCTTCAGACAGCAGTGCTACTGAACCTGAGAAAGAAGATGAACCTCTCAGCAAGATAGATAAATACGTTAAGTCAAAGAAAACTTTACTTCCCAATCCAAAAATTGAAAACTATAAGGAAATTATCAAATATTATGACCAAAGCATGAAGAACATTAAATTCCAAGTTGGAGAGGAAGAAGAGGAATTGCAGAATGCTGCAGAAGAAAATGAAGAGGAAACTGCAAGAACAAAACGTAATAATCTCTTTCTCGTCATTAAAGTATCTTAGGTCTTGAAAATATTGCCAGTCACTTAGATGTCCTTCTGAAAAAACTTGAAAGACCGAGAAAGAAGTTAGACTACTTAGAGATCAAGAAAGAGCTTAAACAGACCAAAACAGAATCTTCTATGTCCAAACCCAAAGATGGTCAAGATTTGGAAATCAATGACCTTGGAGAGGATTTGCTTGAAGGCAAGAGTGAAGATAAAGATCCTCAGAAAAAGAAGAATTTCATTGAACAGAACATCAAGTAACTTCCATTATAATTTTTGTATCAATTCTAGGGCTCTCAATACCAAGAAGTCAGACATTGAAAAGCTGTTCAAAACCAATAAGGATCTATTTCCTAAAAACATCCCGAAATATCTCAAAGAGAATAGACTTACCAGAAGAGAGCTACATTTCGTTTATATTCTGTATAAGGCTCTCTGTGAAGTCACATCTCAAAGGCATAAGGACTATAGTAATCAATTATGGGCTTAGACTTAGCTACTAGATATCGAAGACGGTATTGATTATCACAGTTTCAGAAATGGCATATATCAAGTTTTCCTTCAGAGTGAAGAATTAGCTGAGAAAATATTCTATACTATAGACGTCAATTTTTCAGGTAAATAAGTAGTACTTGTGTTAATAGAAGGTTTCCTAAATTGGGATGAGTTCTTGAGTGCTATGGTTAAAATCAGAGCCAAAACAATGCGAGATAAAATAGACTTGTTTATTAAGGTACTTCAAGTAAATTATTCTTAAAGTTCTAGATTGCAGATGAAGATGGAAATGGTCTCCTATCTAAAGAAGAAATCTTTAAACTGGCCAGAATATGTCTCAAAAAGTTCATATCAACAGAAGATGGCTTCTTGGATGATCTTTGCAATTACTTTACCAAGCTTATTTTCAATTCAGTGGGAATTAGCATGGATGAAGAAATTCCTCTACAGGCGATTAAAGAGGCTATCATTGCTGTATCATTTGAATTAATCTTAGACTCACTTTTAGGGCAATCAAGAATCAGACCTATTGGCTATGTTTTGTGGTGCAGACATATAATCCAATTAACTATCAATTTTGTTCGATCACATTAACTCTTCTTGAAATATCTTTCGGTGATTGTTTTACTTCTCTTTATCTTGTAAAATATTTATTGAATATATGGATTCTTTAGACATAATCTCAAAATTTGAAAATGTAATCTTCTTTATATCCGAGTTGGCTGAGATGCTCAAGAAGCATCTTGTTCATGAGTGGTGGACCACATGTGCAGATCAAAGCATCATTAGTAGGATAAGGCATAGTCTTCTTCAACATTTCCTTGGTAACAAATCCTGAAAATCCTTTCCAATCATTTGGAGGCTTAAAGCATGAGACACTTTCTATAATTTTTTACTGTATCCAGAGTGTAATAAATCTTTATTCTTGGATCGGTTGAGGCTGCTTCTAACTCTTCTTTAATGAGGATATCGCTCACAGTTTTGTTGGCAAAAAGAAGATGAACGACAGTTTTATCAGCAGGATTATCCAAGATTGACTTAATAATCTAGAAGCTAAAATCTCAATAGAAAAAAGATTACCTGATACATAGGGGTAATTCCTGTTCCGCCAGCAATTAAACCAAATTCCTTGACTTTTAAAGTTTGCAATCTGTCCTTTCTCCTAAACAACTTAATAGACAAAAAGAAACTGATTACTGGATCTTAACAAGTCCTTGTCCATGGTAGGTAAGGTTTCCAGTAGGGCCAGAAATATTAATTTTGTCCCCAATCTACAATAAGGTATTCTCTCAAATAACTCTTACCTTCAATGATTCTAAGTATTGAGTCAATATGCCTCCTTCGGGGAACTTTGGATGGACGTTTGCTCTATAGATCTTAATGACAAGATCAAATGATCCCTTGTTTAATTAATTCTCAGATCTCTAAGAGAGTTACTTTTTGATCCACTTTTGAGGTTGGGGTATATTTTCTCTTGATTTCTTCTCCTTCTGGATTATCTTTGGTGGGAAGAACTTTGCTAAGGAGTAAAAAAAGCAAATTATCTTCATACTGAATGGCAATGTGTTGGCCGACTTCAAGTCCAAGGGTAATTTCAGGGTCAGGAAGACCAAATACAAACAGATAGGTGTCATGTGTGATAGCTTGTTTCTTGATCAATGGTACTTCGAGTAAACCATTTTTAGAGTATAATTGTAAAGCACCTTGCTTAGCTGTTTGTTTGGGGACTAAGAACTTCTAAATTAATAAAAAGATAAGTACATCCTCTTTGAGGAGACAACAGATAGCCAAGGTATGCACCTATGACTACAGTTACTATAATAAGGCCAACTACAATTAAGTTGAGATCCATATTCTTTTAAATCAATTTAATATAAAGCTGGGTTCTAAGTGGAGAGAAATTATAAATTTGGTATCTACGTGTAATAATCTAGATTTGTATCCAACTTAGTGTCTATGTGTGATTCCAAACTTCTGAAATCTGTGATTAACAAATATTTCGAGAGCAAGATTTTTTTTGTTATTAATTGAAATTGGATCCTTTTTTATAAATTTCGCGCAAAATCATTCCGTTATCTCAATGAGGTCCTTAAATTTTAAAAACATTTAAGTGTTTGAATATTAGGATCAATACCAGGCTCAAATTTGAGATGAAACAAACTTCTTTGTTAACTCAATTCAAAGTCCAAAGTATTAAAAAATCTGCACAGCCGAATAAGCTCACTGAAGAAATTAAAAAAACCAAGGATGAAAATGATAAGTCATTTCAAAAGCAAGCTATTGTTTTGAAAGATGAACTCATAAATGAGAATAATAAACTGCAACCACAAGCTCTTGCTCTTCAGACAAAACGCTCCTCAAATAGAAGATCAAGAGGTAAAAAATATCATATTTATTTATCCGCTCTAGACTCTTTTCAAGGTATTCCACCTAACATAGAAAAGAGGACAAAGGTTGACAACGATGGCGTTGATGAGGAAACTGAAAATATTCCTATTAATGTCACTGGGCTAGAAAAAACTGGCACCCCTTCTTCAAAATTAGATTCTCAGCAACTTAAGGATGAATCGAAACCAGCACCTGATCATAAACAAGACAGACAAAATGAAGAAGAAATAAAACTCAATAATGATAAATCGTTTCATTCAAGAAAACTATTGTTCACAGATCCAGATCTCATGGACACCAAGAAAGAAACCAAAATCGATTCAGAAAAATCAGAAACTTCCCAGACAAATATTTTAGCTGACTTTAAAAAACCGCTTCTTTCGAAACAAACGTTGGATATAATCGCAAGCATTAAAAACAAAAAAGAAGCACCTCCAAAGGAAGTTAAACAGGATACTCAAGCTAATCAGATTCCTGCCATTGAGAACTCTCGGATTAGTGACCAAACCCAAAGTATCATAGATCAAGTCCGACAAAGCCCTGGAAGAGCAAAGTTTAGTCCATCGGAGTACTTATCTAGAAAATCTCCAAATAGCTCTCCAGCTAAGTCTCAATTAGTTATGGTTTTAAGCTCACCTATAAAAAATTCTGCTGGAATTGTGAGTCCTCAAAAAGCCTTTTATGTAGTCAGCCCAAGCAAGATTAATGCCATTCTAAAATCACCTTCAATGACTGAAAAATATGGCGACCTTGTTAAAGAAGGAGAGAAGGAGTACCTCTTGCCCTATGAGTACAAGAGACTAATGAAGATATTTGAGCACTTGGATAGTTCAATCAATTATCATATTGCAAGAGGAACTCCTACTTTCTTCAGCAATTTAGCTCAAGCAGTTGAAAATTTATTGCAAATGTAAGTAACTATTCTATTTTGCTAACCTCCTCAGGAAAGTGACACAAAAACAGCTAGCTCAAATCATGTTTGTCATGCCAGAAGCTTATAAAATCTCCTGGCAAAAGAATGAAAAAAGTCAGCAAGATTATAGTCTCTACCTTGACTTTCCTACTGATGAAAATGAATTGGTAACCTATCATATGTTTTAGCCTTTATATTCTTAGGGATCTGATGCTAAGAAGACTTTACCAAATAGCAAGCTTGAGCAAAGAAAAACCATCTTCAAAAATCATTTGGTTGAAATTACTAAGGGACACCACAAAAAATTCCTTGAAACACTTGAACCTTATGAGAGAAATATCAATTATGATATTGAGAAATGCTGGAACAGCAAATTTGATGTCCATAATTGTCCTCCTATTCCTGAAGCTAAATTACCTGTAAAGCCTCATCATGAAGGTGCCCAATCAATCCATGAATTTTTGAAGTCAAATGAAATCCAAAACAATAGAACCAAGGCTGCTATCGAAGAAATTATCAGGAAGATTGACGAAAAGCCTAAAGTCTTTCCTACAGTTCCAGGAAAAGAAAAGAAAGGAATTGCTGGAATATCTGAGAAGCTCCTAGAAAAGGTTTGAATAGTCAATTTATTTATTAATTATATCAGATCAGGCAAAAAGAACAAATCCTAAACCAACAAGAAGCAGAAAGAAAGAAGAACCTCGAAAAAAATTATATTCAAATGAAAAAAGATGAGCTGAAGAAAGTCGCTGAAATTATGAAGATTTACTATACCCAAAGAGGTGTATCTAACATGTTTTATGCTAGCGTTGTTGATCACATATCTGACAATAAGCATAACATTATTTTGGGAAAAAGTAACTTTTAAACACAACTTATTAATTTGTTGTAGGCGAAGTATCAAGTTACATTGATATCCTATTGGAGATCTTGCCTAACTGGCTGAGTATTACAACAGTTAATGGAAATAAAATCCTCAAAATGGATAAAACAGTCAACATGACACTTGTTCTTGACACAATTACTTCAGCAGTTTTGCCTCAAAAATAATGGAGAATATCACTCCAACTTGAAAATATTCCTATATCTCAATTTTCACTGTCAAAAGAGTTTTGTTATCTATTTATACTTGAATATTCTCTATACATTTTATCTCGTTTGATGATTCAAAATAAATCTTAATGCTCAAAAAGCTCAGAGAATTTAAAGTTGTGCGCTTTCTTCATGAAAGATATCATGGGTACATAGCTCAAGTAGCTGAGTCACCTGTCAACAAGCAATTAGACAAGATAGGAGAGGAAATAAAACAAGAGTAATTTGTCCTTGAGAAATAATTAATATAAGGTTCCATGAAATTGTTAAAGCACATGATGAGAGTTTATACTGGGAAAGAATTTTCGAGAGGACAAAACGATTGTGTAAGATTTTAGAAAATCTTTTGTAAAAAATTAGTGATCATGTTTGTTGCAGGTTTTTTCTTTGCTGATGTTAGTCAATTCATTCATGATCGGTATATTTCAGAAATGAGGAATGTCGATTTGGTTGGCACTTTCATCAATAAAACCAATAAGTTTAACGACCGATATCTAGAAGCTCATGACAAGCTCTTGAGAGATCATATTTCAAAAGAAGGAATGAATATATTAGGGTGGCTTGCAATAGGCCAAAGATTTGCAGAAGCAAATCTGCCCGAGTTTGCTTATCACTCCTTCTATATGGCTCATTTATTAAATCACAAGTTGATAAAGACTAATTCTGAACTCAAATTTGATACATCTTTGCCTCCCAATACACCAAGAGAATCTGCTGGTAATATTGATGAATTATTAAATACATTACTAACTGACAGAGAATAGTGTATATATATATATTTCTCATGCTCTCAAGTAATATTATCACATTTACTGCAAGAAAATTTGAGAATATTTTTAAGATTTTGGGGTTCCCTTTTTCTTACTAGAATTTCCCTTATCCACGTTTTCTTTTTCTATTTTCATTTCATTTTTTGAAATAATAACCTTCTTGGATTTTTTCCCGCTTTTACTCACTTTGCTATTCTTCATTTCCACCTCATTTTCATCGACCATTTTGTTTGAGTCATAGTCTTTCGGAGATGTTTCAATTAAAACAAGATCTGATTGACTACTATTCTCACTAAACTCGGTTATTATTTTTTCTCCTGTTGAAAACTCAATCAACTTATTGAACTTTATAATTTTCTTAGGTTTTGTTTTTGAGCTTGTTAGATATTTATTCTTTTCTGCTTCATGTAGTTTGTTTGCTTCTTTTATTGTTTGAAATATAACCATTTTCCTGTGCATTAGTTGTTTCATAGTTAATGGCTTTGTTCTGGTTTTACATGGTGTATAAGTATTAGCAGTACTACTGGAAGCACTTCCAGTAGTTTGAAGTCGCTTTCCTTCCTTCAAATTTGATTTCTTTTTGGAGGAAGGCTGAGTTTTGGTCCTTCCCATTATTTATTCTTGGGAAATAAATTTTTTTATATACCTTTTCACAACGAATAACAATTTTAGAGGAATATACATATCATTTTTTATAAGAGGCGTCCCGAGTATGTTACTTTAAAAAAGATAGATTTAGCTTTTTTCTATATTTGATAATCAAAAAGATTGTTGCCATTCCTAAAATTCCAATTCCGAAGACACTCCAGTTTGATTCCCAGATTGAGGAGCGATCTTTGAGGATAGCTACCATTGAAGAAGGCAGACTTCTTGTCCTAAAATTGTATTAGGCTTAGACTTAAAATAACTGTAAGAATTTTGATAGGATAAAAAGTGGAATTCCAAACTATTAACTTTCACTTGAGCAATTTCCTAATACGTTCTACAGATAAAGTACGGTTTTTCTATGATTGTATATAAGCTTTCAATAAGTTCGGACATCTTTTTATGCTTGACTGAAATGCATGGTATTTGATTAAATTCCGAAGTATCCAGCTTTACAGATTTTGATAATTGCTCATAATTCTTTTGCTTTGACATATTTTCACACTTTGTTCTGACCAAAATTCTGGGAATAAAATCAGGGATTATTCTGCCAACGTCTTTTAAAAATAGATCTGCCTTATTGTCATCATCAAAAAGGATGAGCAAAATGTCGCATCTAACATTATACTCAAAGTATACAATTAATTATACTTGATCATCTTTTCTTCATCCATTAAGAAGTTTTCAAGTTCTATCATAGGAATTTCAGTAAAAATAAAGTATTTCTTTTTGTGATTCGGAAATTGAATATGAGTGATCACACTTCTTGTTGATGGTGAAGGAACGTGTAATTCATTAAATCGCTGTTCGATAAAATAGTCAAGCAGTTGAGTCTAAATGATTTAAAAGGGCTGAAAGAGTCATACCTTTCCGGAACCTTCTGGTCCAATTACATAAACATGAATAATTTCTCTATTAACTGTTTTAAGTAAGTCATGTAACTTCATCTTTTTACTACACAATTAAAATGAAAATAATGAGATACTTAGTGACATTGAAAGCGTCTCCTAAAGATCCTTCAAACCCAATATATTTCAAAAATTTGAATGCTCTTTTATAATCTTGATTTGTAAGCAAGCTAATTTCTAAAAAACTTATTTTGTAGCTTACTTCCAAAGACAAATCCAAGATTGCATATCAATGCAAATCTCTTCATTATAGATATCCGTCTTTACAATTCTGTCAATATTTGTCCAAGGAAGGGCTAAGAAAGTAAACCATTAGTACAGTGTATCTACTGTTGATAGGGTCAAAAATCTCCAGAATTCCTGAATAATTCAGAAGACCATTTCTTGCGTGCTGTCTGAAAAGTTGCATTATGAAGAGCATAGCCTTTCCTGCAAGTTCTACAGATTGTGATTTTTTTTCATCAAGGATGAGGCTATCACATGATTTTCAATTATTCGTAAGTACTTATCAGAGAAGTATTCTTCACTAATTTCCAATTTGTCATTGTATCCAAAATGTCTGAGGATAGTCTATTATTAAGGCCAATTTTTTAATTGCATACCCAACAAGTTTGAATCTTCATTAATTCAATGCATTTTTTCTGGAGGCAAACAAAACCTTCGAAACTAATGCCATTTTCTAATGAATCATTTTCGATCTATAATCTAAAAAACAGAATTATTCAACAAACCTCTTCTCTGATCACTTCTTTGATTCCTTTTATATCACTGGATGTAAGCTCTCCTTTAAAAACTTCACTTTGGAAATTCCTAAGTTCTGAATCACTTAATCTTCCGTCCCCATCCTTATCACATATTCTGAAAATTCTTCTGAGTGCTCTTTTGAACTCATCTTTGAGAACCTATGAAAGTTTAATTATTTTCTCAAATATGTACTCTTTGCCTTGTATCATAGAGTGGTGATAGAGGGAATAAAACAACCTTTTGAGCACAATAGATCACATCAGGCAAGCATTTTCCCATTAGAGCTGAGCATTCAAGACCGATTTCCACTTGCTATGACATTAGAACTCAAATATATCCCATACTTTGTAGTCTTTCATGAGTGGCTTTATCACATCTTGAATTCTATATACTTCTGGTGCCTCTTTTGCCAAGTCAAACTTAGTAGCAATTATTATAACAGGAGCCTTGTATTAAATCTCTCTTCTAACTCATCTTACTCTACTATTTATTTTAGATATTTTAGGCATCCAATAGCTTTTTAAGTTATCCACAGTCTGCTTCGATGTAATATCATAGAGCAACATTATGACATCTGCATCCTTAATTTCTTCGTGTGTTTGAGAATCATGATTTGCAGCACCTTTCATACTTAATCTTCCTAACAATTCTTTACTTGAAGAATCAATCAGAATAGTGCTGACTTCATGAGCTTGCACATACATCTCTGGTGGGAGAAGTACTGGGCTAATTACTGAATCAACCTGATTTATTCATCAAATTTGGCCTCATTTTACCTGATCTGGAAAGCTCTCAGATATCAGAGTAGTAATCAGTGATGTTTTCCCAACCTTTTCTAGATATATAAGATTTTTTTGGTAAGTATTTACTATCACCAAGAAAAACAACACGAATTTTTTTGTTTTTTAGATTCATGTCAATATTGAAATAAATTTTTATTCATCTTTTATGCCAAGTTTAAAAGAAAGAGTTCAAACTTTCTTAGCTAAAGCCTCTATTGTTCATATCGTCATATTTGTCCTAGCAGTGTATTCTATCGGCAGGAACATTTACAACTATTTTACATCGCATTCTCCAGCAGATAGACCAAAACCCTCTAAAACTGAAAATAATGATTTAAGTCCCGAAATGAAGAATCTATTATGGGAAAGGATGTCCATGTATGTTGGAGTCTCTGTAGTTGGATTGGTCATATATATGGTTCTTAAACATTATAATGACAAAGCAGAGAGAGAAGAGCAAGAGAATGCAGACCAAGCACTTGAAGCTGAGAGAGAAAAGATCAAAGAAGAAGTTGAAAGGCAATATGGAAAAAATGCTGGGACAAAAACTAGCAAGCCTGAAAGCAAAAAGAAAAAGTAATAAGATCGATAATGAATGCAATTAAATATTCACTAAGTATGATACAGAAAGTTTCTTATTCTTTCATGTATACAATATTTGTAAGAGTTTTCATGGATTGATTATGATGAACCTTGTTCTAATAATTAGATAATTAATCGGCTTCTTACTCTATATGTTTTCTCTAATACATCAAGTACTCTTTCATAAGCTCCCTGTCCAAGTTTATATGTTACAACAAAGTTTTGGGCCAGTCTAACATCTAAAGCCAAGAAATTAAAGCTTACTTTGCTAGGCTGTCTCCTTCTCTCACCGTGATTTTGGATATTCTTCCATTTCCGGTATCGAAGTTAAGTTTGAAAAGAACTTTAGGTTTATTTTCTTGATTTTTTATTGGTGATCTTGATGGACTTTTTCCAGTTCTGGGGTTACATGGTATATTTTCTTTCATTCCATAATCACCCTCTCGCCCTTGGAATTTATAATCTTTTATAATCACATTTCGAATCAGGTAATCATTGGGATTCTTGGATGTTGACCAATAATCCTTGATTTGCTGTATATGAGTGAGCAAAACTTTGCAGTATTCTTTTTTCAATGAATAAGTTGACACAAATGTGGTAGCGATATAATGAGAATCATCTCCTTCTCGTACGTTGATCACGACCACCTTTCAATTTCTCATAATGAAAACTATTAATTACTTTCTTGTTCTCTAATTCGACATATATCTTTCCAATGATTGGCTCATCATGATTTCTCTGTGCATTTCTTTGATCAACGTTAAAGTCAAACGATTTTGCTTCTCTGATCATCTTTTCCATTGCTGATCGATCAAGCCAATTTTTCTCCTTAACAACTAATTGAAAAATAAATGATCTAGGATATCAATATTGTACCTTGCTTTTCATATTTGGAAATGAAATCCTCTAAAGCGAGGGATGCAGCATTTACTTTTTCCTCAATTAAATTTGTAAATGCTTTCATTTGTGCCTTGTTGAGAGAGATATTCTTAACACTTAGATACCTCTCAGCAACAATATAAGCATCATCATCTTGATAAATTGGAATTATATCACAACCCTATTATTAAAAAGAAAGAAAATCTGAATATTACTTCATTCTCATTCTCAATTTGAATGTGAAGAACAGGTTTACCCCGAGATTGGCCAACAATATAATTAGAAGATTTAGTGTCATACATTTTAGTCCTCTTGAAAGTATCTTTGTTAAAATTGAGGCTCTCTAATAATTGATTAGGTATTTAATCTCATTTGTACTTGATCTCTTGATATGTTGGCTCTCATCAGGTTCAGTCTTCTCTGTTGCAGTTGTTTCAGTTGTAAATATCTTTTTTTCTAATACTGTAAAGTTTTTGAAAGGATTTATATACTCTTCTTATCTGTCATCGTTTTAGAGATTTTTTCAATATCGCCTTTTTTTGGCTTAGGACTCTCTGGAATAAGTTCAGGTTTAGGCTCTTCCAGAATTGGATTTGGGTTAAAGATATTTGATAGATGACTGACTTTCAAGTAATCTGCATTAGATTTGCTTTCTGAACGGCGACTATTTAACTTACCAGAAGGCTCTGTTTCAATCGTTTTTTGAATCACTGGTTTTGCGTTACTCATGAGATTGGCGTCTAAATTCATGATAGAATCTTCAAGAAGCTTGATATTTCTATCGATAGTATCCATCAGGCCATCTTGAACCTTTGACTCAGAATTAACATATTCAGATTTAGATTGGTTCAAATCCTCGGTTGTGTTGATAAATTTGAATTCTGTACTCGTATTAGTTTGAGCCAAAGAGTCATTTCGAGTGAATGAGTTCCTACTTTCAAAAGGTCTCCTCTGCCAATCACCATTAGAAAAAGGATGTTGTGGTTGCTCAATATGTGCTTCGTGATTTCTTATCAGAGCCTGAATATGGGGATTCTGATTCTCATCAATGCTTGCACTTCTGGAACTATTGTAATTAGAATTTTGATATCTTGAACTGTTATAGTTGCTTTCCCGAACCTCGCTAATTGATTGCTTGTTTTTGAAATGAGGAGTAATTAAAGGGACTTCTTTGCTTCTAGGAGGCATGGGTAAGTATAAGTCATGAGATTTAGTTGTTTTCTTAGGTATGACATCTATTGAAGTATCAGTTGAATCTTTTCCTTCATGGTGAAATGAATCAGGGAATAAACTGAGAATGTTTTTGGTTGATTGATCAAACGAAGCATTCCTGACAGGTAGTTCAAGAGTTTGATTTTGTGTATAATCACCATCTCTAGGAGGGAGACTAGGAGGCTGTTCATTTTCTGAATGATATTGAAGAGTCCCTGAAACTGGGATGAAATAATTAGTTTCACTGTGAGAGAATGAATCCCTTCTAACATGAACAATTGTACTTTGATCCTTAGAAGAGAATTCTCTTGGGTCTCGAGTATTATGATTACTATTTGTTTGCTTATCAATATTTGATTCAGATAATGGTTTGCTTGCATACTCTTTACTAGTACTAGGTGAAGCATCATATCTTTTGTGATTCGGAGATGTGTCAAATCTTTTATTAGGTGAAGTTGATTCATAGTTCGTCCTCACTGGAGATGTTTTCGAGTTCACTGACCCTCTTGCCAATTTTTGAGGGGAAGGAGAGGCTGAGTTATTTTTGGATCTAACACTGCTTCTCTGTGATCTGTCGGGAGTAGTATTGCCTGATTTTGGATTGTTTTCTTTATCTTGGGAATAATCGGAGAGATTTGAACTATAAATTTTGAAAGGACTAAAGTTCTTTTCTTGTTGAGATTTGCTTTGTTCCTCGGGGATGTTTTTGTTAGAAGAAGCTCTTAAACGCTTGCTTTCATCAGTCTTGCTTGAGATATCTGTAAAGGCCCTTTTCGCTAAAAGTTCAAAAATATTTCACAAAATACTATACTGGAAGTATCACCCTTTGGTTCGCTTATCTCATATGAACTTACGACTGAGCTATAAGTACTAGCTCTCAAGCTATTGCTTCCGCTCTGGAGCTTCTTTGATAGATGGATAGAGCGAATCCTCATCACTTTTTGGATCAATTCAATATTCTTTTTCGTAACAGTGGATGTCTCTAAAAAGAACATCCCATGTTGAGTGGAAAAGGATTCAGCCTTTATGTAACACAAGCTATCTCAAAATATTACCTCATGTGCTGTAACTGTCCTTTGAGAATCTAAATCACATTTATTTCCCAGTAACATAACGAAGTATCTATCCTTGGGCAGCTTGTCCTTTGTTGCTAGAAATCTGTAGATAAATAATATGCACCTTTTTGTTTACCTTGCTTTAATTTGTTCAAAGCTTGCTTTATTGCAGATATCATAAAGCAAAATCAAGCAGATAGTATCTTCCAAGAATCTAGTGATGATCTATCAGATATATTTGCTATTACTCTTCCGAATTTTCTACTATTTTAAACACCACTGTTTGATCAAGGATAGTGTCCTTCAATACTAGTGTATTATCATTGCCTAACAAAATATAATTGAAAATATGCGTATTTGATACTATTGTTAGTAACACAATTCACAAATGATGTTAACCCAGTTTTAGGCTCTGCCAATATGGTTGCTATAAAGCAGCTATCTGCATAAAGAGACATGTTTGTGTTTAAAAAATTGAAAATTTGTTTGTTATGTTATACTTAACAATAAAATTAAACACACTAATTTCCTACATCTGATAAATCAATATTAGCATCTCTTTCTTTAATTCTTTTGATGTATCCTGAAATGCGTTCCATGTACCAGTCAGTCTTAATTAAAGTACACGGGGTCTCATCGATGTATCCCATTGTTTCTTGATCATTTTCTTCATGTATAAAATAGAATAGATTAAATTTACCAATCTTCAAAGCTGAAGTAATTGCTAAACCGATATTATGGATATTTCCAACAATTTTTCCAATATTTTCACCCTTCCTATTTCTGATAAGTTTATTCTTTAGCTCATTATTGAAAGTGTAATCAACCAAATCATAGCTGAAGTTGCTATCTAGTAACATTATTTTAGACACAATAAATAAACAGATTCCAAGCTTAGGCTTGATGACAGGAGTATTCAGCAAGAATGCAGTAATTCTCTTCCTGATTATCTATCATTTTATTGCATTACAGATATATCTGTACTCCAGTATGAAATGTTCTGGCAACTAATTCTTGGCCTACATAACAGCCTAATCTGTTATTAAAGAAAACGTCTAATACCCTTAGAGAGACTGACAGAGTTCAGAAAATCAATATTTGCTGTAAATGGTACACAATCTTTTATTTCTTGTCCCTCTGCAACTCCATAAAACATCCTCATCAAATCATAATCGACTTGTTTCCTTGGTTCTATTTCTTCATCAAGTAAGGATACAGAATCTCCAAGTTGATATTAAATTGAATCGTTGTACCTTCCTCAGCAGAAGTTATTATTCTTACGCCGAGCTTATTTAGTCTGGGATCAATATGTGCAATATCAAGATAATTTCCTTCTTCTAATTCTTCCTGAGAAACTCCTTTCCAAAGACGGCCACAAGAGGACTCTTCAGGAAATACATATTGGCTCTAACATTAGATAATTTTACTCATATTACTATTAGACTCCAAACCTTTATCTGATCTGAAATGTTATCCAAATCTACTTTCTTTCTTAGAACGTATTGCTTGATATGTTTCATAATTTGATCAACTTGAGATTTATCGCAGTCTAACCAAATTTCGTTGGGCTTGAAAACTTTCTTTTGGTTTTGGTATCTTTAATCTAAATGAAAGATTCAAGAGACTCTACATTATTGGTTTTATCAAAATTGCATCTGCTACTATTCTTCCAGCAGTATTCAAGAAAACAGTGGACAAGGAAACTTGTTCAGGGTTAGAAACAAAAGTCTTTATGTCATTTGTACAAATTCCGTGCAAGATACTTTTTTTCTTAAATAAGAGAGGATTAAAAATTCACTCATTTGTATTTTTGCCACTCATGCATATGATTCCTCGATTTTCCAAGGGAATTAGAAATCCTGTCTTTTCAGAAGTAGACTTCGCAGTCTGAAAGAATCTTTTTGAAAATTTCAAGAACATCTTCAATTAAATTTATTTTCATTTCTAGGAGAGAAAAATATGAGTTTTTTCATAAGTTTAGATGATATTAGATATCAAGAAAACTTACTTTTTCATAAATACAATAATAAAGCTATATACACATACGAATATGCTCTCACATTACTTTGCTTTGAATGTCATTTTAATATTCATTGCAGTCAATTCATTAGCCAAATATCTGAGGACGAATGGCATGACAACTTTTGCGCATTTACTATCTTGGCAGGTTCTACAGTAGACTTCTCTCTTAACAAGGTTTTTATCAGTACCAGGATTTCTTAATATTTCTTCGCTTGGTAAAAGATGATTAGCAGATATTTTGTTATATGTGGATAAAATGCTTCCACAACTTAAACAAATAAGACCCTCGGATTTATCAGAGCAATTCAAAAGTCTGTCATGCAAGACATATGAAATACCATGTGCTAAGAAAGAATCTCTTTCCATTTCTCCAACTCTAATACCTCCTTGCTTCTTACGTCCTAATGATATTAGTCACCAACATTTAACAATCAAACCTTTGACTGGTTGCTGAGTAAGGACATCTACGGGACCTGTGGCTCTTGCTTGGTATTTGTCAGAGACCTATATTATTATGACAACATTTAATGATTTGTACCATGTGTCTAAGTCTTTGATAGTAGACAACCCCCATAAAAATGTCGCATTTCATCGGGGTTCCTGAGATACCTGAATACATCAGTTCACTTCCGTAATGATTATATCCATGTTCCTTTAACTTGTCTCCAAAATATTTAACGATATCGTCATCTTGATAATTTCTAAATGCTGTTGTGTCTTGGAATTTTCCTTCCAAAGCTCCTTTCTTTCCAGCCATACTTTCAATAAGCATACCAATTGTCATTCTACTGGGGAAGGCATGAGGATTAATAATAATATCAGGGGTAATTCCACTTTCAGTAAATGGCATATCAATTTGAGGCCAAAGCACACTCAAAACACCTTTTTGTCCATGTCTTGAACTAAACTTATCACCGATAATAGGATTTCTTGAAAATCTTAATTTATAGAGAACTGAAACATCATGAGGATTGTTTTCATTGGATATTAAGGCAACTTGTTCTAGTTTGCATGGTTCTGTATCCTTGCTTCTAAAGACTCTGATTTCATCCTTAAGACTATCATAAACGCAGAGTTCTGGAGAGCCTTTCTTCAATGGAGTTTCAATGTTGGGTATTCCATCACTCATCATATTTTCAAGAGCTGGATGGTGTAAATGATCTTTTTGTTGCTTTTTCACAGAACATAACAACTTAAATCTGCTCTTTCCCTTACTTACATCAGTTCCCTCGTTCAATGGTTTCATGTAACTTTTATACACAACACCATGTGCAAGACCTCTTTCATATGCTGATTTATTTAAAATCATAGCATCTTCCATATCATATCCAGTATATGCCAAGACTGCGACCACGGCATTTGTTCCTGAAGGATAGTCTCCCATTCCGTACTCATCATAACCAGAACATTTGACAACTGGAATTTGAGGGTTCATTAATCTGTAAATTTTATTATCAAATCTGTATGGATGATTATGATAAGGTGTTCCCATTGTTTGCTTTGCCATCTGGCATTGATACATATTTCTTGGACTCTGATTATAATTAAGGAAAGGGATTTGAGTTGATAGAATTGAAAGAATATAGGAAGGGTCGAATTCTTGATGAGTTGTATCATTTCTGATGTCTTCTTCCACACAAGCTATGCTCAAATAAATTTGCTCTAGAGGTCCTATGTATTCTAGTTTATTCAGTTTTAAATTCTTGACAGGTCTCATGAATCTAGCTTCAATAGTGAATAAAAAGATTCCTGGGAATTGAGTTCCTTTAATGAATGGACTAGGAGGAATATATCCAATTTCCATCTTTTCTGGAACAGGCTTGTCTGGTAGTTGCATAACTTTGAGGTATCTCAAACTATCGACAAATTCATTAGCTTTTTCAGGTTCCACCACACCAATTACCTTTCCATCTAAGGTAACTTTCAAGTATTCGGAAGGATAAATACAAGATAAATCTGCAGCAGGATACATTCCTAGAGAGCAGCAAATTTCAATTAATTTTTCTTCGTCATAGAGTTGAGGCTTTGTCACTATTGTGCAGCTCTTTGTAATATGATTAAGAAGACCGCATGGGCCACCATCAGGTGTATGCACAGGACAAATGAAGCCCCAATTTTCAGGAAGAAGCTTTCTGACTGAAGTGGTTTTCATTTCCGCAAAGAATGCTCCTCTATGGATACTTCTGAAATGACTAAGATATCTCATATTATTAAGTTTATCAGCAATAATGGCATAACCAGATTGTTGCTGAAGATCCAAACCAGATTGAGAACGAATGTTTCCTGTAGATAAGAAGTATTCTAGTTTTTCTCCAATGCTGGTCTGAGATTCAAAGGCCTTTTTCAAATAGTTAATATCACGGACTTTTATTGCTTCGCTTGGCCTTCCTGAATCCTTAAAGATCCTAGCTTTAACTCCTTGAAGTGATTCTTCAAGCTTTTCTCTGAGAATCATCAAATACAAATGACCTGAAAGCAAAACATCTTGATTTATCAGAGAATCAAGATTGTCAGGCTGAATTTTCTCTGCCACTAAGAGATATAGCTTTTCAATCATCAAAAGTAAGGTATTGAACTTGTCAATGTTTGTCTTGCAATGAACACAGATGAGTTCATTTAGGAAGATCTCACCAGCCTCCTTATCAGAAACATCTCCAGCATATAAGAGATTTAATTCCCCTCTAAATCTTGATCCCAGATATATCAAACATTGAGATTTTGTGTGTAATGATAAACTCTTGCTAACTCTCAATAGCACTTCCACTCTGTCACTAATTTCACTATTTCCTGAGTATCCCTTAACAAGTTTATCATAAATTTGGACATCAGTGGTTTCAACCAAAGCCTTTAGAATAACAATAACTGGAATAAGGAACTCCTGTTTTCTGTGGACAACACCCAATGAGATGTTTCCATCATTAGTGTAATACAAAGTAATTGTTTTGGCGAAGTGATCTTCTCTCAAACATTTCATTTGGACAAGATGACCTGTAAAAGCAGCATTTTTCTTCTTGGCACTTGTTCTTATAAAAGCAATGGGATAGTTCTTCTTAGGGGAGATTAACATTCTTACTAATTTCTCAAGTCCATTAATAATGAAATATCCTCCGAATTCATTACAGTCTTCATGAAAATCAACTAATTCTTTGCTCGAAAGCTTGTTTAAATGACAGTGATTACTTCTGACCATAATAGGAATGTCGGAGAGGTTAATTTTTATTGTTTCAATAGGCCCATTGTCTATTATACGAGCAATAGTTGCAAACAATGGAGCGGAATAAGTTCTCATGGCTATTCTACATTCATATGGAAACAGTCTGCTATCAGAAGACGTGATGTCACCCTGCTTTGTTGGATACCTTGAATGTTCAAAACTGTTAACAAAAATTTACCCTATCTTGACATCTTGGAACCAAATCTTCATTCTTTTAAAGGCAAAGTATGGGCCTTCTTTTTGTGATCCAGCAGACTTAGGAATATCCACAGGAGTGATTTCTAGAGGTTGTAAATATTGAACAACTTTTTGAAGTCCATCTGTGCAAGCAAAATTGAACGATTCTATATGCTGCCTTGCTGCAAACTTCAATTCAGTTGCGAAATCGAGGTCTTTGCAGGTTGCTCGTAATAGATTTCTGTCTTGAGTTGTATCTTGGCTATTTTCCAAGTCCATATCTTCCAAATCAATTTATCACCTTGTTTTTGTTAAGAGAAATATTTTTAACAAATTTATTTCAGAATGAATAATGCTTAATATCAGAAGAACTCTCCTAGGATTAAAGGGTGTAGTGGGATCTTTCTTCACTTGGAAAAAATCTCTCACACTAATTCCCTTGCTTTACACTATCTTCTTCATGGAAAATTTCTATACACTTAGAATCTCATTATTCTTGACTTTCAATGTCATTATTAGATGGATTTCTTCCAATCTTCTTGACGAATTTAGCTACTTACCACTTGAATTACCAGGTCTTGGCCTTTCTTTTGCACTCATCTATTTTATACCTGAAGTAGTTATCAATCTTTATAGATGGATCATTATATTCTCAGGTATTAAAAAAGAATATCATCTAATATTTTAGGAAGTATTTATAGAATAGTTGAATTTGTTCAATTGATCACAATAACGTTCCAATTTAGTCGTCATCTGAAACAAAAGATGGAAGAAAATTCAAACTTCTATGGGGTTCAATCTTTTCTTTATTGCTTTAATTGATAGGGGGTCATATTAGTCATCAGTTTTGCCTTATTGGCCCTATCTATATTATTTGGACTAGAAACTTTCCAATTAATCTCAGAGAAAAATGTAGATGAAGTTTTTATTACAAGGTTTTTCATACTTTTTTCAAAATTTTTCTCATTACAATAGGATCACATTCTACCTAATCATTGCAAGTCAAGTAATAGCTTTGATTTATCAAATCCTCAAAGCAAATTATGACAGTGTCTTACTAAATGGTGCCGCCTTTTCAGCTTATTCTGGAATGGTTTGTTATAGATTGGTACAAAGACTGCTTTCTCTTGAAATAGCCCAGGAAAAGGGTGATCACAAACATCTATGGGGATTAATAACCGGTATTCTAATCTCAAATTTAATGTTATGAGAAGGACCCTTTGAAATATTAACAGATTTCGATGTTTCAAATTTACTTTTGAGTCATCAACTATGGCTTAAAATCCTTTTACCTGCTCTTCTCTTGATGACCTATAACAAATCTAAAGAAGAATGGCGCCTTTTTATGACAGGAGAGCTTAAGTAACTTCATTCAATTTGTGTTTGATAATCCTTAGAGAAAAAGTCGTTTCGGAAACTAATTCAAATGAACAAAAACGAAGATTTCCTTCCAAAGTTTTGCTTTTCATTCTAATTCAAACAAGCCATATCATCCAATCCACTTATCCACTTATAATTGATGTGAGCAATTTACTGTTAGGTAAAAAGTCTTGAAGTGTTCTAATTGATTAGGATTCATTCTCTTCTTACTCAAAATAAAAGTTGCAGATGTATATTCGTAACTTTACCCTTATACTGGCCCAACTTCTTAATTGGATAATAAAAGATAACTACATCCCAAAATAAAGTTGATCTTTTCTCTCTGTGACAATTTATCATACAATAAGGAGTGTATTCAAGACTTTCTTTAAAGAATTGAAGGTATAATACTTTCAAATAAATTAATACCATCCCATTGCGAGTCTAAATTCTAAATTTGACTTTTCTTTGATCATTCAGAAGCAAAAATACTAGTTTAGATTCTACGGAAACTAAGCATATTAGGGAGAACACAGCATTATGCGAAAGAGAATAATATTCTTGATAATCATGCAAACTGTTTCCAATAACTATTTGTTTCCTCTAAATGAAAAGTAATTTCTGATCAAGATTGGTAAACTTAACCGAGGAATTTCCTTCTTAATACACGATTCTATTAATCTAAATTAATTTAGATTATCAATATAACACTATAGTTCTAGAGATAAATTAGCATATTTGAGTCAGCTAAAAAAATTAAATTATTTGACTTGAACATTGAATTGTCAATTTAAGAATATGGAAACAGAAAAAGATAAAAACCCATCTAATATGATAAGGAGTCATAACTCTACACTGGTCCAACCATCTCTGGGAGGAAATCCATTGATTACAAATAATCTGATCTCAAACAACAGTCAAAATTCTACTTCAAACACATTTTATCAGCGTATATCTCTGTTTGTTTCAACTTTGACTCAGTAGAGCCCTTAGATGCAATAAGGTCTATGAAAATCCAAGACGAGGACAATAAATACCTCTCCAATCATTATCCTCGAACTAATAATTCTACAACGGATGTCATTAGAACTTCACAAAATAATTGGCTCCCAAACGAAATAACTAATATGAGCCAAACAAGAGAAGAAAATATAAAAAATAGCAATGCGAACATCAATATATTTCAGGAGTAAGTCTGAACCAGATTTTTTTATATTTTAAATAGGGTTGTAGTTAATCAGATTCATAAAGGGGCTGAAAAAAAATACTTGGAGGAGAAGAAGATGTTACTTGAACAATTGTTTAGGCTAGCAGAGGCATTTGCTAGCAAAGGGGATTTTAAGAATGTTTGATAAATTTTAATGTCTAAATTAACAAATTAGGCTGTTAACATGTACGAAAAAATATTGCAAATAAACGAAAAGAGTGCGTCAGCATGGATTGCTAAAGGTCATTGCTTAGCGATGATTGATGAGAACTTAAAAGCTTTGGAATCATATCAAAACGCATTAGTTTTGGCTCCAGAAACCCAAGTAAAATGACTAGATTTACCTTATAGTTTAGAATGATAATCAATTTTGGTATGGGATTGGATTATTGCAACAAAAAGTAAGCAATCAATATATTTTTATAGATTATTAGATTGGCTATTTTGAGAGTGCTGAGCAATCATTTAAAAATGCCTTAGGTCTGGCTCCTAACTCAAATCTCAAAGGAGAGATATTGCGCAATCTAGGGTTGCTCTTGAAACGCAGAGGTGAGTATATGCAAGCCATAAGAGTACGATTCAAAACTCAAATGATTTATTATTTAGTTGTTCACTCAATCCATCATATCAGGATCATTTTATATCCAAAAAATTGTTGATATTCTTTGCGACGTCGGAGAATGTTTTGAAAAAATAAATGATGTAGGTTTGAAAGTTTTCAGTTAATGTATCTAGTTCAATGAAGCAATGACCACATATAGATATGTCGTCATGTTAGACGAAAAGAACGTTGTTGCAATCCAAGCACTATCGTGGTTACTCTTCCAACAAGATAAGCCTGAAGAAGCCTTAAACCTACTCGCTAAACTAAGTCCCTTGAAAGATGAAAAGCCCAGCATGATTTATATACAAGCAAGATGCTTTTTAAAACTCAACGAATATAAAAAAGCCTATGACTGTCTACAAAGAGCAATAAATCTTGATCCAAGTAATTCGACATATTGGTCCTCTTTAGGGATACTCTTTGCTGAATTATTACAAGTAAGAAGACTGTTTTTCTTGTAGGCTAATTCTCAAAGTTGAAACAAGCTCAAGAATGTTTCTCTAATGCCCTAAGATACAACACTGAAGCTCCTGAAAATTATTATAACATGGGGTGCTTGCTTGAGATTGTGAATGAACCAGATGATGCAAGTATTCTCTATAATAAGACTTTGGAGATAGACTCAAACTTTCAATTGGCTAAAAATAGACTGCTCAAGGTCAACTCCAATAAGAATCAACCCTCAATAAATTTAGAGTACATCTTCATAAATTATATTAACCATTTAGGATACAATTTAAACACTTAAAGTACAACCCAAACTATGACGTTAAACCTCAGAAGTCAACAACAAGAATCCCTAGAGCAGACGTTGAACCCCAGATTACTTCAGCAGGAACTGCTTTAAAAGGATATCTGAATTTACAAATGGAAAGTCATGGCATGAAATGGCTAAATGAAGGTGTAGCTGCCTCTCAGATTCATCATCTATTTAATACTGATGTTTTCAAACTGAATTACCCCATTAGCAATATGGTGACGACCCCAATCATAATATGTACAATCAACTACAGGCACAAAGTCATTTTCTCCAGCCTAGCCCTGCACTGAATGACACTTCAAATCTAGACATGAGCAAGCAAAGCCCCCATATTGCTCTTGTCAAACTCAATCAAAATAAATCTGATCATGGAAAGGAAGGATCGTTAAAAGAGTCGACAACCTTGAACTCAAGTATAAACAAAGTGCCTTCAACAGATCTAAACAACTCTGGAAAAGGTTTCAGATTAGCAAAGAATGCACGAATAGGCGGTGATGATAATAAGATTGTTTCCGTAACAGCACCTGGCTTCAGGCTTTTGTCAAAATTAGGGAACAAACATAGTCATTCCTTAGAAAACGAAGAGCCTGACCTTAAAAAGAAATTCAAGATTGAAGAGATAAAAAATGATGGGCAAGTGCTTGAGGACATAAAGGCCCCAGCTGTGACTCTAGGCACCTCTTCGCATAATAAATGAAGTCTGATTCTACTTTTCTTGCTTTTTCAATATGTACTTTTACTTATTCTCTCACATAATTTCTGTACTTTACTTAGTCCCTCTCTTTTAGAGTTTGGAAGTATTGTAACTATTAAATTTGCGCCAATTTCAAAAATTACTTTATTTTCATTTCAAAATGGATTCTATGCTCGAAGAGAGAACCCAGGAGGAACATAAAAAAACCAACGAAGAAAACAATGAAGAAAAGCAGGAGACAAAAGACGATAACAATAAAGATAAAAAGCAGCGAAAACAACAACAACCCAGATTCAGATTCAAAATTGATCATTTGACTAATGCAAAAAATGGACTGAGATTATTCTATGAAGCTACAAAAAATATGAAGATATTACACAAACCTGATGCCAAAGAAGTAAGCCAACTAAATATTAATTTATATGATAGATTGATATGCTGAACCAATTTATAAGGCTATATAAAGAATGGCATTTCAAGTTGTTACCAAAATATGATCTGGAATACTTCATTTCAAAATGCCAAGATTTTGGTAGAGAGCCAGCATTGCGAGTATCAATTTTATTGTCTGGTCTAATGTTTAGACTTATCTTCAGAGAATGCGAAAGGTACATATTGGCGAAAATAAGTGGGAAGATTTTGACGAGGAAGAAGATGAAGTTCAACAGCAACAACCAACACAACCAGTACATCAAAATTTGCCTCAAACAACGTCTTCAACAAGACCACTACAGTCAAATATTCGGAATACTACCCCACAACAAAATACATCAAATGCAATCCGACAAACTTTGCTCAAATACTCTACTCCTAAAGAGCCTACACCTAATAATATCTCAAACAAAGACCAACTTTCTGTCCCTCAAGTTTCCTTGGCAGAGTGGCGAGCTTCAAATCTTAAAACTGGAAGTCAATACACCTCTAACACTGTAACTCCTTCTAAGGATTCAGCTAAATTACAGCCACAACCCAATTTGAATAAGACCGTAGATAAAAGCAATATTAGTGATTATCAAGATTTTGATCAAGAGATTGATAATGAAATTATTGAAGAAATACCAAATGATATATTGCGGGAATACTTCCCAGAAAACATGGAAGACCTAGATAATTATGATGTTCCAAATGATTTTGATATCCCTGATGAGATGGAAGAAGAACCAATGCATGAAGTCAAGAAGGTAAAGAAAACCCAAGATTCATAATTTGTTTGTAATATATCAAATAATCTATAAGTGTCCTTTGTAATTCTGTTTCTATCGACTTCGAAATGATCCCTGGCTATACTAACTTAGCTAGAACAACTTTTCTTTTTTAAAATGTTTGTCTTATCTTTGCAGTTTCTCCATACGAACGAATAGCAAATCAGTTTGTCATGAATTTGTGGTTTTACTTAAGAGTATAGAAGAGAATTGAGCTCAATCCAATAAGAGTAGCTCCTCCCCAGAATGCTCCGTATTCAAGATGTTTTCTTGGCATCAAGTAGGGCTTCATGAAAGTGTCCTTGGTGGCAGGGACAGGGTACAAGCTTTCAGTTTCTTCATCATAATTAGCAATCATTCTTTCAATATATGCACTTGATGCGGCATCGCTGTTATACAATCTGAAGAATTTTGTCATGAATGGGAGATCTATATAATTGTAAACTCCTTCATAGGGCCAGTTTCTTTGACCATGAATAATATCGCTTGTTTCACCTTTACGAACAATTCCAACAACTTCAGTCAAAGGAGCAACGTGCTCTTCGATGATATGATCAGGGTTTTGGACCCATCCTTCGAATTAAATTTAAAGGGAAAGGTAATTTTACCTCTGATTCTATCTTCAGTTGCAAGATCGTTATTTTCAGGGGCATCCTAGAGGATAAATTATAAAACTTCATTCTTACCAATGGAGGAATTGGTTCACTTCCCATTTCAATATCATTCTTGTTTTCAATAGGGACCCAACCGAGATTGACCATAAGACCGTATTCAAGAATGGGATTAGCATCAGTTTCTCTCTTGACATCATTATCTTCAATAGCAGTGATGAAGGGAGCGAAGACAGCGTATCCGACTCTTCCATCTCTAGTTTTTCTAACAAAGAATCTTTCTTCCTTGAAATAGCCCTTCAATTTAACGAGTCTGTATTCCCAGTCATTAATGTTTCCATCTCTGTACCAGGGATAGAATTTAGCATCAAGACCATCAAGATCATAAGGTTTGAATTGATTTAGCTCCTCGAAAATTTTGTTCCATCTGTTTGAGTTTTCTTGATATCTCCTTAGTTGCCAAAAGCAGCCATAAGCGGCCAAGCTTGACAAAGCTCCCATAATTCCAACAAATGCCTTCTTTTCAGCTATTGTTTGCATTTGAATACCAAAAGATAATTTTGTTAATAAGTTGGAATAAAGAAAATTTTTAGATTGATTGAATAGAGCCCTTATTTTGAGCATTGACTTAACTGGTATAAATGTACATACACTATTGATATAAAAAAGAAGAAATCTGCTTTAGCATTGACATTCTGATGGTTTTGTTTTATTCTCAGGTTCCATGTTTTTATTGTTGGTTGGGTTGTTGTTTCCTAGTTTAACACCAGAACTCTAACATTTGACACAAAATTTCTATATGATACTTCATTGGTAACATCTATTGTTCCATTCTGTATTTTGTCAAAAACCATCTTTGTCACTTTTAAAAATGCCTAAAAAGTTCAATTTATCAGATTCATTTTTATACGTCTTCTACATTAGCAGCTGTTTTCGCGGATGTTTCAATAAACAATAGTCCATTATCTTGAGCAAACTTCTCACCTTCAGCTTGAGAGACTTGGCGGCTAAAATTTCAGAGCTTAAAATTCGTCTATATACTCTTTCTCACAATCGCTTTTATTACCAATTAGCAGAATACTTAAATGTGAAGAAGAATGACTTCTAACTTCCTCTAGCCATCTTTCTAGATGATCAAATGTCTCTCTTCTAATTTTGTGCTTTTCTCACTCATTCAATTTTTACCTTGTTATATCATAAACAAGTAAAGCACTGACAGCTGCTCTATAATAAGATCTTGTGATTGATCTGAAGTTTTCCTGTCCAGCCTTCAAAATCAAATTAAGATGATCACTAGTACTGTATCCCAAATTTGCAATTTGACGCTTTTATCCTGGAATTTTATCCTTCTCGTTCCAAATTCCATTCCAATAGTAATATCATGATCTGGACGAAACTTCCCTTCTACAAATTGCATCATCAGGCACGATTTGCCCACACCTTGAATTAGAAAATTTAATAAGTATAATACCCATGTCTCCTACAATGATGTATTTGAAAAGATAAGAATAGTCCATTAAGAAATAATTTTATTAGTATTTCAAATTGTAATGATTTCATAAGAGCTTTAGTTTAGCAAGGATTTTACAGAATATTTTTGGTAGACATAAGTTAATACTACAACTATGGTTGCAAATGTGATACCTCTCATTATTACTGTTTTTGTAATTTTCTTTTTATCTGAAAATTTGGTAAATTTAAAGCGATATATCTGTTCTTTTGACTTTATAGTTGGATCTCTGGGAGGCAAGATCATCCTTTGTCGAAATACAACTAAACTACCATATTACATTACATTTTATTTGTTAATTACTTTTCTGGAAAGTTTTGCTGTTCTGATACTAGCTTCGCAAAAGGATATTCTTCTTCAAGTTTCATTGTTGCACTTAACAATTTTTCTACATCTGTTATCTTGATGTTTTGGTAAAATGTATGAAGATCTCCGATCTATGATTTGAGATAATGCTACTAAAAAACTTACATCCACTTCTTCTGCACTTGCCAATAGATCAGCCTTTGATATAAGAATGAGCTATTAAGTGAGTCTTGGCCCTAAGGTCCACTTACTGCAGCACACATATAAATGATAGAATAGCTGGGACTGGATAACAAGTAGTCATATATTCTTAGAATATATTCAATGTTGGAGACTGAATGAGAGAACCAAGTTAGCAACCATGGTATTGCAAACATTGGCATCCTGAAACATAAGTTAAATTCTTTCAATAAATATACTCGTAGAATGTTGAAAGAATTTGATATAAGTGATGATCAAATCGACTGATGAGAAGAAAGACTAGTTTTAGTTGTGGGCTCACACTTTGCTCAAAAGGATACATCAAAGCATCACTAAGTTCAGAGTAAAGGTCATTCAAATATTACTGATAATAAGTAAAAGCAGCCTTCTCAAGAACTCTCAAGGCCTGGTCTTTGCCCAATGCAAACATGAACACAGTTGTGATATCGTGAAATCCCTCAAAAATAAATCATCTCAGTTACTCTAAATACCTGAAAATAGTTAGCGTCTTTAAACTTTGTAAAAAAACTTTGTAAGATATCTTCCAATATAGACTTATGATAACTTCTATATAGCTGTGAAAAACAAAAAGTAAATTAGTTTACATCTCCTCTGGAGTGAGTTTTGAGTAATAATCAAATGATGTTAGAGCTCTTTCCACATCAATATGTATTTGATTTCTATATTTGTGATCTTTCTCAGCTATGAAGTAAATATTATTTCGCAGATCAAACCTAGATGATCGCCACTTGATTTATGGCTTGGAAGTGATTTAACTAATTCAGGCCAAGCTAAGTTTCTTCCATAAAAATTGCAAAAACCATGAGTTCTACCAAAACACTTTAATTTGGTCTCGTCAACCTTTGAAGCATTATGTAAAATAGAGATATCATTACAGGCCTCTGACGAAAGATCTCCAGTAGTTCAGTCATTTTGTGCTCATTGTGCAAATCCATAAGCGCTATAATAAATAAAGTTTATTTTCAAATATAGTTAGAGACCCTAAAAAGAAATCATATCCAAGAGTTATTATCATTGGATAATCATAGTGCCAAAATTTCTTCAAGACGAGTTATACATATAAGGATATAATCATTTATTATCAAACATAAAATAAAATATGTTTCAAATACTTTATTATTTCTTTTACAGTTGTTGCCTACTGAATAACGAATGATATTCCATAACTTACTTTAAGGAACAATTCTCTTGATTGTTGAGCCACCTCCGAGATTACCTCCTGGTAAGTTTGATGGATTGGAGCCAGGATAATTTCCCGGATTTGCTCCTGGGTAGTTTCCTGGAGGATATCTAGCAGGTTGTTGCTCGGAAGGGGCTTGGAATAATTTGGATATCAAATATAAGAGACCAACTAAGACTAAACCTCCAAGAATAACTGCAATAAGCCAAGCGAAGCCATGGCTAGATGACTTTGATCCAATAAATTTGAATGTTAGAGTGCCTGAAGCGAAATCATGACCATTCATAGCTACTTCAACATTGACAGTTTCTTCACTAATATCAGAAAGAGCCATATTGGTTGAAGGACTAGGGCATGTGATAGTGTTCCAGCTGCTGAGAGTTCCTTTGGTACTACCAAATCTTCCAAATCTACACTCAATGTTAGAAGTCAAATATCTATCATCTGTTGTGATAGGACTTCCAATGATGCCTTTTCAATTAAACTTATGATTAAAATGTATTACTTGCACCAAATGGCAATTGATTGCTAGAGGTTATGGTTACCAATACTGTTTGATCAACTAATACTGATTTAGGTTCAATGTCTATAGGAGCTGGTTGAATATAGTAATAAAATGTTAGCCCATTTCTTGTCCAGGTATCTAAGCAAATAACACAAATTGAAAAAAGTGATATACCGAATTCAGGTTTGTCAAAACTAACTGCAAAAGGTACTTCATAAGGATAATCTCCAACTGCAGGCAAATCAGCAGAAGGAGAGTTACAAGTTATTTCTGTCTCACTAATGACAGTACCATATGTCACAGCAGATCTTCCAGGAATACCAAATCTACATAAAGGTGTCAAGCCTTGAGGGAAACCATATCCAGTAACACGGATCTACAATTTCACTTTAAAAAAAAAATAAAATACCGGAGTTCCTCCTTGAGAAATACCATATCTGGGTTTCAAGCTTGTTACATCATAGACAGTTATCAGAGCTTTGTCACTGATAGGTGTGAACGAGACATCATTCAAAGAGACTTGAATATGATTAATCTTCTTGTTTTCTAATTGAATTTCACCAAAATTGCATCTTATATGAGTTTCATCCAAGAAAGTTCCTGCGCCATGAGTATTTCCAATCTTACAGGATATATTAGCTCCAAAGAATCCACTCTTAAAATCTTTTCCTTCGACAATAATTGATCCACCATTCTTGGAGATAAATGATGGAGTTGACTTGACAAAAGTAATCTGAGGATAAAATGTGAATCCATCAAGAACAACATTCCATTCTTTACCATTAAGTGTATATAAAAGATCAGCATGTCCGAAATAATTAGGTCCCATAAATGAACCTGGAATTGGGCATCTAGACTGTTAAAATTGGTTTGTGAATTCCTTACAGAATGTGAGTCCAATTGACAACCACAGCTTTAGTGATATTACCACTAATTTGACAGGCGACTCCTTCCGCATTCTGGAATCCCGATCCAGTGATTGTGATATAGTTATCTAGTTAATTAAATTTAATAGAATTTTAATAATTACTAGGATCACCAGAAGCAGGGCCACTTCTAGGTGTGATACTATCGATTTGGTAAAATCTGAATGTTTGGTTAGAGTTAGTAAATTCCATTCCATTATATGTGATATCAACACTGGCAAGAGTTCCTGCACCCCATCCTCCTGGTGTTGTACATAAGATTGTTGTAGAATTCAAGAACTTTGCATTAGTTTTCTTAATTGTATTTAGAGAGAGGGATCTAAATACACATCCAAATTCATTAGGGTATGCTGATAGATCAATAAAATTGGATCCAGTTAAGACAAGTAAGGTTCCTCCTGTTGAAGGGCCAGATTTGGGAGAGATATCCTTTATAACTGAATCAGGGAAATAGGTAAACACATGTCTTTCTTCAGAAGCAACATTTTCAAAACCATTCATTGTTACAGTCAAACTAACAGCATTCTTTTCAACATCAGGTGGGGCCAAACATCTTAGTTGAACAGTAGATAGGTATTCAGCTTCGACTATCTTATTACCGAATTTGCACTTTGGTGTGCAAGCATGCTTTAGATCATTAAAGAAGAATGCTCCCTCAATGAGGACAGGAGTGCCACCTCTAAAGCTACCACTGTGAGGATAGACATACTTAACAATTGGCATCCTGTAGTATAGGAATTCATTTAACGATTCATAGTGATTTTGAATCTGTCCTCTGATAGTTCCATTTTCTAAAATTTCCTTTTTCTCAATAGCGAAGTAAACCAAGCTAGTACCACCTGGAGAGGTCTCGACGTAAGGAACAGGGGGTGTGATAGTGCTGATCTTGTTATCTTCAAGTAATAATTCTCTTCCAATTGGTGCAGTACACACGGTGGACCAAGTGAAGAACAACTTATTCAAATCTGCATTGTCGAATCCGCGAGTAGAAATTGTCACCCTGGTGTCTCCAGCCTTTTGTCCACATTGAGGAGAAATGGAAACAATCTTCAGCTCTGGCTTGACTGTAATTGGGATACCTGCAGCATAGTTTTCACCATTTAATGTGATGCTCAACACTCCATTTCCAGTATTTTTTAGTGGAGGAAGAGGACAATCAATAGCTTTTTGATTTTTAGCATTATAAGAAGTTGGGAATGGATAATCAACTAGGGTTCCTCTAGTGACAACTGTCTCATCTCCAACTTGATATCGGCATCTAATTTTCATTTTTCTCACAAATTCCTCAGGATCAGTACCCTCAGGTGTCTTGATCTTAACTGGGAAATGAATTGTATCAATCGAACCTTGATGGAAAATATAGTTGGAGCCATCTTCAGTAAGCTTACCAACATCTGGCTGTTCATAGTATTGAAGCTTAATTCCATTCTCAGTAAATGAATCTCCGTAAACGCTAACCTCTACTTCAAATGGTTGGAAGCCAATCCTGTGTCCTGCTGTATCAGTAACATCAACCTCAGGTGGGGCAACAAATTGAAGTTCTTCTGATGATATATACTTAGCAGGAATTATACAAGGCTTTGTGCCACATCTCAGTTCTTCTCCTCTCCTTAAAAACTTAACTTTGAGTTGATCAGTCTTAGCAAAGCCATATCCAATCACACTAACATGAGTTCCTCCCTCCACTGGGACAATGGGAGGATCTAGACTGAGGACGAAAGCATCATAAAATGTATAAGTAATGTTGTCATTTGTGAAATCAAATCCATTCAAGGTAACTTGGAAGATAGTCACTTCTGGTCTACTCATTGAAGGAATGTCACAGTAAATTGTATTAGAATCAATTCTCATTCCACTAGTTAAAATTCTATATTCATCTGTTGAGAAGGAACACTTAAGAAGAGGGCAAGAAGGATCATCACAATCAAAATTCTTTCCATCAACAGTGAGCTTTCCTCCATGTTGTTTAATCATTCCAAATTTGGGATCGATTGAACGAACAATAGGTGATTTATAAAACGAGATTCTGTTTTCTGTAGGATACCATGACTGATCATTTGGAGAGACTTCAACAATAACATTTGTCATGGGATTAGGAACAGCTACAGTTTTACAAACGATCTTAACTTGATTATCATTAACGAGATCAGCCTGAGTTTCACCAAGGATAGTTCCTGTCTTAGAGTCTTTAAATCTACATTTGTAAGGCATTCTCTTTGAACCATCCTTGTTCTTGGTTGAGTTTCTTGACAATAGAAAGTCATATCCATAGATAGAAATTGTGGATCCTCCGCTCATTGGGAATGTAGAGGGCTTAGCATAGGAGACTATGGGATCAGAGTAGTATGAAAAGACAGTCTCATCGGAAGAATATTGATTTGTGGTATATTGTTGGCCATTCAATGAAACCTGAACAACGACTTCACCTGGACATGAGACTTCGGGACTTTTGCTCTTAACCTCACCATCTGGAGATAAAGTTGCATCTACTTGTGTGGTTCCATATCTAACTGTTAGCTTACAATATTTACTGAAATCGCTTCCTTTGATTGACACAGAGGTGTTGCCCTTTAAAGGTCCACTAAAAGGATAAATGGAGTAAATTGAGGGCTGAGTGTAATAATGAAAAGTCAAATTTGGATTAATGATATCAGCCAAGTTAAGTGTGACTTCGAAGGAATATTTTTCAGTGTTATTGATGTTGTTTCCATTTGCATCTAAAACGGATGGGGAATCACAGTACATAAGAGTTTCATTGATGATAGTAATAGGTTCGTATCTGTCTTTTCCGAAAATACAATAAGCTCTGTTGGCCCCAATTCTGACAAAGTTCTTGCCTGTAATTGTGATTTGAGTCATTCCTGTTGTAGGCCCACATAGAGGATAAACTTTATCTATAATTGGCTTGTTCATATAAAGGTATCTGATAAAATCTCCAGAATAATCTTCGCCATAAACAGCTAATCCAAAATCAACATATCCGGCTTGATCACCTTTAGGGGTTATACACCAAGCATGAGTAGGATCGATGTAATGAGCAGGAACAACTTTGTCTGCGAATCGACACTTAAGCTCTCCGCTATCAGCAAAGTTGACTCCAACCACTGTAACATTGGTTCCTCCGTCAATGGTACCAAAATTAGGGATTAATTCAAATACATAAGGTGGACTGTAAAAGAAGAACAGAATACCGTTGTTTGTCCATTCTTGGTTATTAAAAGTAATCTAGATAATTTAGACAAATAAAAGTTTATTCATACTTCGACGGCTCTTGGTCCTTCACCTGATGTCGGAGGTGTGACAATTGAGGCATGAGTATTGTTGATCAATTTAACTCGGATAATGATATCTTTTCCAAATGACACAAATGTAGTGTTGTAAAAATCAGGATTGGAGTTTTTAAAGGGATGAAGCATTTTACCCTTTATATAAACAAAAGTACCTCCAGTATTAGGACCTCTATTTGGTATGAGCTCTGAGATTTCAGGAGGAGTATAGAAATAATAAGCAATATAGGATTCTGTGGCTTGTTGCAGGTTCTGAGTTACCTTAAGTGGCATAGGAGCATCAATGACATCGGAAGGAGGGGATCTAAGTAGTTATTCTTGATGATAGTTAATGCTACCGGCAAGTTATCATGTTAGATGAAACAAATCGTGCTGGAACATAGACGGTACCAAAGGCGCATCTCAAATTTTCTCCAAAGTCACGAAAGTTTTTTCCGAATACTTGGACAAATGTATTACCATTCTTGGATCCAATGAAAGGCACGGAATATAGGACTGTGGGTTGAATGTAATAAATAAAGTCAGCAGTGAGTGTATCTTTAAAATCACCATTCAATGATATTTTTAATTGGACTGTCTCTTCAATATCATGGGCAGGTGACATGCATGTTAGACAAGTCTCATTCTGAGAAAAATTAAATAAAAAACGTTTAAATTCTTACTTTCTCTCCTTTCTCTGCTTTGTTCCAACCATAACAATGGACCCATGAGGCTCCGGTGGGCTCATGTTTGCCAAACTGGCATTTAGGTGTTGGGAAGTCTGTGTAATTAAGCCCCTTGAATTCATACGAGAAAATGTTAACTTTTGTCAATCCTTTCGTCGGTCTAAATATGAGCGAAAATAACAAATAAAGATTACCCAGCATCAGGATATACTCTGTCTATCTTATATCCACTGGTAAGGCTTAGATACATAATAAATAGTCCGAGGACTAGGATAGATGTTTTCATCTCTAAAATTTTGAATTTGTATTTATTTATTTGATTTTTGAAATTGAGAAAATATCATTTAAAAGTCCTATATTGATTGTAATTGAAAATAACTGCGAAAACTAAAGAAGCTTTCTTTGTTTCTCTTCATTATATTATTCTTATTCCTCGATTTTATCATGACACCAAATGTTTATATGAAAGCTAAAATTATTGTTAGATACAAATAATCTAAATTATCTTAATTAAATGATAAAGAAGTTCCTCAGATCCTCTCTTAAGGACCAAACTCTCAAGCTGTTTTCTCAAAACAAAGCTGGCTTTTGTATTTATGCCACTTATCTTGACCCTAAAGCTCATATTACCATGAGTCATAATCCCAACAATGTTTATGAAGATATTGTTATGATCGGAGATTATTTAACTCCCACCAGACCAATGACTAAGGTTCCTTCTCAAAAGTATATGGATCAAATTCTTCAGATCACTTTCGATCATTTGAATGCCAAATACGTAAATAGTTCTCTATGTTAACTAATAATTTAGCCCTCTGCAAGATTGGACACTACTAATTTTGAGGATATGAGACTTTATGGATGGAGAAAATATGGAATTGACTTTGATAGCGAGAAGGCTGAGTTGTTGGAGAAACTGGCTACTCAAATCTTTGTAACTGAGCATAAACTAAGATGGCCATTGGAACAAAGAATTCGTTTGAGCTATACTCAAGCCATCTTTTCATCATTCGATTTGAACCAATACAGAATCGAATTCTTCTTTGAACTCTATAACTCATGGCTTGGACTCCACATTGATAGATCTCACCTCTTCAAGTCACCTAAAATCAAAGGAGACACTTCATTCATTGAAAGATATTTGGAAGATAACAGTAGCCATCCTACAGGAATTGACAGCTTGAGAAGAGACATTCCTGAAAACAAAACCTTCATCAATCGTATGATGAATTACATTCATTCATAAATTTATGGTATTTGGACTTCCCTTATTAAGAAACTTTGAGAAGCATAACTATAAAAGAGAATAAACAAATAGTAACAGGAGAAGCAAGCTCCTAATAATACAGATTATTAAATAGCTAACAACTAGTATTTAATTCAAAATTCAGAAGTCTGATTGTGATTAGGCTCTTTTTCACCATTTTCATTATGACCATTATTTTGAGGGATTTCCACTAATAATCATTAATGAATCAATTTATATAGTATACTTGTGTCAAATCCTCTATTTATAAGTTCCCTATATCTTCTGAGTGCTTTTGAACCATATGTTTCTAATCAATTAATAATGAGTTTTACTTGGTTACTTGTTTCTATCAATAAAGGTGCAGCCGCAATCCTTTCATTCATCTCTTTAATTTTTTCATTATAAAGCTTTTGATCTTGTCTAACTTTTTCATGAAATTCTTTGATTCTTTGAGTTCTTTCTTCTTCTTTTTTGTCGATTTTATTAACGGTTTGAAAAGTGGTTTTAACTTTAGGTGCAAACTAATCATAATCAAATAGAAATTTATTCAGCTCTACCTCCTCCTCTTTTTTCTTTTTTTCTTCTAATGCTTTCTTTTTTGCATCAATAATTTTTTGTCGTTCTTCCTTATCCTTTTTTCTCTTCTCAAATTCTTGTTCTAGTTTTTTTGTCAAGTGAATTGACCGTTTGGCAATATTATTTTTATCAGAATTGGCTAAGGTATCTAGTCCCTCATTATGATGATCTTGACTTTCTTCTTTTCCATCAATGTTACTTTTATTCTGCTTGTCAGAAGCCTTTTTCTTCGTTGGTAAGTTTATGGCTTGATCCCCTTGCTCATCCTGAGCTTCAACTGCAAAGAAATTTTCATTTTCTTCCTGTTTTTCTCTTTCACCATCCTCATTTTCATTTTCTTCGAGATTTGGCTTTTCATTTTCATTATCTTGAATATCATCTTCTTTGTCGAATTCTTCTTGGTTGTAATCTTCTTCTTGTTCTTCTCCTTCGACCGTAGGCTTTTTATCTGAATTATTATCTTTTTGACTCTTAGTTTTATTCAAGCTATCTTGAGATGATATCTAGATAGTTAGTTGGAAAATCATACACTAACTTTTTTGCTTGGTTTTGTCTTAGGATGTGTTTTATTCATTGGTTTGGTATCTGTTTCTTGCAGACTATCACTTCGCTTAGGATTTTGAGTTTTCTTTGAGTTGATTGAGATCACCAACAATTTACATCAAAACTAAATGGTTTTATTTCTGTACGAGGCTTTATAGTCTTTGGTTTTTCTTCATCCTCTTTTAGTTCTGGATGCTTAATAGGGACATACTTAGTTATTGTTGGTTTGAAGCTTGGCTGTTCAGGCTCATATTTCTTTTTTTTAGTCTGACTATTGAT